>Ga0070699_100000767_pt1 | contig 29636 bp, 19 predicted proteins | sample KBSK1503metaG_FD_65473 | JGI IMG/M metagenome (GOLD analysis project Ga0070699, IMG submission 65473) | Corn, switchgrass and miscanthus rhizosphere microbial communities from Kellogg Biological Station, Michigan, USA - KBS K1-50-3 metaG | ecosystem: Host-associated > Plants > Roots >...
GACTTCGGGATTCCGCGGCCCCGGATGTAGGCCATGCCGAGTCCGTACTGGCCTTCCCGGTTGCCTCCGTCGGCGGAAAGCTTGAACCAGCGGACTCCTTCCGCTTCGTCCTTGGCCACGCCCTTCCCTCGCATGAAGAAGTCGCCGACCTTGGCTTGGGCGGCCTGGATTCCCCGCTCTGCGGCCTTCCGATACCAGAAGGCGGCGTTCTGGTCGTTCTGCCTGGTGCCGAGCCCCAGCTCATAGCGTTCGCCCAGGACGGTCCACGCCGGCACATAGTCGGCTTCGGCGGCCTGCTTGATCTTCGCCGTGGCATCGGCCGGATTGGCGGGAACACCCTTGCCGAGATGCAGCAGCTGCCCGAGCCGGAAGAGCGAGGGGAGATCACCGGCGTCGGCGGCCTTCCGGTACCAGTTCACCGCTTCGGCGGCGTGATCCGGCACCGTGCTCCGGTCGTACAGGCCGGCCAACAGCCGCTGGGAAACGACGTTGCCCTTGTTGGCCTCGTCGGTGCACAGGCGAAAGGCGGTGTCGCGGTCATCGCCCGAGGCGGTGGCCGAGCAAGTGAGAGTCGGGCCCTTGGCCGCACTGTTCGCGGCCGGCGGCGTGGCCGGTGTGCCCCCGCGCGGGTTGACGGCTGCCGCTCCGGGTGTTCCGGTCGCTGGCCTGCGGCCGCCGGCCGGAGTGGTGCCGGTTCCCGCCGCTGGCGGTGGGGGGGGAGGAGCCGGAGCCGGTGTCGGAGACGGAGTTGTGATGGCCCCCGGCGGCGTGAGTTTCTTGGTGGAGTCGCCGACGCCCGCGGCGAGGCTCGTTCCTGCCGCCGGGACTGACGGGCTGGCCGCGGTGCGCGCCGAGTCGGCGGCGCGGCGCTCCGTTGCGGAAGGATTCTGGCTCAGTGCCACCACGACGGCCACCAACGCCAGAGCCCCGGCTCCGGCCAGCATCAAGGGCAGCCTCTTCTGTTTCTTCGCGGGCGCCGAGACCGCCACTACGGGCTTCTGGTCTTCGGCGGCCGTCGCCTCGAGGGCCGTGGCAAATGCCTCGATGGTCGGGTAGCGGTCCGACGGCTCCTTGGCCATCCCCTTCGACACCGCGGCCATCAACCCTTCGGGCACCTCGGGCACCAGCTCCCGCATCGAGCGGGGCGATTCCATCATCTGCTTGAAGAGGATGGCCCGGGTATTCTCGCCCTCGAAGGGCACGCCGCCGGTCAGCATGTGATAGCCGACCACCGAAAGCGAATAGATGTCGGTTCGGTGATCGAGGTGGGGATCTCCGCTGGCCTGCTCGGGGCTCATGTAATGCGGCGTGCCGACAATGGTACCGCTGGAGGTGAGCGTACTGTCACCCGCGGCGTCCATCATCTTGGCGATGCCGAAGTCCATGAGCAGAACTCGGCGCGCCTTGCCCTCGAGCATGATGTTCTCGGGCTTGATGTCGCGATGCACCACGCCCGCTTCGTGCGCCGAGCCGAGCGAGCTCGCGGCCTCGAGCAGGATCCGCCGCGCCTCGGCGATCGGCCGGCGGCCGTCCCGCACCAGCAGCGACTTGAGGCTCTCACCTTTGATCAGGGGCATCAGGATGTACATGATGCCCTCGGCCTCACCGATGTCGTAGATGGGCACGATGTTCGGGTGGCGAAGCGCGGCGACCGCCTCGGCCTCGCGCCGGAACCGGGCGAGCAATGTTTCCGAGACGGTCAGGTCGGGGCGCAACGCCTTGAGCGCCAGGTCCCGTTTGAGCCAGAGATCGCGAACCTGGAATACCTCGGCAAACCCGCCCCGGCCGATCAGCCCCTTGAGCTCATAGTGCTTGCCCAGCGAATCCTGGAGCTTCCGGATCAGGTCCGCCGACGCCGTGGCCGTAGGCGCGATGCCGTCGGGAATGGAGATCTCGCCGGTCAGCTTGTCGATGGCCGGGGGTGTAGCTGAGCCGCAGACGTAGCAGAACGCTGCTACCTCAGGTAGCTGGGTATTACAACTGGGGCACAGCCTGGTGGCCGGAACCACGAACGGGGACTCCCGCGAGGCGAGGAGTGAACTGTAACAAATACCCACCCCTGAGGGGAGCGTCAATGGCCCATTTTGACTAGCTAGTGACCTAGATTTATACACCGCAACGGGTTCCGCCCGTGACTGAATTCCGCGTGATTCTGGTCACTCCCAAAATGTGATCTGCAGCAACGCGCCGTTTCGGGCATTCCTGGAGTTTGGAACCAGGATCAGCACGGAGCGGTCAATGCGCAGCATTCGAATGGCAGGCTGCCTGGTAGCATGGGCGAACATGGCCGGAGCGCAGTCACCCATGGCGCGCCTTAGCGTCGGTGCCGGAAGCGCCACCGATCTCAGGGGGGTGCGCTCGGGGGCGTACGTCCTCGCGCCGGCCCTCAGCCTGTTCCCCAGCTCCAACGTGACGGTGGGGGTGAACGGACGCGGAATCCGCTATGCCGGGGAGGGGTGGTCGCTGGGTGGCGGAGGCTCGATCAACGGCAGAATTCCGGTGGATCATCGGCTCGGGCTCCTGATCGGTGCCGTGGGCGACGCGGTTTACGCATCCTATGGCGTCACCTACCTGCAGGCCGAAGCCACCCCTGCGCTCGAGTTCAAGCTCGGAACGGTTCGGCTCTGGGGTGGTGGGCACGGCGCCATCGCCCGGAGCTCGGCGCCGCCGGTGTCCGGGCCGCTGGGGTTGCCGGGTGCCCGGCCCACTGCGGAGGAGCGATCGGTTCTCGGAACGGCGTTCGGAGCGGTCTTCACCCTGGCTGCTTCCGCGGCCGGTGAGAGTGCCCGCCTGACGTACCGCGAGGAGCACGGCCGCCCCGGCGGCATCCTGGTGGTGGATCGGGTGGCCGGCGGAACGATCGCGCGCGGCCCGGTGACGTTTTCCGGGACGCTGGGCGTCCGGGAAGCCCGGGACGAACGCCGCACGTTCGGCGGCGGGCAGGTGACGCTCCGGGTGGCCAACGGCATCGCGATCTTCGGCGCGGCCGAGAGCTATCCGTCCAATCGGCTGACCGGGGCGCTCGGGGGACAGTCGTTCAGCGCCGGCCTGAGCGTGAGCGCCGGTGGGAGTCGCCTGCCGCGTGCCCTTCCGCAGCCGAGCGGTATCCGGCCGCCGGCCTCCGGGCTCATCCGTCTATCGATCGAAGCGAAGAATGCCAACAAGGTCGAGGCAGCGGGGGACTGGAACCGGTGGCAGCCGGTGCCGCTCCGGCGCGCGGAAAACGGAGTCTGGTATGGCGACTTCGCCATTCCTCCGGGCGAGTACCGCTACGCCTTTCGCCTCGATGGAAAAACCTGGGAAGTACCCCGTGGTGTTGCCGCCGTGAACGACGGATTCGGCGGCAGATCCGCCTGGCTCTCGGTTCGAGAGTCAGGCCGGAAGCAGGAACAATCCGCCAACAAGGAGATACCATGAGACAGTTCACCATGACCCTCGCGCTAACCCTCGCTCCGGTGCTCGCCGCCGCGCAGGCCTCGACCGGGGTCCAAGGAGAGACTCGGGCGCGAGCCGAGATCTCGATGCGCCGAGGGGACGAGGTCCGGATCCCGGAGGGGTTTTCCGCGGAAACCCGGGCACGGCTCGAAGCCATGGTCGAAGTCGCCAGGAAGAAAAGCCTGCCGACCGAGACGATGACCGACCGGATGGCCGAAGGCAGCGCGAAAGGCGCGAGCGAGACGCAGGTTGTCGCTGCGACCGCCACCGCCATGGCGCAGCTCGAAGCGTCCCAGCAGGCGCTGATCCGGGGCGGCCGAGAGCATCCGAGCGATGGAGAAGTGCAGCGCGGGGCGGCAGCGATCGCCCGGGGTACCACGAGCGCGCAGCTCGAGGCGCTGGTTCGCCAGACGCCTTCCGAGCGCCGGCTCGAGGTCGCGTTCGACGTGCTCACCGAGTTGACCGCGAGGGGCATCCCGGTTGATCGGGCGCTGGTTGCGGTTGGCGGAAATCTTTCCCGCGGCGCGAGCGATGGGCAGCTGGTGTCGATCCTTGGCACCGCCCAGACCGGACTTCACCTGGGCGCTGCGCGCAAGCCGTAGCTAGAGCGGACGCGGCATAGATGTTCGAGACGGCGGCCTTCGGGCCGCCGTTCTCGTGTCCGGGCGGGCTAGGGACGAAGGGCGGTCACCGCTCCGCCCACCCGGCCAGCTGGGACCAGCTCCCGAACCCCAGCCATCGCGCCACCAGCAGCCGGGCTCTCTCGAGCGAAACCTCGTCGCCCGATCTCGCCTCGCCGGGCTCTTTCTCCAGGCTCTCGCGCACTCCGGCCCGGAGCTGCTCCAGCGTGATAGCTCGCCGGGTATGGCTCCTGATACGCTGCAGCGCGGCGGGATCTCCGGTGCGATAGGCGAGAAGGATGTCCTCCGCCAGCCGTTCATACTCCTGAAGTCCGGGTGGCGTCGGCAGGGCGCCCGCCTCGGCCTTTTGGAGGACTTCCACGATTTCGGAGTGTCCGCGCCTCATGGCCCAGGCTCGCGGCGTGGCCCATTCCGGATCGTCGGGGTGTATCGGCATGGCGCCGCTTCGGAGCAGCAGCTCGACCATCGCCTTCCGGCCGAACTTTGCGGCCCAGGCCAGTGGTGTGGAACGGATGTCCTCGTCGCGCGCGTTCAGGTCCGCGCCATGCTCGATGAAGTACCGCGCCTTCCCGAGCTCACCCGACGCCGCGTACCGGTGTAACGGCGTGATGTGAAGCCAATTGGGCAGGCTCGGGTTCATCCCGTGCGCAAACAGCAGCTCGGTTATTTCCGGAGTCTTTCCTGCCACGCTCACTCGTTTCGCCAGGTCGGGCTGATACTCGAGCAGCAGGCGCACGACCGGTTCTTTCCCCTCGGAGGCCGCGTTGGCGAGTGCCTCCGGATTGTCGGCCTGCGAAGGATCGGCGGCAAAGGCGACCGCGGCCGCCTCGGCATCGCCATAGTAGGACATGATCTGGGTGGGCCGGGTCGCGCCGTAGGACAGGAGCAGATCGATCATCCGCTGGTCGCGATTCATGATGGCGAAGCTGAGGCAATCGGCCGAGCTCTCGACCTCGGCGCTGGGGTACGCGCCGCGCTCCAGGAGGAGCTTGGCCACTTCGTAATGGCCTCCGGCGGATGCGGAGTGCAGCGCGCCGCCGTGCGGTGCGATGCCCTCCTCGTTCAGGTTCGGGTCGGCGCCATGGTCCAGCAGGAATCGCACGATTTCGCGCTGGCCGGTGGCGGCGGCATTGCGCAGCGGCGAACCGGAGCCCAGATAATACGAGATGTAATCCGAGACCCGGTTGGCCAGTGACGGGTCCTCCTCGACCAGCTCCCGCACCCGATCGAGATTGCCCATGTGCGCCGCGGTACAGATGTCTACATAGGCGCCGCGGGCGATCAGGTGCGCCAGGACTTCCCTCGGCTTGGTGGCAATCTCTCCCGGCACGTCGCGCCAGCCGCGGTAGTGATAGTCCCCGTTGTAGAGGTGAATCGGGCGGGCACCCTCGTAGCGCCGCGCGTTGATGTCCGCGCCGCGGTCCAGCAGCTCGTCGATCACGTGGAGCTGCCGAGTCATCGTCGCCCAGTGAATCGGCTGGTTGGACCGCTCATCGCCCGCATGGAGAAGGCCGGGTTCGGCGTCGAGCAAACGTCGCATCCCGGCCGCATCCCGGGCTCGGATGGCCGCGGGCACCGGGTTCCCGCGGGGTGACGCGTTGTGAATGCTCAGGAGCTTGGCAGCAAGCAGGCGCTCCATCTCGACGTATCCGCGGTCGCGACAGATCTCCAGCAGGCTGTCGTTCACGGCCAGGCTCAGCGGATCGGCGCCATGGTCGAGCAGGAATTCCGCGATGGCCAGCCGGTTTTCCCGGACCGCGAAATAGATCGGGGTGCGATAGGCGTGGTGGCAGCGGACGATGGCGGGGTCCCGCTCGACCAGTCGATAGACGGTTTCCGCGTCGTCTTGGACGATGGCGGAGAAGAGCGCCCAGACGCTGGTGCCCGTCCCGGTCGACCAGAGCAGCGGCTCATCCGTCTTGAGCTCGTCCGGCCGGATCATGGATCTCAGCGATACCCGGCGGCCTGCAGCTCGAAGAGCCGGGAGTAGCGGCCTCTGGCCCGAAGCAGCTCCTCGTGGGTTCCCAGCTCGGTGATGTGCCCGTCAGCCACCACCGCGATCCGGTCGGCGATGCGGACCGTGGAGAAACGGTGGGAGATCACGATGCCGATGCGTCCTTTGAGGTTCTCCTTCAGCTCAGCGAAAATCCCCGCCTCCGCCTCCGGGTCCAGCGAGGACGTCGGCTCGTCCAGAATCCAGATGTCGGCATCGCGGTACATGATCCGGGCGAGCGCGATCCGCTGCCACTCGCCGCCGGACAGGTCGTGCCCGCCCTCGAACAGCCGCCCCACCTTGGAGTCGAGGCCCTTCGGCATTTTCTTCACCAGCCATTCGCTTCGGGAATCTCTCAGCGCCTCCAGCACCCGTTCGTCATCGACCTTGCCGTCCGGCCGGCCCATCACGACGTTCTCGCGCACGGACAGCTCGTAGCTCGCGTAATCCTGGAAGAGCACCCCGATCCGGCCCCGCAGCGCCTCGGGCTCCAGCTCCCGCAAGTTGATGCCTCCGACCCGCACCGAGCCGTGATCCGGATCGTAGAAGCGCAGCAGCAGCTTGACGAGCGTGCTCTTGCCGGCCCCGTTCTCTCCTACCAGGGCGAGCAGCTCGCCGCTGTTGATCTGCAGGCTCAGCCCGGCCACCGCCGGCTCGGTTCCGCCCGGATACTTGAACGTGACATCGTCGAATTCGACCTGCCGAATCGGTCCGGCCGGCAGCGTGGTGGGCGCGGCGGGTACCGGCACCAGCGGCTCGATCGCGAGAAAGGAGAAGTAGTCCTCCAGAAACGTGGTGTGCTGATCCACGGCGACGAACGTGCTCGAGATCTGGCCCAGCGTTCCCGATACCGAGGAGAAGGCCCCGATCACCAGCACGACACCTCCCGGTCCGATGGTGCCCGCCACGCCCTGGACCGCGACGAAGACGTACGCGAGCGCGAGAATCGTTCCGGTCACCAGCCCGGTCAGCAGGGAGACGCGGGTGCCCAGCCGGTACATGCGTTGCCGCTGCGTGAACAGCTCCTCCGACAGTCCCTGGTGCCGTCCGAGCAGATAATCGGCCAGCACATAGGCTCTGATTTCCTTGGTCTTGGCGGGCTGGACCAGCAGATCGCCAAGGTACTCGCGCTCCCGTTCCTCCGGCGTCTCCTTGTAGAAAAACTCGTAGAGCCGGGCGGTGACCCGGCGCTCGAGCACCATGGACAGCACCGCCGAGGCCAGGGCGAGCACCACCAGCACGTAGTGCAGGCTCGCGAGCAGGGTCGCCATCAGCAGGATCGACACGATGTTGCCCGACAACCCCAAAACCGACCAGGTCAGGTCTCCGGGTCTCCAGGAGATGTCCCGCTTGGCGCGGGCCAGACGGTCATACCAGTCGGAGTTGTCAAAGTGGCCGAGGTCGAGCTTGGAGGCCTGTGCCAGCAACCGCCGCTCCGCTTCCAGCTGGACGCGGCGGACGAACAGGTTTCTGCCGTAGCCCATGTAGGCGCCGATGGTTCGTTGCACGCTGGTGACGACCCAGAGGCCGACCACGATGGGGAGGAGATCGGTCAGCTGCAGCGACTGCACCCGGGCTTCGGCGATACGGTTGACCAGCGTGGCGCCCAGGAGGACGGCGACGGGCGGCATCGTGGCGTTCACCATTCCCAGTACCGAGTACCGGACCAGTGAGCGCGGCGATGCCGCCCAGGCGAGCGACAGCCCCTTTCGCAGATTCTCCCGTACTCGGCGCGCGCGGCCTTTCGTCGTCGGAGGTGCGGGTTCGTCACTCAGCGGCATGAGGGCTCATTCGATTTGATCGCTTTCGCGCCAGGTCAGCTCGACGGTGGCACCAGACCCAGCATGCGCAAATAGGTGATGATGTTGCCGTAGTGCAAGTTGGTGTGGCCGACGTTGTCGATCAACGCGCCGACCTTGCCGGCGTCTCCGTAGGCCGCGGTACAGACGTCGAGCGACTGTTTGAGCTTCGCGGTGATGGTCGCCTTGCTCGTGTTCCCCTTCTCGATGGCGTCCGACCACTGGATCTCCCGCCCGGCCGCCCGGGCGCAATAGTAATTGTACGAGTCGGCGATGTGGCCGACCAACTGGCCAAAGGTGCGCACGGTCGGCGCGGGCCGATAGGTGTATTTGTCGGCCGGCACCATGTCCGCCGCCTTGGAGACGTTGACGCTGACCTCGACAAAGCTCCGCCGGAGCTCCGGCGCGGCGTCGCTGCTGCCCGGCGTCGGTACGGGCGCGGCGGCCGCACCTTTCGTGATTCGGAAGGTGCCGGTCTGGTTCCCGTCCTTCACCCGGCCCGTGGCCATGCCGTTGATGGCAAAGCCCTCGAACAGGAAAAGCTTTGCGCCGTCCTGGTCAGTCACGTTCACTTCGATCCTCAGCATGCCGGTGTTCGGATCGAAGGTTCCGCTCTTGAAGTCGGCAGGGCCCGGGCCCGTGACGGTCCCCGTAATGGCGGAGGTCCCGTCGAACTTGAGCTCGAATTTGATGGGCATCCGCTGGGTCAGGGTCAATCCGATGTCCCCGGTCCAGGTTCCGGAAACGGGGTCCTGGGACAATGCGGCTGAGGGCGTCGCCACCGACGCCGCGATCAGGACCGCACTCCACGCCATCAACATGCTTCTCGGTTTCATTGCCGCTTCTCCGTTGGATTGTGACGTGCGCACAACGCTGCTCTGTCGGGATCAGCCTTCTGAGTCCATGTGCCAGCTGGGATGCAGCCATCGCTTGCCATCCCACCGAAAGACTTCGGTGATGTTTCCCCGCAACTTGGTCTGCCCCTTGGGCCCGTCGAGAATGGCCTCGTAGCGCGAGTGAATCACCGCAACGTGGCCGTACCGCTCGATCTTGTTTCGGGGAAAGCGCAGCGAGACGAGCTTTACCCCCTCCGCTACCGAGGCCCGCGAGGACGCCATCGTCCCCGCCTTGTCGGTCCAGGCCGAATCGCCGGCATGGATGCTCACGAAATCGGCCGGGAGTGTGGCAGCGAGATTGGGTCCGTTGGCGAACCAGTCACGCCACACGGCCTCGCGGGCCCGGAGCAGCGAGGCCTGGGTGGTATCTGCGGTCTGAGCCCCGGCGCGGCCGAACGGAACAGCCGTCAGCAGGGTCATGGCCAGGGCGGCTCCCGCGAGACGCGGGACAATGCGGATCGTCGTCATAGGTATTTGAGCCAGGGATTGCGTTGGCGCGCCTTGAGCCCGGCGAACCATCGGCAGGGGAAATAGAGGATCACGATCGCCACGACGAACACGAGGTACAGCAGCGGGAGGCTCCATTGGTATCCCGGTGGCGCTTCGGAAGGCCACATCGGATGATTGTCGAAGAGCCAGGGCATCGCCTCCGGGGTACGAATCTTCGCCACGACGATCGCGAGCACGTGGATCAGCGGGATGTGGAGCAGGTAATAGAAGAAGGGCACCTTTCCGAAGACGGCGAGCGCCTCGGCCCACCACCCTTTGGCGCGTTCCAGCCACGGAATCAGGGCAATGGTCGGACCCAGGGTCATCAGCAGGAACAGCAACGACGCGGGGTACTTGGTGGTGCCCAGGAAGCCGAGCACCGAGCCCTTCCAGGGTCTCGGATCGCCGTAGAGATTGGTGGCTCGGAGGACCAGGAAGAGGGCAATGGCCCCGAGACCGATGCCCAGGCAGATCTTGCGCCGCCGAGCCGGCGCCAGCTGAAACAGGCTTCCGAAGCCATAGCCCAGGGCCATGACACCGACCCAGGGGATGATGCTGTAGAGCACGGCAATCGGACCGACCGCACCGCCGAAATACGCGAAGGTCAACAGCCAGCTTGCGCCCGATTCCCCGGCGCGTTCCCGCAGGCCCGGAATCAGGTCGGTGACATTGTGCAGCGCGACGATGGCTGCGCCCACGGCCGTCAACACGGGCAGCGGGAGGTGTATCAGGACCGCCAGGAGGATCATGCACCAGCCCAGCATCCAGATCACTCCGGCCAGCATGTAGTGCGCGAAGTCGAAGTTGAAGGTCCAGGCCACCCGCAACACCGTCAGCTCGAGCAGCACGAGCCAGGCCCCCCGGGTTACCAGGAACCGGGTGAGTGCCGCCTTGGAGCCGACCTTCTGGCCGTACAGAAACGCCGCGGTGCCCGCCAGGAAGACAAAGGCCGGCGCGCAGAAGTGGGTGATCCACCGGGTGAAGAAAATGCCCGGGGTCGGGCCGCCCGCCGGGAGCCCGGAGTAGACCCGCACGTGATCGATGGCCATCAGCACCATCACCGCGCCGCGCACCACGTCCAGCGCGATGATGCGGGGCCGGCCCGGCGCGAGGCCGGCGGAGTGGGCGGGTGACGCCCCGGATGGGACTGATTCGGGCTGGCTCATGCGACCGTCCTCCTCACCAATAATGATGCGGCCCGCCCGCGAGGGCGTCTGTGTCTGGTATGCGAGTTGTACGCGATCTGTCAGGTGGCTCAGCGCTCCAGCCGGTAGCCGACCTTCCAGACCGTGCGGATATGACGAGGCTCGGTGGGGTCCGCTTCCAGCTTCCGGCGGAGCTCGGCGATGTGAATGTCGATCGTTCGGGAGACGACGCCCGTCTGGTATTGCCAGACCTCGCGCAACAGCTCGACCCGGGAGGCCGCCGCACCTCGCCGCCGCACCAGCGCCAGCAGCAGGTCGAATTCCCGGGGCGACAGTGACACCAGCTGGCCTCCTCGGTAAACCGTCCGGGAGGCGGGATTGACTTCGATCTCGCCGAATCGCTCGACCGCGGGAATGGGTGGGGCGTCCTTACCCCGGGTGCGGCGGAGCAATGCCTTGACGCGGGCGATCAGCTCCAGGACGCCGAACGGCTTGGTGACGTAGTCGTCCCCGCCCATGGAGAACGCCTGGACCTTGTTGGCCTCTTCGCCCTTGGCGGTGAGTACCAGAATGGGAGCGTCTATCCCGGCCCCTCGAAGAGCCCGGAGCACCCGGTATCCGTCCATCCTGGGAAGCATCAGATCGAGGATGATCAGGTCGACGGGATCACGGGTTGCCTGCTCGAGGCCGCTGGCTCCGTCTCCGGCGATCGCGACCGTGAACCCCTCGTTCTCCAGCGCCGTTCGGAGCGCGAACGCCAGGTCTTCGTTGTCTTCGACCAGCAGGATCCGGCTCATGGCCCGCGGTCGCTCCGATCGCGTGCCCCGGGAAACTCGGCCGCGAAACGGGCCCCTCCATTGCCGCCTGGCGCGTCCTCGACCCAGGCCCGGCCGCCGAGGAGTCGCATGAGATCGGCCACGACCGACAGGCCGAGACCGGAGCCGCCGGCCGGGGCGTTGCGGTCCCGGTCGAGCCGATAGTACGGCTGCCAGATCCGGGCCCGGTCGTCGCGAGGAATTCCCGGGCCCCGGTCATCGACGGTCACCAGGGCGGCACCGGCCGGTTCCGCCCGGGTCATCGCAAGGCGGATCGTCTGTCCCGGCGGACCGTACTTCACCGCGTTCTCGACCAGGTTGCGGAGCACCCGGCTGATGGCGTCCCGATCTCCGGGGACCTCGAGGTCGTCCTCGATCACGACGTCCAGGCGATTACCCTGGGCCTCGAGCAGGGGGGCGAACGATTCAGCCAGCTCGTGAGCCACTTCGGCCAGCGGCACCGGTGCCGGAGGACCGACCTTCGCCGGCCGACGGAGCCGGGAGAACTCGAGCACGTTGTCCACCAGGTTGGTGAGCCGCAGTGCCTCGCGGTGGATGATCCCGGTGGCACGCTGCTTTTCCGCTTCGGTCCGGAACCCTTCGGACTGAAGCAGCTCGCTCAGGATCCGGATCTGCGTCAGCGGGGTGCGCAGCTCGTGCGAGACTCCCGACACGAAATCCTCGCGCAGCCGCGCCAGCCGATGTTCGCGGCGCAGGAGCAGCAGCGCGGCGCCGCCCATCGCCAGCGTCAGGGCGAACAGGGCGACGATCGTCGGCGCGCGTGAGGAGGGCAGGCCGCCGTTGATCAGCATGCGCGCCGCAGCGGGGTCGATCGCCGCCGTCACGACGAGATTGCCGAAGGCGATGCCCAGCGTGTCCGTTCCCAGAAAGGACCGCGTGTCGGGACCGGCCTGGAAGAGCGGCTGGCCGTTCGGGCCTGCCACTTCGATCCGGACCAGCGAGTCGGCCGTCCGCCGGGGAATCAGGGAAGCCGGAAAGAACTGAGCGTCGCCCAGGGCACCCTTGAGCGGCCGTTCGATCTGCGCCGGCTCGACCACCATACCGTAGATCCCGCGCACCCCGCGCTTCAGATCGCCGACTTTCCAGAGCAAGACGACGTCGGTGGACCGCTTGAGCCTGGGCTCGCCGGGAGGGAGGATGCGCCACTGCCGGGGACCCTGCCGGACCGCGGTGTCGGCGATGGCATCGACCGCGGCGGCCAGGAGCGCGCGCCTGCCGGTCTCGGAGAGGGGTTCCCCCAGCTCGACCAGCTTCGGCTCGGGCTCGTTGACCACCAGGAACACCGTGCGACTGAACCCCGCGCTCATGCAGTCGCATTCCTTCTCGGCCAGGAGCCGCCGCAGCACCTCCGGCCCGGGAAGCTTCTCGTGCCTGGAGGCCTCCCGAAGCAACAAGTCTCCGGCCTCGCCCATACCATAGCCCACCCAGCTCCGGCCCTCTCTCGAGAACCGCCATGCCGCGATCGTGGCGTGGTGAGTGAGCGAGGCTTCGGCCGCCGCCCGGTGCGACGCGGCCGCGCGAGCCGCCTGCCAGGCGAGCGCGGCGGCCAGGCCCATGGTGGCGAGGAAAAGCAGGGCGCCGAGGAGGCCCGGACGCCGAGCCAGCCGGACGAAGGTGGAGCGTATCATTGTGTGGTGTATTATGACCGGCGGTACGGATAGCCGGGAGGATACCGGCCACTCGCGGTGTACGGAAGATGTAAGGGAGGCTGCTCGCATGACTTGCTCACGGTACTTCCTGCCAGTGGTTGCCCTGCTGGCCGGGTCTTGCAAGCCGGCCCCCCCGACGCCGGGCGTCGCGCTCGACCTCGCCCGGGCCCGGGCCGCCGCGATCACCGAGCTCAGGTATGACCTGCGTCTGACGATTCCGGAGGCCCGTGCCGAACCAGTGACGGGGGCCGTCGCGATCACCTTCGTCTCAGGCGCACCCGGCGGCCCGCTGGTTCTCGACTTTCGAGCGCCCGCTGGGCACGTCAAGGCGGTCACGGTGAACGGCGCTCCCGCCCGCTTCACCACTCCACCGGATCACATCGTGATCCCCGCGGGTGCGATCACCCCGGGCACGCCCCAGCGCGTCAGCGTCGAATTCACTTCCACCGACGCGGCGCTCAACCGCCATGACGACTTTCTCTACGCGCTGTTCGTACCGGATCGTGCCTCGACCGCCTTCCCGGCCTTCGAGCAGCCCGACCTCAAGGCGAAACTGACCCTGACGCTCACGATTCCCGCGAAGTGGAAGGCCGTCAGCAACGGGGCGCTTCTTTCGCGCGACAGCGCCGCTGGCGCGACGCACCAGGTCCGGTTTGCCGAAACGGCGCCGATCAGCACCTATTTGTTTACCTTCGCGGCGGGAGTGCTCTCCGAGGAAACCGCCGTTCGCGACGGCAGAACGCTGACCATGTTTCACCGGGAGACCGATAGCGCGAAGGTCACCCGGAATCGCACGGCCATTTTCGACCTGCATGCCACCGCATTGCGCTGGCTCGAGAGCTACACCGGAATACCGTATCCGTTCGGAAAGTTCGCGTTCTTCGCGGTCCCCGCCTTCCAGTTCGGCGGCATGGAGCATCCCGGGGCTGTCTGGTATCGCGCCGAGTCCCTGTTCCTCGACCCGACCGCGAGCCGGAATCAGGAGCTCGGCCGGGCCAGCCTGATTGCCCACGAGACGGCGCACATGTGGTTCGGGGACCTGGTCACGATGCGCTGGTTCAACGATGTCTGGATGAAGGAAGTCTTCGCCAATTTCATGGCTGCCAAGATCGCCGGCCCGTCCTTTCCCGACATCAACCTCGACCTCCGGTTCTTCCAGGCGCACCTCCCGGCTGCCTACGCCGTGGACCGCACTCCGGGAACCAATCCGATTCGCCAGGAGCTGGAGAACCTCCGGGAAGCGGGATCGCTCTACGGCGCCATCATCTACCAGAAGGCACCGGTCGTGATGCGGCAGCTCGAGCGGCTGGTGGGCGACAGCACGTTTCGGGAGGGATTGCGGCGCTACCTGGACCGGTTCCGGTTCGCCAATGCGACCTGGCCGGAGTTGATCGCGATCCTCGACGAGCTGAGCCCGGAGGATCTGGCCGCCTGGAGCCATGCGTGGGTGGAGGAGCCCGGTCGTCCGACGATCGCCACCCGATGGGCCGATTCGGGCATCGTGGTGACCCAGGCCGATAGCCGGGCCGATCGCGGCCTCCGGTGGAGCCAGCCGATCCTGCTGGCGCTCGGCGACGCCGACTCCGTCGGCACCGGGCTGGTACAGCTCCGGGGCGCCGAAACGTTTGTTCCGCTCGCGGATCGCCCCGAATTCATCCTGCCCGGTGCGGATGGGGTTGGCTACGGGCGGTTCCCGCTCGACTCGGCGACGCGCGCGGCGTTGCTCCGATCCCCCAGCCCGCTGACCGATCCGGTCCATCGGGCGGTCGGGTGGCAGTCGCTCTGGGAGGAAATGCTGGATGGAGCTGTCCCGCCGCGTGCGTTGCTCGACGCGCTGCTGGCGGCGCTGCCGGTGGAGCGAGAGGAGCTCGTGTCGCTGCAGGTGACCGGCTTGCTCGGCAATACCTACTGGCGATTCCTTTCCGACGACGAGCGAACGGCGATCGCGCCCTCCGTGGAACGGGTGCTCTGGAGTGAGCTCGAGCGCGCCGCCACGCCGGGCAAGAAGGGCGCGTTCTTCGCCGCGATCGTCGGCAACACGCTCACCGCCGAGGGTGTGGCCCGGCTGGAGCGGATCTGGCATAAGACGGAGACCCCGCGGGGGCTCCCGCTCGCCGAACAGCAGTACGTCGGGCTCGCCGAGGCGCTGGCGGTGCGCGGGGTGCCGGGGGCGGAATCGATTCTCGACGAGCAGGAGGGCCGGATCACCAATCCGGACCGGCGAGAGCGCTTTCGGTTCGTGCGGAAGGCGCTGAGCGCCGATCGGTCGGTCCGCGATTCCCTGTTCCGCGGCCTCGCGCAAATCGAGAATCGACGCCGCGAGTCCTGGGTGCTCGATGCGATGGCCGCCATGAATCATCCGCTCCGTGCCAGGGAGGCGCTCGCGAACCTGCGCGCCAGCCTGGAACTCGGTGAGGAGATCCAGCGTACCGGAGACATCTTCTTTCCGCTGCGTTGGTTCGCCGCGACGCTTGACGGACATCAGTCGGCGGAGGCCGCGGACACTGTCCGGCGGTTTCTCGCCGAGCACCCGCAGTATCCGCCCCGGCTTCGGGGCAAGTTGCTGCAGGCGGCGGATGAGCTGTTCCGGGCCGAAGAAGTGCTCGGCGCAGCCAAACGGTGATCGGTTTCGGCCCGCCCGTCCCCGGTTCCGGCCCGCTGGTTGGCGCTGATTTGCCGTTCGCCCCATTCGGGATAGACTGGGACCATGCCGCTCGAATCCCGGGAGAACCCTGACGCCGGACGATGGTCACCCCTCAGGGTCGCGGCGGTGTCGGTGGGGACGTTCGCCTTCTTCGGCCTGCTCGACTTTCTCCGGCTCTACTTCGACGATCTGACCCGCGGGCGCGAAGGCACCTTCCTCACCCGTGCGCTGGAGGAGGGAACCGGCTCCTTCAACGCGGTGCTGGTCTTCCCCCTGGTGCTGTGGCTTTGCCTTCGGCACCGGCTCCGGAGGGTCAGCTGGCCCCGCCGGCTCCCCCTGTACGTGGGTGCCGCCCTCCTGCTGTCCGCGCTGCATACGACCCTCAATTGGGGCACGCGCGTCGTTGCGTTTTCCATCGCCGGCCTGCCGCCATATGACTACGGCATCATGTCGCTGCGCTATGTGATGGAGCTGCCCGGTGATCTCATCGGGTTCGCGACGCAAGTCGCGGTGATCCACGCCGTCTTCTGGTATCGGGAAAGCCGGGCCCGGGTGATCCGCACGGCGCAGCTCGAGACCAAGCTTGCCCAGGCCCAGCTCTCCGGCCTCCGGGCGCAGCTGCAGCCCCACTTTCTCTTCAACACCCTGAATACCATCGCCGCAGCAGTCTTCGAGGATCCGGCTCGCGCGGACGCTCTGCTCACCAGGCTGTCGGAGCTGTTGCGGCTGTCGTTGGTCGGAGCCGCGTCCCACGAGACGTCGCTGAGCGAGGAACTGCGCATCGCGGGGCTCTACACCGATCTGATGCGGGCCCGCTTCGAAGACCGGTTCGCCATCCGAATGGAGGTCGATCCGACGGCGACGACGGCTGCGGTGCCCCAGCTGGTGCTACAGCCGCTGCTCGAGAACGCGATCAAGCACGGTGCCGATGCCAGGAGCGGCCGGGTCTCGATCGAAGTCCGCTGTACCCGTCGCGACGGCGTCGTCGAGCTCGCGGTCCGGGACCACGGTGCCGGTTTCCCCGAGCCGGCGGCCACGGCGCTCGGGCGTGGCGTAGGGCTGGAAAACACGGCGCAGCGGTTACGTCTGCTCTATCGCGATCGCGCGGGCCTCACGCTGGGCAACGCGGGGGACGGAGGCGCGGTGGTCACGGTCACCATACCGTGGCGGGAGGTCGTGCGGTGAGTGACCTCCGCGTGTTACTGGTGGACGACGAGCGTCCGGCCCGCCAGCGGCTCCGGCGTCTGCTCGATGCCCAGGGTGGGTCGACGATCGTCGGGGAGGCCGCCGACGGGCCCTCGGCGGTCGACGCCATCCGGGAGCATCAGCCGGATCTGGTCTTTCTCGACGTGCAGATGCCGGGACTCGACGGCTTCGGGGTGGTGGCCGAGCTGGGTGAGCCGCTTCCGGCCATCGTGTTCGTGACGGCGTTCGACGAGTATGCGGTGAAGGCGTTCGAGGTGCACGCGCTGGACTACCTGCTCAAGCCCGTCGCGCCGGAGCGGCTGGCCCAGGTGTTCGAGCGACTCGGCCGGCCCAGGGCAGCCGAGCGTGCGGGCAGCCTCGCCAGCCGGCTGGACAGGTTGCTCGAGGCGCTGGACCGGCGGCCCCGGTACCTGGAGCGGATTCTCGTGACCCAGGGGGAGCGCAGCACGTTCCTCAAGCTCGACCGGGTGAGCCACGTGGAGGCGGCGCGGAACTACGTGTCGCTGCACGGGCCGGGTGGAACGCACACCGTGCGCGGCTCCCTCGGCGCGCTCGAGGCGCGGCTCGACCCCGCCCGCTGGGTTCGGGTCAACCGGTCTACCATGGTACAGATCGAAGCCATTGCGCTGGTCGAGCCCTGGTTTCACGGTGAGTACCACCTGACGCTGACCGGTGGAGCCAAGGTCATCTGGACCCGCCGGTTCCTGGGCCGGGTCGATGAGGTGCTGGGGCGGAAGCTCTAGCCGCCGCCTTGGACTTTCATCCCCGCCTGTGGCCCGCTTGTCCCGGTGTGGTGGCGCGACGGCGGCCGTGGCCCCAGACTACTCACCATGAAATCCTTCATCCTGTCTCTCACGATCCTCGCGGTGGCCCGGGCCGGCGCGGCCCAATCCACTGCCGCCGGCGACTGGCCCGCGTACGGCCGGGACCGGGGCGGCGAGCGGTTCTCGCCGCTCGATCGCATCAACCGGGGTAACGTCTCCCGGCTCGCCGTGGCCTGGGAGTATTCCACCGGCGAAGCGGCCGTCAAGATGAGCCAATCGGTGTCCTTCGAGGCCACCCCGCTGGTGGCCTACGGCACGATGTATCTGAGCACCCCGCTCGGAAAGGTCATTGCGCTCGAGCCCGAAACCGGGAAGGAGCGCTGGGTCACCGACCTGCAGGTGAATCCGATCAGCTACGGCGATTTCACCAACCGAGGGGTGTCGCTCTGGCTGGATCCCGCGGCACCGGCAGGCGCGCACTGCCGGCTGCGCGTGATCGTCGCGACGGTCGACGCCCGGCTGACCGCGCTGGACGCGAAGGACGGGAGCCGCTGCACCGGCTTCGGCGAGGGCGGCACCGTCGATCTTCGGCGCAACCTGCGGAACACGCCATTCGAGAAGCAGGAATACGAAGTCACCTCTCCACCCGCCGTGGTGAACGGGGTGATTGTGGTCGGCTCCGCGGTCGCGGACAACAACCGGACCAACGCCGCGAGCGGCGAAGTGCGAGGCTACGATGCCCGCACCGGCGAGCTTCGGTGGACCTGGGATTCGGTGCCGCAGGACTCGACCGACGCTGGCTGGCGCACCTGGATCGGCCCGAACGCCCACCAGACCGGGGGGGCCAATGCGTGGTCGGTCCTGGCGGCAGATACGGCGCGCGGGCTGGTCTTCCTGCCGACCGGGGCCGCCAGCCCCGACTATTTCGGCGGAGAGCGCAAAGGCGAGAATCGCTACGCCAACTCGATCGTGGCACTCCGAGCCGCCACCGGGCAGATGGCCTGGCATTTCCAGACCGTGCACCACGACATCTGGGACTATGACAATGCCTCTCCCCCGAACCTGACGACCATCGTACGAGGCGGACGCCGGATGGCGGTGGTGCTGCAGGCCACCAAGACCGGGATGCTCTACGTCCTGGACCGCGACACCGGCGCCCCCGCCTTTCCGGTGGAGGAGCGTGCCGTGCCGGCCAGCACGGTGCCCGGCGAGGAGGCGTGGCCCACCCAGCCGTTCACCACCGGCATCGCGCCGCTCAGCCCGCACCGGATGACCGCCGAGCAGGCCTGGGGCCCCACACCCGCGGATCAGACCTTCTGCCGGGACCGGATCGCCACCCTGCGCAACGAGGGGATCTTCACGCCGCCCAGCCTCGAAGGCACGCTGGCGATGCCCTCGAACATTGGAGGCGCGCACTGGGGCGGCGTCGCGGTGGATGCGACGCGCGGCATCGCAATCGTTCCGGTGAATCGCATCGTGGCGGAAGTCCAGCTCATCCCCCGGGAGGAGTACCAGCAGCGCCGCAACGAAGCCGGATACCGCCTCGCGGGATCGCAGTATACCGACATGCGCGGCACACCCTACGTCATGCGCCGGAGCATCCTCTTCGGTCCGTCGGGCATGCCTTGCTCCCCTCCGCCGTTCGGGTCTCTGGTGGCGGTGGACCTGGCGACGGGCGCCAGGAAATGGGACGTGCCGCTTGGCACAGTCGCTCCCGACTCAGCGCCCGCCGCGGCGACGCTGGGGAGCCCAAACCTGGGTGGTCCGATCGTCACGGCGGGCGGGCTGGTGTTCATCGCGGCCACACTGGACCGGAAGATCCGCGCCTACGATGTGGAAACGGGCCAGGAGCTCTGGAGTGCGCCGCTGCCCGCCGGAGGCAAGGCCACGCCGATGACCTACCTCGGCGCCGACGGGAAGCAGTATGTGGTGATAGCCGCCGGAGGAGACGGGGGGCGTTTCGGGAAGAGTGACCGGCTGGTGGCGTTCGGACTAGGACGGTAGGTCGGTACGTCGGTAGGTCGGTAGGTCGGTAACGTGCACCGAGTTTCTACCGACTTACCGACTTACCGACTTACCGTCATCTATTCAGCCAGAAATTCATCTTCACCAGAAAGATATTGTCCGACTTCGCGCCGAAGAGGGCGTCGAGGTCCTTGGAGAAATCGAGACTGCCCTTACCCTCCGTGTCGCTGGAGCCGGTCCGGGTCCACACCAGGAAGAGCGTCGAGCCGGGCCGGTATTCCCAGCGGAGCACTGCGTTGCCGCGCAATGAGCGGGTGACGAAGTCCGGATTGTCCAGCGTGAACGGCGCCGCGGGCCCGGTGGCGTCCGGATCGATCGTGTAGGTCTCGGGCAGCCCGGAGGCAGGGTCGAGCTGGGTGGACACGGTGCCCACGTCTTCCCCGAACACCTGAAGCGTCTGGGTGCGCGGCGCGGCAACCTGCTTGAACCGCTTGAAATGCACGCTCGAGATGAACGGCTGGGCATAGAGCTCGAACGTCAGTCGCGGCGTGAACGTGATGTTCATCCGGGTATCGAACCCCACCGTCTTCTGCCTCAGATCGGACAGGATGTAGCGGGTCCCGTAGAACGCCGTCGCGGTGGGGTCGGGGATCGCGGTGACGTACTGCATCACCGCCGAGCTCCGGTTGTAGAACGGGAAGAACGAGAGCTGCACGTTGGACGCAGCCCGCACTTCCATACCGACGCTGGCATTGAAGCCGGTATTCCCCCGGTCGCTTCGGCTGAAGTTCGGATTCAGGCTGAGGCTCACCCGCTTCCGGCTATCGGTGCCGATGTTGGCATTGAGGAACACGTTGCCGGGGCGGATCACCACCGGCCCGCCCCGGAGCAACCCGTCGTCCTCGGTGTCGGTACGGCGGATGGCGAAGAAATTCACTTGCCAGTAGTTGAGCAGCTGGCCGAAGACGCCGGCGTGAAACTGGGTGTCGGTCCGGTCTCCGTCGAAGTTGTATTGCCGCTGGCTTCCCACCACGACGAAGTAATTCCGGTACCAGCTGGTTGGCCGCGAGAGCGAGAGAGCCAGATTGCCGTTCATCCAGAAGTAGTCTGACCGGGTATTGAAGGCCAGATCGTTTGCTTCGAATCCCGGGGTCCGCCAGTTCGTGGCAGTTTCGAACAGCCACTTCCCGGCGTCTTTGGCGAACCGGGTGTACCCGCCCAGCCCGCGGAGATGGGTGGCGTTCGGGTCATAGGCGTCCGACAGGAACCCGTTGGATCCCGATTTGCGATCGGGCCGCTGGAAGAATCGCGCACTCGAGTTCTGCAGCCGGCGGATGGCGGCCGGCTCGCCCGAGTTATTCGTGAGAGCCAGATTGCCCACCCACGACCATGATCGGTTCTTCCACCGCGCATTCCAGTCGAACCCGAACGCCTCGGAGTGAGAGTTGAGCCGGTCCTTGAGCAGCGGATCGTCCAGGTTGCGATACACCGACGTGACCATGCCGCCGAAGATCAGGTTACCGCGGCTGAAATCCTTCTTGAGCCGGCCCACGAAATAGTTGGTCAGCGGCTCGACCTCCTGCACGGTGTCCGCACCGGCGGTTCGCCGGATGGTGGCCCGCTCGCGGTCGGTCAGGGCATCCAGCACACCGATCGTGAATCCGTTCCGCGTCCGCCCGGTGATCTTGGCCGCGCCGAGGATCGTGGACGCGTCGGGCCGGTCGGAATACTGGGTGCCCTGGGGAGTCGAGCCCTGGGGCGACCGGCCGATGCGGCGGGAATAGAAAAGGGAGAGCGACGACACGTTGCTGCAGAAAAAGCAGTTGAAGCCGCCGAAACCGAAAGTGCCGCTGCCTTCCACGAAGAAGGGACGCCGCTCCGGGAAGAAGGTCTCGAACGCCGACAGATTGACCACCGCGGGATCCACTTCGACCTGGCCGAAGTCGGGATTGATCGTGGCGTCCAGGGTCACGTTCGAGGTGAGCAGGTACTTCAGGTCGGCCCCGACGCGGGCGTCGGCATCGCTGCGCCTGTAAAAAGGATCCTGCGGATCGCTCGTCGGCTGCAGGTAGCTGTATCGCCCCACCACATAGGGCATCACTTCGAGCCGACGCACCGCGCCGCGGCCCGGTGAGATCCCGTCAATATGGCCGAAGCGCGAGGGACCGCCCGATTCGTCGGGACCCCAGTATGACCACATCGAGATCTCGTTGGTCCGGCTCTCGTTGCGCCAGACCTGCATCCCCCAGGACTGCACCGAATCCCTGGCAAAGCGGAGCTGCGAAAAAGGAATCCGGAGCTCCGCGGTCCAGCCCGCCGAGTCGATGTTGGTCTTGACCTCCCAGACCGGATCCCATGACTGATCGGCGAACTCCGTGGCCTGGCCGGCGTCCTGGCGGGAGCCCGAGGGTGTCACCGTGAAGATGGTTCGGCCGATGTGGTTGTGATACGTGTCGAAAATGACCTGGATATTGTCGCTGTTGCTGGCTGACTGATCCCGGCGAACCAACTGGCTTCGCACGCCCGCCGCGCCCTGATCGTCGAACATGCGCCCGCCGATGTAGATCGCGTCGTCGTCGAAGAGCACCCGGATCTCGGTTTTCTGAACGGCGGGATCTCCGGCCTTGGGCTGGGCTTGCCGGAAATCGGTGCCGGCCTGCGCCTGGGACCAGATCGCCTCGTCGAGTCGGCCGTCCAGCTCCACCGGCGTGGTCCGGCGAATCGCCCTGATCCTTGGGGAGGGCAGGGCATGGGCCGCCGCGGTATGGGTTCCAGAAGCACCGTCGATGCCCTGAGTTTGGGCCTCCAGGGCGCCGGCCAGAACGAGCGGGACGAGGCAAAAACGGAACGGGCGAAGCGACTGCATTGCTACCTCACCGGTGTGGTTCGAACCGCGCGGAGGATATTGAGACGTACGGAGATTCGATGCGAAAAGTCTCGATAGCGTTGGCTGGGGCTGGCGTTGCGCATGGTGTCGCGTATGATCAGAGGCTCGTCAACACGGAACCGGCCGGGCTTCGGCAGCTCGGTTTCGAGCGTAATACTACACGTGTAGTTGTAACTGTCAAGCCAGCATAACTCGACCTCGAGGGATGTCATGCGCAGCCGCACCGTTGCTCTCGTCCTCAGCAGCATGATCACCGCCCACCTCGGCGCCCAGCAGCCGGTCACCGCCGACAGCGCCCGAGCTCCCCGCCAGCAAGTCGCGATGGATTCGGCCCGCGCCGCGCAGTTGTATGTGAGCAACCGGCCGGAGGACGCGCCGGTGGCCGACTACGCCCGAGAAATCGTGGCCAAGCGCCGTACCGACAGCATCTACGCCGCCCGCAGCGCCGGGGTAATGGAGTTCAGGAAGGTCACCTATCAGAGCAGCGCGGATGGGCTGACGATTCCGGCGTACCTGTTCGCTCCGCTCAGCAAGCGCGGGGCGCGGGGGCATGCCGCAATGGTGTGGGTGCATGGCGGTGTTCATGGCGACTGGGGGACGACCATGTTCCCGTTCGTGCGGGAGGCGGTGCAGCGCGGATACGTGATCATCACTCCCGACTACCGCGGGAGCACGGGATACGGAGAGAAGCATCGCAACCTGATCGATTACGGCGGCAAAGAGCTGGACGACGTCGCGTCCGCCGTCGACTATCTCAAGACCCTTCCTTACGTCGACCAGGACCGCCTCGGCATCATGGGGTGGAGCCACGGTGGATTCATCACCGCCCATCTGCTCTTCCGGGAGCAGCATCCGTTCAAGGGCGGCGCGGCCATCGTCCCGGTGACCAATCTCGTGTTCCGGCTCTCATACAAGGGTCCGTCGTATCAGCGCGGCTTCTCCACCCAGCCCGGTCTGCAGGGACTCCCATTCGAGAAGCGGGACGAATACATCAAGCGCTCCCCGCTCTACGGCGTCGAGAACCTGAAAGTCCCGATCCTGGTACACGTCGCCACCAACGACCTGGACGTGAACTACGTGGAGGACCAGCAGCTGGTCTGGAAGCTCCGCGCCCTCAAGCCGGAGCTTGCCGAGACCAAGATCTACGTCGATCCGGCGCCCTGGGGCTCCTCGGTGGGCCACGCCTTCAGCCGGCGGGTCGATCCGAACACCCTGGAGCGGGTGGACTCACCCGAGCAGATCGATTCCTGGAACCGTACCTGGGTCTTTTTCGAGTGGATGCTCCGGCCTTATGAGGATCGGTCCAAGCCAGTCGTGGCAGCGCCGAATTCGCCCTGATATCGGCGGGGTGGAATGTTGGGTCCGACCGGGTTATCTTTATAGGCTGTCACGAGTTAGGGATTCAGCCCACCGATGGACGGTCGGCAGCTCCCGGTCACTGGTTACCGCTCACTGGTCACGGTTTTCATGGGCATCATCGCAAGCGATATCCGGCGCGGCATGGCCATCATGTTCAATGGCGAGCCGTGCCGAGTCATGGAGTTCCATCATCACACGCCGGGGAACCTCCGGGCCATGGTGCAGGCCAAGCTCCGCCGCCTCAAGACCGGCACCCAGGTCGAGCACCGGTTCCGTTCGACCGATACCGTGGACATCGCGGCGCTGGAAACCCACGAGCTGGACTTCATGTATAAGGCGGGCGACACCTATCACTTCATGAACGCCGAGAACTACGACCAGCTCGAGGTAGACGGCGAGACGCTGGGCGAAACGGCCAAGTGGATGTCGGAGGGGATGCGCATCATCGCCGAGTTCTACGAGGGCCGGCCGATCGGCATCCAGATGCCCAGCAGCTTGACGCTGGAGGTGGTGGACACCACCCCGGTCATGAAGACCGCCACGAAAACTGCCTCGACTAAGCCCGCCCGTCTCTCCAACGGCGTCACGGTCAACGTGCCCGAGTTCGTCCAGAACGGCGAGCGAATCCGGGTGAATCCGGAAACCGGGGAGTATCTGGACAGGGCGAAAGAATAGGGGTTGGGGGTTGGGGGTTGGGGGCCGGCATCGAGTGCCGGCCCTTTCGCTTTCCCCCAATCCCCACCCCCCACCCTGAAACCTCCCACCCCTTCCCCCCGTACCACGAATACCTAGATATTCGAGGTAACAATGCCCGGACCCGAGACCGATCTCCTCCAAGGCACCCTGGACGCGCTGATCCTCAAGACTCTGTCCTGGGGGGCCCGGCATGGGTACGCCATCGGCCGCTGGCTCGAGGAGACCAGCGCGGACACCATCAAGGTGGAGGAGGGCTCACTGTACCCGGCCCTCTACCGCATGGAAAAGAAGGGGTGGATCGAGGCCGACTGGGGCATGTCCGAGCTGGGCCGACGAGCCAAGTTCTACACCCTTACCGCCACCGGGCGGGCTCGTCTGCGCGCTGAAGTCGCTGCGTGGCAACGCCTTTCCGGAGCGGTCGGCCGGATCCTCGAAGCCTGATCGAAAACCCATGAGCTGGCGTTTCTGGCAACCTCCGCTCACGCGCGAAGTCGACGAAGAGCTCGAGTTCCACCTCGAGATGCGGGTGCGCGAGCTGGTGTCGGAGGGCATGACCCCGGAGGAGGCGCGGGCCGAAGCACGGCGACGGCTCGGCGACCTGCGGGCGATGCGGCGACGACTTCTTCACTTGGGCAAGGAAAGAAACCGCACGATGAACCGCACTGAGTGGCTGAGCGAGCTCCGTCAGGACGTGTCCTATGGATTCCGCACCCTGGCGCGGAATCCCGGGTTCACCGCCATCGCGCTGCTGACCCTCGGGATCGGCATCGGGGCCACGACAGCGATTTTCAGCGCGGTCAACGCAGTCGTCCTGCGGCCGCTCGCAGTGCCTGATGTCGATCGGGTGATGCTGGTGTCCGAGCTGTATGAGGGGCGGCCGGCCGACGTGTCGATCGGCAATCTGGTGGACTGGCAGGCCGCCAACCGCGAGCAGCCGATGTTCACCGGCCTGGGCGCCATCAACTGGCGCAACTATGCGCTGGCCGGGGATCCGCCGGAGCGGGTTCTGGGAGCGCAGGTCACCGCCGAATACTTCTCGGTGATGGGTGTGGCCCCGGAGCTGGGCCGGGTGTTCGGCCCGGCCGAAGACCAGCCCGGCGGTGCCCGTGTCGTGGTGCTGGCGCACCGCCTCTGGCAGCGGCGATTCGGATCTGATCCATCGGTCATCGATCGCGTCATCCTGCTCAGCGCACAACCGCACACCGTCATCGGCGTTATGCCTGCGTCGTTCGATTTCACCGCCGGCACCGAGGAGCTGTGGATTCCGGCGGCCTTCACGCCCGAGCAACGCGCCCAGCACGACGAGCACTACCTCACGGTGTACGGACGACTCCGGCCCGGCGTGACCAGGGAAGCGTCGCAGTCGATGCTGATCGCAGCGCAGCGGGTGTTGAACGAGCGATACCGGAACGAAAACGGCAGCCGGCTGGTGGACGTCCAGCCCATGATGCAGCAGTTCGTGGGCAACGCGCGAGAACAGCTCTTCCTGATTCTGGGCGCGGTGGTTCTGGTGCTGCTCATCGCATGTGCCAACGTGGCCAACCTGCTGCTGGCCCGCGGGGCCGCGCGAGCGCGGGAGCTGGCCATTCGCGCGTCGATCGGCGCGGGGCGCGCCCGCATTGTGCGCCAGCTGCTCAGCGAGAGTCTGGCGCTGGCCGGGTCCGCGGCGGTGCTGGGCGTGGCGGTCGCCTGGGTGGTGATTCGTACCCTGGTCGCGGCGGCTCCACCCGGTGTGCCCCGGCTCGAGCTGGCACGCGTGGACCCCGCGACGCTTGGCTTCGCGCTGGCTCTGGCACTCGGCTCGACCCTGTTGTTCGGGCTGGCCCCCGCCCTCCGCACCGCGCGCACCGATCTCCAGAGTGTCCTGCGAACCGGGCAGATTCGCCAGGCCGGCTCGCGGCGAGACTGGCTCCGGCAAGGGCTGGTCTCGGCGGAAGTGGCGCTCGCGCTGATTCTGATGGTGGGGGCTGCCCTCCTGGTGCGGACCGCCGTTCACCTGCAACGGCTCGACCCCGGGTTCGATCCCAAGGGGCTGGTCTCGGCGCGCATCGCCCTTCCCGCCGAGAGCTATCCCACCCCCGAGTCGGCGCGGCTCGCATTCGAAACCGTGCTCCAGCACCTCACTGTCTCGCCCGGCGTGAAACGGGCGGCCCTCTCCACCCAGGTTCCCATGGGGCCCGGTGGCGGCAGCAATGGGCTCGTCCCCGAGGGGAAGACCCCCGGGCCGGAGAGCGCGGTGGATGCCCGGATGCGGCTGGTGTCGCCGGGATACGTCGGTACCATGGGGCTTCGGCTCAAGAGCGGCCGTGACCTCGCGCCGGAGGACCGGGCCGGCACGCCCCGCGTCATGCTGGTGAATGAGACGCTGGCCCGGCTGCTCTTTCCCGGCCTGGACCCGCTGGGCAAGCGGGTGCTCTGCTGCGAGGGGTCGGCCACCGATCCGCGCTGGAAGACCATCGTCGGTGTGGTGGGCGACACGCGCTCGGGCGGCCCCGACCAGCCGGCGGTCGCCGAATTCTTCATGCCGCTTGCTCAGTCACCCGATGCGGCGTGGGGCTGGATCAACCGCACCCTGAGCGTGGTCGCGCGCGCCGACGGCGATCCGCTGGCACTCGCCCCCGCGATGCGCGAGTCGCTTCGGCGGGTGGATCCCTCGCTCCCGCTCTATCGAGTCGAAACGATGGAGGCATTGCTCACCAACGCGCTCAGCCCGTCGCGATTCCGCACCGCGCTGCTTGGCTCGCTTGCCGTGATCGGTCTGCTGCTCGCGCTGGTCGGCATCTACGGCGTGGTGTCGTACCTGGTCACTCGGCGCCGCACCGAAATCGGCGTGCGGATGGCGCTGGGTGCCTCGGGTCGAGACGTATTGAAGCTGGTGGTAGGACAGGGACTCCGGCCGGTGCTGGTCGGCACGGCCGTGGGCGTCGTCGGTGCTGTCGCGGCGTCCCGGCTGCTGGCGGCGTGGCTGCGGGGCGTGTCCCCCAACGACCCGCTCACCCTTGGAGCCGCCGTCGTCGCGCTCGTGGCCGTGGCGGCACTGGCGAGCTTCGTTCCGGCTCGTCGGGCCACGCGCGTCGATGCCCTGGAGGCGATCAAGGCGGAGTAAGCCGTGACCAGTGACCCGTAACCCGCAACCCGTAAACAGCCGCTCACTGGTTACCGGTCACCGGTCACTGGTCACACCCTCACCAGAAGTCCGCGTTTCTCCAGGACCCTCAGTATCCCATACCACACGACCACGAACGCGACCGCGAACCCGAGCGACGCGTTCCGCGGCGAGAGCCAGGACGCAAGCACGCTCCGGTAGACCGCCTGCTGCAGCGAGACGCTCTCGCCGCCCAGAGGCACGTGAATCATTCCGAGCAGGCGCGCCATGACACCCGACCCCACGAACGCGACTATCGGGTTCTTGCCGTAAGTGATGAACGGCGCCGCCCAGCGCTTGAAACCCCGCGCGTCGATGAGCCACGCGCACGTCGCGAGGGTCATGGCGGCGACTCCGGCAGTGAACAGGACGTAGGAGCTGGTCCAGAGGTTCTTGTTGATCGGAAACAGCCAATTCCACATCAAGCCGGCTACCGCGTCGATCCCGCCGGCGGCAAACAGGCCGTTGATCCGTTCGGAAAGTGGCCACGCTGACCCGAGCTGGCGGCCGGCGAGTACACCCAGCAGGCAGGTGCCGATCGCCGGCAGGGTCGAGAGCAGTCCTTCGGGATCCCAGGTCTTCGATTGCTTCCAGAGGTGCCCGCCGAACACCACGCGGTCGATCCAGGCGGACAGGGTGTCCCCCGGAACATCGAGGGTCGGTGAGGCAACTCCGGGCGGCGCCACCAGCGCCTGTAGCGCCCAGTACCCGAGCAGGAGCACCGCGACCATGCCCGCGACCGCCCGGCTCGATCGGCCGCGCGAGAGCAGGGCCGCCGCGATGTAACAGACCCCGATGCGCTGCAGTACCCCGGGGAACCGGAGCTCGGTGATGCGCTCCAGCGGGAAGAACGGGAATGCCTGCAGCAACAGGCCGAGGAGGATTATCAGCCCGCCCCGGCGGAGGATGGCCAGCGTGACGGCGCCGGGCGGATCACCCCGCGCGACCCTCGTCTCCAACGACAAATGGGTAGTGATCCCTACCACGAAGACGAAGAACGGAAAGATCAGATCGGTTGGGGTCCAGCCATGCCATTCGGCATGCGCCAGGGGAGGGTAGATCGCGTCCCAGGTGCCCGGATTATTCACCAGCAGCATGCCGGCGATGGTCATGCCCCGGAAGGCGTCGAGCGCGTCGATCCGTGGTATCTTCATTCCATACGGCGCCTGGATTGGTCCCGGCAGAAGATACCGCCGGCGCCGCCTGTGCAAACTCCGCAGCAGTCCCCCTCTCCCAGCCGTAGTTCGAAGAGGGCACGGGGCGGACCGGAAACCTCGCCCGCGCGCCACGCGTCGGTTCTAGAGGGTCGCATGGAACGAACGCTCGAAGCCATCTTCGCCTTTTTGTTCAAATACCCCCTCCACCTCTACCGGCGGGGGGACATTTCCTTCGCGCCGGCATTCCCACCTGCATTGATCGCGGGCACCGCGGTGCTGGCACTGGTATCCCTGACCATCATGCTGCGCCGGATACGCACTCCGACGCCGCGGCGTGACCGCGCCGTCCTCGGGGTGCTCCGGGTGACCGCCTTCGGGTTGCTCGGAATATGCCTGCTTCGGCCGGTGCTGCTGCTCTCCAGCGCAGTGCCGCAGCGCAACGTGCTCGGGATCCTGCTGGACGATTCCCGCAGCATGCAGCTGTCGGATCTCGAGGGTGGCTCGCGCCTCGACTTGGTGCGGCGGGTCTTCGGCGACTCGGCCGGGGCCATCACCCAGCGCCTGGGTGAGAAATTCGTCCTGCGGTTTTTCCGGTTCGCGGCCGACGCCGGTCCGCTCTCCGGCGCCGCGGCGCTCAAGGGCTCTGGAACCCGCACCGATCTGGCCGCCGCGCTCGAGGCCGCTCGCCACGAGCTTGCCGGGGTGCCGCTCGCCGGGCTGGTGGTGGTGACCGATGGTGCCGACAACGTCGGCACCGATCTGGCCGCGCCACTCATGGCGCTCAAGGCTCGGCGGGTGCCGGTGTACACCGTGGGGGTTGGCCGCGAGCGGTTTGCCCGAGATCTGGCCATCGAGCGGGTGTCGCTCCCGGCGAGCGCACTCGCCGGGGCGGGCGTCCTGGCCGAAGTGGTGCTCCGGGTGCGCGGGCTG
>Ga0070699_100000769_pt1 | contig 29610 bp, 30 predicted proteins | sample KBSK1503metaG_FD_65473 | JGI IMG/M metagenome (GOLD analysis project Ga0070699, IMG submission 65473) | Corn, switchgrass and miscanthus rhizosphere microbial communities from Kellogg Biological Station, Michigan, USA - KBS K1-50-3 metaG | ecosystem: Host-associated > Plants > Roots >...
TTCTTCTCACACCGGTGCAGATCATTGAATGCACACGCCACAGCACCCTGATAGAAGACGGTGGCGGTGGATTTGGCGAGGGAATCGCGAAGCTCGAACCATCGATGGGAGTCGTACAGGGATTTTAGATCTGGCGTGTCATTATCAGTGGCAGGACACGTCTGGGTTAGAGCGAGCAAGACGAGGCACGCAACCAGGATGCGCATACCGCAGAATGTAGCAACTCTTTAGCCGAGGAGCAATCCGAGTATGCGCTGAGGCTGTCCGGGCAGCGACCGCTCTCCAGGCGCACGCGGCTGGCAAGTCGATAAGTGCGCTAACTAACAACGACTACGCCCTACGAACTTGGAGGCGCTGCTCAGACCGTGAATTTCCTTCTTTATCCCATTTACGTCCGGGGCGAGGCGTTTCTCACAGCGCATCAAGGCACCGCTGCTGCCACCGAGTTCCAGAAGATTCTCGACCACCCCGGCCTGGTGTTGAACCAACCCATTGCCGCACCGGCTCACTTGGAATTAGGCAGGGCTTACGCTCCGTCTGGCGACAACCAGGGCTTCCTCGCTCTCTCGAAAAACGCCCACCCAGACATCCCCATCCTGAAGCACAAAGCGGAGTACGAGAAGCTGAAATAGTGGCGAGATTTCATTGCTGGAAAGAAGTTGCAGCAGCAACGGATGAGCCGGATAGGGAAGCGCTGGCTTGAGTGGCTTGATCTGAGCCCATGCATCGAAAATCAATCGCACGATTCCGAAAGGTGTTTCAGGCTCGCTCGTCTCTTCCTGTCAGGCCGACTGCTCACCAGATTCCCTTGGTTTTCTTAAGATTATTTGTGCCATTGTTCGCCGCAGCGCAGCACTTTGAATGGCTGTCCCAACGTCTGGCATTGGTGAATGAATTCGTCCGGTGAGGCGGTATTGAATTCAAACATCTCGAAATGACACGGTATCACCAGCTTCGCCTCGATGTCCCTTGCCAACTGGGCGGCTTCGCGCCCGAATAGGTTACCTGGAACACGCCGTTCCGGCGCCCGCCCATTGATAGGAAGAAGCGCAACATCTATTCGGAAAGGCCGCAGTTTCTCTATCATCCCTTGGTACCGGACTGTGTCCCCGCTGTGGTAAAGCGTCCAACCGCCGAATTGGAGAATATATCCCAGGTATTTCGCCCGACCGTGCTCATCGCGTTCTAAGGTTTCGTGCGCTGCTGCGATGCCGGAAAATCTGATCCCCGAAATTTCGACAGAGGTTCCGTCGTCAAGGCCGATCGCAACACCGGCATCCATCTTCAGACGATCCGCCACAACGGCTCGATTGGCTTCCGCGATTACAAGTTTCAGACGTGGGTTCAGGGCAAGAATCGGACAGAGCGTTTCCGGGTCGAGATGATCGGTGTGGTTATGGGTAGAAGTGACGATATTCGCCCTGGCAAGCCTGGCAGGACCGATCACTAACTCTGTCATGCGCACGTGCGGGGTTTCAGTTTGGCTGTACTTTTTGGTCAGTGAGTCGGATAGATAGGGATCGAGCAATACGTGGATACCCTGCCACTGCAGCAGGAAGCCGCTTTGTCCTAGCCACCACAGACGAAAGCCTCCGTCGCGCCGGTCGGAGGCGTGAATGTCCGCCAGCAGCGAGTCATGAGATTGGAGCGGCCGGATCACGCGAGTCCAAGTTCTTTCCGCACGATGGTTACACCGCTCACCAGGTTGGCCAATTTCTGTCTTGCTGCCCAACGAGCCGTCTGACTGAGTCCGCAGTCGGGAGCCAAGGATAGTCTTTCTGCCGGCGCGTATTTCAAGCACAGGCGCACGCGTTCGGCGACCTCGCTGGGGGACTCGATGTAGTAGCTCTTCACGTCGACAATTCCGACAGCCACGTCAATTCCGCGGCCTGCGATCTCGCGAATCTTTTCGATTTCCGAGAACTCGCGGCTGGCCATCTCCAGGTGGATTTCATCTACCGGCAGATCGAAGAATGCTGGAAACAGCGGTTCATACCGTCGTGGACCAACGGCGCGGCCTTTGTAATTGCCAAAACAAAGATGCGTGGAAAGGCGGCAGCGTCCGAGGATCGGTTTGATCGTCTCGGCGAAAATCTGCACGAAGCGGCGAGGATCTTCGCGATGAGCATAGCAGCTCATCGAGGGCTCATCCAGAGTGATCTCGTGGCAGCCGCATTCCACCAACTGGATGAGTTCCTCCCGCACAATTGGAATCAAGGCCTCGGTTACGTCCCACCGGTCCTTGTAAATATTGCCGGGGTTAATTCGGCCACTCAACGTGTAGGGACCCGGCACACTGGCCTTCAGGACAGGTCCCGAGGGCGCGATCTTTTGCAGACGCTTGAACTCCGCTACTGCTCCGAGGCCATGTTGGGAACGCAGCCGGCCGGTGACTTCATATTTCCCGCGTTGATCATGGGCGGGCGGACCGAAATGGCGCGCTTGCACGGGCTTTGGATCAAGACCCTGAAGCCGGCCATAGAAGGAGAGATTGAAGTCATAGCGAGTCTGCTCGCCGTCAGTAATGACGTCTAATCCTGCGGCGAGCTGATCGTGAACCACGGCGATCACGGCGTCGGAGCGAAGTTCCTCGATATCAGCCTCGCCGAATTGTTCCCGGTGGGCCGATGCGAACTCGAGCCATCCGGGAAAGGGATAGCTTCCAATTACCGTGGTTTGCAAAGGATGACGCGGCCGCTTTTGATACCGGGGCATGGAAGCGGATTTCTTGGCAGTGGTCGCTGGCTTTTTCGTGTCTCTCATTCGCTCACCGTCCAGCCGCCGTCCACGGTGACAACTTGGCCGGTCATCGGGCTTGAATCTCTGCGCAGAAGGAAGCAAGCCGTCTTGGCCACGTCGTCCGCGCTCAGCATGCCTCTGCTCAGCGGCTGTTTGTGGATCATATATTCGGTGATGCGCGGATCTGCTTGCGCCCGGGCACTCATCGCAGTCCGCACCAAGCCCGGAGCGATGACATTGATGCGAATGCCGGCATGAGCGTAGAAAGCTGCTCCCGACCTGCTCATGGCTTCGATCGCTCCTTTGCTGGCCGCGTAGCCCACAGTTGCGAAGTGGTCGTGTTGCGGCCGTCGCGCTAACACACTTCCACAATTGAGAATAACGCCGGCTTGCGCGTTTCTGGTCCAGACGCCAAGGACCTCACGGCACATCAGGAACGTGCCTTTGGCATTCACATCCATGACAAGGTCCCAGGCCGCAGGCTTACATTCATGAAGCGGACCGTCACCGGCGTCGCGCGCGCTGACACCGGCAACATTGAAGAGGGCGTCAATTCTCCCGAATCGATCCAGGCAGGCCACCACGGCATTCCGCACGGCAAGCTCGTCACGGACATCCGCGGTGGCAAAATCTGACTCACCAAGGGCTGCTGCCGTAGCTTTGCATTCTTCTGTGTTGATGCCGACGACAAACACTGGATTCTCGGCTCCCCAAAGGCGCGCCGTAGCGGCCGCGATTCCCGATGAGCCGGTGACCAGGAGGACTTCCTTCACGGTGCCCTATTCAAACAAGTGTTTCAGACTCTGCCGGTATGCCTCGTAAAAAGCGTCCAGTTGCTCCGCGGCGCTTGTGTTGTCAAGGAATTGATGGCTGGGTAAAATGACCGGCTTCATTCCCTTTGCCAGCAGCGCTTCGGCGGTCCCGCAGCGGATCATGTTGATGATCATAGCGCCCGTGATTGTCGATACTGGCCCCGTCCTCCACTCCAAGCCATCCAACTCGAGGACGCAATCTCCTGGCGGGCAAAGATTATCGATCACGAGGTCGGCGCAGTCCACCAGCTTCTTTGCTGACGTGTGCACCGCTTTCGCCTCGTTCGAATGAGCCCTGGAAACGATCGCGATCACGGGCAGTCCCCGTGATCGAGCTCCCATTGCCATTTCGACAACGACAGGGCGAATGCCGCTTGTCGAAATGATGATAAAGGCGTCATGCCGGCCAAAACGGAAGCTGCTCAGAATATGCTCGGCGTAGCCCTCATAATTTTCCAGATAGAGTGAGGAGCGCAAGCCATTCGCGCCAATAATTGCCGCATGGTTTGAGAGTGCTGCCTCCACTAGGGCTACAAAGCCGGGGAAGCCGCCCTGGCGAGGTGTCATTTCCTCGCACATCATGCGGGAGTGGCCGTTGCCGAAAAGAAAGACAAGCCCGCCCTTGGCGATGCGTTCCGCGCAAAGCTCAGCCGCTTTCTGTATTACGTCTGATTGTGTGTTTTTCAACTCGTTCAGCAGGTTCATGGCGTGGTCATAGAAGGCCAAACCCGCTGGCTTGCTGACAGTCGTGTTAAGGATACGATCACTCACGGATGGTCCCTTGCTCCTTCGCCGGGAAGAGTAGGAAGACGCCGTCTTGCCCGCGCGGCCGGTCTTTGGCGATTGTCATATTGCCCAGTAGAATTGCACAAGCTGGGTATAATGCACAAACCATTGTGAGCGAAAACATTGCCAGCGCCGATGCGGTTGAGCCTCTGGCGATTGGCGTTGACATTGGCGGAACCGGAATCAAGGCGGCGATTGTAGGCTTAAGCGGAGAACTGCTCGAGAGCTTTCATGAGCCCTCGCCGCGCACCATCTCCGCCTTGCGTGACTTCGTTTGTTCGGTTGTGAAACGGGTCAAGGCTCCAGTGCGGGGAATCGGCGTCGGCTGCAAAGGGATCATCGACGCCAATTCAACCCGCGTGAAGTGCTCGCCGGGCGACTTGTGCTTCCTCGAAGGGCAGCTCTTGAGCGAAGTGATCGGCGCTGGTGATGTTCCCGTCTGCGCCGAAAATGACGCACGCGTCGCGCTGATTGCCGAAGTGCTTTGGGGCGCTGCCCGTGGACGGCGAAATGTGGTGATGCTGACGCTAGGCACCGGTGTCGGCGGAGCGGTGTTGGTTGATGGGGTAATCCTGCATGGAGCGGACGGCGCCGCCGGCCATTTGGGTCACACGACCATTGATCCCCGGGGTGGGCTGTGTATCTGTGGCAACTACGGTTGTCTGGAGACGTACTTTTCGTCGCGTGCCATCGAATCCGACTATTGGGCACACATGCACCGAGCCGCGCCGGCGAGGTTGTCGATCACTAGCACCGGCGAGGTGCCGAATCCGGAGGCGATCTTCCGTGCGGCTGTCGATGGAGATGAATGCGCACGCTATGTCGTTGATCGAGCGCTGGAGCATCTGGGAGCCGCCTTAGTGAGCTTTCTGCATACGTTCGATCCCGAGATTTTCATCCTGGGAGGCAACATCGTGGCTGCCGGGCCGCAGCTCATCGCTCCGATTCAGGACAAAATCGCGCGCCGGACAAAGACCTTGCTGGGACGGGAAGTTCCGATTGTATTTCAAAAACTTGTCGGCTACGGCGGGGTGGCCGGAGCGGCGGGTCTGGTCTTTCTGAAGGAGAATTTGTTGGCAATATGAAACGAAGGTGTGGTGCGGCTCTTGCGGAGTCAAATCACCGGTAGTCAGCATCACGAAATGAATCCAATCCCAAACACGGGGTTAGGGGAAGGCTCAGCTCGCTTCGTTTACCTGCCGGCCATGGTAGCGGCCATCGGTGGTTTGCTGTTCGGTTTTGACACGGCGGTGATTAACGGTGCGATCGTCTTCATCAAGCAGCAGTTCGGACTGAGCGATTCGCAAACCGAAATTGCCGCCAGCAGTCTTCTGCTGGGATGCGTCGTCGGCGCCAGCGTGGCTGCCTTCACCAGTGACCGCTTTGGACGAAAGCGGGTTTTGCTGGCTGCGGCAACTTTATTCACCCTGTCTTCCATAGGCGCGGCCTTGCCTCGCAATTTGAATGAGTTTGCGGTGGCCCGCCTGGTGGGCGGGGTCGCCATCGGAATCGCATCAACCCTATCGCCACTGTACATCGCTGAAATTTCACCGGCACAAAAACGCGGTCTGCTGGTGTCGCTGAATCAATTGGCGATTGTGACGGGGATTCTGCTGTCTTACAGCGTGAACTATCTGCTCACTGGTGCGGGACCGGCAAACTGGAGATGGATGTTCGCCTCGGCCGCTGTGCCCTCGATTGCTTTCCTGTTGACGCTGCTTTTCATTCCGGAGAGCCCGCGATGGCTGATGCAGAAAGGGCGAGAGCAGGAAGCGAAACACTTTCTGGCGCGGATGGTTGGGCCGCAAGCGGCCTCCGGAGAGATTGAGGCCATCCGGGCAGCGATCTCAGAAGAGAGTGGAGACTTGCTGGATCCCACATTCCGAAAAGCCTTGGTCGTGGCCATCCTGATCGCTCTCTTCAGCCAGTTCACTGGCATTAACACCATCATCTATTACGGCTCGCTCGTTTTCCTGGAACATGTACCGCATCAAACCGCGAGCACGGCGCTGTGGGCAAACGTGCTTATTGGAGCGATCAATTTCGTGGCCACGGTTGCGGGAATGCTGCTCATCGACCGTTCCGGACGAAAGTCACTGTTGATGACAGCCTTCGGAGGAATGGCTGTCTCCCTGGTTGCTGTTTCAGCCGCCATTCATTTTCAAGCCTCGGGCCTCATCGTTCTGATTTTTGTCCTTACCTACGTAGCGTGTTTTGCGGTCGGCGTGGGCACAGGCACGTGGGTACTGATGTCTGAAATCTGTCCGACCAGAGTGAGGGGACGGGCGATGTCGATCGCCACCGTCTTCCTCTGGTGCGGAACGCTATTGGTTACTCTGACGTTCCTTTCCCTGGTGACCTTATTTACCGCGGCTGGAGTTTTTCTGCTCTACGCAATCGTCTCGATCGTTGCATTTCTCTTTGTCTGGCGGGGAGTTCCCGAGACCAAGGGCAGGACTTTGGAGGAGATCGAAAAGTTCTGGTTGAGTCAGAGGTCTTCACTAGGATAGGCCGACATGAACGCACCTTTTCTTTTTAAGCCGTTCGTCATTCTCGCCGCGGTTGCAGCTCCGACCCTTTCCTTGTGGGCAATCGAGAGAACAACGATCTCGCTCAACGGCACATGGCAAATCGAGGACTCGAAGGAAGCAGAGGCAATTCCTGTCGCATGGAACCACAAAGTTCCGGTACCGGGACTCGCGCATTCCGCCGAACCCGCATTTCCGCAGGTGGATCAGTTCGATAGCAGGATGTTCATTCAGAACAGGATCAGCCAGGACAAGCTTCCCAAAAGCGCCCTTGTCTACAACGCAGGAGTGTCGCGCCAAGAGCGCAACTGGTTCTGGTATCGGCGCGCATTCGAAGTCTCCGATACCAAGAGTCTGGCGATTCTGCGCATTAACAAAGCCCAGTTCGGGGCAGCTGTCTGGCTCAACGGCGTTAAAATTGGCCACCACCTACCTTGTTTCACTGCGGCCACATTTAACGTCAGCAACGCGATTCGGCTGGGAGAGAACGAATTGATCGTACGGGTCGGGGCTCACCCCGGTGTCCTGCCGCCCTTCGTCTCGGGCGGGACCGATTTCGAGAAGATTCGCTGGTCTCCCGGCATTTATGACAATGTTTCTCTCGCGCTCAGCGACAATCCGGCGATTGACAGCGTTCAGGTAGCGCCGAAGATTGCCGACAGCTCCATCGTCGTGCAAACAGCCCTGCGCAATTTCGGGAACCATCCTTTGTCGTTCAGCCTTATGCAGCAAATACACGGCTGGAAAGCGACTGCAATCGTCGCCACCTTAGAGCCGCAGCGCATCGTGCTCGCGCCGGGCGAGCGCAGAGTGGTTCTCCAGAAGATAAAGATGACAGGGGCGCGATTGTGGTCTCCGGAATCGCCGAACCTGTATGTGCTTGAGACCGCCACGGGAGGCGACACCGCCTCGACTCGCTTCGGCATGCGGGAGTTCCGCTTCGATACCGCCACCAAGCGCGCATACCTCAACGACCGCGTCTACTTTATGCGCGGTTCGAATATCACGCTCCATAGGTTTTTTGAAGATCCTCAATCCGGCACGTTGCCGTGGGATGAGGCGTGGGTCCGTAAACTGCTCGTAGAGATTCCGCACCAGATGCATTGGAACAGTTTTCGGTTCTGCATCGGTCCGGTACCGGATCAATGGCTCGACATCGCGGATGAGGCTGGCCTGCTGATTCAGAACGAATATTTTGTCTGGACCGGTCACGATTGGCACGGCCCCGAGAATCAGGTGCATTTTGATAGCGACGAGATGATTCGCGAATACACGGAATGGATGCGGGACAATTGGAACCATCCCAGCGTCGTCATCTGGGACGCTAACAACGAAACCTGGGATCCGGCATTCGGCGAGAAAATCATTCCCGCGGTTCGTGGTTTCGATCTTTCAAACCGGCCCTGGGAGAACAGCTACAACCCTCCGGTGGGTCCGGACGATCCCGTCGAAGATCATCCCTATGAACATCAAGTTATGGCAGATGGTGGTCCGCCGTTCAGCATGACCACCCTGGAGAGTCCGGGCGCGAAGGCTCCGGGTGCTGCGAGCGGTCACGCTCTCATTCTGAATGAGTATGGCTGGCTGTGGTTGAATCGAGACGGAAATCCCACCGAACTCACTAAGAACCTCTACCCAGTCCTGCTCGGCAAGAATTCGACTCCGGAAGAACGACTGGTGCTCAACGCTTATTTGCTGGCCGGCCTCACCGAGTACTGGCGAGCGTACCGCCAGTATGCCGGTGTGCTCCATTTTGTGTATCTGACCAGCAGCGATCCCGCAGGCTACACCTCAGACCACTTTCGTGACGTGAGAAAACTCGAACTCCATCAGGAGTTTCGTGACTACATGAGCAATGCGTTTGCCCCAGTGGGTGTTTATCTCAGCTTTTGGCAGCCATCCATCGAGGCTGCAAGCCTTCAGTCGCTGCCGATCATGCTGGTGAATGACGAAGACCGTCAGGTCGAGGGCACGCTTACCCTTGCGCTCGAAAATTCAAGGGGGGAACGAGTAGCCAAGCAAACTAAAAAATTCACGATTGCTTCGCTGGGTCAGAACACCACGTACGACGATTTCAAGTTCCCCAGCACGACTGGAGATTTCCTATTGCGGGCTATCATTGAATACCATGCAAACGGAGACAGCGTGTCCACGCAAAGCCGCCGCTACGTCAAGGTCATTGCAGCGAAAGGAAAGGAAAACTGAGTGTCGTGATTAGCCAATTCCATGATTCGGCAGTTGAGCAGGAGTCATGAAGCCTAGGCCGTCCAACTACGACAAATTTCCTTGCATTCGAGTACCGGTTGGCGGGGAGTCAGTGTGGCGGGGTTGGCGGGAGATTGTCACTCGAATCAGTGGCGACATCGCACGTGGCGCTAAGAAAATTTCCGTGGAAATTTACCCGGGGGTCTTCGAGGAACAAGTGTTGGCAGCTTTCGTCGAGATTTTGCATCCCGCACACGTATTCCGTACCAGCGATTGCTGGAAAACTCCGCCGGAAATCGATGCGATCGTCGGCAGCGATTTGACCGATGATCCGGTATTTGGCCGCATCAGCCGACTTACCATCGAGGACTTCGCGGACCCGCAGCGTACCGCGCAGCTTCAAGAGGCTTGCCGATCGCCGGAGGGCGTAACCCTCATCCTTGGCACGGGAACCGCACTCCTGGCTCCTGAACCCGATGTGCTGATTCTGGCAGATCTCGCGCGCTGGGAGATCCAGCGGCGCCAGCGCGCCAACCAGATCGCAAGCTTCCCAGCCGGAGACATCCAGGAATCCGCTGCGATGAGATACAAGCGCGCATTCTTTGTTGACTGGCGTGTGGCGGATCGGATTAAGCGGGACCTGCTTGACCGGATCGACTATCTGTTAGATACCAATGATCGAGCCGCACCCAAGATGAGCACTGGCGAAGCTTTTCGCGCGGGCCTGCGATGCGCGCTGAACCGGCCCTTTCGCGTGGTCCCGTTTTTCGACCCCGGCCCCTGGGGCGGACAGTGGATGCGCGAGGTGTGTGACTTGCCCGATGGCCCGCCGAACTACGCATGGTGCTTTGATTGTGTTCCGGAGGAAAACAGCCTCTTGCTAGACATGGCCGGCGTGATGGTCGAGATTCCGGCTATGGATTTGGTGCTCCACGGTCCCCGTGAGCTTCTGGGCGATGCCGCATATGCCAGGTTCGGTGCAGAGTTTCCAATTCGCTTCGATTTCCTCGATACCATGCAGGGTGGCAATCTGTCGCTGCAGGTACATCCGCTCAAGCAGTACATCATCGAGAATTTTGGGATGGCCTACACGCAAGACGAGAGTTACTACTTGCTCGATGCGGCACCGGATGCATGCGTGTATCTCGGAGTGAAGACGGGAGTCGACCGAAAGGCCATGATCAGAGAGCTGCATCTCGCGCAAGAGGATGGCGTAGCGTTTGAGGCCTTGAACTATGTAAATAAGTGGCCGGCTCACAAGCATGACCACTTCCTCATCCCAGCCGGTACCATCCATTGTTCTGGAGCCAACAGCATGGTTTTGGAAATCAGCGCGACGCCATACATCTTTACCTTCAAGTTGTGGGATTGGGGGCGGCCGGGACTCGATGGGCGCCCGCGCCCTATTCACCTGGAACACGGCGCCGCCAACATCCAATGGGATCGGGACACAGAATGGGTTCGGAAGAATCTGTTGAATCGTATCGAAAAGATAGGCAATGGCAGAGGCTGGATAGAAGAAAGAACTGGATTGCACGAACTGGAATTCATCGAGACCAGAAGGCACTGGTTCACTTCTCCGGTGGAACACGACGCGTCGGATGGTGTGCAGGTCCTGAACCTCGTCGAAGGAGAAGAGGCAATCGTCGAGAGCCCGTCTGCGGCTTTCGAGCCGCTTCCCGTTCACTATGCCGAAACCTTTATTGTGCCGGCGCAGACGGGAAGGTACAGCATCAGGCCGGCAGACGGAGTGCGTGAGTGCGCAACTATATGCGCAGCCGTGAGGACCGAAGCGTGAGATTCGATCCCGGCATTGGGGTTGTGCCTGTCCGCGAGCCTCTGGGTTTTCGCTATGGACCTGGAGTGTTTGGTCCGCAACCAGAAACACGCTCACTCGATGCAATTCGGCCAAGTCTGCGCGACCCCGCCTGCACCGGGCCTGATCCGGTCTATGCCATCGTGATGGACGTGGGGCGTGAGGACATTCGAGTCGAACTCGAACGCAGAATGCTGCTGTTCGGCGCAGTGATCTACGCATCGGGAAAACTCGGGGAAGAACCGGTGCGCAGCCAGGGCCATGTGCACCGCGTCTCCTCGCAGAGCGGGTGGTCGCCGCCTGAAGTGTACGAGATTTGGGATGGAGCAGCCTACGTCTATATGCAGGAGCATGTGGCTGACGATCCGGGGCGTTGCTATGCGGTTATGGCCAGGCCTGGCGACGTCGTGGTGGTACCTCCGGCATGGGCCCACGCGGCAATTAGCGCAGACCCTTCAGATTTCATGGCTCTGGGCGCTCTTTGCGATCGAGAGTACGGCTTCGACTATGAGGGGATCAGGAAGCGCAAAGGCCTCGCTTGGTATCCAATCGTCACCCCGAAAGGCGGAATCGAATGGGTGCCCAATCTTAACTACCAGCGGACGAAGCTTGACGTACGGCGACCTAGAGACTATGCAGAACTCGGCTTCGTCCGGGAACATTCCATCTACGAACAGGCAGTTCAGGATCTCGATAGGTTTTCCTGGGTCTCAAATCCGGCTCTTTGCGCAGACGTTTGGAAACACTTCGAGCCCTGAAACTCATCTCTTGTTGTCCGGATGGCCTGCAGGCGGCATGCCAAGTCTTGATCCCCCATTTGCTTGGATGCGTTCTGCTTCCGAAAGCTCCCGGCTAGCGCTTTCTTCTCGTCCTAACTGGGTATAGGCGTCGGCCAGGAGGCGGTGCGGGTCACGATAAACGCGCCCTGCGAATCGCGAATGGTACCGGTGATTTGTCCCGTAGGCTGGGCTTGCCCCAAGGCAAGAATCGGGAGAAGTGCCAAGGAAAAGGCGGCGAGGCGGACGAGTCTGGCGACAATACTCATGTGGACTAAGGCGGCAGCCCCACTCGCCGAATCAATTCTGTGAATCTGGGATCTGAGCGAATAGGAGCTCAAATCGGGTCGTCCTTGAGATGAATCATGGCGCCATCGTGCTCTTTGTACCCTTGTTCCAGCAAAGCAAAAGCCTCCTCCTTATCACCCAGGTTGGCGTATAGCCAAGCCGCGAAAAACTTGGGCATGTGATGACGATTCGAAGTCGCAACGTACACTTTCAACCACGCGCGAATCGCGCTTTTGTAGTCGCCCCTCGCATAACCGTCTTGCAGAATTCTTGCCTGATCGTCGAAGCCGAGGATTTTGAGGGTTTTCATGTACTGTTCGACCGCCTCTTTGTATCTGCCCGCCTCTTGAAAGGCCCTGCCTAATAGCGCGCGAAGAAGAAAGTTGTTGGGTTCTGCTTCATCGACATACTGCTGTCCCTGGTCGATGCTCAAGCCCGCAGGGAAAAAATCACCGCTGCGAAAGTGCACAGGGTCAAGCGGCTGCGCCAGCTCGAGCTCTTTTTGCCCCACACGGGTTTTCTCTCCCGCCATTAGATCCAGGTAGTCTGAATACTCCACATGGGCATCGGCGGAGTTCGGATTAAGCTCAAGGGAGCGCTTGTATTCTTTCCCCGCCGCCTGCCAGTTCCAGTCGCCCAACAGCAGCCGCGCATTGTCCAAGTGAGCTTCGGCGACGGAGTCATCTAATTCCAACGCTCTTGCTACGGCAGCCCTGGCTTTGGAATCCAGGTCCGGGATCGCATCCATCTAGACCCGTCATCATCTCAAAGATTGCCAGGTAAGCAGGAATGTAGTGTGGGTCCTCTCGAATCGCCTGTTCGAAATCCGCAACCGCCTTCCGCTCTTCTTCAGCGAACTCTTGCTCGAACCCTTTTCGAAGTTGAAGTTCGTCTGCCTTACCGAAGTGGAAGCGGCCATCAAGGTACGCATCGAGAGCTTTGCGATTCACCGGGCGGAGACTCCTCAGATGCTCTTGCTCCTGAGGCGTCATCTTTGCCTGAATTTCCTCGGCGATGGCGCTCGCCACCGAACTCTGAAGGGTGAGAACATCGCTCAGATCGCGGTCATAGGTCTGAGCCCACAGGTTCGAATCTCGCGGCGCATAGATCAACTGGGCCGTAACCCGCACCCTGTCACCTGAACGGATCACTGATCCTTCGACGATCCCGTCTACTCCCAACTCCTGCGCTATTTCCGGCAGGGGGCTTGTCTGTCTTCTTGTAACGCATGACCGAAGTCCGTGAGATAACCCGGAGTGCGCTCAGACGTGAAAGCTCGGTGATCAGTTCCTCGGTCATGGCGTCGGTGAAGTATTCCTGCGTTTGATCACCCGAGAGGTTCTGCAATGGCAGCACGGCGAGGGATCGAATCTGCGGAATGTCGCGACGTCCCCGGAGATATTCCCACCATTTGGGGGCAAACAGCGCAATCCCAAGAAGCAAAACGACGGAGCCAAGGCCAATCAAGAGTCCTACCCGCAGAGTGCGACGGCTGAGCCAGGGCTCTGTCCTTGGCCGTGACTCATTGGCAGAGGCGGGAGGGGTGCTCCCATTGACTGTCCCAATGAAACGAATACCCGCGTCGGGGCAGGGTCTCAATGAAACGCGGAGTCTCTGCCTTGTCGCCCAGAGCTTCGCGCAGCCGTTTGACGGCGTTATTCACTCCGCCGTCGAAATCCACGAAAGTGTCGGCAGGCCAGATCCTTTGCCGCAGCTCTTCGCGAGTAACCACCTCGCCGGGCCGTTCCAGAAGAATCTGAAGAAGTTGGAGAGGTTGGTCCTGCAGCTTGATCTTCACTCCCTGCTTGCGCAGTTCTCCCGCGCGAAGATCAACTTCGAACACACCGAAGCGAATTGCCCCCAATTGGGATGGACGGCCGTGTCCATGGAGGCGTACACCCCACTAGCTAGGTCAGACAGTTTACCACCGTTTTTCACAGCCTCGTTAGCTGCGCCTACACGTGTCCCAATGTCTTTCCCCGCAGGCACTTGGCCCGACTACAACGGGACGCTTGCCCTAGGCATCGTGTCAGCGGCCCAGGCAGGAAAAGTGCACGCTCGCTACCGTGGCCGGAACCTACGGACTGACCACGACCGGATCGATCCCCGGCATTGGCCCGGTAGCGGCTGTGGTAACTGTCGACAAGGGAAATATCTCCGGGAGGGCGCATCAACGACAAATTGTCTTTGGGGGCAGTTTGGCGTGTCTCCTGATTTGAAATTGTCGAACCCCTCTAACGCAACGCTGTTCAACGTCTTAAGGGAATTCAGCGTGCAAAATATGTCTATGGCGACCCCGGAGGGAGTCGAACCCCCAACCCTCAGATCCGAAGTCTGATGCTCTATCCAGTTGAGCTACGGGGCCAGCATTTCGGGACGTTCGTAGGAAATTAGCAAATATGGTGGGCCCGGAGAGATTCGAACTCCCGACCTAACGGTTCGTAGCCGTTCGCTCTATCCAACTGAGCTACGGGCCCCGAAAATTATTTTACTACAGGGACTTCGGAAATCGTTGTGCTCAGCGTCATCGACCGGTATGGAGATTCGTCTTTCGGAAGTGGATAAAAAACACATCGGTGTTCGGCCTCGTAGTATTTTGTCACCCGACAATTATCTGCGTTGTTCCCCCTGGAAACGGATCGTTTGCCGGATGCGTTGGCATTTGCCATCTCTTCGCCACGTATTTGGGCAACCTCGGCGCTAAAAGAAAAAAGAACTTGATGAGTATCGCAAAGATTTCAAAAAAATAACGTCTTCGATGAATTTCACAGGTGTCTGGCCCATATTTTGCCTTGGGCAGACGGCAGTAAATCTTGCTCGCCCAGAGCAAATCCTACAGAGTAACCACCTCATAGACCCATGTATTTTCAATAACTTGCCCGACGGCAAAGCAGGTGCTCTAGCAATATCAGACGAAGTGGCGCGCAACGGGGCGCTCCAGAGAATAACTTCGGCCAGAGGTTTTCTTGAGCGCCCCTTGCATTTTTCAAGACTTCGCCTCCCTCAGCGTAATTCCGACGACATTAAGCCAGCATCAGCTTTTCCTTCACATCGATACCTGCTTGGCGCAAGAGCTGAGCGACGGCGGCTGGCTTAAGCCGCGACGCGTCAAACCCCACCCGCACCGTACGATTCTTTTCATTGAAGTCGACTCCGCGAATGCCGTAAACCTCGCGCACGCCATCGATGGCCCGCAATTGATTTTCTCCGGGCGCGGCACCGTAACTGAAAGCAACGTCCAAGTAGGTCATCGGTTTGGAAATCCTTTATTGATATTGATATTGATCGGTTTCGAGACTCCCCAAATGCGTAAGGGGTGAATCTAATATAGAGCACAAACAATCAAAGAGCACACAGGCCGGGCGAGCAAGCATCGTGACTGGTGCGAGGTTCATGTCCACCAAACCCCTTAGTACGGCAACGGAACCGCAGCGCGACCCGGTCTGCGGGATGAGCGTAAATCCTGCCACAGCAAAACATTCACACTGGCATGCGGGCAAGGACTTCTTTTTTTGTTGCGCTCGCTGCGCCGATAAATTCAGGGCGGATCCGGAAAAGTACCTGAGCCACTCCGCGCCCATCCAATCCTCAGGCCTGGTAATGCCCAGTGCGGCCGGATCTAGTCCTCACATCAGCTCATCGCCAGCCGTGAATGACTCCACTACTTTTCCACAACGGCTGGAGCGGCCAGTCCACGGGCCAGTGCCAGGGAAAGATCAGTCAACAGCTCGTTTCGCTGCCTACGTGTGTCCGATGTGTCCAGAAGTTCGCCAAGACAAACCCGGGGCCTGCCCATCCTGCGGAATGTCACTTGAGCCGGAATCGCTCGCGGTTCGGCGCACCGAATACACCTGTCCTATGCATCCGCAGATTGTGGGTAACGGGCCGGGTTCCTGTCCAACTTGCGGAATGGCGCTGGAGCCGCGCACGGTCACGGCAGTCGAAGAAGACAACCCAGAATTGCGCGATATGAGCCGCCGGTTTTGGGTAAGCCTGATGCTGACCCTGCCACTGCTGGCGGTCGCCATGGCATCGATGATTTCAGAGATGCCGCTGAGGCGGATTCTGCCCGGAGCGTCTCTGCCCTGGGCCGAGTTCCTGCTGGCCACGCCAGTCGTGCTATGGGGCGGCTGGCCCTTCCTTCAGCGATTCTGGAGCTCGCTGGTAAATCGCAGCCCCAACATGTTCACGCTAATTGGCATGGGCACGGGTGTGGCTTTCGCCTACAGCGTGATTGCGACCGTCGCACCTCAACTCTTTCCGCCATCGCTGCGCAGCATGGATGGCTATCCCGACGTGTACTTCGAGGCCGCCGCTGCCATTACTACTCTGGTTTTGCTGGGACAGGTAATGGAGCTGCGCGCCCGCGGCCGCACCAGCGCCGCGATTCGAGCCTTGCTGGATTTGAGCCCCAAAATGGCGCGCCGTTTGAATCCCGACGGCAGCGAAAAAGATGTTCCCCTTGAACATGTGACGCCAGGAGACCGACTGCGGGTTCGGCCCGGAGAAAAAGTCCCGGTGGATGGCGTGATTCTGGAAGGCAGCAGCTCGATCGACGAGTCGATGATCAGCGGCGAGTCCATACCCATCGAGAAGACTGTCGGCGGCAACGTCATTGGCGCCACTATCAACGGAACGGGATCATTCGTCATGCGTGCAGAACGCGTCGGTGATGAGACATTATTGGCGCGAATTGTGCAGTTGGTAAGTCGGGCTCAACGGAGCCGCGCGCCCATCCAGCGGTTAGCCGACCGTGTATCTGCATGGTTCGTGCCGCTCGTGATGGCGGTGGCGATCGTCACATTTGTCATCTGGTTCCTGGTTGGGCCGCAACCGCGGCTGGCCCATGCGTTGGTGAACGCCGTAGCCGTTTTGATCATTGCCTGTCCCTGTGCGCTGGGACTGGCCACGCCTATGGCGATCATGGTGGGCACGGGTCGCGCCGCCCATGCTGGTGTGTTGATTAAAAACGCGGAAGCGCTGGAAACTTTGGAAAAAGTGGATACGCTGGTCGTTGACAAGACGGGAACACTCACGGAAGGGAAAGCGCGAGTGGTATCCGTGGTTACGCTGGCTCGCGAGTCTCAGCCCGCGCAACACCAATTCGAACAGGGCCGCCAGTCGTTCAACGAGAACGAACTCTTGCAGCTCGCCGCCAGCCTGGAGCGTGCCAGTGAGCACCCCTTGGCATCAGCCATCGTTGCCGCCGCCGAGGAGCGGGGTCTTCGGTTGTCGGAGGTGACTGGCTTCAACTCGCTGACTGGCCGCGGTGTAACCGCAATGTTAGACGGCCAAGTCATCGCTGCGGGAAACGAGCAATTACTGCAAGACCTTGGCACCGCTCACGGCGAAGTTCTGCTCAAAGCGGAGGAGTTGCGCAGTCAGGGGCAAACGGTCATCTTCGTTTTGGTCGAGGGCAAAGTCGCAGGTCTGATCGGGGTCGCCGACCCCATCAAAGCCTCCACGCCAAATGCAGTTCGCAACTTGCACGATCAGGGTATCGACGTGGTGATGATTACCGGCGACCACCGGCTCACAGCACAGGCAGTGGCAAATCAACTCGGGATCGATAAATTCGAAGCCGAAGTGTTGCCCGAGGGAAAGGTGGATGTAGTCCGCAGGCTGCAAGGGCAGGGAAGAATCGTTGCCATGGCGGGCGATGGAATCAATGACGCCCCCGCGCTTGCCCAAGCGAATATTGGCATCGCCATGGGCACCGGCACAGACGTCGCCATGGAAAGCGGCGGCGTCACGCTGGTAAAGGGTGATTTGCGGGGCATCGTGCGAGCTCGTAAGTTGAGCCAAGCCACGATGCGAAACATCCGGCAGAACTTGTTCTTCGCTTTTATCTATAACGCGCTTGGCGTACCGATTGCTGCCGGCGTGCTCTATCCGTTCCTCGGACTGCTGTTGAGCCCGATCTTCGCAGCGGTCGCGATGAGCTTCAGCTCAGTTTCAGTGATTACGAACGCCTTGCGCTTGCGAACGGTGAAGCTGTGAGCCGAAGGCATCTGATTACAAGGATTTTCACCGTGCTGCTGTGTCTGCGTGGTGGATTCACAGCTTGCTCAGAAAATCCGTGATCTCAGGCTCGGTCCAATCCACAGCGCCGATGAACTTGCGGCGCATCACCCCGTTGCGGTCAATGATGTAGGTCTCGGGAAATTTGAAGGTCCCGTAAAGGCTGGGAGTCTTCTGCTCCGGGTCGCGGACGGTGAGCAGGTTCGTAGTGTGATCTCTCACGAACTGGTGATAGCTGTTAGGGTCCACATCAACGCTCACCGCCAGCACAGTGACGCCCTTGGATTTCATCCGCTGCTGCATCGCGACCAACGAAGGCACTTCTTCTACGCAGGGCGCGCACCATGTGGCCCAAAAATTCAGCACGACAATCTGCCCGTGAAGCTGGCTGAGGGTAACCTTGCGGTCAGAGTCCTGCACACTGAAATCCGGAGCGTTTGATCCGATGCGAGGCGGGCGCGTGCCGCTGTAGCACGCCGAGAGCCCAAGCCAAGCCGCCAGAATGAAAGCGCAGCGGGAGGAATCGAGGAAGCGTCGCACCCGACTATAATAATAGATTCGGCCAATGGTGTCGGCAGACATAGTCACGGGGCGACCTACGGTGTCGGTAATTGTTCCGGCTCGTAACGAAGAAACCTGCCTGGGCGCATGCCTCGAATCGCTGGTCGCACAGACGGGTGTGCCCTTCGAGATTATTGTGGTCGACGATCACTCCACGGATCGCACTCGCGAAATTGCGCAATCGTTTCCCGGCGTGCGAGTCATTGAAGCCGGTCCTTTACCCGAGGGGTGGACAGGCAAGAACAACGCTGTCACAGCGGGCGCAGGCCAGGCCCGTGGTCAGTGGCTCTTGTTCACGGATGCCGACACCCAACATCTTCCCGGATCGCTGGCACGGGCGTTGGCCGAAGCCAAGGCGCGGGAGGTTGATCTGCTTTCTTATTCGCCCGAGCAAATGGTCGAGAGTTTTTGGGAGAAGGCTGTGATGCCGGTGATCTTCGCAGAATTGGCGTCCGCCTACCGGCCGTCGGAGGTTAGCGATCCTAAATCCTCTGCCGCCGCAGCCAACGGACAATACGTTCTGATCAAGCGTGTGACCTACGACGCCATCGGTGGCCACGCTGCCATCGCGAGCAGTTTCCTGGAAGATGTAGCTTTGGCGCTCGCTGTGAAGCAGTCGGGTAAGAGGATATTTTTTCGCTACGGCGGCGACCAGGTTCGCACACGCATGTATCGGAGCTTCGATCAACTCCGGGAGGGCTGGACCAAGAACCTCGCGCTGCTATTTCCATCTCCAGGACGGCTCGCGCTGCTGCGAACGTTGGAATTCTTCTTGATCGTACTCAGTGTGGCAATCAGCCTTTGGAATATTGTGCGCGATCTGTGGCAACCGGCAGCAGCATGCGGCCTACTCGCCTTGGTGTTGTGGGGGATTTTCTACAAGCGGATCCGCCGTGCCCACTTCACTGGGGATGCCACCGTTCTCGCGCTTCTCGGCCTGCCGCTTTTCTCATGTTTACTGTTACGCTCGAAGTCATTTCACGACCACGGCCAGGTCTCATGGAAGGGGCGGAGCTATTCCGGCCGACCAGCTGTTATGCCGCCTGATAGGCAGGAGAAACATGGTTTATCTCACGCGCAAAGCTGAGTTTTCCGCGTCGCACTACTATCACAATCCGGAGCTCACTCCGGAGGAGAACCGCCGCGTTTTCGGCAAATGCAACAATCCCAATGGGCACGGGCACAACTACAGCCTGGAAGTTACGGTAAAAGGCGATGTCGACGCCCGCTCCGGTTTCGTTGTCGATCTCAAGCAACTCAAAGAAATCATGAATCGCGAAGTGCTGGATGCCATGGACCACCGTTTCCTTAACAAGGAAGTTCCGGAGTTCTTTACCCACATTCCGACCACCGAGAATCTCGCCATCGCGATCTGGCAGCGCCTGCGAACCAAGCTGGAGAAGGCGCAGCTGCACCGGGTACGGGTCTACGAGACGCCCGATCTGTTCGTCGATTTCTACGGGGAACCATGAAAGCTTACCTCACCCGGCGTTACCTTTTTTCGGCCTCGCACCGCTTGCACAGCGACCGCATGTCAGCAGAAGAGAACCGCGCCACCTATGGTAAGTGCAACAATCCCCACGGCCACGGCCACAACTACACCCTGGAGATCACGGTCAGCGGGCCCGTCGACCAACGCACCGGCATGGTTTGCAATCTGGTGGATCTAGATGGCTTTGTGGAACGCGAACTTCTCGCTCGCTACGACCGCGAAAATTTGAATGTCCTCCAGGAATTCGTGGCCAACGTCCCTACGACGGAAAACCTTTGCATCAAACTCTTCGAAAAAGTGCAGCGTGGCTTCCATCAGGCGCATCTAGAAAGAGTGCGGTTGGAAGAGACCATGTTGAATTCGTTCGAGTACCGGGGCGGGAACGAGGACCGCCGGATTTTATGAACGCCATTTTGGAAGTATGAAATTTAGCAACTGAAACCCTCATCATGAAACCAACGACAGAGCCCAGCACTGTGACCAGCGCCAGCTTTGAAGATCTAGTTCGTGAAATGCTCGTCCGTCTCGGCGAAGATCCCAATCGCGAAGGTCTCACCCGCACGCCCGAGCGAGTCCGCAAAGCCCTGCAGTTTCTCACCAAAGGTTACAGCGAAGATCCGGAGAGCTTGCTCAAAGGCGCGCTGTTCACGGTCGGCTACGATGAAATGGTCATCGTCAAAGACGTTGAAATGTTCAGCCTCTGCGAACACCACCTGCTTCCGTTCTTCGGCAAGGTGCACGTCGCGTATGTGCCCAATGGTAAGGTGATGGGCCTCAGCAAAATTCCCCGCCTGATCGAGCTCTTTTCTCGCCGGCTGCAAATTCAAGAACGCCTTACCACCCAGATCGCCGAGACCATCCAAAATGTCATCGAACCTCATGGTGTGGGAGTGGTCATCGAAGCCCGGCACTTGTGCATGATGATGAGGGGCGTCGAAAAGCAGCATTCCGCCGCCGTCACATCAGCCATGTTCGGCTGCTTCCGCAGCGAAGAAGAAACGCGGTCAGAGTTCTTGTCGCTGATTCGTAATCGGCCCAACGGCGTGTAGAGACACTCACAAGATTGCGATTCGTATCAAGGCACGACTTTGAGTCGGGCCCTAGCAGCAACCGGATCAAACGGCTTCAGCCACTGAGGTCGTCCACCGGATATTCGAGGATATCGTGGGCCTCGCTCACAACCATCCCCCCGCACCCCGCGCGACGCGATAAGATTACGCCTCAGATGTCCGGGCTCCCCCATGCCACGACAAGCTTCAAGTAAAACATTAACATCGGTGGGCAGGGAAAACTCATTGCGCGGGCAGGTTGCGCTCATTACCGGCGCCACGCGAGGCATCGGAGTGGCATTAGCCCAAGAGCTGGCCACTCAAGGCTGCGACTTGATTCTCACCGGGCGCAGCCAGTCGGCCCTGGCTCGTATTCGGCGGGAACTTAGCCGCGGCCAACGACGAATCTTGGCTGAGTCATGTGACGTCCGCGATCCTCGCTCAGTCGACGCTCTGTTCCGGGCCACCCGCAAACAATTCGGCCGACTCGATATTCTGATCAACAACGCCGGCATCGCCCATCCCCATCTGGCTATCGATCAACTCCCCTTTGTCCTCTGGAAAGACGTGATGGCAACGAATCTCGACGGAATGTTTCTTATCACCCAGGCCGCCCTACCCTTCATGAAGCGGGGAGGCACCATCGTGAACAATCTCTCCATCGCCGCCACGCGCGTCTTCGCGGGTTCAGCTGCCTACAATGCATCGAAGCACGGAGCACTGGGCTTTACCAACACTCTGCGCGAGGAATTGCGGCCAAAAGGAATCAGGGTCATCGGCCTGCTGCCGGGAGCCACCGACACCGACATCTGGAAAACGCTATGGCCGGAGGCGCCGCGTCGCAAAATGATGTCCCCTAAAATTGTGGCGGAAGCGGTCGTCTGCGCGATTACGCTGGCCTCCCGCGCGACCGTGGAAAGACTCGAAATCCTGCCCACGTCTGGAACGTTGTAGCGTCCAACCCGTTGTTTGTCCAACTCAGTGGTTTTGCCAGTTTTGCCGACCCGGGTAGATTCCGGATAGAATGACGACCGGTCTAAATCAACATACGACGGAGGAGGTACGCATGAAGAAAGCCGAGATCTTTGCCGCACTGTTACTCTCTGCAATTTTGACTGCCGGCCTTCAGGCACAGGACACCGCCAAGAAACAGACGCCGGTCAAGCCTGCCGCCAGTCCCTCTCAAGCCGTGCTCGAGCCCTGGAACGATATCGCTAGAAAACTGATCGCCATGGCCGAAGATTTTCCGGAAGACAAATACGACTTCAAGGCCACACCGGCGCAGCGCAGTTTTGCTGAGAATCTTCTCCACGCTTCGAATGCCAACTACTTTTTCACCAACATTGTCCGCGGGGAGAAACCTCCCGCCGAGGAAGACCCAAAGCGCGAGCAATACAAGACCAAGGCTGACGTGGTGGCGTTTGTGAAGAAGGCATTTGCCGACGGCGCCGACGCTATCAGGGCGAAAGGCGACAAGGGCATGTCACAACTCGTGGTGGATCCCTACGCCCACCAGCAGGTCCGAATTTCCGATTTTGCCTACGGGTTCATCGAGCATAGCGCAGAGCACTACGGCCAACTCGTGGTCTATTACCGTCTGTCGGGCTTGGTGCCACCGGAATCCCGTCCCAAGAAGTGAAGCAGGTCAACCAACATCATAACGATAGCGCCGCTGGCGCTCGGGGAACAGTTTGATCAACACAACCCCGGCGACGAATCCGCCAACGTGCGCCCAGAACGCTATTCCGCCGACGTTGCGGCCTTCGTAAGCCAGTGCGGTCGCGGTGCCGCTCAAGAATTGCAGCACGAACCAGTAACCCAACACAATCCATGCCGGTATGTGGATAAGGAACACGAAGAACCAGGTCAACACCCGCGCCCTCGGGTACAAAACGAAGTAGGCTCCCAGCACCCCTGCAATGGCTCCGCTGGCACCAAGAGTCGGTACGCGTGAGTAGGGATCGACCACAATTTGCGTAGCCATGGCAATGAGCCCGACCAGAAGATAGAACACCAGATACTGGAAGTGCCCCAGGTAGTCCTCGACGTTATCGCCAAAAATGTATAAGAACCACATGTTGCCGATCACGTGCAGCCATGAGCCGTGGAGGAACATGGAGGTGAAGAAGGGAAGCGCGATGGCTAGCGGAGAGTATTTTGCTGATCCCGACAAGAAAGCCGTCAAATGCACCGGAACGATGCCGAGCTGGTAAATCAAGGCTTTGAGGGTGTCGGGATCGAGCGACGACTCGAAGAGAAAGATCAGCAGATTCAGCCCAATCAGAAAGCTGTTGATGTACGGAGTCGAGGACCGCGGCTGATCGTCTCGAATGGGAATCATGGGGAAGGTGATAGTTTAGTAGTTGTGTAATCCGTGATTGGTCAACTAGGTATTTGATCCTCAATTACAAACTTACACCATCACTAAATTACCAAATCCGCCATGAATGGCGTACTCATCATCGATAAACCCGCGGGCCTCACGTCCCACGACGTGGTCAACCGCGTCCGGCGAATCCTGGGGCAACGCTCCGTCGGGCACTTGGGGACTTTGGATCCTCTCGCCACAGGTGTTCTGCCTCTCGTAACCGGCAGCCTGACGCGTCTGGCGCAGTTCTACACCGCATCGCAGAAGACATACGAAGGCGTCGTGCGCTTTGGCTTTGCCACCGACACCTACGATGCCGACGGCGAGCCATCCTCGACGGCGCAGTCCGTCAACTTGCAGTTACGTCAGGTCACCGACTTGGCCGCGCCATTCCGGGGAGTCATCGAGCAAATACCACCGCCGTTCTCGGCCAAGAAAGTGCACGGCGTCCCCGCCTATAAGTTGGCGCGAAAGAAAAAAGAGGTGGCACTGGAGCCAGTTCAGGTCGAGATCAAAGAATTTGAGATCCTCAGCGTGGAAGGAGACCGAGCGAGCTTCCGCGCCCGCGTCTCATCAGGAACCTACATGCGGTCAGTGGCGCATGAAATGGGCCAGCAACTGGGTTGTGGCGCCCATTTGGAGTCGCTGCGTCGTACCGCCGTCGCCGAATTCAACATCAGCGACGCTCACTCAGTGGAGCAAGTACAGCAGGCGGCACAAAGCGGTAGCCTGGAAGAAATGTTCGTGCATCCGCGACGGCTGCTTCCCGATTTCCCCGCGGTCACAGCCGACGAGGAAAACGCGGCCCGCATTCACACTGGCCGCGCCGTGAATCTTCCCGAGCTTTCCCAGGCTCGCATAGTCAAAGTGTTTCGCGCGCAAAAAGAATTGATCGCCATCGCCACCCGTGTTGCCGGGACGCTGTTCCATCCCTCCATCGTCTTTTCCTCTGAGGTCCGCTCCGCTGCCCGCATCGGGTAGCACCTCAAGGTCTCACATGCCCTAGACAGCAACCTGTTTAGCGCCCTCTCTATCTAAGACTCCCATGATCGACGATCAGATTCGCTTAGCGGCCCACACCAAGCCAGCTTTCCCTTCTCGCGCCTGGGTCATTGCTTATCTGGACGGCAAAGAGGTGTAATTGGTTTCTAGCGGGGCGGTTCACACCTACATCCGTGTTGCGAACGGATCAAATCACATAACCGTTCAATCCACCAATACAGCCGGGCTCACTTGGGGCTCAACGGTGTGTATGTCACAACTCCATAAGGAGCAGGTCGTGACGTAAGCAGAGGGTTGGTTCCGAAGCTATCAGTGCACGGGCGGGGCCGCGTGCCGCTCGAAATCCTAATCGACCTTGGTGGAATGCCGCCATTTCGCGTGCAACCAGATCAGAACTCCCAAGGCACAAACCTCCATGGGACCGGGCGGAAGAATCTGCATCTGCCACAGACTGGCATAATCCACTGTCGCTACATAGGTCGCCCATATCGTCCCCCCTGCGGCGAGCAGGCTTCCGAGGCGCTCTTCTGTAGAAATGCTGAACGGATATCGCTGGCCACTGGGCTTGCTAGCCGGCTGAGGGACGGGTGCGTACATCGGCGCCCGCGGCAAATCGACATAGCCTTCGCGTCCAGCGTCCCAGTCTATGAACTCGCTCTTATCGTTTTTTCGCACCACTTTTACAGTGCCACGAAGGAGGCCGCACGCGCATGTTACAACCGTAACCCGCATCGCTCGGAATCAGGAGGGAAGTCCACAAATTGAACCCGAGCGGAAGGAGCCGAGTAGCCACTTGGATGGTGCGTGCCGAACTTTTGCGCCGGGATTCGGAGAGTTTACTGCTTCTGCATGGGCACGGCGCCAATCGACTGCGTCGGAGGCACTGTCGCCGCTTTGGGCTTGAAGTAGCGCACGGTCACATCATCCCCGATGTAGGCAACTTCACTCGCTTGCACTCGAACCCGACGTGTTGGGGGCTTGGGTTTGGGAGTGAAGTGGCGTACGGTCACATCGTCTCCGATGTAATCCACCTCATTTTCGCCAATCCGAACCCGCCGGAGCGAAGTTCTGCCAGTGCCGGCCGGTTTTACTAGGTCAGTCGCAGGCTGGAGCCTGGGCGTGCCCTTCCCAGTTTCTTGCTGCACCCGTAGAACGGGGGCTTGTGGTTCAACGACAATCGGCGCTTGTGCGCTTGAAGGTCTAAAGGCTGAGGCCGGTCGCCGATTGTTATAGACAAACCAGGAAGTCAGCAGGAGCACAGCCGCAACCGCCGCGGCGGCCACGTTCCACCGGCGACCGCCCCAAGGAGCGCGTTTGGCTTGCTGCATGAGTGTCGCCGCCAGCACGGCCCGAGCGCGTTTGGCCTGCTGCATGAGTGTCGCCGCCAGCACGGCCGGAGCGCGTTTGGCCTGCTGCATGAGTGTCGCCGCCAGCACGGCCGGCTGCCTTTGTATTGACAACTTCCCGTCCACCGCCGTCGTGGCTTCGCAAGGCTGCTGGATAGCGCGCCTGTCGACATCCGGAGTGGATCCAGTGTGGTTGAGCACCTCCGCCCTTTGAGCAGGACTCTGCTGAACAATGTTTGGAACGGCGGGGTCCGGAACGGCAGGGTCCGAAACGGCAGGGTTCGGAACGGCGGGCTTCGGGATGGCCCAGCGAGGTGCTGTGCTGGTTTTTTCCCGTTCAACATGAGTGGCTTGGGACATGGCCTCGCCGATCAGGCCGGCCATCAATCGATAGGCGCGGACCTCGCAATCCTGAAAAGCGTGCGCTTCGCTGAAGAAGACCTCCAGAACTCCCGCTACCGACTGCTCGTGATAAATCAGCAAGATTAGCAGCGACTTGGCTCCGAACTGTCGGCAAATCTCCGCTTGAATCCGCGTGTCGGTTTCGGCATCCTCGACACGAAGAATCTCGCGGCCCCCCGTGTTGTCCGCCGGGACACTCAGCGTTGCCGTCACATGCCGCCCTACATAATCGGTGGCACTTCCGCTTCCCGCCCGATAAACCAGTTGATGCGCTTTGAACAGAGCGATCGCAACCCCAGTGGCATTGGCCACGGTTTGTGCACGGTCGACTATCAACTGCATCGTCCCGTCCACATCGAGCTCTCTCCTGGCGATCAAGCCTTGGACTTCGACGATGGCGGAGAGCCACTGCTTGTCCATCTGACTCTGCTGCACCGCGAATGCGTTGGCCAAAAGCTTCTGGAAAGGGGTGCGATCGAGGCTGGAATAAATAAACATATCCCGGGTGCTGCGATTGGATGCCTGCACCTGCCGGATGGTTGGTGGGCCGAGTGGACCAAACCAGGTTTGTTGCCGGCAAAGAGCAGTTTCTCATCGAGCGAATGCACTGTCAATGGGAACCTCACGGTATGGGAACCTCACACTACTAAGGAGGCTTCGCCTCAGACCGACGAGCATGTCTCCGGGGAACAAAACACGAGCAAAACTTGACTCATTTGCACCAACTTTTGCTCTTCAAGATGTCTAGCTAGGGCCCGCTCCTGAATCCGAGTAGCTGAAGGGCGGTGCTGAACGGGCTTCGCCGCAGCCTGCAACTTTTGACAAAACTGCAGCCCAAGTCACGCGCTGCCCATCCCCGCCCATCATTGCTTCAACCGTTACTTGGAATTTTCACGTCGCCGCCGTCAGGGTTGTCTTGGGTTCGACCGGCTGAGATGAACGTGCTGTGAATTCCGACAGCAATGGCCAACCTTGGCGCAAAACGTAATCGAGCCAAGCCCCAGCGATCTGAGAGGTAAATCACCGCTGCCAGCACCAAGGCGGTGTAGAACCCGTTACTGATGATCCCCGCATCCCACGCAACGCTACCGGTTTCCACCCAAAGGGTGGCAGAGTTCGAGGTTCCTTCCTCGATAATGGTAAAGGCTCCCTCGACTACTTTCGCAGAGGATGCTGCGTTGAAGTCCGCGGCTCGGGTCAAGACCCAGGGGCTAAGGACTAAGGACTAAAGATCGGAAATCTTGGAGAGGCCAACGGTAGCTTGGCGTTTCGACTAAATGACCCGTGCAAGAATGCGAGCGCCCACGTCTGGCCGCTCCTCCACGCTTGCGCGGGCCATTTCAAGATTCACCCACAGCTCGTATATCGTTCAGCCCGCGATTGCAGAATCGGGTGGGGGCAGTATGGAGCTAATCCCAATCCTGTATCCGGCCAGCCCCAGTCCAGTTGCGACCTACGCCGCCGATTTTTCCTCATCACTTTCACCATAAACTGCTCCAAACCATGCTCGCGCTGGAAACCATGTTGGTCAGGACGCTCGATGGAGTAGGTGAGTTGCTGAAGTCAAAAGCGCCTTGCAGCTTCCTTGACGCTAACGGGACGGACCTTTTACTGTGACATATCCGGAACCTCAATCAACCCCATGAAGCTATCCGTCGTCATGCCCGTATACAACGAGCGGAATACTTTACGCGAAGTCATATCTCGTGTGCTGGCTGTGCCCTTCGACATCGAACTTCTGTGCGTGGACGACGGCTCCGCCGACGGTTCACGCGAAATCCTCGCCGAGTTGCAGGCTAGACATCCCCAGATACGTGTGTATCTGCAACCGGCGAATATAGGAAAGGGAGCCGCCCTACGCCGCGGCATCCAGGCCTCTACCGGCGACTTCGTGATCATTCAGGACGCGGATCTGGAATACGATCCGGCTGAGTATCCTAGGCTGCTGGAACCGCTAATTCAGGGCAGGGCTGACGTAGTATACGGTTCGCGCTTTCTCGGTGGCGGGCCGCACCGCGTGCTTTATTTTTGGCACTCGGTAGGGAACTCCATTCTCACTTTGATTTCGAACGCCCTGACCAACATGAATATGAGCGACATGGAAACTTGCTACAAAGTCTTTCGCCGGGAAATCATTCAGTCCATCCCGCTTGAGGAGGACCGCTTCGGTTTCGAGCCGGAGGTTACCGTCAAGGTAGCCAAACGCCGGCTGCGCGTCTACGAAGTTGGCGTCAGTTATTCGGGCCGAACCTACGCCGAGGGAAAAAAGATCGGATGGAAGGATGGTTTCCGCGCTTTATGGTGCCTGGCCAAATACACTCTGAAAGAACCGGTCATGCTCAGCCAGCCAGCAACGGATGGCGCTGTTCGGCAACCGGGGAACTGAAGCTTTGCCTTGAAAGCATCGTCTTGGCCCAAAGGTTTACCTAGAGCTAGGCCTCAGTCGGTCACAATGTCCGATAACAGGTATTATGTCTACTCGGGCGCTCGCCCGGCTCTGGGTCCGGCTTTCCGTTCGTAATTCCGTACAACATCAACTCCTTCGCATCATGTGCGGCGCTGGCTACCTATGATCCCCCGTTCTCAAATTCCCAGTTGTTTTCCCTAGAGCGGAGGCCGGATGAGCGGAGCGCTCGCCCGGAGGATCATGGTTCGGCTCGAACGGGCCGAGCTTCTCGAAGTCAATCCGCATGTTCAATGCGACATCCGCATCGCCTGGCTCCAGAATCCGTGTTCGGCTCAAGCAGATGGAAACCAAGCTGCTCTCCGTACGCGGACGCAAAAAAGAAAGCCGGCACCGCGGAGAAAGCGCTCAGCGAAATCCTCCATGTGCTGATCGAGACGTTCCATTCGCTTTTCGTTGTCCGGGTGCAGCGAAAGCCAGAAGTTCCACGCTGTGTGTAAGGGCTTCGAGTCTTTCGTCGATGTTTCATGTCGCCCACTTTATACGTAGCGCCACGTAGCGTCAAGAACTGCCGCTACGTATATATACATAGACTGTCGTGATAAAACTGTGTGCGATGTCGCCGAAGAATGCAGCAGCCGTTGCGTTGGGTCGCAAGGGAGGCCATGCCCGCGCGAAGAAACTCACTCCGGAGCAACGCAGCGATGCAGCACGAAAGGCCGTCGAGGCTCGTTGGGCGAAAGCGGAGAAACTGGTCGATCAAATCACCCGGGACACCAAAGCTCTCCTGAAGAAATCCCGCGCCGCGCAGGCCAGGTTGGCCAAGCGAAGAAGGAGAAGTAACAAACCCGCGCTCGGATCATGACCGCCCAGCCACGCGCTGATGCCGCCCGGAAGTTCAGACATCCTGACCTCCAAGGAAATTAACAAGAGCCGAGTTTGTAAATCAGGCGTAGGTCTGTGCCCGGGAAAAGGGTCTCGGTCGCGTTGAGTTCATTGCAGAGACCCAGAAGCG
>Ga0070699_100000770_pt1 | contig 29605 bp, 30 predicted proteins | sample KBSK1503metaG_FD_65473 | JGI IMG/M metagenome (GOLD analysis project Ga0070699, IMG submission 65473) | Corn, switchgrass and miscanthus rhizosphere microbial communities from Kellogg Biological Station, Michigan, USA - KBS K1-50-3 metaG | ecosystem: Host-associated > Plants > Roots >...
GCAGCAGAAGCTGCAAGCCCAGATCGACATCGCCAACGGTCTGTCGCGCGAGATGGGTCATCGCGTCGGAAACAGCCTGCAACTCGTCGCTTCATTCTTGCGGTTGCAGGCAGCCGGCAGCGGTAGCGAGAACTCGCGCCACGTACTTGAGATAGCGGGTTCGCGCATCATGGTCATCGGAAAGATAGAGCGCCTGCTGTCGCATTTCGGGGCGACCCAGACTGTCGACTCGAAGGCCTTCATCACGGCGCTTCTGCAAGATGTGCGTTCGATTTTGCCCGACCCCGGCCAGATTTGTATCGACGTTCAAGTCGACTCCACCCAGATCGCGTCCACGGCGGCCATCGCGCTCGGCGCCCTGCTGGTCGAGCTCATCAATAATGCGCTAAAGCACGCCTTTCGCGAAGGGATGGAGGGAACGCTTGCCGTGAGATTCCTAGCCCCAAAGAGTATGAACCAGTGCGTCGTCGAGGTTGAGGATGATGGCGTCGGAATTGATCAAGGACAAAAGTCCGATGGTGTTGGTATGCAGCATGCGACCGAATTCGCCCGCATGGTCGGCGGGTCGTTGATCTGTCAGCCCGCACGCCAGGCCGGCCCGCGGCCCGGTACCATGTGGCGGCTCGCTTTTTCACACGCCGCGGTCCATTAGCTCTTCGAGGGCCGGCCGGTTGTCCGGGGGCGGGTCTTTTGTTCCAGATCAGACCGGCGATTGCGAAAGGCGCCTCATGCCGACCTGGCGAAACCTGCTTGATCGCGCCACCGGGCACTGGCTGATCGCTCGCGTCGCCCGCATCGAGCCGATCACGCTGCTTGCCATCATCCTCGGGGCAGCGCTTCTGCTCGGATTCGCCAAGCTCGCCAACGTCGTGGGCCGCGGCAGCGCACCGGCCTTCGACGAGTGGCTCATCATCGCCTTGCGCACGCCGGGGAACCTTGCCGACCCCATCGGCCCCGCCTGGCTCGAGGAGATGATGCGCGACTTCACGGCGCTGGGCAGCACCGGCGTGCTGACCGTGATGGTGCTGGCCATCGCCGGGTTCCTCGCCATGACCCGCAAGGGCGCCGCCGCTCTCTTCGTGCTGGTCTCGGTGGCCGGAGGCGTCCTCATCGGCCAGACCATGAAGTGGGCCTACGCCCGTCCGCGTCCTGAGCTGGTGCCGCACGGGGCGGAGGTCTTCACGGCGAGCTTCCCCTCGGGCCATTCGATGATGGCGGCCGTGGTCTATCTCACCGTGGGCGCCCTGCTGGCGCGGACGCAGGCGGATCGGGGCGTGAAGGTCTACATTCTCATCGTGGCTGTGCTGCTGACGGTGCTGGTGGGAGCGAGCCGCGTATACCTCGGCGTGCACTGGCCCACCGATGTCCTGGCCGGCTGGGCGCTCGGCGGCCTGTGGGCGCTGGTCTGCCTCGTGGCGATGCTGTGGTTGCAGTCGCGTGGCCGGGTGGAGGAGGATACCGATGAGCCGGCGCGCTGAGGGAGGAGCAGGTATGGCGAATGTCGAGGTGAACGGCCGGCGCTACCGGCTGCCGGAACGGCCGACGGTGGTCGTGTGCTTCGACGGCTGCGACCCCGAATATATCCGGCGCGGCTTCGCCGACGGCATCCTGCCGACCATCGCCCGCCTGCGGGAGATGGGCTTCGTCGGCGAGGCCCTGGCGGTGGTGCCGACCTTCACCAACCCGAACAACGCCTCCATCGTCACCGGCGTGCCCCCGGCCGTGCACGGCATCTCGGGCAACTACTATCTCGACCGCGCCACCGGCGAGGAGCGCATGATCACCGACGCGGCCATGCTGCGCTGCGGCACCATCCTCGCCGCGGTGGCCGGGGCGGGCGTCACGACGGCGGCGGTGACCGCCAAGGACAAGCTCCGGCTGATGCTGGCGCGCGGGCTCGACGGTATCGCCTTCTCCTCCGAGAAGGCCGATCGCGCCACGCTCGCCGACAACGGCATCGACGACGTGGAGGCGATGGTCGGTCGGGCAAAGCCCGATCAATACTCCGCCGACCTGTCGCTGTTCGTGCTGGATGCCGGGATCAGGCTGCTGGAGCGCGGTGCGGCGACGTTGCTCTATCTGTCCCTGTCGGACTTCGTGCAGCACGCCCATGCTCCCGGTGCGCCGGAAGCCGACGCCTTCAACCGGGCGGTGGATGCGCGCATCGGGCAGCTGATGGCGCTGGGGGCCACCGTCGGCGTCGTGGCCGACCACGGCATGAACGACAAGTGCCGGTCTGGCGGCACGCCCAATGTGGTGTTCCTGGAGGAGGAGCTGGCGCAGCGCTTCGGCGAGGGCGCGGTGCGGGTGATCTGCCCGATCACCGATCCGTTCGTGCGCCACCACGGCGCACTCGGCTCGTTCGTGCGCGTTTACATGCGGGAGGCGAACGATCTTGCGGCCCTGATGCAGGCATCGGCGGCACTGCCCGGCGTGCAGGCCGTGGTTGATGGTCCGACAGCCGCATCGCGCTATGGGCTGCCCCCTGAGCTGGAGGGCGACTTCGTGGTGCTTGGCGACGCCGGAACGGTCATAGGCTCAAGCCGCGCAGAGCACGACCTCAAGGGCCTCGCTGGCCACCGCCTGCGCTCGCACGGGGGCCTGGGCGAGCAGACGGTGCCGTTCATTGTCTCGCGCAAGCTGCGTCCGGACTATCTGGCAGGCAAGGCCGGCATCTTGCGCAACTTCGACATATTCGACGCTGTTCTCAACGGTATCTAGGGGTCAGGCCCTGCGGGTCTGACCCCATCGCTTACTCCGCGTAATCAGGCTCACGCCGGTCCAGGATGCGCCGCAGCGCCGCGAAGTGGCGCTCGGCGGGGTTGAGGCCTTCGTAGTACCGGGCGCCGCCGATGTTGGTCCTGGTCTTCTCCACCACCGGCTCAGGCAGCTTCTTGAGGCGCTGTCCCGTCCACATGGCGTAGATCTGCACCTGGGCGGCGCGCTCGATGTAGTAGAGGCGATCGTAGGCCTCGGCCACCGAGTGACCCACCGTGGTGATGCCGTGGTTGGCCATGAACAGGACGGTCTTGTCGCCGATCACCTTGGCCAGCCGCTCGCCCTCCTCGGGCTCGGAGGCGGGGCCGGTGTAGGTGTCGTCGTAGGCGATCTTGCCCATCATGCCGGTCTCGGTCTGGCCGATCTCCTTGATGCGCGGGTCCTCCAGGCGGGTGAGCGCGCTGGCGTAGGGCATGTGGGTGTGGAACACGGCCGCCGCCTGCGGCAGCGCCTTGTGGATCGGCGCGTGGATGCAGTAGCAGGAGCGCTCGACGTGGCCGGAGCCCCGCTTCACCTGGCCGTCGTCGATGCCGACCTCCATGAACGAGGAGGCCTTCACCTCCGACCAGTGCATCCCGAACGGAATCTGGTAGTACCGGTCGCGCTTGCCCGGCACGACCCGGGTGAGGTGGTTGAAGATGCCCTCGTTGAAGCCGTGCATCACCGCGATGCGATGCGCGGCGGCCAGATCGACGCGCGCGTCCCACTCGGCGGGGCTGCACTCCTCGCGCGGGGTCGATTCGAACGTCTGCTGCATGCGGTCATCCTCCCAGAGCGGAGCGGGGTGCACGAGAACCGTAGCGGCTAAGCCGGCGTTCGGCCAGCGGGTCGCGACGAGTCGTCCGACAGCAGGTTTGGCTCCGAATCGCAATGTCCGCGCGGTGGCGCAACCCGCAGGACGTGAAGGCGGCATATCCCAAGCCCAGCATCCTGAAAGCCGGCCGGGCGGTATTCAACATCAAGGGCAACGACTTTCGACTGATTGCTCGCATACAGTATCAAGCAGGCGTTCTCGCCATCAGGTTCTTCGGGACCCACAGCGAATACGACAGGATCGACGCAGAGACGGTGTGATGGATGCAACTCTGATTTTGATCGACAGCGATGCGGAGCTGGCGCATGCACGCGCTCTCGTCGAGCGCCTTTGGGACTCCGATGCGCCGGCCGATATCGCGCGCCTGGAGGCACAGGCGCGCCTGATTGCCGCCTACGAGGAGACAAAGTGGCCACGGCGGCCACCGAGCGTCGCCGATCTGATCCGGCACCTGATGGACCAGCACGGCCTCACGCGCGCCGAGATGGCGCCGATCCTGGGTACGCCAAGCAGGGTCAGCGAGATTTTCAGCGGCAAGAAGGGGCTCAGCATGGCAATGGTGCAGAGGCTGCGCGCCCGGTTCAACATCCCGGCCGACCTGCTTATTCCGCAGCTGCCCAAGAGAGGCAGCCGTCGGGCCGCGTAAGCCATCGATGGGCGCTGCCGGGAGCCTGACTCGGTCCATAACCGGTTGCTCGATGGCGGTTCTACCTCGGGTGCGACGGCGCCAGGTTGCTCCGTCATCGATATCGAGCGCTTCGATAAACCTCAGTCGTGAACGCAACCCCACCGCTCCGCCGCGGCGTCGTCGCTCTCGCGCGCCTCGACCCAGCGCTCTCGGCCGTTGGCGTCCAGCTCCTTCTTCCAGAAGGGGGCGCGGGTCTTGAGGTAGTCCATCAGGAACGCGGCGGCATCGAAGGCGGCCTGCCGGTGCGCCGAGGCCGTCACCACCAGCACGATGTTGTCGCCGGGCCGGAGCGTGCCGACGCGGTGCACGATCAGGCTCCCCTGCAGCGGCCAGCGCCCCGCGGCCTCGGCCTCGACGCGCGCCAGCTCCTGCTCGGTCATGCCGGGGTAGTGCTCCAGCGTCATGGCCGCGACGCCGCTGCCGGCACTGTCGGCGCGGACGGTGCCGGTGAAGGTGACGATGGCGCCAATGTCGGTGCGGCCGGCGGTGAGGCGCTTCACCTCGGCGCCGATGTCGAAATCCGCTCGCTGCACGCGGACGGCCACCGTCAGCCTCCCGTGACCGGCGGAAACAGGGCGATCTCGCGCGCGCCGGCGATGGGGGAGGCCGGCTGCACGTGCTTCCTGTCGATGGCGGCGCGAACCACGCCGGGCCGAGTGAACGCTTCGGCGTACTCCGGCCCCAGCTCCTTGAGCCAGGCGACGAGGTCGGCAACCGTGGCAATGCCGGCCGGCAGATCGAGAACCTCCTCGGCTTTGCCGATCTTCTCGCGCACCCACGCGAAGTACAGGAGCTTCACCGTCATGGCGGTCGTTCCCCAAAAGCTTCGGCAGTCGGGCGTCGGACTTCGGCAGTTGGGCAGATTTCGATTGTGACTGCCGACACCCGACTGCCGACGCCCGGTGTCCTCAATGCTCCATCGCCGTACGCACGGCGGCTTTCAGATAGTCGTACCCCGTCCACAGCGTCAGCAGCGCCGCCACCCACAGCAGCGCGAGCCCACTGGTGGTGACGCCGGGCACCAGCTTGTCCCCGGCGGGGCCCGCCAGCAGGAAACCGAGCGCCACCATCTGCAGCGTGGTCTTCCACTTGGCAAGCTGCGTCACGTGGACTTTTACGTTGAGCTCGGCCAGGAACTCGCGCAGCCCGGAGACCAGGATCTCCCGGCACAGGATGATCACGGCCGCCGCGATATGCGGGCGCGAGATGGTCTGGTCGTGGGTCAGCATCAGCAGCGTGGTGCCCACCAGCAGCTTGTCGGCGATCGGGTCCAGCATGCGTCCGAGCTGCGATTGCTGGCGCCAGACGCGGGCCAGGAAGCCGTCGAGCCAGTCGGTGATGCAGGCGACCACGTAGATCGCCAGCGCCCACCAGCGGCCGGCATCGCCCTGGATCAGGATGAGGCAAAGGGCCACTGCCGGTACAGCCACAATGCGCAAATACGTGAGCAGGTTCGGCAGGCTGACAGCCCTGATGCTCCCCGACGTTGTGGCGGCAGATTCCATAGATAGAACAAGAGCATTAGGGCATGGTGCCGTCAATGCTCACGGGCGCGCAGGTGCATTCACGAGTTGGGCATTTACACAGGGCCGCGCACTCCCATATCAGTGGCGGGATTGCGAACAGGAGAGAGCGACGTGAGCCGGGACACTCCCAAGCCGTGGACCGAGGCCCCGCTGACGGGGAGGCTGGTGCTGGCCGACGGCACGGTCATCGGGGGGCAGGGGCTTGGCGCCACCGGCTCGGCGGTGGGCGAGGTGTGTTTCAACACGGCTATCACCGGCTATCAGGAGATTCTGACCGACCCCTCCTACGCCGGACAGATCATCACGTTTACCTTCCCGCACATCGGTAACGTCGGGGCCAACCTCGATGACACCGAGACCTCCAATCTCGCCATGCGCTCCGGTGTGCGCGGCTGCGTGCTGCGGGCGCAGGTGACGGAGCCCGCCAACTACCGGGCGGTGGAGCCCTTGGACCGCTGGCTGAAGGCGCGCGGCATCATCGCGCTGACCGGAGTGGACACGCGGGCGCTGGTGGCCCGCATCCGCGAGAAGGGCATGCCGAACGGGGTGATCGCGCACGAGCCTTGCGGCGAGTTCGACATGGACCGGCTGCTGCGTGAGGCGAGGGCCTGGCCGGGGCTCGAGGGCATGGACCTGGTGCCCGAGGTGACCGCCGGGCAGAGCTATACCTGGGACGAGACGCGCTGGCTGTGGGGCAAGGGCTACGGCCGGCAGGAGAAGCCAGACTTGCACGTCGTGGCCGTGGACTACGGCCTCAAGCGCAACATCCTGCGCTGCCTGGCCACGGCCGGTTGCAAGGTGACGGTGGTGCCGGCCACAACCAGCGCCCAGGACATCCTGGAGCGCAAGCCCGACGGCGTGTTCCTTTCCAACGGGCCTGGCGATCCGGCCGCCACGGGCCAGTACGCGGTGCGGGAGATCAAGGGGCTGGTCGACTCGGGTCTGCCGGTGTTCGGCATCTGCCTCGGTCATCAGATGCTGGGGCTCGCCATCGGCGCCAAGACGCTCAAGATGCACCAGGGCCACCACGGGGCGAACCATCCGGTCAAGGACTTCACCACCGGCAAGGTGGAGATCACCTCCATGAACCACGGCTTCGCGGTGGACCGCGACACGCTGCCGGCCAACGCCGAGGAGACCCACCGCTCGCTGTTCGACGGCTCAAACTGCGGGTTGAGACTCAAGAGCAGGCCGGTGTTCTCGGTGCAGTATCACCCGGAGGCCTCGCCAGGGCCGGAGGACAGCCACTACCTGTTCCGTCGCTTCGTCAACCTCATGCGGGAGAGGAAGGGGTTACCCGCGGTGCCGGAGCGGTGAGGCGTCGGTTTGGGATCGGCAATCCCGAGAATACGCACGAATTCTGTTGGACGATCATCAGCGGTATGCTAAAATAGCACCATGAACGAGATGGCACGCGAGCTCCGGACCAGTCCAAAGACGCGCCCGACGACCCAGGTGGCCGACGGCGTGCCAAGGATGCGCTGGACTTTGGCCGAGTTCGAGCGACTGATCGAGGTGGGCATTCTTACTGAGGACGATCGGGTCGAGCTCATTCAAGGGGAGCTGGTTCCCATGGCGACGAAGGGTAACCGGCATGAGCTTGTGCGGGACGAGATCATGAACTGGATGATGGAGCGCAAGCCCGCGACGCTGCGGCTCTCCTCCGAGATTGGCTGGCGCCCGCCGGACGCCGACACCTATGTGGAGCCCGACCTGTTGATCTGCCCCAGATCCTTCAAGGGTCCAACTGTGCCCCCTGCCGAGGTGTTGCTGGCGATCGAGATCGGGCATTCCAGCTTGAGGTTCGACTCCACGACCAAGGCGAAGCTCTATGCCACCCTCGGCGTGCGCGAGTATTGGGTCGTCGACGCGCAGACACTGACGACGCGCGTGCATCGTGAGCCTTCGGCCGACGGCTATGCAACGGTGATGAAGGTGCCGCCGAGCGAAACGCTGGTGCCGCCGCTGGCCGCCCCGTTGGCCGTCAGGCTCGCCGACCCCGATCTTGGTTAGACCACCCGGCCTCACACACATCGCGATCGGGTATCGATCCGGTACGGATGGCCGGCGAGACGGCAATCGGCGGTCGCCCTGCAGAGCATTGGGGCGGCAGCATGGCCCGCGTCTGCGGCTCTGTGCCTTGCGGCATTCAGCAGATATTCAGCCGCTGGATTGCACGCTCGTATGGTCCGCCTGTCGACTCTGGCGGGCCTTCGCAAGGGCGGCGCTGACGTGCGTGGGTTCCACGCAACCGACTTGCGGGGTGGAGCGTTCTCGTTTGCCGGGGCAACAGCTCAAGGAGATCTGATACATGTCTCGCATACGCACTGTTCTGTTCGGTCTGAGCGCGGTAGCGTTGCTTGCTCCGGCGGCGGCATTCGCCGGCGCCGAAGCGCCGCTTGTGACGGTGCCGCGTGCCCAGAGCTCGCTGGTCGAGCAGGTGCAGTGGTGGGATCTCGGGCGCTGCCGGTCCTGGCGCCGCGAATGCGCCGACCGTTGGGGGTGGCGTACCGAGCGCTGGTATCGGTGCCTGGCGCGCCACGGCTGCGAGCGCCATCGCTACGGCGACCGCTGGGACTGATCCGCGCTGGACTGACAGCATGTGCGGGCGGCGCATCCTCGGGGGCGCCGCCCTTCTTGCGCCGTTACGTGCCGAGGAACACCGCGCGCACGAACTCGCGGTAGAGCATGATCTGGCGTGGCAGCACGTCTTTGTCGCGCATCAGCTTCGACAGAATGATGCCGCCGTCAACCAGCGTGTTGGCCATGTCGGCAAGGTCGTCCAGATCCACGGCGAGTCGCGGCGGGTGGCGCGCGGCGATGGCTGCCAGTCGGTCGCGGAACATGCGGCGCCAGCCCTCCACGCCCGCCACCGTCAGCTCCCGCACCTCCCGGCTCAGCAGGTGGTCCTGGTAGACGAACGAGGAGACCAGACAGCCGGGGTGCGTGCCCGGAAGGTCGGCCATCATCTCGGCGAACAGCTTGAGCGCGACGAGGAACCCGTGCAGCGGGTCGTCGTTGAGCTCGTCGGCGCGCGTGAAGATACCGGCAAGAACGCCGTTGTGCTCCTCGACGTAGCGCTGCATCAGCGCCTTGGCGAGCTCGCTCTTGTCCTTGAAATGGTAGAAGAAGCCGCTCTTGGTGATGCCGGCGCCCGCGATCAGCTCGTCGATGGAGGTAGCGGCGAAGCCCTTCTCCAGCACGGCCACCTCGGCGAGAGCGAGGAGGCGGTCGCGTGCGCTCGTGCCTTTGGCTTGGGCGGTCCGGGTCATGGGTCAACGATTGGGGTCAACGATTGGGCGTGGCAATGCAATCCCGTCCGGAGCCACTGTACTAGAGGTACAGTCCGGCCCGATCAATGCTCTGCCGCTGCTCTGCCCGGCAGCCCGGTGCGCCCACTAAAAGCCCCAAAACCGCAGGAAACGCGTTCGTGAACGGACTGGACCATCGGTTGTCTGGAAATCGGGCTGCCGTTCCGGCATCTACCGCGTCGCAAGAGCAAAGCAAAAACGTGCGGAGATGATCATGAGCCAATACAGAAAGAGCCTGCCGCAGCTGCGCGGCGGGCTGTTCCTCACCGACGGCGGCATCGAGACCACGCTGATCTTCCACGACGGCCTGGAGCTGCCGCACTTCGCGGCCTTCCACCTGCTGCAGGACGAGGCCGGAACGGCGGCCCTGCGCCGGTATTTCGCGCGCTATGCCGAGATCGCGCGGGCCAAAGGCACCGGCTTCATCCTGGAGAGCCCGACCTGGCGGGCGAGCGCCGACTGGGGTGAGAAGCTCGGCTATTCGGCGGGTGCGCTGGCGGTAGCCAACGCCAAATCGATTGCGCTGATGCAGGAGCTGCGGGCGGAGTTCCAGGGCGAGCGCATGCCCATCGTGGTGAGCGGCTGCGTCGGCCCCCGCGGCGACGGCTACGACCCGGGTGCAGCGATGAGCGCGGACGAGGCGCAGGACTACCACGCCAGACAGATCGGCGTATTCGCCGAGAGCGAGGCCGACATGGTGACGGCCATCACCATGACCAACGCCAGCGAAGCCATCGGCGTGGCGCGCGCCGCCGAGACCGTCGGCATGCCGGTTGCCATCTCCTTCACGCTGGAGACCGACGGGCGGTTGCCGACCGGACAGGGTCTCGGCGGGGCCATCGCCGAGGTGGACGGGGCAACCCGCGGCGCACCTGCCTACTACATGATCAACTGCGCCCACCCGACGCATTTCGCGGCGACGCTGGCGGGCGGGGCGCCCTGGCTCGACCGCATCCGCGGCCTGCGCGCCAACGCCTCCAAGCGCAGTCATGCCGAGCTGAACGAGGCGCCGGACCTCGACCCCGGCGACCCGGCGGAGCTGGGCCGGGAGCATGCGGTGCTGGTAGCGCGCCGCCCCCGCATCAACGTGCTCGGCGGCTGCTGCGGGACGGACCATCGCCACGTCGAGCGGATCTGTGCCGCGATCCGTGGACTCGGGCCGCAGGTCGGGTCTTAAGCCCGAAGAGCCGTAACCCGACGTGACAAGCGGTAGGGATAGGGCAGCACGGTCGCGGCCGGGGCTCGGCTGCCCGGCCCGCCGCTGTATCGCCTGTCGCCATCTCCCGGTTTTTTCGCATCTGCGCCGCCCTCCTTTCGCATGTGCGAAGCGACCTGAGGCACATCGATGGTACGCCCATCGATTTGGGCCTATAACTCTCGCCGGTGGCCGCGCGTGACGGCGGCGTGCCGTTGCGGAGCGAGAGGCCGAATGGCAACGATAGTGGAGTTCGTGCTCAACGGGCGGAAGCGGGCGGACGCTGTGCCCGGCAACAGGCTGTTGCTGGATCATCTGCGCGAGGCGGCCGGCCTTACGGGCACCAAGACCGGTTGCGATGGCGGCGAATGCGGCGCCTGCACCGTGCTGGTGGACGATCGACCCACCCTCTCCTGCCTGACGCTGGCCGCCACCGTTGCGGGCCGGCGCGTCGATACGGTGGAGGCGCTGGGCCAGGGCGGGGCCCTCTCTGCAGTGCAGAGGGGGTTTCACGAGAAGCTCGGCTCCCAGTGCGGCTACTGCACGCCGGGGTTCGTGATGGCCTCGGCTGGGTTGCTGCGGCGGAACGCGCAGCCTACGGAGGCCGAGATCCGCGAGGCGCTGGGCAGCAACATCTGCCGCTGCACCGGGTACGTGAAGATCATCGAGGCGGTGCGGTTTGCCTCGGAGCTGCTGGCCACAGGAGAGGCGCGGCATGCGTAGTTGGACGAATGGCGAATGGGGAGTGGCGAATGGAGCCCGGCCACTCGCGATTGGCCGTTCGCCATTTCGCCCCTGCCGCGAGGTCCGCCCATGAACGAGATCGTCCCCATCCATCCCATCGGCGGCTATGTGCCCATGGTGGACGGGCCGGAGAAGGTCTCGGGCCGGGCCAGATACACAGCCGATTTTATCGCGCCCGGAACGCTCGCGGGACGCATCTATCGCAGTCCGTACGCGCATGCGGAGATCATCGAGGTCGATGTCTCCGAGGCGGCGAAGGTCCCGGGCGTGGTCGCGATCGTTACCGGCGCCGACTGCGACAAGACCTTCGGCGTGCTGCCGATCGCCCGCAACGAGCACCCGCTGGCGCGCGACCGAGTGCGCTACAGGGGCGAGCCGGTGGCGGCCGTGGCCGCCGTCGACGAGGCCACAGCCGACAAGGCGGTGCGCCTCATCGGGATGCGGGTGCGCGAGCTGCCGGCTTATTTCAAGGCTGCCGAGGCGCTGGCGTCCGACGCCGTGCCGCTGCATGAGAGAAGGCCCGGCAACATCGAGCGTGAGGTGAATTTCGAGCTGGGCAGCGCTGTTGAGGGCTTCGCGGCGGCCGACCTGGTACGCGAGGCGACCTACAACTGCGCCGAGGTGTGCCAGAACCAGATGGAGATGCACGCCGCGCTCGCCGAGTACGACGCTGTCCGCGACCGCATGACGGTGCACGCGTCCACCCAGGTGCCCTACTACGTGCACCTCATGCTGGCCCAGGTCCTCGGCATGGACATGGCCAGGATCAGGGTGGTGAAGCCGTTCGTGGGCGGTGGCTTCGGCTCTCGCACCGAGTGCCTCAATGTGGAGCTGATCGCTGCGCTGCTGGCGCGCAAGGCGGGTGGCGCTGTGCGGATTGTGCTCAGCCGCGAGGACACCTTCATTACCCACCGCGGCCGGCCGGAGACCGACATCCGCCTCAAGATCGGGCTCACCAGCGCTGGCAAGATCACCGCGGTGGAGTGCGAGTGCATCCAGCGCGGCGGCGCGCATTCGGGCTACGGCGTGGTGACGATCCTGTACGCCGGCTCGATGCTCTACGCGATCTACAACCTCGACGCTGTCAAGTACGTGGGCAAGCGCGTGCTCACCAACACGCCGCCATGCGGCGCCTTCCGCGGCCATGGCACCGTGGACGTGCGCTTCGCCTTCGAGAGCCTGCTCGACCAGATGGCGGGTGAATTGGGCCTCGATCCCATGGCGCTGCGCCGCGCCAACCTCCTCAAGGCACCCACCTTCACCGCCAACGACATGATGGTGAATAGCTACGGCCTGCCCGAGTGCATCGACTGGGTGGAGCGCGAGAGCGGCTGGAATGCGCGAAAGGGACGGCTTCTGTGCGCCGACGGCAAGCGCAAGGGCCTGGGCTTCGCCTGCTCGCACTACATCTCCGGCGCCTCCAAGCCGGTGAACTGGACCGGCGAGCCGCACGCCACGGTAAAGCTCAAACTGGACTTCGACGGCTCGGTGGTGGTGCTCACCGGCGCCGCCGACATCGGCCAGGGCTCCTCCACCATTCTGGTCCAGACTGTGGCCGAGGTGCTCGGCCTCGACATCGGCCGGGTCCGCATCGTGTCGGGCGATAGCGATGTGGTGCCAAAGGACAACGGCTCCTACTCCTCGCGCGTCACCTTCATCGTCGGTAATGCGGCCATCGACGCGGCCAACAAGCTGAGAGGAGTCCTGGTGGCGGCAGCGGCACGCAGGCTGGAGGCCGCGCCGGAGGACATCGAGTGTATGGGCGAGGTCTACCGCGCCGGGGCGCAGGACAAGGGGCTCACGTTCGAGGAGGTCGTTGAGGAAGCGCTCAAGGACGAGGGCACCGTCACCGTCACGGGCATCTACTCCACCATCCCCGAGTCGCACGGCGGCAAGAAGTACCGCGGCGCCGCCATCGGCGGCACCATGGGCTACAGCTATTCGGCCCAGGTGGTGGAGGTGACGGTGGACGAGGAGACCGGCGAGGTGACAGTAGACAGGGTGTGGGTGGCGCACGACTGTGGCCGGGCGCTGAACCGCCTCACGGTGGAGGGCCAGGTCCAGGGCTCGGTGTGGATGGGGATGGGCCAGGCCATGAGCGAGGAGACGGGCTACCACGAGGGCCTGCTGGTGACGGCCAACATGCTCGACTACCGCGTGCCCACCATCCAGGATTCGCCGCCCATCGCGGTCGGCATCGTCGAGAGCAACGACCCGCACGGCCCGTTCGGCGCCAAGGAGGCCGGCGAGGGCTCGCTGGCGGCGTTCCTGCCGGCGCTCACCAACGCCATCGCGGATGCAACGGGCCTGCGCTTCAACAACCTGCCCGTAACCCCCGACCGCGTGTTCGCGGCCATCGAGCGGCGGGAGCGGGGCAGACCGGGGTCAGACCCGTCGCGTAGGTCGGGGTCAGACCCCTCGCATCGGTCGTCGGCGTTGTACACCGGTGTCAGGGGCGAGGGGTCTGACCCCGTTCTACCCGGTCCGAACGGGAGTACCTGATGGAGGCGCTGCCTGAGTTCGAGGTCCTGTCGCCCACGACGCTCGGCGAGGCGCTGGCCGCGCGCCAGGCCCACCCGGAGGCGCGGCTGGTGGGCGGCGGCACCGATCTGGTGGTCAACATCCGCCGCGGCATCGAGGCGCCACCGGTGCTCATCGAGATGAACCGGGTGGCCGGGCTGCGCGCCATCAAGGCCGACGCGAGCAGGTTGGAGATCGGCGCCTCCGCCACGCTGTCGGAGATCTCGCAGCATGCCGGCGTCGTCGGGCATTTCCCGGTCGTGGCGCAGGCGGCGGCCTCCATTGCCGGGCCAACCCACCGCAACATGGGCACGCTCGGCGGCAATCTCTGCCTCGATACGCGCTGCATCTTCTACAACCAGAGCCAGTGGTGGCGTTCCGCCAACAATCACTGCCTCAAGACCACGGGCGAGATGTGCCACGTGGCGCCCAAGAGCCGCGGCGTGTGCTTTGCCACCTACAGCGGCGATCTCGCGCCCGCGCTCATGACGCTGGAGGCCGAGGCGGACCTGGCCCGGCCGGCCGGCCGGCGCACGCTCCCTTTGAAGGACCTCTATATCGGCGATGCCCGCCACGACGGCTCCGGCCGGGGTGACGGCAAGCGGTATCTCGCGCTGGCACCCGGCGAGCTGGTGCTTGGCGTGCGCGTCAAGGCCGTCGCCGGCCTGCGCTCGGCCTACGACAAGGTACGCATCCGCCGCTCCATCGAGTATCCCGTGGCCGGCGTGGCGGTGGCGTTGCGGCGGGACGGCGATATCCTGGCGGACCTGCGAGTGGCCATCACGGGCACCAACCCGCGCCCCGTACTGCTGGAGGGCACCCGTGACTTGTGCGGCGGCCCGCTCGACAGCCGCGTGTTTCAGGGCCTGGACACCCTGGTGCGTGATCAAATCATGTCGATGAAGACCACGTTCACGCCCGGGCACTACCGGCGTCGCGTGGCCGGCGTGCTGGCCCGCCGCCTGGTGCAGCGGCTGTGGTGACCGAGGGTGGGCCCGCAATGGGGGCAGGCGCCTCGCCTCCAACGCCGGGTGCAGAACGCAGAACAGGCGGCGAGGCGTCCGACTCCCACTGTGCCACTGGCACGGCCGAGAGGCTCCTCCCAGCCGTGCCGTCGGCGCCCGGTACGCGAAACTCTCAGCCTGGACGCCAGAGCCTATGAAAGCGCGGATGGGTTAAAGTTGTATAAAGGATAGCGATCCTTCCGGTCTTTTCGCAGCCGATGGCCTCTGTACCGATCCGGCGACAGATCCCATTTCGCTGCAACCCGTCGAAGGCTGTTGCGGCCCGCGGCTACCACCTACCCACAGGCTGTTGCTGGCCGACGGGGCGTGGACTCTCCAGGAGGGCGCGCGAATCGGGCTATCCGATAGCCGATGGGAAACCAAGCCCCGATCGCCGAGCAGTTCTTTGCCGAGCTGGACCAGCTCGGCGCGGCGCAGGTGCGCGACCAGCTGGTCGCGGGGGCGTGGGGCAAGTCCGGTCGCCGCGTGAAGCTCGCCAAGGTGTGGCTGGAGGACCAGGACCGGGCGCAGGCCACCGCCGCACACGCCGAGATCGCCCGCGGCTCCCACGACGCCGCCAGGCGCTCCGCCGATGCGGCCGAGCGTAGCGCCGACACGGCCGATGCGGCCTACGACATGGCCAGGGACGCCAATTTCCGGGCGGCGCTGGCCATTGCCATCGCCGCCGCCTCGCTCATCGTGCAGCTGGCGCTGGCCTATCTGCGGCCTTCGTAGCGGCGAACGGCCTTTCCAGGGTTGCTGTTGCGGCCGCGGCCGTTTGCGGGCGCAAGGCAAACTTTCAGGGCGTCAGGCGCGCCCCGAGGGGGAGACGCCCCCGGCGCGCTCCGCCCGCGCGGCCAGGTAGGCCTCTGCCCGCATCTCAATCAGCCGGGAGACTGTGCGCTCGAACAGGAAGTGCACGTCGCCCTTGGGGTAGAGCCTGTCGGGCTCGGTGGCGGCGGAGGCGATGAGGCCCACGCGGCTGTCGTAAAGCGTGTCGATCAGGTTGACGAAGCGGCGGGCCACGTCGCGGCGCTCGGGCGCCAGCACCGGGATGTCATCGATGAAGATGGTGTGGAACTGGTGCGCCAGGGCCAGGTAGTCCACGGTGCCCAGAGGCTGCTCGCACAACTCGGCAAACGAGAAGCGGGCGATGCCCATCGCCGCCAGCGGCACTCTGAGGGCGCGGCCCTTCATGTCCAGCTCCGCTGGCGCCCCCGGCTGACCGCCCGACAGCTCGTTCCACAGCCGGTCCATGGCGGCCCTGGCCGCAGCATCGGCCGGCGTGAAGTAGAGCGGCTTGCCGGCCAGCTTCTCCAGGCGGTAGTCGCGCGCCGCCGCCAGCTCCACGATGTCCATCCGCTCCTCGATCAGCTCGATGAAGGGCACGAACAGCTGGCGGTTGAGGCCGTTCTTGTAGAGATCGCGCGGGGGCACGTTGGAGGTGGCCACGACGACCACCTGGGCCTGCATGAGCATCTTGAACAGCCGCCCCAGGATCATGGCGTCGGCGATATCGGTGACGTGCAGCTCGTCGAAGCACAGGAGGCCGGTTTTGGCGGCAATTCCCGCGGCCACATGGGCGATGGGGTCGCTCGACACGCTCTGGCGCGCCACGGCAAGGCGGTCGTGGACGTCGGCCATGAACTCGTGGAAGTGGGCGCGACGCTTCTGGCGGAAGGATACGGTCTCGAAGAACAGGTCCATCAGCATGGTCTTGCCGCGGCCGACGGGACCGAAGATGTAGAGCCCCCGCGGGGGCGGCTCCGCGCGGGTGAAGAGCCCCGCCAGTCCGTTGCCGCGCCGCCGCCAGCGGGCGAGGCGGCCCGACAGCTCGCCGAGCTTGGCAACGCACTGGCACTGGGCGGGATCGGCGGCAATCGCACCTTTGGCGAGGAGCGCGCCGTAAGCGGCAGCGAGGGACATGGGCGTCTCGGCTAGCGTGGCGGCAAGGCCCGGTCAACGCGATTGCGAGACGGCGGGCCGGATCCAGGCCCAGCGTGGCTGCCCAGAATGCAGGCATTTGCCTGCAACATGCATGATTTGCTGCCACTTTGTGGCGCTGCAGCAACTTCGCCAGTGCATTGCGATGTCACAATAATTTGTCATCACCGTGCTGCCGTGATCGGGTGGATTGTGCGTTGCGGTAACAATGCCCAAATGGGTGTTGCAGCCGCGCGAAACAAACGCGGCGAAGAACCAGAAACCTCGAATACCAAACGAGAGCAGGAGGTCGATCATGAGCGAGCTCATTACCGCCGAGGGCATCGTGCGCCGGCTGTGGCCGACGGAGACCGACAAGTTCCGCGACCACCTTCTGCGGCTGGACAAGGAGAGCCGCCGCACGCGTTTCGCCCACTCGGTGTCGGATGCCTTCGTCGAGGAGTACGCGCGGCGGCTGGCCCAATACGGCAGCCTGATCTACGGCTATCTCGTCGACGGCAGGGTGCGGGGCGCAGCCGAGCTGCGTCGTCTGGGCGATACCTGGGGCGACGAGGCGGAGGCCGCCTTCTCGGTGGAGGGGGCGTACCAGGGCCACGGCGTCGGCACCGAGCTGATGGGCCGGGTGCTGCGGGCCGCGCGCAACCGCAACATCCACCGCCTCTACATGAGCTGCCTCGCCGACAATGCCAAAATGCAGGCCATCGCCAGGAAGCACGGCGCCCTGCTGCGTTACGAATCCGGCGACGTGGTCGGCGAGATCCTGCCCGCGCAGCCGAGCTACCTGTCCCTGGTGACGGAGGCGGCAGAGGACCGCATGGGCTTCATCATCGCGGTGCTCGACCTGCAGGCGAGGATGGTGCGGGCAGCGTGAGGCCGTAGGAGGGTGCAATAGGCGAAGTCGTATTGCACCGAAAGCCGTGCGGAACGGTGCAATACGGGCTAACGCCCTATTGCACCCTACGTTCTAAGCCTTCGCCTCGGCCTCGGCGGGCACCTCTGCGGCGGTGGCCTCGGCGAGGAGACGCTGGGCCTGGTTCACCCAGTCGTCCTTCTCGATGCGGCCCTCCAGCGACAGCGCCTCGTCGACGTTGGCGATGTCGTCGTCGGAGAAGTTGGCGATCTGCTCGAACTTGATGACGCCCAGGCCCGACAGCCGCTCCGCCAGCTCCGGCGTGATGGTCTTGATCTGGGTGAGGTCGTCCGGCGCGCCCTTGGGCTTCTTGAAGCCCTTGAAGGCTGCGTTGAGCCGCTTGGCGCGGGCGTCCGTGCGCTCGAAGATGCGGGCGGCCTTGCCGCGACGGCCGCGCAGATAATAAAGCTTGGCCCGGCGCACCTTGCCGCGACGGAGCACCTCGATGCCGGCAATGTAGGGCGAATAGATCGGGAACACGCGCTCCACGCCCTCGCCGTACGAGATTTTCCTGACAGTAAAGCTCTCGTTGAGGCCGCTGCCCGAGCGGGCCATCACCACCCCTTCATAGGCCTGGAGGCGGACGGTGGTCTTGGGCTCGGCCGTCTTGGCCTTCCTCTTGTCCTTGGGGTCGGCGTCGGCCACCTCCACCACCTTCACCATGACCCGCACGGTGTCGCCGGGGGAAAACTCCGGCACCATGCGCTGGGCCGTGACGGCGCGAATCTGGTCGCGCTCGATCTGCTGGATAATGCTCGGGGTCATGGGAAGCCTCGGGACTGTCGGACTAGGCGCGTGAAGCCCGCGCCACCAGGATGGAGGGGCCCGCGCCGGCGGTTGTTTCGGAAGCCAATGGCGCGCGGTTCTAGCGGAGTTGGCGGCCCTTGTCGATGGGGTGGTCTAGACGCACCGGGACCTGCCGGTGCCTTTCGGGGTCCTCTCGGGGCCCTCCGGGTCTCCCTCTTACGTTCTCGCTCTTGTGCGCCGCCTCAGGCGGTCGCAGCCGATGCTAGTGCAGCGGCGCCCCTGTCTTCTCGGCAAGATCTTCCCGAGTGACGCCGGGGGCCAGCTCGATGAGCTTCAGCCCCGACCCGGTGACCTCGATCACCCCGAGATCGGTGATGATCAGGTTCACGACGCCGACACCGGTAAGGGGCAGGTTGCACTTCTCCAGGATCTTCTTGTCGACCGAGCCGTCCTTCTTCTTGGCCACGTGCTCCATGACGACGACGACGCGTTCCACCCCGGCAACCAGGTCCATCGCCCCGCCCATGCCCTTCACCATCTTGCCGGGGATCATCCAGTTGGCGAGGTCGCCGCTCTCCGACACCTGCATGGCGCCCAGGATCGCAAGATTGATATGCCCCCCCCGGATCATGCCGAAGCTGTCGGCCGAGGAGAAAAAGCTGGAGCCCGGCAGCGTCGTCACGGTCTGCTTGCCGGCGTTGATGAGGTCGGGATCCACCTCGTTCTCGGTGGGGAACGGGCCGATCCCCAGCAGGCCGTTCTCCGACTGCAGCATCACGCTCATGCCGTCGGGAATGTAGTTGGCGACCAGCGTCGGCAGGCCGATGCCGAGATTGACGTAGTAGCCATCGCGCAGCTCCTTGGCGGCACGCTCGGCCATCTGCTCGCGGGTCCAAGCCATTTGGGGTGCTCCGTAGGGAATCTGGTCAGTGGTCAGTCGTGAGTGGTCAGTGGTCATACCTGTCATCCCGGACGGAGCGATGCACGCCGCAGGCGGGCAGCGCTCCGATCCGGAATCTTGCGGGGCGTGCGCCGGACTCATTCTCACAAGGTCCCGGACAGCCTCGCTGCGCTCGGCTTCCGGGATGATGGGTGACTGGCGGCATCACGCTCTTCGCACGGTCCGCTGCTCGATGCGCTTCTCAGGGGTCGCGTTGAGAACGATGCGCTGCACGAAGATGCCGGGCGTATGGATCTGGTCGGGGTCAAGCTCTCCGGTGTCGACCAGGTGCTCGACCTCGGCGATGGTGGTCTTGCCCGCCGCCGCAACGTTCGGATTGAAGTTCCGCGCCGTCATCCGGTAGATGAGGTTGCCTGACGTGTCGCCCTTCCAGGCCTTGACCAGCGACACGTCGGCCTTGAGCGACCGCTCGAGGATGTACTTCTGCCCGTCGAACTCGGCGACCGGCTTGCCCTCGGCCACCACCGTGCCGTAGCCCGTCTTGGTGTAGAAGGCCGGGATGCCGGCGCCGCCGGCCCGCAACTTCTCGGCCAGCGTACCCTGCGGTGTGAATTCGAGCTCCAGCTCGCCTGCGAGGTACTGGCGCTCGAACTCCTTGTTCTCGCCGACGTAGGAGGAGATCATCTTCTTGATCTGGTGCGTTTCGAGCAGCAGGCCGAGCCCGAAGCCGTCGACGCCGGCATTGTTGGAGATGGCGGTGAGGTTCTTGACGCCCGAGTCGCGCACCCCGGCGATCAGTGCCTCGGGAATGCCGCACAGGCCGAAGCCGCCGACGGCCAGCACCATCCCGTCCTTGATGACGCCGCCGAGTGCCGCCTTGGCACTGGGATAGACCTTGTTCACCGCAACAACCTCGCTCCTGTCGGCATGCCTCCACGCCGTTCATGCCGCTTCTTTGTCCTTGCCTACAAACTGAAGTCGGCAGACGTCCAAGTCAATGTGACAGACGGATGCCGAACCGCCGGCCGCTTGCACGTCCCCTCCGACAGCCCGGCGGAAAAGGCGCTCAACGTCTTCCAGGCTGAGCGGCTTCGTCCCGCACCCACAGCCGCTTCTCGTTGGGAAATCTCGCAAATTTCAGCTTCCGCCGACTCCGGCATGGGACCGGACCCAAGCGTGCCGCGGGCCAAAGCCAACGGCGGACAACTGGGCTGAAACCCTTGCACCGGGGCGCGGCGAATTGTATTAGCTTTGGCGGTGCGCAGGCGAAGCATCGCGCAAGGATGCGCCTTCTGATCGGGGCGATATTGGCGCGAGTGCCGGGGGTTAGGCAACGCCGTGGGGTCTTTGCGCCCATGAGTGGCAACACCGTCATCCGGCGCCTCCGCAAGCCGGCGCTCGCCTTGGGGGCCTGCGTGGGGTTCGGGGTGCTGGCGCCCATGTACCTCGCGGAGCGCGCCAGCGACGATTCGTTCGCCGGCTCGGCCGTCCTCGCCTCGCCCCGCGACCTCTACGTGATCACGGTGCCTGTTCGGCTCAGTAGCGCGCCAGACCTCACGCTCAACCGGGCCGTCATCTACGACTACGGCCAGTCGGTGCCGCCGGGCGGGGTATCGCAGGTCGTGCTGGACGGGCCGGTCCTTTCTCTCAACGCCGCCGGCCTCGGCGCCACCGAAGGACCCGGCGGTATCGAGGCCGAGCCCGTGCCGCCGCTGATCCAGCAGATCGGGGCGCTTGGCTTCGATGTCGTCGCCATCCGCCGGGGCACTTTGCACGTCGTCATGGGCGACGGCGACGTGGAGACGCTGACCGACATCCAGGCCGAGGTGAAGAAAGACCGCCGGGGCCAGATCGCCAGCCAAGGCAGCTTCACCGTCCGCGGCCAGCGGCTCGCTTTCGACACCACCTTCGGCCAACCCGACAAGACGCAGCCGCAGCGCTGGCCGCTGCAGGTGTCCTTCAAGGCGAGCCTGCTGCAGGGCACCTTCAACGGCCACGCCGACTTGAGCGAGGGCCTGCAACTCGTGGGCCAGACCGAGCTCGCCATCACCAGCCTGCGCCGCGTGGGGCGCTGGTTCGGGCTGCCGCTCTATGTCACCGAGGGCTTCAACGCCACCACGGTCAAGGGCGACCTCACCTGGGCGCGCCGGTCCCTCGCCTTCGAGAAGGCACGCATTGCGGTGGACGGCAACGAGGGTAACGGCCGGCTCGCACTGAACCTTGCCGGCGACCGGCCGCTGCTGGAGGCGACGCTCGATTTCGCCAACCTCAACTTGACGCCCTACCTCGACGCGGCGCGCACCCAGCTGTTCGGCTTCGAGCTGCCGGTGACGTGGGGGGCTTCCTTCGACACCTCCCTGCCGATGATCCGCTACCTCGACGCGGACATGCGGATCTCGGCCAATCGCATCGCGCTCAAGGACCTCGGCTTCGGCCAGGGCGGGGCGACTGTCACCGCCCAGGCCGGCAAGCTGCGCGCCGACATCGCCGAGGTGGAGCTCCCGTCCGGGGGTTCGCTGAGCGCCCAGGTGACGGCCATCATGACCGAGGCGGTGCCGCGCTACGCCGTGCGCGCCAAGGTCGAGAGCCTGGAGATGGGCCCCGCGACCGCCAGGCTGCTCGGCTCGCCGGCGCTGACCGGGCGCGCGGGCCTCACGTTCGACCTCACGAGCACCGGCTACACGCTGACCGAGCTGACACGGCGCCTTTCTGGCAAGGCCGCGCTATCGATGCCCGAGGGCGGGCGGCTGGCGCTCGACCTGAGAGCCGTGCGCCAGGCGGCCAAGGCGGGCCAGCGCGGCTGGGCGGCGCTGGCCAGGTCCCATACCAACGTCGAGCGGCTCGAGGCGCGCTCCCTCATCATCGACGGTGTCGCCTTCGCCGAGGACATCCAGGCCCGCGCCGGCGACTTGGCGCTGGCTCTGGCGGGTCGGCTTGGCCTGGTGGACGGCAACATGGACGCCCGCCTCGTGCTCAAGCCTGGCGCTCCCTCCGATGCGTCTCAGAAGCCGGCCGACGCCGGTGCGAGCGAGGTCGTCACCCTCCGCGGCCCCTGGCCCGACCCGATGCTGCGCGCCGAGGACAGCGACGCCACGGCGCGGCCGGCGCCCTGAGGGGCTGGGCGGCTTCAACCGTGGCGAAGGCGGGCGGGTTTGTGAGACCATGACGTCGGTGAGATCGTCATGGCGGCCGGGTCGGTCCCCTCGCCTCGACCTCTCGATAAAAACGCGCCAGTTTGCTCGGGAGCCTGACCCCGGCTCAGTCCGCTTTGACGAAATCGCCAGCCCGCACGACCTTCCGCTTTCAGCCATGCAGCACGATCCGGCCGGCCACGGACATTCCCACGGACACCACCATGTCCGCGACGCCAACCCGGCTGCCTTGCGCAATGTGCTGGCGCTGACGGGCACGTTCCTCCTGGTCGAGGTGGCGGGAGGCCTCCTCACAGGGAGCCTGGCGCTGCTGTCCGACGCGGCGCATATGTTCACCGACACGGCGGCGCTGGCGATCGCGCTGGCAGCGGCCCGGATCGCCGAGCGCCCGGCGGACTCGCGCCGCACCTTCGGCTACCAGCGCTTCGAGGTCCTGGCCGCCACGGTCAACGCGGTGCTGCTGTTCGTGGTGGCCCTCTACATTCTCCGCGAGGGCTGGCACCGCCTCATCGAGCCGCCGGAGATCCAGTCGCTTGCCGTACTGGCCATCGCCGCCCTGGGCCTCGGCGTCAACCTCGTCGCCATGCGAATCCTGTCGGCGGGGCAGGCGCACAGCGTCAACGTGCGAGGGGCCTACCTGGAGGTGTGGAGCGACGCGCTCGCCTCGGTCGGCGTGCTCATCGGCGCGCTCATCCTGTGGCTCACCGGCTGGACCTGGATCGATACGGCGGTGGCGGCGGGCATCGGGCTATGGGTGCTGCCGCGCGCCTGGTCGCTGCTCAAGGAGACCGTCAACGTGCTGCTGGAAGGCGTGCCCGAGGGCATCGAGCTCGACAAGGTCGCTGGCGCCATTGCCGTCACGCCGGGTGTGGCCGGCGTCCACGACCTCCACATCTGGGCGCTCACCAGCAATGCGCCCAGCCTCTCCGCCCACCTGGTGGTGCATACCGCCGCCGACACCGACGCCGTCCGCATCGCCGTGGCGGAGGCACTGGCCCACCGCTTCCACATCCACCACGTCACCCTGCAGACCGAGCGGGTGGACTGCCGCACGCTGGAGGGGACTGCGGTGGTGCATTGAGCGGCTCTTCGAGTCAGACGCCCCGTCCTTCTGACGCTCGTCAGGGTCCAGCATTTTCAGGCTTGTCGTGGTGCACCGAAGCGGCCGATGATCCCTCCGCGTGCGGGCCAGTCGCAACCAGTCACAATCAGAGCTTCCGGGAGGACCGCCCAGTGGATTCAATGTCTTCACCGTCGTCTCGACCGAGCCGTCGATCTCTCGCCCTGCTCGCTTCGAGTCTGCTCCTGGCAACCGGTGCCGCTCCGCTATGGGGGCAATCGGCTGCCGAATACAAGGACATGGCGCTCGTCGGCGTCCACGATCTGCAGGCGCGCAGCGCCTACCAGCCGACCATCCACCGGCAAGGAGGCCGCTGGATCGCCTATATCGGGCATCACGGCGGCACCAAGGAGGTGCCGAAGCCCCTCAACCCGCTGACCGGAGTGCCGGAATTCAACGGGACGTCGATCCTCGATGTCACCGATCCGCGTGCCCCCAAGTACCTCTTCCATATCCCTGGCGAACAGGGCCTGGCCGAGGAGGGTGGAGCCCAGATGGTGCGCGTGTGCGACGGCAAGACGCTGCCCAAGGGCGATCCCAATGCCGTCTACATGCTGCGCACGTTCGCCAACTCCGCCCACGAGATCTGGAATGTGGCGGATCCGGCCAACCCAAAGCTTGTCACCAAGCTCGGTGGCCTCAAGGGCACGCATAAGAACTGGTGGGAGTGCGATACCGGCATCGCCTACCTGGTGTCGGGCGTGTCGGGCTGGCGCGTGGACCGCATGACCGAGGTGTACGATCTCTCCGACCCGGCAAAGCCCGTCAAGATCCGCGATTTCGGCTTGCCGGGTCAGGAGCCCGGTGCCGCCGGACGCGCCCCGACGCGGCTGCACGGCGCGATATCCACCGGCCCCAAGGGCAATCGCGTCTATTTCGCCTACGGCACCAACGAGGGCGGCATCCTGCAGATCGTCGATCGCGCGAAGCTCCTCAATGGTCCGAAGGAGCCCACCGAGGCGAACCTGCTCTATCCCCAGGTGGGCCGGCTCGACATGTCGCCGCTCACCGGCGCGCACACGACATTTCCGGTGCTGGAGGTGCCGATCCCGGAATTCGACAAGGACAAGGTGGGCAAGGTGCGCAATTTCGTGGCCGTCACGAACGAGCAGATCAAGAACGAATGCCAGGAGCCGCGCCAATTCGTGTGGTTCGTGGACGTGACGGTGGAGCGCCATCCGGCGTCGGTCTCGACCTGGGGCGTGCCCGAGGCCTCGGGCGACTTCTGCAGCCGTGGTGGCCGTTTCGGCACGCATGCCTCCAACGAGAGCATGACCGACATCTATTACCGGCGGATCATGTTCTTCTCGCACTTCAATGCAGGGGTGCGGGCAGTGGATATCCGCGATCCTTATCATCCCAAGGAGGTCGCCTACTACATTCCGGCGGTCACGAAGAACACCGACAAGCGCTGCATCACGCTGGAAAACGGCGAGGAGCGCTGCAAGACGGCGATTCAGACCAACAACGTGGAGGTCGACGACCGCGGCTACATCTATGCCGTGGACCGAGCCAATACCGGCCTGCACATCCTGGAGCTGACCGGCGAGGCGCGCAGGATCGCCAATTTTCCGCAATGAGAGCTGGGGTCAGACCCCCTGCGGGTCTGACCCCGTCACCGATAGGCCTCCACGTTGTTGACCGTGTCGAGCGGCACACCGGCCTTGGCGAGCTCCTCGATCAGCCTGGCGGCGATCATGTGCGGCTCGGCGAGGCGCAGCACCACCGCGCGCGAGCGGGCGGGGTCGACCAGCGTGTAGGTTGAGCTGTGGTCGATGGAGTAGCCGCTGTTTTGCGCCACCTTCTCGAAGGTCACGCCGAGCGCCGCTGCCGCCTCGCGAATCTGCTCCATACTCCCGCCAAGCCCGATCAGCCGCGTGTCGAAGGATTGCGTGAAGTCGCGCAGCAGCGGACCCTTGTCGCGCTCCGGATCGACGGTGACGAAAAGCGGCTGGATGTGCGCTGCCGCGTCGCCGATCTGGTCGAGTGCCGTGACCATGGCGGTGAGCCCGGTGGGGCACAGATCGGCGCAATGGGTATAGCCGAAATAGACGAGCAGCCATTTGCCGTGAAAATCGCTGCTCAGCACCGTTCGGCCGTCGGCGTCGGTGAAGGCGAGCGGGCGGTCCGGCGCAAGCAGCAGCTGCTGCGCCGTGGCCATGCGACCGGCGTGGAGCAGCGAGGCGGTGGCCAACATTCCGACCAGGGCTGCCCGCAGAGCTCGGGGCATGGGAGACCCTTCCGCGACAGTTTGGCGACGGCGTTGCGTGTGCCGGCTGCCAGAGCGGATCGTGGCATAAACCGGGCTGAAAACAAGCTCTGTCAGCTCCACCGCAATATCCGGACGGTTCCGGCCCACTCTCTCTTGGCTGCTGGGCCAGGGCTCCCGGATCCCTGGGTCTCACAACAGGCTCAGCTGGCCGCCCTTCGCGACAGGCCGCCGAAACAGGTCTGTGCGCAGCTTCAGATGGCGCTCGTTGAGGTCCAGCCGCTTGGCGGCGAGGCGGAAGCGCAGCGCGATCTGCTCCGCATAGGGGCCGGCGCCGCGCTGGCGGTGGCCGAAGGCGGCGACGTAGTCCTTGCCGCCGTGCATGGAGCGCAGGATGTTGATCACGCGCGCGGCCCGGTCCGGGAACTCCGTGGCCAGCCACTCCCTGAACAACTCCTTAAGCTCCAGCGGCAGGCGCAGGAGCACCCAGCCCGCTTCCAGTGCCCCGGCGTCGTGGGCGGCCTCCAGGATGCGCTCGATCTCGCTGTCGTTGATGGCAGGCACGATGGGTGCGACCATCACGCCCACCGGCACGCCGGCCGCGCTCAGCGCACGGATTGCATCGAGCCGGCGCTGCGGGGTGGCGGCGCGCGGCTCCATCTTGCGGGCCACCATCCGGTCCAGCGTCGTCACCGAGAGGGCGACCTTGACGAGGCCGCGGCTCGCCATGCGGGCGAGGATGTCTACGTCCCGCACCACCAGCGCCGACTTGGTGACAATGCCGACTGGATGGCTCGCCGCGTCCAGCACCTCCAGCACCGCGCGGGTGATGCGGTGCTGGCGCTCGATCGGCTGATAGGGGTCCGTCACGGCGCCCAGGGCGATCACCTTGGGCACGTAGCGCGGACTGGCGAGCTCGCGCTCCAGGACCTCCGCCGCGTTGACCTTGGCGGTCAGCCTGGTCTCGAAATCTAGCCCCGGCGACAGGCCGAGATAGGCGTGGGTGGGCCGCGCGTAGCAGTAGACGCAGCCGTGCTCGCAGCCCCGGTAGGGGTTGATCGACTGGTCGAACCCGATATCCGGGCTGTCGTTGGTGGCGATGATGCTCTTCGCCGTCTCGCGCGCCACCTCGGTTCTGAACGGTTCAAGCTCCCCCAGGCTCTCCCAGCCGTCGTCGAACGTCTCCCGCAGCTCGCTTTCGTAGCGGCCGGCGCGGTTGGAACGTGCCCCCCGGCCCCGGCGCCGCTCGCTGTCGATCACGGTCGGATCCTTTGTCATTGACCCGAGGATAGTCTCCCATATAGAACTAAACAAGAACAGACTGTGAGTTAAGGGTGAATAATGCAAAGCGTAGCGATTGGCATGTGCAGCGCATGTGATAATGTAGCGGACATGCCAACCATGATCCAGATCCGCAACGTACCCGATGACCTCCATCGCCGCCTCAAGGCGCGGGCGGCCATGGCCGGCATGTCGCTCTCCGATTACCTGCTGAAGGAGATCAGCGCGGTGGCTGATCGTCCGACGATGGAGGAGATGCGAAAGCGACTGGCAAGCCGCTCCAGGGTGGAGACTGGCGAGTCCGCCGCCGATGCGATCAGGGCCATACGCGGCGCATTGCCATGATCGTCGCCGACGCTTCGGCTGTGTTCGATGTGCTCCGGCGCAGGCCGACCGCGACGGCGATCGAGGCGCGGCTACTTGGCTCCGGGCTTGCGGTGCATGTCCCCCATCTGCTTGACGCCGAGGTTGCGCAGGTCATCCGCCGGCATGCAGCGGGTGGGGACATTCGTCCTGATCGGGGGTATGAGCTGCTGATGGACTTCCTCAATCTGCCCTTGCAGCGCCATCCGCACGATTGGCTGCTGCCGCGCGTCTGGGAGCTTCGCCACAACCTCACGGCCTACGACGCCGTCTACGTCGCGCTGGCGGAGGCGCTCGGCGCGCCGCTCGTCACGCGCGATGCCCGACTCGCCGCTGCCCCCGGTCACTCCGCCCGCATCGAGATGATGTGAGCGGCGCAGCGGCGCCGCACTGCCGCACCCTTGGGCGCTGCCCGTTGGTTGCCGCTCGGGAGCGGACCGGCTAGCTTTCGACCAGGGATGGGGGGCAGGGCCGGCGCGGACGAGCGTGGGCCCAAGTCGTGCATCGACGTCTCCTCCCAATAGAACGACAGGGGCGAGGGCGCGATGGGCTGGGAGGTATTGGGGTCTTTGGCGAGGTGCGCAGCCACCGGCGCCCGTTTTGGCCGTCGTGGACTCTGGGCGCTGCCAGGCCCGCTGCGGGTGGCTGCCGCTGCCGCGTGCCTCGCCCCGGCCCTGGCGCTACCCCTCGCCCTGCCCGCCGCCGCAGCTGCTGCCGGCACATCCGCGGCGGCGCCCATCCTCTTCCTCGGCATCCCGGTCGATTTCATCCTGTTCGGCCTCACGCTTCTCGGCGTCGCCGTGCTCCACCATCACACCCTGCAGGTGGCGCTCACCGGGCTCGCCGCCATCGTCGCCTACAAGCTCGCCTTCGCCGGCTTCAAATTCGGGACTGGCCTCGCCGGTCTCGCGCTTCACATGCAACACGAATGGGTGATCCTCGCCAACCTGTTCCTGCTGCTGATGGGCTTCGCCCTGCTGTCGCGGCACTTCGAGACCAGCAAGCTGCCCGACGTGGTGCCCGCCTTCCTGCCCGATGACTGGAAGGGGGCTTTCGCGCTGCTCGTCATCGTCTGCGTGCTGTCGAGCTTCCTCGACAACATCGCCGCGGCGCTGATCGGCGGCGTGATGGCGCGCGAGGTGTTCAAGGGCCGGGTCCACATCGGCTATCTCGCCGCCATTGTGGCGGCCTCCAACGCCGGCGGGGCGGGCAGCGTGGTGGGCGACACCACCACCACCATGATGTGGATCGCCGGCGTGAGCCCCCTGTCTGTCCTTGAGGCTTATGTCGCGGTGGCCGTCGCCATCTTCATCTTCGGCATCCCCGCCTCCATCCAGCAGCAGCGCTATTCGCCCATCGTGAAGGACGCGGTCGCGGGCGTCCGCGTGGACTGGTCGCGGGTGGCCATCGTGTTCGCGATCCTGATCGCGGCCATCCTGGCCAATGTGGTCGCCAACCTGCACTACCGCGAGCTGCTGGACCAGCTGCCCGTGATCGGCCTCGCCGTGTGGGCGGCGCTGCTGGTGCTGGCCGTGTGGCGCCGGCCCGACTGGGCCGTGCTGCCGGAGACTCTCAAAGGCACCATCTTCCTGCTGGCGCTCGTCACCTGCGCCTCGCTGATGCCGGTGGAGACGCTGCCGGCGGCGGCCTGGCAGACCGCGCTGGGCCTCGGCTTCGTCTCGGCCGTGTTCGACAACATCCCGCTCACCGCGCTCGCCCTGAAGCAAGGCGGCTACGACTGGGGCTTCCTGGCCTACGCCGTCGGCTTCGGCGGCTCCATGATCTGGTTCGGCTCCTCGGCCGGGGTGGCGCTCAGCAACCTCTATCCGGAAGCCAAGTCGGTCTGGCAATGGCTCAAGCACGGCTGGCACATCGCCGTCGCCTACGTCATCGGCTTCGCCGTGATGCTGGCCGTCATCGGCTGGCACCCCGATGCGCCGCATTAGGCGGCCTCATAGGGAGTTCGCTCGGGTAGTGCTCTCGGCTTGTCCAAGAGCGCATGCCCTGGCATGCGGCAGGTCCCCTCCGGCCAGCGGAAGGTTTGACCCAGAGAGCCAGAAGAGACATTTATCGCACTAGAGCCTCATCCAATGCTTTCTGCTTGGTGTCCTCCGACAGAGCGATCAAGACGTAATCCGCCAGCCTACCCCATTGGCCTCGATCGTTGATCTGCCCCTGCCTCACACCGGCCCCCCTAAGCGCACACGGTTGCGCGCCCGCATCAATCGGATATGATGCAACTCATTCTTAGTTGCATCGCTAGATGAGGGACCGGTTCTTGGATCAAGAGGTGAAGCCTGAACCGACCGCCTCGCGCGTCACCGATGGCTGGCGACAGGCACGCGGGGAACCATCGTTGCGCGAGGTGTGGGGCTCCATCCCTGTTGCGGGTACCGGG
>Ga0070699_100000771_pt1 | contig 29598 bp, 34 predicted proteins | sample KBSK1503metaG_FD_65473 | JGI IMG/M metagenome (GOLD analysis project Ga0070699, IMG submission 65473) | Corn, switchgrass and miscanthus rhizosphere microbial communities from Kellogg Biological Station, Michigan, USA - KBS K1-50-3 metaG | ecosystem: Host-associated > Plants > Roots >...
GGACGGCTCGAGCGGCGCAACGTCGAGTTGCAGAGCATGGTTCAGGCTGGCGCCGCGCGGATGGAAATCCAGAATGAGGAATTGCACCGGGCCCGCGAGATTCAGGAGTCGCTCCTGCCCAAGGAGATTCCCCAGCTGCCGGGATTCGAGGTGGCCAGTGCCTGGCAGCCCGCGCGCGCCGTAGGTGGGGATTACTTTGATGTGCTAAAGCTCGGCGAAAGCCGGCTGGCCCTCTGCATCGCTGATGTCTCCGGTAAAGGCGTTCCCGCTGCTCTGCTGATGGCCAACGTGCAGGCCAGCCTGCGCGCATCGGTTCGCGACCTGGATAGCCCTGCGCGTGTATGCAGCATCATCAACGGCATGCTCTGCGAAAGCATCGCGGCCGGTAAATTCGTGACCTTCTTCTGTGGTGTTTTGGACGCCACCTCGCACACCTTTCGCTACTGCAATGCCGGCCATCCGTATCCCATTCTGGTTTCCTCCGGGGCTCTGCGCACGCTGGACCAGGGCGGCGCGGTGCTCGGCGTTTTTCCCGCCTGGACGTATCAGGACTTGTGCGCGGATCTCAGCTCTGGCGACAGGCTACTTCTATTTACCGACGGCATTACCGAAGTCGAGGGGCCGCATGGCGAAGAATTCGGCGTGGAAAAAGTTGCCGCATTCGCCAAAGCGCATGCGGCGAATTCTGCGGCGAGGATGAATCAGCAGCTGCTGGCGCAGGTAACGGAGTTCTGCGGCGGGCAATTTCAGGATGACGCTACCCTGCTCGTGCTGGCGGTGAAGTAGCCGCCGATTGCGGGCGGATCACGAGCAAACCTTACCTTACCGATTAGGGAAGGTTTGCCGACGATCCGGGAGTTGCTCGGCTCGCTGCTCACGTTGACTTGTCATTGACCACAGCCTAATATCCCTCGCCAAGGGCGATTTACCAGCCATGATCGGCGAGACCATCTCGCATTACCGCGTCATTGAGAAGCTCGGTGGCGGCGGGATGGGAGTCGTGTACAAGGCTGAGGATACACGTCTCCACCGTTTTGTCGCGCTCAAGTTTCTTCCCCAGGATGTAGCCCAAGATCCACATGCCCTGGCCCGATTCCAGCGAGAAGCACAGGCTGCGTCTGCCCTGAATCACCCCAACATCTGCACCGTATATGACATCGGTGAACAGGCGGGGCAAACGTTCATTGCGATGGAGTTCCTGGAGGGCGCAACGTTGAAGCACCGCATCGCCAATCGTCCCATGGATCTGGACACTCTGCTCTCGCTCGGCATCGAGATCGCCGACGCGCTCGATGCCGCGCACTCCAAAGGAATCGTACATCGCGACATTAAACCCGCTAACATCTTTGTCACTGATCGGGGCCACGCCAAAGCCCTGGACTTCGGCTTGGCCAAACTGTCTCCCAAACCAGTAACAGGAACAGAGCCGACCGCCGTAACCCTCGACGTACAGGAGCATTTGACCAGGCCAGGTGCGGCTCTTGGCACAGTCGCTTACATGTCGCCAGAGCAGGCTATCGGCAAGGATTTGGATCCCCGCACCGACCTCTTCTCCTTCGGTATCGTGCTTTACGAAATGGCCACAGGCAAGCTTCCCTTTCGTGGGGAGACCTCCGCTGCAATCTTCGATTCGATTCTTCACAAGGCGCCCGTTGCGCCCGTGCGTCTTAATCCCGACTTGCCGCTTCGCCTCGAACAAGTCATCAACAAGGCATTGGAGAAGGATCGTAACCTACGCTACCAGCACGCCGCCGATCTGCGCGCGGACTTGCAGCGTGTCGCGCGCGACACCGATTCCGGCCGGTCGGCCCAGCAGAGCGTGCGGGCAGGAGAGGTCACCTCATTTGGAACTGCGCTAGATTCGGAGCGGTCAAAGGCGTCTATCAGCCAGCACATAACGTCGTCTCCTGTGTCTCCCGCCGAAGTGAAAAAGCCCTTCGCGCGCGATTGGAAATTCCTAGTCCCCGCCGCAGTGCTGTTGGGGGCCATTGCGGCCACTACACTGTACTGGCGATCCACGAAGGCCGATGCTCTCACTGATAAAGACTCCGTCCTCCTCGCCGATTTCGTGAACACGACGGGCGACCCGGTGTTCGACGGCACGCTCAAACAAGCGCTGGCCGTGAAGCTCGGTGAGTCGCCCCATTTCAACCTTGTGAACGACGCGAAGGTGCGCGAGACGCTCAAGCTGATGGGTCGGCCTACCGATACGCGAGTGGTCCCGCCGGTGGCGCGCGAGGCATGCCAGCGAGCAGGAGCTAAAGTCGTGGTTGGCGGCTCGATCCTGAATCTCGGCAACCGCTACGTAATCGACCTTGATGCGGCGAATTGCCTCAGCGGAGGTTCCCTGGCGCATCAAGAGACCCAGGCACAGAATCGCGATCAGGTCCTGAGAAGTTTGGGGGACATTGTTTCGCCCGTGCGGCGCAAGCTCGGGGAATCACTTAGCTCGATCCAGAAGTTCGACACGCCCATCGAGCGGGCGACCACCACGTCGCTTGCTGCCCTTAAGGCTTACACTTCAGGCGACGAGAACCGCGCGCAGGGCCAGGAGGCCGAAAGCATTCCCTATTACAAGATGGCAATCGACCTCGATCCGAATTTTGCCATTGCCTACTCGAGGCTCGGCGCAGTTAACCGCGATATGGGGGAGTTCGCCCTTGCTGATCAGTATCAGAGAGCAGCCTTTGAGCGACGCGAACACATTAGCGAAAAGGAAAAGTTCTACATTGCGGCGCATTATTATATGGATGCCACCTTTGAAAACGACAAGGCCATCGAAACGTATAAACTGTGGACGCAGACCTATCCGCGGGATTGGATCCCTTTCAACAATCTCTCGACGGAATACGTCCGGCTTGGTTGGGCGGATAAGGCCATTGAGCCAGCTCAGCAGGCCTTGCGTCTCAACCCCGATCACGGGTTCCCGTATAATGGCCTTTCGTTCGCATATTTTGAAGCCGGTCGCTTCGCGGAAGCCAAGGCCATCATTCAAAAGGCTATCGCCGCGCACAAGGATGGCTTCGGCGTCCATCTGACACTGTACCGGATCGCCTTCTGCGAAGCAGACGCGGCCGCTCAGCAGCGGGAAATAGATTGGTTCAAAGAAAAACCGCTCCAAGCATATAACCTCAACGAACAAGCGTGGGCTGCAGCGTTTCTGGGGCAGCGCGGCAAGATGCGGCAGCTTTTCGAGCAAACTCGCGCCGCGGCGCTCAAGCAGGGTCTCAAAGACTACGCCGCTGCCTCCACGAACGACGAAGCTGAGCTCGAGGCGGAGTTTGGCGACGTTGCCCAAGCACGCAAGAAAGCGGAACTCGCCCTGCGTTTGGCGCCCGATTCGTTTAACTCGCAAGCGGGAGCCGCAATGACATTCGCGATGATTGGCGACCTGCCTCGTGCGGAGACTCTCGCGAAACAGGCCGCGGCAAAGTCGCCCACCAATCTACTCCTCAACAATGTTTCCTTGGCCACAATTCGGGCAGCCATAGAAATGCACCGGGGGAATTTCTCGGGAGCTGTCGAGGAGTTGCGTTCCACCGTTCCTTATGAATTCGCCGACGGGGTGTCCGCACCAACGGCCTACGGTGCGTATTGTCGCGGATTTGCACATCTTGGACGGCGTTCGGGGAAGGAGGCGGCGGAAGAGTTCCAGAAGTTACTCGACAATCGAGGCCAGCTTGCGCTTTCACCTTACTGGAACCTCGCTCATCTCGGGCTAGCGCGAGCCTACGCATTGAGCGGCGACACCGACAAAGCGCGTGCTATGTACCGCGAGTTCCTGGCTCTCTGGAAAGACGCCGATCCCGAGATTCCCATCTTGAAACAAGCGAAGGCAGAGTATGCGAAACTGCACTGATTCCGGCCCTCAATCTTCGAAGCAAATGACCGCTTGACTATCTGTCCGGGCCGAGTTCGCAACTGATTGTCGACGCCTTCCGGGATTCCGCCCGGTTGACGGGCGACTCTGACGTAACGCGATTAGGGAAGGGTCGCCGACCACACATTCAGAAGGCGAAGACTTATTCTGTGGCCCGTTCGACCGGTGTTCGTGCCAAGAGTTCGAGCTCGAGCCTCCTGGATCGCTGTCACAGTCTATTCACGTGCTTTTTTCAGATGCCCGTTGGTTGTCGGATAGAGCGTGTGGCTGCGCGCCTGCTCTTGCCACTGAAGAATGAGGTCCGCCGAAAGGATCGAAAACGCGAGACAGGCCCACACAATCGTCTCGTCTACCTGTCGCCGAGATTCTCCCATCCAGTTATGCCTCCGACCACTCGCACTTCAAGGAACACCAACGCGACTCCAAAGCTGCGGGTCATCCATTGCCGGTGCTGCTGGACCTTCCCTTTCCAGATGAAAGCCAGGGCGACTGCGGTTGTCCCCATCAACAAGACAGCATCGACAACCGCAGCCACCGTGAAAGATCGCGAATCGCCGAGGCGTTCCGCTGGCGCTGTGGCAGCAAAGAAATGGCGGGAGCGACGGGACTCGAACCCGCGGCCTCCCGCGTGACAGGCAGGCGTTCTAACCATCTGAACTACGCCCCCGCATACTACGTCGTCTGATTCCTTCCGACTCCCTCTCGTTCCTTCCAGTTCCATCTGGCCGTGCCGTGACAGGGCAACAACGAGATGTAACTGATTGATATCAAACGGTGTCGGCGGACGTCGCTTGGTACAAAATGATACCGGACAGCATCTGTTATGTCCCCTTAACGTCCCCAGATTCTGATCACCCCTGATATGACAGGCTAAGAGGAACTCTTACCAATAAAAGGCGTTCACGGCCGGAAAGAATAAGTGTACTTGACCACAAATCGATTCTCGTAAAACTGCGCCGGATTTGCCACCGCCAAACTGGCGAACTTCTTGCCCGCGGTATAGATGACGTACAGGTCGCTATCGGGGCGAAAGTTCCAACGCAAACGGATATTGGCGCTAGCTGCCTGCGCGTTGGCAGTATCAACTTGAAGAATCGTCGAAAGAGAAAGGAATCTGGAAAACGCATAGTCGGTCTCCAGAGCGCCAAACACCACTGAGAAATTCCCGTCGGCAATCGGCAAGTGAAAACGATTCCACTGTGGCCCAACGCTGAACGAAAGGCGCTCGCTTGCACGGTACGTGGCACGCACCCGGAATTCGTTCAATCTTCCGTTGTAATAACTCCCGAAACGCTCGAAGAGCTGCACCGTCCATCGCCGATCTTGCGGCGAACCGTACGTGAGCTGGTGCCTCGTCCAGTTGTAGACGCCCACCGGAATGTTTACGTTCTTATAGATATTGAACGGTGTGCTGAGCCGCTGTGCAAACACGTCAACGATGTCGTCATCCGTGTAAGAGCCGTTGTGAAACTCGGCCCGAAACGTGGTCTGCCATTCTTGCGTCTGGACAACATGGTGCGTGTCCGGAGCATGAAACATGAAGCCCTCGAACTGAAGCTCCCGCACACCCATGAATTGAGGTCGAGTCTTGAAGGTGGCGTCCGCATAGTCGCAGATGCAGTCGCCGCGCTCAAGAAACCCAACCTGCGGGTTGAAGTTGGGCCCGATCTTTCGATGCTCCGCTACGAAGTCGAGCCAGTTGGATCGGAAATTCAATCCGGCACCTAAGTTGGATTGCCCACTTGAGAAGCCTGGTGTGCGGGTTGCAGCGGCGTAACCGTTCAGAACAAGGTTCTTGTATAGAACAAATCGGCCGTCCACTCCCGACGTTTGATTGAAGCTCGCGCTTACATCACCGGATCTTTTATCGATTCCCATTACCCCGATGTACGAGCCACTCCCCCACAACGACCGCTTCACGCGCAAGACCGCATAGTTCGCCCATGGGTTCGGCCCGGAAGAGCGGGTGTCGACGTCCATCGCTCCAACTTCGAAGCCATCAAGCGTACCGGTGATTTTTCCCCCTCCATTTATTGGAACTTCCTGCCCAGTAATCGGATCGATCCCGATCTGGCGACTGAAAAAGAGCTGGTCTGCGCCCCCTGAGATGCTCATGGGAAAAGCAAAGACGCCCGCGTTCTCCAGGAAGAACTGCCTCTTCTCAGGGAAGAACAGCTTGTATGGTGTGAGATTGAATTGCTGGACATCTACATCGCTGTCAGCAAAGTCCGTGTTCCCCGTGAGATTCGCCACTAGGTTGGAACGGAGCCCGATCTTGACGTCCACTCCGCCGGTGTACAGGCCGGTCGTGCCCGGAGTCAGGCCGGCAGCGGTTGCATTCGCCGGCAGGTGACTCAAACCGCCCAGCGCATAGGGCTTGACGATGAACAGTCGCCCGCTCCCGATATCTGTGATCCCATGCAATTCGCCCGCCTGGCTGATCTTGGATGCCCCAAACGTTCGACGCCAACCGCTCCACAAATCCTCTTCGTTCTTTCGCCGAATAAATCTCTTGAAGTTCACTCCCCACACGACGTCGCGGGAGCGCATGAAATTCAGAGTGGAAAATGGTATGGCAATCGTCGCCGTCCATCCATCTCGTGTTCTTCGTGCCTCCGAAGTCCAGACGCCGTCCCAACCGGGGTCTCCGTCCTGCGTCTCCTGGACCTGCTCGTCGGTAATCAGGGCGTCTCTCTGGGTGCCGAGGGGGTTGACCTGGAAGACGTAAGCATTGCGGCGGTCGAACCGGGAATCGATCACGACCTCAAAATAGTCGTCGAGTTCTTGTGTCACATCCCGGCGAAGCTGGGTGGCAACCGGACCGTTCGCCACGGAATCGCGGCATGCGACTCCAAAGTAGACTTCATTGCGCGTATAAAGCACTCTTACTTCTGTTCGCTCCGTCGCGAGCTGTCCTTCGTACGGTTCTCTCTGCTTAAAATCACTGATCGCGGGTGCTTGCTGCCAAATGGGATCATCGAGGGTTCCGTCCATGCGTGGTGCGTGATCGACTCGGACGGCTTGAGCGATGCGGCCGATTACCTCTGGATTGGTGGTTGCCGCAGGCTCCGGTGTCTGCCCCAACATCCACTTGCTCACGACACAGACAAGCAGGCAAATGCTTGCGAATCTGCGGAGAGCGATCAAGTAACACGGCACGCAAGCAATATACTGGTGTTTTCCTGAAGGCCAACTGAAGGCGAATTGACTGAGAGGCTTACCATGCGAAGACGGCGCGGTCTGAGTCATGTTGGGTCGTTAGCGATATTGGTTTTGATACTCGGCTGCACAACAGCCGCGACTCCCTCCGACAACCCAGAGTCGGTTCCACTGAGGCAAGTTGCAGACGTGCCCCTGCCAGGCCCAGCGGTTCGCTTCGATTACCAGAGTCTTGACGCCTCTCATGGCCGTCTCTACATCGCCCACATGAACGCCGATCAACTCGTTGTCTTCGACACGAAGAAACGCGACGTTGTGGCAAATCTCGACGGCTTCCCCAACGTTCATGGTGTCTGGGCGGTTCCGGAGTTGGGCAGAGTCTACGCATCGGCGACAGGAGAACATAAAGTCGCCGTTGTCGACATGGAGACCCTGAAGACCCTGAAGACCATCGCGAAAACTGGACCTGTCAAATATCCGGACGGCATCGCCTACGCTCCCGGCGTAAAGCGGGTCTTGGTATCCGACGAGCACGGAGACGCGGATGCGGTCATCGATGCGACCACCAATTCTCTCGTGGCTACCGTTCCTCTCAACGGCGGTGCGGGCAATACCGTCTATGACCCCTGGCTCCGGCCACATCATCGTCGCCGTCCATGAGAAGAACGAACTCGTAGCGATTGACCCGGCCAATGCCAAGATTATCGGGCGCTATCCAGTCCCTGGAATTGAAAGCCCGCACGGGATTTCCCTCGATGTGAGCGCGAGATTGGCTTTTGTGGCAGGAGAGGAAAACAACAAACTTGCAGTGGTCGATCTCACAAATATGAAGGTATTGGCCACGTACCCAGTCGGAAAAGACCCAGACGTACTCGCGTTCGATACGGGACTCAAGCAGTTGTATGTCTCGGCGGAATCCGGAAACGTGACTGTTTTTCGTGAGGACGGAAAGGCCCTTGTCACCGTGGGCTCGCTTTCCATGCCGCACGCGCACACGGTTTCCGTCGACTCGGATACGCACTTGGTCTATTTCCCGCTGCAAAATGTCGGTGGTCATCCTCTTTTGCGGATCATGGAGCCGAGCAAAACAAAATGATCCTTGCAAGGCCTCTCTTTCGTCGCGCTAGTCCTGCACCGTGTAGATCCACACTTCGGCGCCGTGGTCGTGTCGGGCAGGGACAGCCAGATAGAAGCGCTCGAAGGCCTTCCTTCCTTTTCCGAAATATCCGGCGGTACGCACCCCTACAGCCGTCTGAACTCGCACGCGGAACTTGTAGTGATCGGCGTCTTGGACAGTCGGAAGGGCCGCGACCAGGTGTCCCGAACTCGTGTCAAACACAGCCAGTCGAGGAGGCACTCGGGTGGCGACGAAGAGCCGGTGTCTGCCTCATCCAACGCCATCGGAAAGTTGCTCTCGAAAGTCAGCGGCCAGCGCACGATTGAGTGCGTGCTGCGATTGATGACGGCGATCTGCTTCAAGTCCGGCAGGTTCACATAGATATTTGGGCCTGAGGCTGACAACTGAAACGATTCCGGGTGCGCGCCCAGCTTGAACTCGTCGTCGAGTCTCTTATTAGTTGCGGCATCGACCATCCCGATCGCGCCGGTCTTTTCGTCCCCGTAGCCGAGGTACAATCGCTTCTCCGCCGCATCGTAGCGAAGGTTATCTACGTTATCCCCAAAGTCGATAGAGGTGATTAGATCGAACGTAGTGCCATCGTAGACGTACAGCTTTCCGATCGTCGCTTCCGACAAATAGCTTGTTCGTCTCGGGCGAATACGCCACAGCTTGTGGCGTTGGCACCCCAGAAATCGTATGGACCACTGTCTGGGCGCTGATTCCAATAATCTCTTCCGTATTGTTTCCCAGCGCGGAAACGAAAAGGCGGTTATGTACCGGATCGAGCCCAAAATGATCAATGCGCCCTTTCACATTCGACAAGGGGATGGCTCCAGTCAACACGAGCGGATCTACACTAGGGGGATGCGAGTTCTTCTGAGCACACACTTGCGTGGTGAATCCGGCAACCAGGACCAACACAAGACCAAGACCGCACACTTTTCTCAATGTTTTCTCCGTCCTCAGATAATCTCGCTCAGCATTCAACCATGCCGAAGGACCAGTCCTGCTACTGCCGCGCAGGCTATAAGAACCGGCTCAGGAACCTTCCAGCGAAACAGTATGGCGAGACTCACCGCACATATCAGTCCGGTAGGCAGATCGAAAACCGAACGCCGCGCGAGAACCACCACCGCACCCGTGATTGCACCGGTGGCGGCTGCCGTAACGCCCCGCACGAATGCATTTAACTGAGGGTTCTTCGCCCAGCGTTTGTAGGAAGGTGCCAACAGCACAACAACAAGGTAGACGGGCAAGAATATTCCTAGCGCTGCTGCCGTTGCTCCGGCAATACCTGAGACCAGATAGCCGATAAAAGCCACAGTGATGACCACCGGGCCCGGAGTGATCATGGCCACTGCGACGGCGTCGACGAACTGATTGTCGGTTAACCAATGATGGCCTTGCACGACTCCTCCGTAGAGAAATGGCACCACAGCCAGACCGCTACCAAATACGAACAATCCTGCCTTAGCAAAGTAAACGAAGATCTCCAACAAAGTGCCGCTTATGCCAAGTGTCGCCAGCGTTCCACGCGCGAAGACTAACGAGACTATGCTTCTCGCCGGCAAGCGAGTCGGAAGGGCCCTCGCTAGCAAGTTCACTACTCCACCTAGCACAAAGAGCCAAATGATCTCTTGGGAGGTCCATGCCGTTGAGATGGCCAGAACTGCGAATATTCCCCATAGCAACTTGTCTTTCCCGAGCGTAAGCTTTGTCAGTTTGAACGCAGACCGGGCGATGATCCCGATGACCGCTGCCCCGATTCCGTAGAACATTCCCTGCATCCAGGGCAGCCCCCCCAAGCGAACGTAAGCTGCCGAGAGAACCAGCACCATCAGGAACGAAGGCAGAATGAAAGCCACTCCCACGGCCGTAGCCCCGAGCACTCCAGCACGAATGTAGCCGAGATAAATTGCGAGCTGGGCAGCCAGAGGGCCGGGGGCAAGCTGAGCCAGCGCAAGACCCTCCAGGTAATCTTCTTTGCGTACCCAGCGGCGGTGTTCCACGAGATCCTGCTGCATGTGTCCCGCTAGCGCAATCGGCCCCCCGAACCCGATCGTTCCCAAACGCAGGAAATATCCAACGAATTGAGCGATTGACACTCTCGTTGGCTCGTGCGCAGCCGGATTGGATTCAGGGTTCATTTGCTGAGTTGGTATTGTCGAGCGCCGCCCGCAGTCCCTTCGCCAGTTTCACCGCGTCATCGTTCGCCCAAAAGTGCATGAAGAACAGGCGGGGTTCTTCCATGAGCATGTGGCTGTGAAGCGCCGTCACTGCAATTCCGTTTTGTCGCAGCGCTTTGATGACCGGATTGACTTCACTTCCAAGCAGCACGAAATCTCCAGTGATCGCTGCCTTGCCGTTGCCAGTCGGTTCGAAGTTCAGTGCTGTCGCCACGCCCATCGATGAAGGAACGGTCATACCGGAGTCAGTGATCGACTCCGCTCTCGGCACGCCGATCTGAAGAACTCCACCATTGACCTTCCCCGTGTGCCCGAGAATCTGCTCGACCTGCTTCTGGTCAAAACCAAGCGGTTGCCGGTTGACCTGCGGGAGCTGCATCTGGGCCGGGAGTCTTGGTCAGCGCCAACGCATCGTGGATGACTTTCGCCATCTGCACGGCGTCACCGTGGCTTGCAATGTGCATGTAAATCACATGCGGAGATTCTCCAATCAGGTGATTGTGGACGGCTGACTCGTGGATTCCACCCTCCTGCAGCTTCATCATGACGGTTTCGACCTCGTTCTCAATGAGAACCAAGTCACCCATGACCATAGCTCCGCCGCCGTCGCGCTTGAATGCCGCCCATGAGCCTAGGGCGAGGCCGGGCTTGACATCGACACCATCGAGCACGACATGGAGGTCCTTTCGAGGCATCCCGAACTTGATCACGTCACCCGGTTGCATTTGGCCGGGACGGCCCATCGCCTCCTCGACCTGCTTCCAGTTGCTGGCAGGAGAACCTGCAGATGTCGAACTAGCCGTCTGGCCCGTCGCCAAAGGTGCGCAAAACAAGCAAGCCATCGCGAGGGCTCTTGAGATTCGGACTGATAGATTCTGACGAACGATGCTTGGCATGATCACTTCTCCCTTGTCTCTATGCTGCAAAATTTAACCGAACACCGGACCCTTGCCGCTGGGCCTTTTCGTAGAGGACGGCCGCGGCAGCAACGTCTTGTAGCGCCATGCCTGTACTGTCGAAGATGGTGATTTCTTCGTGTGACTCACGGCCTGGCTTTTTCCCGGCTACGACCTCACCCAGTTCTGCGTACACATTGGCTCGGGTCAGGACACCAGCGTCCAACGCATGATGCAAGTCTCCCATCGCCGCACATTGTTCGAAGATGTCGCACACGATCTTGCTTTTTGCCATCAGGCTTGGGTGGAGTTCTTGCTTCTGAGGATTGTCCGCTCCAACCGCAGCGATGAACGTTCCAGCTGCGACATCATCGGAGCCCAGCAACGGCTGGCGTGACGTGGTGCAGGTCACACAAATATCACTCTGTCGAACCGCAAGGCTGAGATCAGACACTGGCTTTACGGAGATATCGAGCTCCGACGTGAGATCCTGCGAAAATCGCATCGCCTGTTCTCCATCCCTGTCGTAAGCGAAAACCGTTTCGAGGCGGCAGATACGTGACAGCGCTTTGAGCTGAATACGTCCCTGATTTCCGCAGCCACAAATGGTGATAGTGCGGGAATCCTGTCGTGCGAGAAATTTCGCTGCCACGGCGGTGGCCGCAGCGGTGCGCAGAGTTGTGATGTCACGGGAGTCCATCACGGCAAGGGGAGTCCCATGCCCAGCATCGCAGAGAACGATGACTCCCTGAATGGTGGGCAACCCGAACCTCGAACTATTCTCCGGGAAATTCCCGTTTACCTTTGCGGCGAAATACGATCGACCAAGTTCTAGCAGCCCGGCTTTGACATGAAAACCGCCACCCTTTGCGTGCATGCTCAAGACTGCTGGTGGGACGGCCTTACCATCTCCGTACACACGGAAGGCATGCTCTACCGCGTCGATACACTCGTCGAGGGTCAGCAAGCTCTGAATGTCTCGCGAGGTCAGCAACACTATATCGTCTGACTTCATGCAACCCTTCCTACAGGAGGAGCTTTGCTTTCCAACAGTGGGCAGAGATTCGAGTTCTGCACGGCCTCGAGCGGTTTCTCTCCGCGCCGGAAAATGCGTGCAGTATTCGGTCCTTTTAACACTACGGTGCGTTCCTGTACGCGCAGGAGCGAACCTTCCCGCAAGCCGACTACCGGCTCTTCATTTTCTTCGAGGAACTGCATGATCCGTTCCTCCTGTGTCTCTCCCATATGGGTGGAGGCAGGATCGGGGTCCAGGTAGTGAGGACTGATCTGGAACGGAACCAGTCCCAAAGCCTCGAATGACGGAGGCTGGACCACAGGCATGTCTTTAGTTGTTTTCAGAGTTGGACAAGCTACGATAGAGCCGGCACTCGATCCGATGTAGGGCATACCCGTTGCTACTCTCCGCCGGATCGGGCCCAGCAAATCGTGATCGTGCAGTCCCTTCAGCAGTCGAAACGTATTCCCACCACCGACGAAAATCACTTCCGCTTCGTCGATAGCTCGCGGCATGTTGGAAACATCATGAATTGATGCGAGTGAGAGCCCCATTTCGCGAAAGCGTTCTTGTGCCTTCGTCGCGTACGCCCTGCGGTCATAGACTGCGTAGGGAACGAATAGGACGCTAGTCCTGGGCCCAACAAAATCGAGGATCTCTTTTTCTGCGTGGTCCAGATATCGGCACTCGTGCAGTGTTGAGTTGCTGATTAGCAGCAACCGCCTAGCATCGTCAATCATTACCATATCGCCTCAAAATCACGCGAGCGACTCATACAGACCTTCGATCAGGTCCATTCCTCGCTGCAGGAGTTCATCATCCGGTAAGTCTTGTTTGGCCCACCCACTCAGCACCTTGTCCAATCCCTGTCCCTCTACACGACCGAATTTCTCGTCACCGAGATCGGCGTCATGAATGATCTGTGCGATGCGTTTGACCCTGCCATCCCGGATCGAGAACTCCTTCTGTAATGTCTCGAATGTGCAGTCCTCTCCCCGATGACCAAAGCCATGCGAGCAAAACATGTCAAAAGGGATCGCGTCGGTGTGTGTGCTGGGTTCAGCACCAAAGATGAAACGCGCTTTGGGGTCGATGAACCGCCGGATTAGCCATGCCGATGAGACCCTATCGATGCCTGGACGAGGGCGGGTCATCCATAAACGGTTGCCATATTCGCCAGGCTTCCCGCTAGCCTTGCGGCCAGACGTTGCGGTGTCGGCCTTGTCGAATTGAGTCAGCAGATTTTCAACCTTGGCTCGCAGTGGGCTCCCGAAGAAGTCGATATCTTGAAGTTCCAGGAAGCGGCGGCGAATTCGATTCAGGCGCCCGCCAGGCCTTCGCGAAGGAGAAAGTCCGAGAACTCTCTTCGCATCGTGTAGAAGCTTCTGATAATCGCGCGATCGTGCCTCGACGAAAAGCTGCTTTAAGTGCTCCGGAGCCAGATCATCGAAGCCTTGTACTTGAACGACCGACGCTTGGCCTTTATAAGTGCGGATCGCTGTGGCCAGCCACTCCATGCGCTCCTGATTTGCGGCGGTATTGGGAAGAACGTAGCCAGAGCTTCGGAGGGCGAGCATTCCATAGCGTTGGAGTTTTCGCCAGATCTGAACACGCTGACTGGCGCTCCTGGCCGGGAGACTGAAGACGAGCAATAACCACGGGACTTGCTTATTTGGAGGTACACTCATTTCCCTTGCGTTATATATATAACAGAACAGGTTCGCAGAGCAACTTGGAGGGGAAGATCAAAATTGGAGGATCCTACGGCTGAAGAGGTAAGGTCCAGAGGGCCAGTCCGAATCCATACGACCCACCGCCTGGAATTGCAAAGCCGTTGGCGGCCGTCATGGTTTTAAAAGATGCGATTGAAACTACTTTCCCATTGATCAGGGCGTTATCCCATGTGACCAGATCGTAGATGTTCGAACTTAACGCTCCGGCGGCAAATGCTGCCGAACGATTCCAGAGAATTGCAGGAATCAAGCCTGCTCCGTTGTTGGTGTAGCCGGTTGCGGACTGACCTGCCGGAGGAAGGGAGTAATAGGTGCTCGTCAAGCTCAACGGCTTGATGATGTACTGATTGAGGTTCTCGGCATAAGACTGGCCGGTCAGCTTTTCGATGATCGTGCCCAGGGCGAAGAAATTACTGTTGGAGTACGAGTACTGTGTGCCGGGCTGGAATTGCAGGGGCTGCTGACTCACGGCCGTCAGCACGGTCGCTTCCGATACGCCATTTTTTACCCAGTCTCCAAGCTGGGGAAATTGGTGAAATCCGCCAGCCCTGATGTGTGGGTCAGCATCATGCGGATGGTGATGGCGGACGGAAAGTTATATTCGGGCAAATAGACCGATATCGAATCATCCACGTGCAGCTGTCCCCGCTCCTCAAGCTTCATGATTAAGGCTGCTGTGAATTGTTTGGTGACCGAGCCAATTTCAAAGATAGTGCCAGGCTGTGTTGTCTGGCGGGTAGTGAGATCAGAAACGCCATATCCCTGGAGGTACAGCATCGTACCGTTTTTCGCGAGCGCGACTGTCATCCCCGGCATACCTTGTTGCTGCATTGCCGCCTGCGCCGCCCCGTCCACCGCACTGCCCAACAACGAGGCCTGATGTGGGGGACGAGCGCTTGAGCCTCCGCAGCCCGCGAACGTAAGAGCAAGTCCGACGAAAACCAAAAAAAAACAAGGAGCGCAACCCAAGAATGCGTGCCATGCTTACCTCCCGAATCCACCAAGTCTAGACCGGCTTCAAGCCGGAACGATCAAAATTCTTCAGCGCCTTACAGACCAAGTTCTGTCAAGAGAGGTCTGTTTCAGTGCACGCAATCAAGTCACGGCGGGAGGCAAACGCCGTTGTCCCCGATGACCGGCGATGCTGAAGTAATTTCCATGGGTTGAGGTCAAGGGCAGCCATGCCATCTACGTCTCGCAGCCCGAGGCTGTCGCAGCTCTTGTCGAACAAGCCGCAAAGAGTGTGAAGACCTCCGCCGCTGCTTAGTAACCCCGGAGGGATTGCCGCTCGATGCCACTGGTGTTTGTCACGGGGTGAGGTCTGCCCGGGCATCGCGGGAGACTCTGCTTGGGTCTTACGGTTTGCACGATAGCTGCTGTAAACAGGCAATCAAATAGCGCTCACTGCCTGGAGTGGCTGGGTCTTGGATTACGGGCGATCCTGAAGTTGCCGACAATTCTTCCCGTGGCAACGGGTTCGCAGCATGACCTCCCGGAGAATCTGCTCGGATTCGTCAACAGGGCTGGGATCAAGCAGACGGTGGGAGCTACTCGTAACGCAACGACATCATGGGATCCACACGCATCGCCCGCCGGGCCGGCATGTAACACGCGGCGAGCGCCACGGCCATGAGAAGAATGGCGACAACCACGAAGGTCAGCGGGTCGTGAGCTGTCACGCTAAATAACAGGCTGGCCATCAAGCGGGTGAGTCCGAAGGCGGCACAAAGGCCCAAGGTAACGCCTACAAATGCCAACTTCGCGCCTTTACCGAGGACCATTCTCAGCACGTCTCGCCGCTCTGCTCCGAGTGCCAGGCGGATGCCTATCTCATGAGTTTGCCGACCGACCACATACGAGGTCACTCCGTAAATGCCGATGCTTGCGAGGACCATGGCCAGCCCTGCGAACACCGACATCAAAATCATCGTAAACCGCCGGTTGGCGACTGAGTCGGCAATCAATCCTTCCATTGGTTCAAAATCGTAGGCGACCTGTTGGCTGTTCGCCTCGATCGCATGACGGATTGCAGTCGTGGTCGGATAATTTGGAGCTTGCGTGCGAACTACGAACCCCTCGGCCTTCGCCAGAAGCGAAATGTACTCATCGGGAATTTGCGCGACCGGCGTGTAGATCTGAACTGTCGCGGGCGAATTTTCGTTGTCGTCGAGACCCCTCTGGTTGACGTGGCCGACCACTCCTACAATTTCCAAGGGCGGATTGAAACCCGCGAGATTTAGGTGTTCGCCGATTGGGTTCTGATTTGGGAAATACTGCGCCGCGAAGTATTCATCGATGACTGCTACGAACGGCGAATGCAGATTGTCTTGCATCGTTAAAAAGCGCCCGTGCCGAAGAGGAATGCTCATCACTTTCAAATAGTCGGGTCCGACGATGTAATTCACTGCGTTGGGCATCTCTCGCTGAGTTGATGGTTTCGGGCGCCCTTCTATCCAGAATCCGACCTCACTGTCGCCGTTCATCGGAAACGCTCCGTCGGTTATCGCTACGGCGTTTACTCCAGGGACGGCCGCAATTGCTTCCGTGAGCTGGTCCACGGTGGTGCGAACTTGATTTGGTGTTTCCTTCTCTGCCGAAGCCGGCAACGCGACCGTAAACGTCAGCACATTTTGTGAATCGAATCCAGGGTTGACGGCCCAAAGACGCGTGAGGCTGCGAATCATGAGCCCGGCGCCAATCAGGAGCACAACCGTCAGCGCCATCTCCGCGGCTACGAAGGCACTCTGCATACCGTGGCCTCCAGCGCCCGTCCCTCGTTCGCCTTCCTTGAGCATTTCGTTGAGATCGACACGCGAGGCTTGCAAAGCCGGGGCGAGTCCAAAAAGGAGGCTAGCCAGAACAGATACCGTGAGCGTGAAAAGGAGAACGTGCGGGTCCAGCCGTAAATCATTCGCTCGGGGCAACGCTTGAGGAAGCGCAGCGAGTCCAGCACGAGTTCCCCACATGGCCAGGAGCAATCCGAGTGCGCCGCCAACTACCGCCATGACAGCACTCTCGGCAAGGAGTTGGCGAATTGTGCGCCCACGGGATGCGCCGAGCGCCGCACGAAGTGCGAATTCGCGCGCACGGGCCGTCGAACGGGCCAGCAGGAGATTTGCCACGTTCACGCAGCAGATCACGAAAACGAAGCCTACAGCCGCCAGCAGCATAAGCAGCACGGGACGGACATTGCCAACCATCTGTTCTTTGAGTGGCGCAAGCACGATGCCCGCATTCTTGTCTGAGTCGGGATAGGCAGTAGCGAGGTTCTGTGCGATAGCGTTCATCTCTGCGCGCGCTTGTTCGAGGGACACGCCAGTCTTCAGCCGCCCAACGGCAAACAGGCCTGGGTGCGCGCCGCGGTCGTGCATCCATGGGACATTCCATGCGCCCACCGGAAGATAAACGTCGCCAAGGCGGAAGTTGGTGCTCTCACAGCAAAAGTAGAAGTCCTTGGGAACCACGCCGATGACCCTATAACCCGTTCCGTCGAGTATCAGCGCCTTTTCGAGAATTTCGGGCGCCCCGCCAAACCTACTTCTCCACAATCCCTCACTTAGCATGACCACCGGCTCGCCCTCAGGTTTGTCTTCCTCTGGGGAGAAGCTGCGTCCGATCACCGGTTCCACACCAAGAAGCGGGAAGAAAGCAGCCGAGACCTGTGTCGCTTTCAGGCGCTGGGCTTCGCCGGAACCGGTCAGGTTGAAGTTATTCTGCCGGTAGGCCGCAATAGCTTGGAACGTGTGATTCATCCGGGCCCAGTCACGAAAATTCGGGTAGGAGATTGCGAATTGTGGAAACGGGGGCAAAGTCTCCGCCAGGGATACCATCTGTTCAGGATGCGGATAGGGGAGGGGATTAAGCAGCACGCCATTGATGACTGTGAAAATCGCCGTGTTGGCGCCAATGCCGAGAGCCAGCGTGAGCAGGGCCACCACCGTAAAACCGGGATTCTTGCAAAACATCCTTAGGCCGAAGCGCAAGTCCTGCCACATTGTCTCGACAAAAGACTCCCAACCAGCCGAGCCCACGAGTTCCTTAGCCACTTCGAGACTGCCCCGCTCCAGCCGCACGGCACGACCGGCTTCCTGACGGCTCATGCCTTCCTTCATCTTCTCCTCGACTGCCATCTCCAGGAAGCCGTCTAGTTCTTCATTCAATTCCTGACAGACTCTTTCCTTTCGAATCAACGACCGGAGCCCGTCGACTAAATTACGTAGCCAAGACATACCTTCTTATGACGCCTCCAGGATTCTGGTAATGGCCGTCACCTGCCTGCCCCATTCTCGTGTTTTGACGTCGAGCCGCTTTCGTCCTTGCTGCGTGAGGCTGTAGTACTTTGCGCGCCTGCTCTTCTCGGTGGGTTTCCATTCACTTCTGATCAGTCCTGCTCGCTGCAGGCGCTGCAAAGCAACAAACAGCGAGCCTGCATTGATGCGAAAAGTACCCTTGCTCATCTGTTCGAGCCGGACCGTGATTCCATATCCGTGCATCGATTCAAGAGCCAGTGTTTTTAGGATGAGCATATCCAATGTGCCTTGCACCAGATCGCTGGATTCTTTAGGCATTGAATGGTATCTCCTGAACGTCAGGAGGAAGAATACGCTCCTTCTACTGATTGTCAAGAGGAAGAAAAAATCGAGGGCTTGCAGCTGTTTACCATGGAATGAACCTTCCTTTCACCGTGTAGAAGCCACCCACCCGATTGCGATGGCAACGGAGTAGACTTCGATACAGCCTCGAGTCGGACGCCGATGATGTTCGAAGGGGAACAATCCTTGTTTCTGCATGACGGGCAAACATGAAGTAATCCCAAGGTAAGGTTTGTCGACTACTCGTCCACAGTCGTGCGTCCGTTGGGCGCCCAGAACCATGGAGAATCTGCGGAAATATTTGCCGACTATAATTTCTGTCGACTTCGCCATGACACCTCGGGCACTGTGACTTGAGCGTGCCCGCGAGATCTGCATGCTGGAAACATGATTTGGCGTTATCTCATTGAAGGTCCGTGGATCGTCTTTGTCGCATACTGGGCTGCGGGCGCACTGAAGACGCGCAGAACGGTCAGCCAGGAATCCTTCGTCTCACGTTACGGCATCCTTGGTCTGGAAATTATTGGCTTTGCCCTGCTCTTCAGCGACGCAGCCGAGATCGGTGTTCTTGGTCATCGCGTTCTCCCCCGAACATACGCTCTTGCTGTTGCGGGCGTAGTACTCACCTGGATCGGCATCGCTATCGCTCTGTGGGCCCGCTGGCACCTGGGACAGTATTGGAGCGCTCGAGTCACTCTCAAAGAGGACCACAAGCTCATTCGCGCTGGGCCCTACGCGTGTTTTCGGCATCCCATTTATTCCGGAATCGATCTTGCCGCGGTCGGTGGAGCTTTGGCGATTGACCAGTGGCGATGCGTCGTGGGAGTTGGCTTGATCATCCTGGGCTATTGGATCAAGGCGAAGAAAGAAGAATCCATGCTGGCGGCGCAATTTGGGGAAGCCTTCAAAGAGCATCGCCGGCACACGGGTTTCCTTATTCCGAGGTGGTGAACCGAATCCGTTGGAACAGTTACTATGTCCGCTTGTAGTAGGAAGGTGGATGCTTTATCAGCGCTTGCTGCCGATCCCGGGTGGATAACGGGCATGGAACACAAAACTCCTGGCCTTGATGCAATGCGCTGCGCGGGGACCGAGATTAAGCTGGTGGTCCCCGGAAGCATCATCTTCCGGAAGATGATGCCCGTTCGACGGTCTCTGTTTGCAAAGATAAAAAGCCTTTTTCGCTGAAAAGAGTTTCAGAAGCGGGAATTCCCTTTTAGTCGCCGGGCGTTCGCGCAACTGCATGACGCGGAGTTTGCCGCCCAGCCAGGCGCACGGAATCGCGGTGGCGACGAGTGCGAGTGGATACCAGTGGGGCCCGAAGGCGGGCCCGCGGTTCCACCTCACAACCGCGCCCACGATGCTCACGATGACGCCAAATACGCCAAGCACCAAAGCGTGCTGCACCGGCCGATCAGGCGCGAACCGCGCCGCAATGTAGCTGCCCGCGATACCGTAGACGACGCGATGGGCCGTCGCAAGCAGACTGCGTCGGCGTCGATCATCGGCTGGCCCCACGGAGGGAAGACGCCAGTTGCGTGCAGCACAATGTGAGTACAGATGGTAAGAAGGATGCCCGCGCCGATGCCGGTTAGCACCGCGCCAACGCTTCGAACAGTGCGTCGCGGATGGCTCGTTTCGTTCATGGTTGCTTCGCCCATGATTCGCCCGCTTCTTTCTCCATTCCGTGCGCAGGCAGGGACAGCAGAAGCTCCGCAAGCCGGTCGTAGCTCGCAGCCACGCCCTTCTCGATGCCGCTCTTAAGGACCGCATCTCGGGCTTCCCGCGATTGATAGAGTACGGTCTGCGTGATCGTGGTCGTTCCACCCTGTTCGGACAAGACCAGTGTGCTCATCGCTTCGCGGGCAAGCCGACATCAGATCACTTCCGTGTGGCCGACGACTCGTCAGCCATACAGTGGTCTTAAACGAGAAGTTCCCCCCTTCGCTGCGAGTGCGGGCCAGGGACACTCAGGCGTTCAGTCTCCTACGAAGGACTTTAGCCTCGACAATGCCTGCTCCCATTGCTCAGAAACGAAATCGAGATATTGCTGGATTCTTTCAATTGGCTGCGGATCGAATTCGAATCGGCTCTCGCGACCCTTACGGACGCTATGCACGATTCCGGCACTCTCCAATACTCGGAGGTGTTTGGTGATCGCCTGCCGCGTCAGCTTAGAACCCTGCGTCAGCTGAGAGATCGAATAAGGTCGCCGGCCACAGAGCTTCGCAACCAGCGATAGCCGGGTTGCGTCGCCCAGAGCCGCAAAGACGAGTGCGCGCGTCCGCCGTTTAGCAGCCACACTGTTATGGCTTCTGTGTGACATAGTTCTCGATGTTTTTCATTTGTTCTGTCCAGCCGCCATCGTTTCTCCGGAACGCTTCGAGACCGCGGTCACCGGGAAGCTTATCGAAGCCGGACTCGGTGAGCACCAGTAACGTCCCACGGGCGGTCTTCTCCAGCCTGAATTCGACGAGCGTGCTCGGTTCCTTTGAGTAGTCCCGTGGGTGGTCCTCTTTTTCAAGGGACTTGGGATGGGGCCAGGTGAAGGTAAACAGCCGCTCGTGCTCCATTTTTTGCACCACCGCTTCCCATTTGACGTGCTCATAGCCGGGATACGTAATCTGGCCGCGCGAGACTTGACTCGGTACAAAGGGTCCGTCTAGTCTCACACGAAACCACTCGCCAAACTCACGGTAATCGGTTAGTGCGCGCCAGACCCGGGAAATCGGGGCCTTGAGCTCAATGCGCTTCTCAATAGAATCATTCATTTTACGCAACCTCTGGGTTGCATATTAACTTAGATGCTGCCAACAAACAACCTAACAGTTGCATGATCAGACAATGTCATCCAACTGTCGAGCGTTTATCCCCCCAACATTGGCGATTGCGGGCGGTTGAACAGGCCACTCGGAAGTTGACCCGGAGCCAGCCGACTTAGCATTACTAATTTCGTAATGACGGGACCGGACTACTTCCGTATTGCTGACCACCCGTTAGGAACGGACGCGTAGTTCCCAAACCGGTTCCGGGGCTTCAATTGTGCTGTCGCGCATGAATTCGGACAGTATTCATTACCTTTCCGAAAATCGGATCAAATATTTCTAGGCGGTAGTCAGCAGGCTTTTCAGGGATAAATTCAAAATCGTAAGTCTCACCGATCGAAACCACCTGTTGCGCTGGCCGAACCGTTTGCTGGTTCTCAGGCAGATCACGACCGTCCTTAGCCAGCGCTCGCCCAGAGAGCAAGCCTGAACCATCCTTGATCTCAATTTTGAGGTTCGCCATAAACATAAAAGTGTGAAAGTTCACGATTCGAAAACGGTGTTTGACACCCGCTGCCAGGTCCAGTGGTTCGGGGGGTTCATGCCATTCACGAACACGAACTTGTCCTCGTCGACTGAGGAGCGGGGCTGGGCCAACCGCGGACGCGGTCCGTCTTGGCATTCTCGCGACTATTCCCCGCTGCTCATCGCAGCATTACCGCTCCGCCCGCAACGTCCAGCACCACGCCGGTGATCCAGCCCGCCTCACGTGACGCGAGAAAAACTGCCGCTTGTGCGACATCTTCCGGAGTGCCCAGACGCTTGAGTGGGTGAGCATCCACCAACGATGCAAGTTGCTCATTGGGAATACGCTCGAGGTTCCGTTCGGTGAGAATGGTTTCGGGAGCAATGCAATTCACCCGAATGCCGTACGGGCCGGCCTGCGCTGCGACATCTTGGGACATGAGTTCGATCCCAGCCTTGGCGACGGAGTAAGGGATCGGCGACCTGGGGTGCGGACGGCGGCCTGCAGCCGAGGAGATCGTGATGATGCTGCCACGTCGGCGTTCTTTCATCCCCGGCAGAAAGCTCTTAATAGTAAGGAATGTCGCCGTGAGGTTTCCGTCGACGGACGCACGCCATCCTTCTTCGCTCGTGTCTTCCAGTGGGCCGGGGGGAGTAAAGCTCCCTCCCGCGTTCGCGACAAGGATGTCTACAGGTCCGAACTCGCCCTCGATCCGAAGACGCGCGGCCTCGACATCGGTAAAGCTTGTGACATCGCCACTGACCTGCATCGCACAGCCGCCTGCAAGCTCGATCTCTCTTCGGATGGAAGACAGTGCGGCGCCATCTCTCCCGTGGACCACCACCTTGGCCCGGTGTTGCGCATACAATTTAGCGATTGCGGCTCCTATCCCCCTTGAACTGCCGGTCACCAGCGCGACCTGATCTCGTAAAGCGCTCATGCTATGCCCCCTTCTGGTGACGCTCCTTCTGCACGACGGAGCGTTTTTGGCAAGCGACCGCCGAGCAGAATTAGCCAGGCGAATCCAACGAACCTCGTTACTGGGATTGCGAGGTTTGCGGGATAGGCGATCAGGCTCAAAGAAGACAGCTCGCCGGCCGCGGCGACGGTCATTCCCAATACGACCAACCAGCGCGGCAACAAGCGAGCAAAGTGGCTGGTGACCGAGACTCCCGCGGCGAGCAGCCCGAAGGCCACCGCGAAACCAGCGCCACCGAACAAGAACGACAGCAAGTACAGAACGCGCGCTGCCACGAGCGACGCCGCCACCTCGGGGACTGAAAGCACCCACATGCATAGCCCGGAGATTGCGATCGCTCCCGATGCGGCGAAGCCGCCGAAGAGCGCGATGTTCGTTCCAGCGGCACGCACGCCGAGATACCGCAATAGGCTAACAACGGTGGCGGTGTAGACGGCAAGCGGCACTGCGGAGCCGAAGAAGAAGAACGCACTCACTTTGACCGCGAATGGATTCGCGGCAAAGAAGGCACGCGCAGCCTCGGCATCGCCGAAGGGAGTAACGAACGGCGGGCCATGGCGTAGCAAAACCGCAGAAACGATACTGGCGGCGAACAGCAGGGTGTAAACCATGGCCAGTTGCAAGAGTGGAGGCCCGGCAAATCGAGTGGAAGGGTTCGGTTTCATAATTTAATCATTTATAGACTAAATGATGTATAAATGCAATCATATCTCATGCAAAAGACAAAAGCCCCGCTGGTTTTCCTGCTGGCCCAGGTAGGCGCGCATGCAGCTATGCGATTCGGCGAGCGGATCTCCCGCCTCAATCTCACACCGCCTGACGCCGGGATCCTGCGCACGCTGGGCGCCTCCGGCGGGCTCAGTCAGCAGGAGCTGTCGACCAGACTCGGCATCCATCCCAGTCGTTTGGTGGCGATACTCGACGCGCTCGAGGAACAAGGGCTGGTCGAACGCCAGCCAAACACCGATGATCGCCGCCAATATGCACTGCATCTGACCGAGAAAGGCCAGGGGACGCTCAGCGAGATAGCCCGCATCGGTCGCGAGCACATAGAATCGTTATGCGCCTCGTTGACCGCTGCCGAACGTGAACAACTCGGCGGGCTGCTTCAGAAAATCGCGACCGAGCAGGGACTTTCTCCCGGCGTTCACCCCGGATATCGGCGCATGAGACCCGGCACGAAGGAAGCCAAAGCCTAACCCAGTTGTTACAGCAGAGGTCGCGAGTTCGAGTCTCGTCGTGCCCGCCATTCAAAATAGAGACCTTGCGCTGATTTCAACGGAACCAACACGAGGATGCAAAAGGGACACATTTTTGGTGTCCTTTTTTTACGCCCCTTTTCTTGATTGCGCGGCAGTCTGATGAAGTGCTAGACAGCGTTGGACATGAATGAATTGCTTTGCGGCGGCAACGTTGTCCCGTGGCACTGCCATGCCGTTTCGTGATAGCTTCCGGATTGGCCGCCCAGAACCCTCGCCTTTTTTTAATCTCCGCTAGACCGCCGAACTTCGTTTCACCGAGTCTCAAAGTGGGGTATGGCAGGGTCCAGACCAGAACTCAGTGCTGGATTCCTACTTCTGGCAAAGTCCTATCGGTTTCCAGTCGAGGAACGTATTGAAGGGCTGGGACGAGTCGTGAACAATTGCGAAGAGGGCGTCTCTTTTTCCAGGACCGACGATGTTCAGTTTCATAGGGGTTTCCCGCCGGGGCAGACATGGTTTCGCCAGCTCGAGCACGCATGGCGCGATCGGGGAGCTCCAGACATTGTTCGCCAGTGAGCAAGCACCAGGTCTCTGGTCCGGAATGCTTGTGCGTCATGACATTGGCTTCCGGGCCAAGATCAGCTTCAGCGACGACGATCTCATAGCGGATAGCAGAAGGAATCGGGGGCAGTGGGTCGGTTTCCGCGACAAGCGTTCCTCCTTTGGAATGACCACCTTTGATGCAAGAGTGAGAAGCCAAACCTTGCCTGCTGCTTCGACCACCACACTCGCGGGAGTGACCGCATCGTTGGCGGCATCTGTGTTGAATTACACTACCTCGCATGCGGATAGAGTTGGACCATCTGTTCGTCTGTACCGCTCCAGGCGCTCCCGAGGCTGAAAAACTTGTTCAGTTCGGCCTGCATGAGGGACCTCCAAGTCAGCATGCCGGTCAAGGTACGGCCAATCGCCGTTTTGCCTTCGCCAACGCCATGATTGAGTTGCTTTGGGTGAGCGATGCAAGAGAGGCTCAAAGTCAAAGTACAAGGCGCACCTTGCTTTGGGAGAGATGGTCTGGTCGGGAAGACAACGCCTCTCCTTTCGGCATTTGCCTACGGCCTGTCGATTCTCAAGACACAGGGCCACCTTTTCCCGCATGGGAGTATCGGCCGGCGTATTTGTCAGATCCGCTTTTCATGCACATCGGCGAAGTGGGGATTGAGGAGCCGATGTGGGTTTATCTGGGCTTCATGCGACGAGTTCATCGAGAACAGCGGTTCATCGAGCATCCCCTTGGCATTCGTGAAATCACTGGCTTAACTCTGACCACTCCCCTGCCGCTTCGCTCGAACCTGTCACAGAAAATAGTTGAAAGTGGAATTCTCGCAACCCGAGCGGGAACGACATCTCTGCTCGAAATTGAATTTGATGGCAACCGGCGAAAAGAGTACATGGATTTCAGGCCGCACCTGCCGCTCGTCTTTCAACTGTGATTGGATCGGAAAGGGGAAGACGAAGTATCGGCTCTGGTCCAAACCTTTGCTCCAGCCCGGGAAGTGGATGACGCAAGTTTGAATGGCTCTGCGGGACTGGAGTGTTCCCAGCCACCAAGATGTCCTCCAGTCCATAAGCTCGCCGACCCTTTCCACCTCTTCGGATTTCTAGAATTCGCGCGCAGGCCTGAAGTCACAGCCCAGGAATCCAGTGGATCGCGTTGCTGCGAAGTATCTTCCGCAGCACCGGTTGGGGCAGATTCAAGCCATGGATCTGTTTGCCTTCGACGTGGAGCGTGTCACTGGTTGCCAGAAACCTCCAGTCCCGCACGTAGGTGGACCGCCAATCTTTCAGCGCTTCGGAGACATTCGCCGTCGCCAGCAAATCAAGATCGGTTCCGTAAATAACGCGGTCCTGGTACTTGAGGAGGAACGCGCGTACTTTCTCCCTGGGTGACATCATCAGGTACTCCATTCGCGCCGCGGTGTCGATGGCGAAATTCGCGTACTTGTCCAAGTGTCTGGCGATGTTGTCGAGATCCCTTTCCATGCTGCCCAGATGAACGCCCACCATCCGTAATTTGGGATTGTTTAGGAGCACGCGATCCCGCGCACCGAGAATCATCTGCTTTGACGGGAAGCCGGGCTTATCCCCCACGTACCATTGCGGGTTTTCCTGGTAGTAGGACCAGGACGGATCCGACGGATCGGGCGGGCCCCATGCCACGTCGGGCTCCGCCTGGTGCGATAGCAGTGTCTTGCCGTGGCCGGCGATGTCTTGGTAGATGGGATCGAACTTCGGACTGTCCGCCATGATGTAGTTGCCGCTCTGATCCTTGATCTCCATTCCGATGTTCTTCCAGATCTTTACCGCCACTGCACCCTGGACGAAGTTCTGGTCGATCTGCTTCACGGCGTCAGCATCGAATGACGGACTGTCAAACTTGTAGGGATCAAATGTCGTGCACAGAGCCAGGTGGCCGTGGCTTGAGCGAACGAGGGTCAGCGCATCTTCGATCTGTGGCTGCAGTTCCTTACGGTACGGCTGCGTGTCATCCATGACGAGAATGTTGAGCAGTTTCAGGTTTAGGCGTTCGAGCAGTGCCTGAAACTCAGCATCGGTCTTGAATACGTGCACATGCGCATCGACGGGATGCATGGCCGCGAAGGATTTCAGAGCGCGCACTTCCTTGCTTGGTCCGGCCGAAGCGGAAGTTGTTTGAGCGCCGGAGGAGACGACAGTCGCAATGCCCAACACGAGCGAACAAACAATTCTTAGCAATCGCATGATCAACGATTCCTTCTCAGGGCAAAACTGCCTTTATGCCCGTCAACTCACAGAAGTCAATCAGCGTGGGGAAAATGTCGCGCCCATACCCCAAGCACGCGTACTCGTTTGTCCAATTCTGCAGCAGGCTGTCGATGTTGCAATGCGCTGTGACAAAGCCGTGAGGCCAAAATGGAACACCACACTCATTTAGACGATTTGTGACCTTCTCCGCTGGGGGTTCGAATATCGTCGCGCGCGTGACCGCCATGCGGAACTCGCCATCCACCCTCCCCAATCGCGCCAGTACTCCTTCGCCGACCTTGCAGATCAACTTCACTGAGAGTCCACCCGCCTGCCCTTCGGTCGGAATGCCATGTTCGGCAAAGCCAGCAGGTCCCAATGTCCCGGCCAAGGAAGGCGGACACGCTCCGTCCCCGATGATTTTGATCTCGTTCGTCTTGGTATCGATGTGCTGGAGATCGCCGTAGTACACGCGTTCCTTGCTAAGTTTGGTCAGCAGCAGTACGGTGAGCGCTGTGTTGAAGTCGCCGAGAGTGGAGGTCCCGTGGCCGTCCTCGAGCATCATGCTTTGCGCGAAGCAGGTGGCGGAGTAGTCATCGCCGAGACCGGGAAATGACTGGATGGTGTAGAAATCGAATCTTTCCTTCTCCACCACCTTCTTCAGTGCGAGATAGAGGCGAATGGAGCGTTCGTTCACAACCGTTGGATCTGGAGCCTTCCCGAACAGTTTCTGCAAGCGGAGTGAGACCGTTGCGACTTCCGCTTGCGTGATCTGCTCTGCGGTTCGAATAAGGTCGCTCGTATCGCGAGAATCAATATCGACGCCAAACATGCGCATCCACTGCGAGGGGTCGGCTACTCCGCAGGTCTGCCCCATCCCCCGTCCGCCAAAAGCGCCGATCGTCGATAGGTTCAGCCAATTCTTCATGTGTGCCGCGCGCGCGTAGCTCACGATCTTTTCGATTGCTTCGCTGTCGTCTGCGGCGCCGTACACAAACTTGTGAGGGATGCCGACTTCCAGTAGCCCGCCATGCATGACCAGGCCACCGACCGGACGCCACCCCTGAGAGCCGGGATGAGTCCAGAGCAGCACCCCCTTTCCCGTCCGGGCATAATCGCGAATCGCCCCAACCAGATGGGCAGCCCAAACCCACGTGCCCGAGAACAGGACCACAGCGTCGAGGCTCTCATCGTGCTTCATCCTGCGGAGCGCTGCTGTCGCCTCCTCCTTGGTGGCGATGACCAATTCGTGCCTGACCAGTTTCAGCCCAGCCTTGGTCAGTGCGTCCCTAGCGCGGTCAACCAGCGCCTCGTCGATGAATGGCTGGCCCATGGGATCTTTCAATCCGTCTTTGTGGACGCCATAAACTATGAATCCGACTTTGGGCTCGATCATTCGTCCTCCTCAGTTGCAAGTCGTCTGGGCGCGCCTCAGGGGGGCCAGACTCGAATAAAGGATTCGGTACTGCTCCATCTGAGCCTTGTAGGTGTCGGCGAGAGCAACGTCAGGCATGATGGTTTCCGCTACGTGGACCACCTGTTCGACGGCTTGCGCGAAGCTGGCGTACTTGCTCGCAGCAACTCCAGCCAGGATCGCCGTGCCCAGGCATACAGCTTCGGGGCAGAGCATCAAGTGGAGTTCACGACCAGCCAGCGCAGAGCGCAACTTCAACCCGAGGCGGGAACGTACTCCGCCACCACTGACGTACACGCCTCTGCACTCCCCGGCCGTCGCTTGCAGCAGGTCCGCCATATTTGCGAATTCACATGCGATGCCCTCAAGAATCCCCTGGTAAAGATCCGACCGATTGGTGGTGGGACGAATACCCGCGATCACTCCGGTTGCGGCCGGATCGAAGTCGGGATTGCAGGAACCTAACAGATGCGGCGTAATGCACAAACCTGTGGGTCCCTGAGAGGTTTGGGCTTCTAGCGCGGCGCAAAGTTCTGCGAGCGATGCAGAACTGGTCAACTCTCCGGAGGAGCAGATTAGATGAAGGAACCACTCGATCATGATTCCTGACGGAAAGTAGGCCAGGGTCACGTAGCGGCCCGGAACGACGTGACAGTAAGTGTTAAGGTTCGCCACAAGCGAGGCATCGCTCAGCGCCGGCCCTTCCGAGGCGGCGACCAGACACTCATACGTTCCGAGCGAGGCTGACACTCGCCCGGGTCCCAGTACTCCGCAGCCAAGTGCGGCGCAGGGCTGATCGTGCCCACCCACCACGACCAGAGTGGACGGTGGCAGACCGAGATCGGTGGCGACATGTGCCTCAAGTTCTCCTGCGATCGTACCCGCGGGAACGGGTATTGGAAACTGCTCGGCTACCAATTCGCAGACGGAAAGAATGTCCACGGACCAACTGAGTTTGCAAATATCAAATGCGAGGAAACGGGAAGCAAGCGAGTAGTCAACGTAGGCCGGCAGGCCCATCCTGGTGAGCAGATAGGTGGGTAGTGCCAGAAAGCGAGCCGAGGAGGCGAACGCGTCCGGTTCGTGTCTGCGCAGCCACAGTATTTTTGCCAGGGGATACATCGAATGCACGGCCAGCCCAGTGATGTCAAAGATCCGCTCCCTACCGATTTCGCTCGCCAGCCAGTTTGCTTCCCTCACCGCCCGATTATCCACGTTAAGAATGGCCGGTCTGATAACGTTGTGCCGCGAGCCAACGGGGACAAAGGTTTCTCCGTGCGAGCTGATGGCAAGAACTTCGACCGGATCTTGATTCACCTCCGCGGCGATTCCCCGCGTCACTGCTAT
>Ga0070699_100000775_pt1 | contig 29508 bp, 29 predicted proteins | sample KBSK1503metaG_FD_65473 | JGI IMG/M metagenome (GOLD analysis project Ga0070699, IMG submission 65473) | Corn, switchgrass and miscanthus rhizosphere microbial communities from Kellogg Biological Station, Michigan, USA - KBS K1-50-3 metaG | ecosystem: Host-associated > Plants > Roots >...
CGGAAGGTCCGGCGCAGGGCGTCCATGAGCCGGTCCTTCATCTCCTTGCTGTCACGCTCGCTCCGCGACATCTCCTGGATGAGGTCGCTGGCCACGTTGCTCGTCATGATGAGCACGGTGTTGCGGAAGTCGACCGTGCGGCCCTTGCCGTCGGTGAGCCGCCCGTCGTCGAGCACCTGGAGCAGGATGTTGAACACGTCGGGATGGGCCTTCTCGATCTCGTCGAAGAGGATGACCGCGTAGGGCCGGCGGCGGATGGCCTCGGTGAGCTGGCCGCCCTCGTCGTAGCCGACGTAGCCCGGAGGCGCGCCGATGAGGCGCGATACCGCGTGCTTCTCCATGTACTCCGACATGTCGATGCGGATCATGGCCTTCTCGTCGTCGAACAGGAACTCGGCCAGCGCGCGGGCCAGCTCGGTCTTGCCGACGCCGGTGGGTCCCATGAAGAGGAACGAGCCGATGGGCCGCCGCGGATCGCCCAGCCCGGCGCGAGAGCGCCGGACCGCGTTGGCGACGAGGATCAGCGCCTCCTCCTGCCCCACGACACGCTGGCGGAGGCGGTCCTCGATGCGGAGCAGCTTCTCCAGCTCGCCCTCCAGCATCCGCGACACGGGGATGCCCGTCCACTTGGAGACGATCTCCGCCACGTCCTCGGCGTCGACCTCCTCCTTCAGCATGCGCTTGCCGCCCTTGTTCTCGGCCAGCCGCGCCTCCTCGGCCTGCAGCTCCTTCTCCAGCGCGGGCAGGATGCCGTAGCGCAGCTCGGCCGCCTTGTTGAGGTCGCCGGACCTCGTGGCCTTCTCCGCCTCGAAGCGCGTCCGTTCGATCTTCTCCTTCAGCTCCTTGACCTTGTTGAGGGCCGCCTTCTCCTTCTGCCACTCCGCCTTCATGGCCGCGGACTTCTCGCGCAGCTCGGCCAGCTCCTTCTCGAGCTTCGCCAGCCGTTCGCGCGACGCCTTGTCCTTCTCCTTCCTCAGGGCCTGGCGCTCGATCTCGAGCTGGACGATCCGCCGCTCGATCTCGTCGATCTCCACCGGGAGGCTGTCGATCTCGATGCGTAGGCGGCTGGCCGCCTCGTCCATGAGGTCGATGGCCTTATCGGGCAGGAAGCGGTCGGCGATGTAGCGGTGGGACAGCGTCGCGGCGGCGATGATCGCCGAGTCCTGGATCCGCACGCCGTGGTGCACCTCGTAGCGCTCCTTGAGGCCGCGGAGGATCGCGATCGTCTCCTCCACCGTGGGCTCGTCGACGTAGACGGGCTGGAAGCGGCGCTCGAGGGCGGCGTCCTTCTCGATGTGCTTCTGGTACTCGTTGAGGGTCGTGGCGCCGATGCAGCGCAGCTCGCCCCGGGCGAGCATCGGCTTCAGCATGTTGGAGGCGTCCATCGAACCCTCGGCGGCGCCCGCCCCCACCACCGTGTGCAGCTCGTCGATGAAGAGGATGATCTCGCCCTGCGACTCCTGGACCTCCTTCAGCACGGCCTTCAGCCGGTCCTCGAACTCGCCGCGGTACTTCGCCCCCGCGATGAGGGCGCCGAGGTCGAGGGCGATGATCCGCTTGTTCTTGAGGCCCTCGGGGACGTCGCCGGAGACGATGCGCTGGGCCAGCCCCTCGACGATCGCCGTCTTGCCGACGCCCGGCTCGCCGATGAGGACCGGGTTGTTCTTGGTGCGGCGGGACAGGACCTGGATGACCCGCCGGACCTCGTCGTCGCGTCCGATGACGGGGTCCAGCTTGCCGGTGCGGGCGCGCTCGGTGAGGTCCCGGCCGTATCGCTCGAGCGCCTGGTAGCGGTCCTCGGCGTTGGGGTCGGTGACGCGCTGGTTGCCGCGGATCTCCTTCAGCACCCCCAGCAGGTCGTCCCGCTCGAGGCCGTGCTTCTTGAGGATCTCGCCGGCGAGCGTCTTGGCGTCGAGGAGCGCGAGCAGGAGGTGCTCGGTGGACACGTACTCGTCCTTCAATGCTTCCGCCTCGCGCAGCGCCTGCTTCAAGACGCCGTCCAGCTTCGGCGAGAGATGCGTCGCCGCGCCCTGTGTGTGGGGCAGCGCGTCGAGCGCGCGCGCCACGTCCTGGAGGATCCCGCCGGTGTTGAGGCCCATCTTGCCGAGCGCCGCCGGCACGACCCCTCCCTCCTGGGAAACCAGCGTCTGCAGGAGGTGCTCGGGCGTGACCTCGGGATGGTCCCGCTTCTCCGCGTCAGTCTGGGCGGAAGTAATTGCATCCTGGGCCTTTACGGTGAATTGATCCAATCGCATGAGAACGATCCTCCAAGCACGGAATTTAGGCCCTTAGTGCGTCATTGTCAACTTTTTTGAGTGAGCCGACGCTCTAGGATCCCGCTCAGTCGTCGAGGCGCAGCTTGGCGGCTTGCTCCGGGTAGAGCCGGCGGGTGCAATCGGGGCAGATCCCGTGGGTGAACTCGGCCTCGGTGCGCGTACGGATGTAGGCCTCGATCTGGCTCCAGTAGCCGGTGTCGTCACGCACCTTCTTGCACGTGGCACAGATCGGCAGGAGGCCGCTGAGCGTCTTGACGCGGCTCAGGGCCTCGGTGAGGCCGTCGACGAGCTTGTCGCGCTCGCGGAGCGACGTGCTCGGCTCCACGTTCGCGGCGGAGAGGGCCTCCGTTCGTTCCTGCACGTGTCGGTCGAGGTCGCGCTGGAGCCGGAGGTTGTCGACGGCGAGGGCGCAGAGGCCGGCGAGGACCACGAGCACGGCCGTGTCGCTCTCGTCGAAGGCGCTCCGCTTCAGCGCGTCGAGGCTGATGACGCCGAGCAGCCGGCTGCCGACGAGCAGCGGGGCGACGACGGCGCTCTGGATCGCGCGCAGCTCGTCGATCTCCCCGTCGTAGCGGATGTCGACGTCCTGGCGCGCGTCGGTGATGACGAGCGGCCGGCGCTCGCGGGCGCAGCGGGCCGCGTACCCGCGCGGGACGGGAAAGGTGGCCTTCAGGGCGCGGGGGTCGTCGTAACCGATGGTGTGGCTGACGTGAAGGGTCTGGAACACCTCGTCCCAGAACAGGATCGCGCCCTTGTCGGCGGCGGGGACGGCCTCGCGCGCGGCCTGGAGCACCTCGACGAGCAGGGCGTCGAGGTCCCCGGTGCGGCTGAGCGCCTCGGCGGCGCGGCCGAGGGCGACGAACGCGCGGTCGCGGCGTGCGCTCTCCATCGGGGCGCCATCGTAACCGGCCGCGCCGATGGCGTCCACACGCGAGACGGCGCGCGAAGCCTTCAAGCGAGCTTCCGCAACACGAAGCACTTGAGGTAGTACGTCTCCGGCACGCCGAGGACGACGGGATGGTCGCGGGCCTGGCGGCGCTTCTCGACGACCGTCACCGTCGCCGGCGCATCGGCGGCGGCGGCGGCCAGGATCTCCTCGAAGTCGGCCTCGTGGACGTGGTAGGAGCACGAGCAGGTGATGAGGCAACCGCCCGGCTCGAGCAGCTTGAGGGCCCGCAGGTTGATCTCCTTGTAGCCGCGCACGGCCTTCTCGACGGCGTCCTTGCTCTTGGCGAATGCGGGCGGGTCGAGGATCACCGTGTCGAAGCGCTCGCCGCGGTCGTAGAGCTCGCGGAGCAGGTCGAACACGTTGGCCTCGCGGGCGGCGACGTTCCCGAGCCCGTTGCGCTCGGCGTTGCGGACGATCTGGGCGACCGCCTCCGCGGAAGTGTCGACGGCCAGCACCTCGCGCGCGACCCGCGCGGCGTGGAGGGCGAAGCCGCCGTGATAGCTGAAGCCGTCGAGCACGCGCCCGCGCGCGTAGGAACGCGCCATGAGGTGGTTCTCGCGCTGGTCGAGGAACAGGCCCGTCTTCTGCCCGCGCCACAGGTCCGCCTCGAAGCGGACGTCCCCCTCGTTCACCACGACCCGCTCCGGCACCTCGCCGTGGAGCAGGCCCACGCGCTGGTCGAGGCCCTCCAGGGCCCTCACGCGGGGGTCGTTGCGCTCGAGAATGCCCGCGGGCCGCAGCCGCTCGACGAGGATCCGTACCACCTCCTCCTTGCGGGCCTCGGTCCCCTGCGACAGGGTCTGCACGACCAGGTAGTCGCCGTATCGATCGACGATCAGCGAGGGCAGGCGGTCGCCTTCGCCGTGGACCAGGCGGCACGCGGCGGCTCCCTCGGCCACGCTCTCCCGCCAGCGCACCGCGGCCTCGACGCGGTCGCGCAGGAACGCTTCGGGGAGTGTCTCGCCGCGGTCGATCATGCGGAGGCGGATCTCCGACCGCGCCGAGTAGAACGCAAAGCCGAGAGGGCGCCCGCGGGTCCCTTCGACGCGCACGACCGCGCCGGGCGTGATCCCCTGCGCGCGCACGACGTCGGTGCGGAAGATCCAGGGATGGCCGCGCAGGACGCGCGCCTCTCCCTTCCGGCTGACGACGACGGGCCCTTCGACCAAGATCCCCCTTGCGGGGGGATTCTATACGGCGGCGGAGGCGGTCAAGGTCTCTTCGACGGTCGCCGCGGGCGGGACCCCCGGGGCGGCCGGGGCGGCCGAGGCGGGCTGCTCCCGGTTCACGGCGCCGTGGAAGATCGCGCCCTCTTCGATGACGAGGCGCTTCGCGACGAACGTCCCGCGCGCCCGCGCGGTAGGGGAGAGGCGCAACGACTCGGCCCGGACCTCCCCCTCGAACTCTCCCTCGATCTCGACCGCCTTCGCCTTCACGACGGCCTTGACGCGGCTGGAGCCGCCGGTTCGGAGCTGGCCGGCCAGGTGCAGCTCGCCTTCGAAGTGCCCGAGCACGTCGAGGTCCTGTCCGGATATGGTCCCGGTGACGGTGAGGTCGGCGCTGAGAGTGGACTCGCGCCCACCCGTCGCGGGTGGGGTGTCGGCTCCGGATCCGGGGATGCGCATGGTGCCTCCTTCGCGGCCTGCGAGCGCCACTTCCGGAGCGAGGATCCCACGGGCGCCGCCCATCGCATCGTGACTGGGATCACGACCGCCCGAAAGCAGCTGCGCTCGGGCCGCACCCCCGAGCGAGCGGCGGGGGGGAGCGCGAATGCGCGCGGGGGGGTGCTTTCGTTGACCGGTACCCCCCCGTGTTTTCGAATAAGATTCCCCAATGGACGACCTGGTCCGGACCGATCCCGACGTGGCCGAGGCCATTCGTAACGAGACGCGCCGCCAGGGCGCGCAGCTGGAGCTGATCGCCTCCGAGAACTTCGTGTCCGAGGCGGTGCTGGAGGCGCTCGGCACCGTCTTCACCAACAAGTACGCGGAGGGCTATCCGGGCAAGCGCTACTACGGCGGCTGCGAGTACGCCGACGTGGTGGAGACGCTGGCCATCGAGCGGTTGAAGCAGCTCTTCGGCTGCGACCACGCGAACGTGCAGCCGCACTCGGGCGCGCAGGCCAACACCGCCGTCTACATGACGGTGTGCAAACCCGGCGACACCATCCTCGGCATGAACCTCACGCACGGGGGGCACCTGACCCACGGCCATCCCTTGAACTTCTCCGGCCGCATGTACAACGTGGTGGCCTACGGCGTGCGCAAGGAGGACGAGCGCATCGACTACGACGCCCTCCTCGAACTGGCCCGGCAGCACCGGCCGAAGGTCATCGTGGTCGGGGCCAGCGCGTACCCGCGCACCATCGACTTCGTGACGGTGCGCAAGGCGGCCGACGAGTGCGGGGCGGTGATCATGGCCGACATCGCCCACATCGCCGGCCTCATCGCGGCCGAGCTTCATCCGAGCCCGATCCCCCACGCGGAGTTCGTGACCAGCACCACCCACAAGACGCTGCGCGGGCCGCGGGGCGGGCTCGTGATGTGCCAGGAGAAATGGGCGAAGGAGCTCGACAAGCTCGTCTTCCCGGGGATCCAGGGGGGGCCGCTCGTCCACGTGATCGCGGCCAAGGCGGTCTCGTTCAAGGAGGCGCTGACCCCGGAGTTCAAGGCGTACCAGCGGCAGATCGTGGCGAACGCCGCGACCCTGGCCGCAACCCTCAAGACCGAGGGCTGGCGGCTCGTGTCGGGGGGAACCGACAATCACCTGATGCTGATCGACGTCTTCGCCCGCGGCATCACGGGCAAGGTCGCGGAGAAGGCCCTCGACCGCGCGGGCATCACCGTCAACAAGAACACGATCCCCTTTGACACCAACGCTCCGATGGTCGCCTCCGGCATCCGCGTCGGCACCCCCGCCCTCACCACTCGCGGCATGAAGGAGAAGGACATGGAGGAGGTGGGCCGGCTCATCTCCCGCGCGCTGGCCGCGGTGGAGAACGAGTCGGCGCTGGCCGACGTCAAGCGCGACGTCACCAAGCTGTGCGACCGATTCCCGCTCTACGCCGCGCGACTCGAGGCCTACGACCGCGTTCTTTCAGTAGTTCGGGGGGGTACAGCCTAACGAAAGCACCCCCCCCGCGCGCATTCGCGCTCCCCCCCATGTCGCTCCGCGCCCGAGTGAATCGGGCGCTCCGCTGCTACGGGCTGTTGGTCCCGGCCGCAGGCTCATCCGCGCTAACATCCCCCTCGTGACGGGGGCGCGAGCGGACGTGAAACACACCTTCTTCGCCCGGGACGGCCTGCTCGCGCGGGCGCTCCCCGGCTACGAGGAGCGGCCGGCGCAGCAGCGCTTCGCGGAGGCGGTGGACCAGGTGCTCCGCGACGGCGGCCTGCTTCTGGCGGAAGCCGGCACGGGCACGGGCAAGACCCTCGCCTACCTTCTCCCCGCGGTGGAGCTGGGCCGGCGCGTCGTCGTCTCCACCGGCACCAAGAACCTGCAGGAGCAGCTCCTCAACAAGGACATCCCGCTCCTCGCCCGCGCCCTCGGCCGCGACCTGAACGTGGCCGTGATGAAGGGCCGGGGAAACTACCTCTGCCTGATGCGTTTCCGCTCGTTCGGCGAGGCGGGCAGCTTCCGGCGGCTCGACGAGATCCCGCTCTTCCGCGCGGTCGAGGGCTGGGCCCCGCGGACCGAGACGGGGGACCGCTCGGAGATCGCCGATCTGCCCGACACGGTCGACTTCTGGCGGGAGATCTCGGCCTCGAGCGAGAACTGCATCGGCCAGGCCTGTCCCGAGTTCGACCCCTGCTGGGTGACACGCATGCGGCAGCGTGCCCTCGAAGCCGACCTCGTCGTCGTGAACCATCACCTGCTCTGCGCGGACCTCGCGGTCCGGGAGTCCAGCTACGGCGAGGTGATCCCTCCCTACGACACGCTGATCCTCGACGAGGCCCACCTGCTGGAGGACGTGGCCACGCAGTACTTCGGGGTCCACGTGTCCTCCCACCGGGTGGACGATCTGGCGCGGGACGTGGAGCGCGAGCTGAAGGCGGGCCGGCTCGATGCTCCGGACGTGCGATCGGAGCTGGAGACGGTGCGTCACCGCTCCGAGCGGCTGTTCAAGGTGCTGGCCGCCGGGCACGGCCGGCGACTGGCTCCCGGCTGGATGTCCAGCCACGCGGCCGAGGAGGCGCAGGCGCTGCTGATCCGGCTGGAGGGGCTCCGCACCGCGATCCTCGCGCTCCCCGAACGGCCCGAGCCGCTCACCGCCCTCGCCGGGCGGGCCCAGGCGCTGCGGGAGGAGCTGGCCTTCGTGCTCGCGGCCGAGGACGAAGGCCACGTCTACTTCGTCGAGACGCGCGGCCGAGGAGTGTTCCTGAGAGCGACGCCCATCGACGTCTCCGCGCGCCTGCAGGAGCTGCTCTTCGAAGGGCTGCGCGCCGGCGTCCTCACCTCGGCCACCCTCGCCGTGGACGGCGGCTTCGCCTATCTCAAGGAGCGCCTCGGCCTCCGGCCGACCGAGGAGCTGCTCCTGCCCTCGCCTTTCGACTACGCCGAGCAGGCGGTGCTCTACGTCCCTCGCGGAATGCCCGATCCCGTCTCACCGAGCTTCGTGGAGCGCGCGGCGGCCGAGATCGTCCGGCTGCTCGCCGTCACGCGCGGACGCGCCTTCGTCCTCTTCACCTCCTACGCGAACATGAACGCGGTGGCCCAGCGCATTGCCGGCGAGGTGCCCTACCCGCTCCTCATCCAGGGCGAGGCGCCCAAGCCGGTTCTGCTGGAAGCCTTCCGCTCGACCCCCAACGCCGTGCTCCTCGCCACCGCGTCCTTCTGGCAGGGCGTGGACGTCGTCGGTCAGCAGCTCTCGTGCGTGATCATCGACAAGCTGCCCTTCGCTTCTCCCGGCGATCCGGTGGTCGCGGCCCGCATCGATCGGCTCCGTAACCGTGGCGGCAACCCGTTCGGCGACTACCAGGTCCCGGTCGCCATCCTCATGCTGAAGCAGGGGCTGGGCCGTCTCATCCGCGCCTCCACCGACCGCGGCGTGCTGGCCGTGCTCGACAGCCGGCTCGTGCAGAAGGCCTACGGACGGCGCTTCCTGGCCAGCCTGCCCGGCGCGCGCCTGGTGCACGAGCTCGACGAGGTGAGGACCTTCTTCGACACCGAGCCCACCCCGCCGCTAGAAGGAGCCTTGCCGCTCCGATTCCACCGGCACAAGCCTTCGAAGCGTCCATAGGGTCAAACAGGCCATCGCTGACCCGACCAGAATGCCAAAGCCCAGGCCGAAGGTCAGGTGGCCGACGATGTGCGGCAAGGCGCCGGATGCGTGAGGAGGAGAGTACTCCGCAGCGGCGAAAACGTTTTGAACGCCGGTCACGGCGGCGAACGCAATCGCCAACACGATCAGGAGCTGGGTCCAGAAGACCAGCAAGATCGTGGCGACGATGACGTTCGAATAGCGACCGAGACGCCGGAAGTGCATCAGGACAACCGCGAGCAGGACGGAGACGGCACCGGCGACGGTGACGCTGGAGAGCCGAACGATGGCGCGCGGGGCACCGGCAGCGTGCAGCACGAGCCGAAGCGCCCATACCGCCGCAATCAAGGCGAACAGGGGCGCGAGAAGGCGAACATGATCCCGCAGTCCCAGACTGCCCACCGTCATTGGACCTCCTTGGCGGCGCCGGTGACCCTGGCGAGCAGAAGGGTCATGTCGTCCACGATTTCCTGGCCTGACCAGTCGCGCGCGGCCCCGAGCACCACTCGTTGGATCTCAGACAAGGGGTTTTCGCGGTGCGCGGCGACGAGGGTCTCGAGCCGAGCCTCTCCGAAGGACTCTCCTTGCGGGGTCTCTGCTTCCGTGACGCCGTCGGAGTAGACCACGATGGTATCCCCCGGCTGAAGCGGGACCTGGCCCACCTGATATTCGGAGTCGAGGAACAGTCCCAGAGGCGGGCCTCCCCGATCGAGCCTACGCCCGCGGCCCGATCCGAGGAGGATGGGAAGGGGATGACCGGCATTGACGTAGCTGAGCTGCCGGTCGGCCCCGTTCCACTCGCCATAGAACAACGTGGCAAACTTGGCCGCGGGTTGGGTGATCTCGTACAGGTGGCGATTGAGTTGAGAGCACAACTGACCGGGCATACGAACGGTCCGGGCCAGCGTCCGCAGGACCGCGTGCAGGTTGGACATCAGGATCGCGGCCGAGATCCCCTTGCCGCTGATGTCGGCGAGGGCGAAGGCCACGCGCCCGTCGGAGAGCGGCAGAACGTCATAGTAGTCCCCGCTGATTCCGCGCGCCGGCTGGCAGACTGCCGCGAACTCGAGGCCGCCCTTCGAGGGGAACTGTCTCGGGAAGAGCGCCTGCTGCACTTCGAAGGCGAAGTTCACCTCCGCCTCTTTGCGCGCCAGCTCGTGCCGGCTGGCTCGTAGCTCGGCCAGCACCCTGTACAGCGCCATCGCGAGAATGCCCACCGCCGTGGTCCCCGCGAACGACAACCCCCAGGTCAGGAGGGCCGATCTCGTCAGCAGGTCACGGCCGAGGTAGAGGAGCAGCCCGGCGCCCAGCAGGACACCGGAGACGTAGGCTTTCTCTCGCATGAGGAATGGGACCGGGCGAACTCCATTCTCGCACACAGCCGCGGGACCCCTGGAGAGGCTCCGCGGCTCGGGATTCCGCGCCCGAGGCCGATTTTGTTAGATTAGGACCGTGTTCGAGGTCGCCTACGAGACGACGTTCTGCGCCACCCACCGGCTGACCGAGGACGGCCGTCCCATCGAGCCCGTCCACGGGCACGACTGGCGGGTCGAGGCGGTGGCGGCGGGGGAGACGCTGGACCGGATCGGGGTGGTCCTCGACTTCGAGCATCTGAAGAAGGTGCTGGCCGAAGTCTGCTCTCGGTTCCACTACCGGGACGTCAACGCGCACGCGGCCTTCGCGGGCCAGAGCCCTTCGGCCGAAGCCGTCGCGCGCTACTTCTTCCTCGAGGTCCGCAAGGGCCTCGGCGAGGAAGGCCGCCTCCTCCGCCGGGTGCGGGTCTGGGAGGCCCCCGGCTGCAGCGCCACATACACCGAGTGAGCGCACCGCGGCGCCGATCGTGCTGACCGTCAACGAGGTCTTCTTCTCGATCCAGGGCGAGGGCACCCGGGCCGGGCAGCCCTGCGTCTTCGTCCGCCTGACCGGCTGTCCGCTGCGCTGCGTGTGGTGCGACACCGCCTACGCGTTCCACGAGGGCACCCGGCGCGCGGAGGAGGACGTGATCGCCGAGATCGAGCGCCATCCGTGCCGTCTGGTGGAGCTGACCGGCGGTGAGCCGCTCTCCCAGCCGGCCGCCTTCCCGTTCATCACGCGGCTCCTCGACGCGGGTTGGCAGGTCCTGGTCGAGACCTCGGGCCATGTCTTGCTGGACGGGCTCGACCGGCGCGCGGTCGCGATCATGGACGTCAAGGCTCCGGGCTCGGGTGAGACCCACCGCATGGAGTGGCGCAACCTGGAGCTGCTCAAGCCGACCGACGAGGTGAAGTTCGTGATCGCCGGCCGTGCCGATTACGAGTGGTCGCGCGATCTGGCGCGGGACCGGGGACTCTTCGCCCGCTGCCCGGTCCTGTTCTCGCCCGTGCACGGCGTCCTGGAGCCGGGAGAGCTGGCCGGTTGGATCCTGCAGGACGGTCTCCCCGCGAGGCTGCAGGTCCAGCTCCACAAGTACCTCTGGCCGGGCGTGGAGAGGGGCGTGTGAAGCCGCGGGCGGTCGTCTGCGTGAGCGGCGGGATGGACTCCTGCCTCACCGCCGCCATCGCCGCGGCCGAGCACCGGCTGGCCTTTCTGCACGCCAACTACGGCCAGCGGACGGAGGCCAAGGAGCTCGACTGCTTCCGCCTCCTCGCCGACCACTTCCGGGCCGAGCGCACGCTGGTCGTGGACTTCACGCACCTGCGCGCGATCGGCGGGAGCAGCCTCACCGATCCGGCGGTGCCCGTGCGCGAGGGCCCGCCGGTGCCCGGGGTGATTCCCACGTCCTACGTGCCGTTTCGCAACGCCCACCTGCTCTCGGCCGCCGCCTCCTGGGGCGAAGCGCTGGGAGCGCGGGCCATCTTCGTGGGCGCGGTGTGGGAGGACTCCTCGGGCTATCCCGACTGCCGGCCCGAGTTCTACCGCGCCTTCGAAAAGGCGATCCGCGAGGGCACGCGGCCGGACACCGACCTGCGCATCATCACGCCCGTGATCTCGCTGACCAAGGCCGAGATCGTCCGGCAGGGACGACAGCTCGCGGCGCCGTTCGAGAAGACATGGTCGTGCTACCAGGCCGAGGACCAGGCGTGCGGGGTCTGTGAGAGCTGCCGGCTGCGCCTCAAGGGGTTCGCGGAGGCGGGGGCCGAGGACCCCATTCCCTACCGGAAGCGGCTCTAGCCCGGGCCGGCGCGGCGTGACAGAATGGAAAGGTTGCGGGGCGGAGGGCCCCTCTGGAGGACCATGCGATGAAGCGTTTGTTTGTCACGGGCGGGCTGTTCCTGGCCCTCGCCCTCGCGGGGTCCGCGGCCCGGGCCCAGACGGGCACCGCCCGCGGGAAGATCACGGACGACAAGGGTCAGCCGATCGTCGACGCCATCGTGACGATCGAGTATCAGGGCGGCGTGACCCGGAAGTACGAGACCAAGACCAACAAGAAGGGGGAGTACACGCAGGTCGGCATCTACCCGGGCGTGTACAAGGTGACGGTCACCAAGGAGGGCTACCAGGGCGGAGTGCTGGACGCGCGGATCAGCCTCGGCGAGCCCACCTACCTCAACGACATGAAGCTGATGACCAAGAGCGCGGCCCAGGCCGCGGCGGCCGGCGCCGACAAGGGGCGGGCCGAGCTTTCCGCCGCCTTCAAGAACGCCACGGAACTCACGCAGTCCGGCAAGTACGACGAGGCGATCGCCGCGTACAACCAGATCCTCACGACCAACCCGTCCATCCCCGAGGTGCAGTACAACCTCGGGTACATCTACACCCAGAAGAAGGACTGGGCGAGCGCGGAAGCGGCCTACAAGAAGGCGCTCGAGCTGAAGCCGTCCTACAGCGAAGCGAGCCTCGCCTTGGCCCGGGTGTACCAGGAGAGCGGCCAGGGCGACAAGGCCATCGAGCTGATGAACAAGGCGGGCGCGGCCAACGAGGGCGACGCCAAGGTCCAGTTCAACCTGGGCGTGTTCAACCTGAATTCGGGAAAGAGCGAGGAGGCCCTCGCCGCGTTCCAGAAGGCGGCGGCGGCCGACCCCACCAACGCGGAGCCGTATTTCTACGTCGGCACGATCCTCGTCGGCCAGAACAAGGTCCCCGACGCCGTCGCCAGCCTCGAGAAGTACCTCTCCATGAAGCCGACGAACGCACAGAACGTGGCCACCGCCCAGGGCCTGCTGCAGGCGCTCAAGCCCAAGAAGTGATCGCCGACCGCGTGGCCGCCGTCCGGGACCGCATCGCCCGGGCGGCGGCGCGTGTCGGCCGTACGGCCGGCGAGGTGACGCTCGTGGCCGTGAGCAAGACGCATCCGCCGGAGGCCGTCCGCGAGGCGTTCGCCGCCGGCGTTCGCGACGTCGGCGAGAACCGGGTCCAGGAGGCGGAGGGCAAGGTCGCCGCTCTCGCCGACCTCGCTCCGCAGGGGCTGCGCTGGCATCTGGTCGGCCACCTCCAGTCGAACAAGGCGAAGAAGGCGGTCGCGCTCTTCGACTGGGTGCACTCGCTCGACGGGGCGCCGATCGGCCGGCGGCTGGGCGAGGCCGCGGCGGCGGCGGGGCGGGAGCTGCGGGCCCTCGTGCAGGTGGAGCTCGCGGCCGAGCAGACCAAGTTCGGTCTGGACGAGTCCCAGCTCTTTCCCGCGCTCGAGTCGCTCCGAGGGCTGGGCGCGGTGAGGCTGCTCGGCCTCATGGCCCTGCCCCCCTACGAGGAGGACGCCGAACGGACCCGCCCCTACTTTCGCCGGCTGCGAGCCCTTTGCGACCGCGCGAAGCAGGCGGGCCTCATCGAGGGCGCCGAGCTGTCCATGGGGATGAGCCACGACCTCGAGGTGGCGGTGGAGGAAGGCGCGACGCTGGTGAGGGTCGGCACCGCCATCTTCGGCGAGCGGCACGACTAAAGGAGGACACGGTGTTCGTCTTTGGAAACATCCTGATCGGGCTCGCTCAGGTCCTCGGCTCGTTGCTGTGGCTCTACATGTGGCTGCTCATCGGCCGAGCCATCATCTCGTGGGTGAACGCCGACCCGCGCAACCCGATCGTCCGCTTCCTCATCACGGTCAGCGACCCTCCGCAGCGGGTGATCCGCCGGATGCTGCCCAGCAGCCTGCGCTATTTCCCTCTCGACATCGCGTTCCTGGTGCTCTTCGGCCTCGTGATCTTCGCTCGCTTCGCCGTCGTGCAGACGCTGGAAGATCTCGGCCAGCGCTTGCGCCAGCCCACCTACTACGTGCCGCCCCCCGCCGCCGTGGAGGCGCCTCCCCCGAACCTCCCGACCCCGGTGCCCTCCCCGGCCTCGGCTCCCGGCGCAGGCCCGACGCGAAACCCTTGAGCCGGCGCCGCGATCGTGCGACCCTAGGCGGCAGCCAAGGGAGACGCGTGGTATGAAAATCTCTCCGATGGACCTCCAGCGGCAGACCTTCGCCCAGCGGCTGCGCGGCTTCGACCCCGCCGAGGTCCGCACCTACCTCAACATCGTGGCGGAGGAGGTCGCGGCGCTGCAGCGCGAGCGCGACGGCCTCGAGCAGGAGGTGCAGTCGCTCCGCGCGCTGGTCGACGAGCACCGCCAGCGGGAGACGATCCTCAAGAACACCCTGCTCACCGCGCAACGGCTCTCCGAGGAGATCAAGGAAGCGGCCCGCAAGCAGTCGGAGACCGTCGTCAAGGAGGCGGAGATACAGGCCGACCGGCTGCTCGAGCTGGCCCAGAGCCGGGCCCAGGAAGTGGAGCGCGGCATCCTCGACCTGAGGGCCCACCGCAGCTCGCTCCGCACCGACGTCCGCGCCCTCATCACCCGCCTCACCCACATCCTCGACCTGCAGGAAGAGGCCGAGGTCGAGGACAACCTCCGCTTCCTGAAGCGGCGCGAAGAGGGCCGGTAGTCTCGCCGTCCGCCGCGGCCCTGGATCGCGCCTCCCGCCGATGACGCCGGCCGATCTCCTCGTCCTCAACATCGGCCGCCTCGCGACGCTGGCGGGAGCCGCTCCGCGCACGGGCGCCGGCTTGCGCGATCTCGCTCTCGTCGAGAACGTCGCCGTGGCCTGCCATCGCGGGCGCATCGTCTACGCCGGGCCGGAGGTCGGCCTTCCCACGGCCGTGACCCCCGAACCGGGGGCGACGGTGCTCGACGCCGAGGGCGCGTCCGTCGTTCCCGGCTTCGTCGACGCCCACACGCACCTGGCCTTCGCGGGGGACCGCGACGAGGAGATCCGTCGACGGCTGGCCGGGGCCAGCTACCGCGAGATCGCGGCCGCGGGGGGTGGGATCGTCCGCAGCGTCGAGGCGACCCGTAAGGCGTCCCGGCCGGAGCTGGCGGCGGCGATCCGCTCCCGCCTCGACGAGATGCTGCTCCAGGGCACCACCACCGCCGAGGTGAAGAGCGGCTACGGGCTCGAGCTCGAGGCCGAGATGCGGTCGCTCGAGGCGATCCGTGATGCGGCGGCCGCGCATCCCGTCACCGTCGTCCCCACGTTCCTGGGTGCGCACGAGTGCCCCCTCGAGCACCGCGGCGACCGGGAGCGCTACCTGCGCCTGCTCGTGGACGAGATGATCCCCGAGGTCGCCCGCCGCCGCCTGGCCGTCTTCTGCGACGTCTTCTGCGAGGAGGGTGTCTTCAGCGTGGCCGAGACGCGGCGCGTGCTGCTCGCGGCCCGCGAGCGCGGCCTCGGCCTGCGCGTCCACGCCGACGAGCTCACGCCCGCCGGCGGCGCGGAGCTGGCCGCGGAGCTGGGCGCGCGCTCCGCCGACCATCTCGTCCACGTCTCCCCGGCGGGCATGCGGGCGCTCGCCCAGGCCCCGTGCGCGGCGACGCTGCTCCCCGCCGCCTCCTTCTACCTGCGGCTTCCCCGCTTCGCGCCGGCGCGGGCGCTCGTCGAAGCGGGGGCGTCCGTCGCCCTCGCCACCGACGCGAACCCCGGCGGGGGATTGTCGCCCTCGATGCCGTTCGCGATGACGGTGGCCTGCTTCTCCATGGGCCTGTCCTTCGAGGAGGCGCTCGCCGCCGCCACCCTCAACGCCGCCTGGTCGCTCGACGTCCACCACGAGCGCGGGAGCGTGGAGGTGGGCAAGCGGGCCGACCTCGTCGTCCTGCGCTCGCCGCGGCTGCTCGACCTCGTGCGCGTGGGCGTTCCCGCGATCCGGGCCGTCGTGAAGGACGGGCGCGTCGCCGTTCGCGATGGCAGAATGCTGGCGTGAGCGCGATCCTCGCCGTCGAAGGCCTCGTCAAGACGTATCCCGGGACGCGCAAGACGCCGCCGGTGGAGGCGGTGCGGGGTGTGTCGTTCGACGTCGCGCAAGGGGAGTTCTTCGGCCTGCTCGGCCCGAACGGCGCCGGCAAGAGCACCACCCTCGGCTGCATCACCACTCTCGTGCGGCCGACCGCGGGCCGGGTGGTGGTCGACGGAATCGACGTCATCCGGCAGCCGAGCGAGGTCAAGCGCCGAATCGCGGTCGTCCCGCAGATGCGCAACCTCGACCGCGACCTGACCGTGCGCGAGGTGCTCACGTTCCACGCCGCGTACTTCGGCCTGCCGAAGGCAGAACGCGAATCCCGCGCCGATCGCCTCCTCGCCGAGATGCAGCTCACCGAGAAGGCGGGCGTGAAGCCCCTCATCCTCTCGGGGGGCCTCCAGCAGCGGCTCCTCATCGCGCGGGCCCTGATGCACGACCCGAAGGTGCTGCTCCTCGACGAGCCGACGATCGGCCTCGACCCTCAGGCCCGGCGCCTGCTGTGGGAGACGCTGCGCCGCCTGCACGAGGGCGGCCTGACCCTCATCATGACGACGCACTACATGGAGGAGGCCGACCGGCTGTGCCAGCGGCTGGCCATCATCGACCACGGCAAGATCCTCCAGCTCGACACGCCCGCGGCCTTGAAGAAGGCACTCCCGGGGGGCCGGATCCTCGACCTGTGGGTGCGCAGCCCGGAGCCGATCGCCCCGCGCCTGGAGACGCTGCCGGGCGTGCTGCGGGTGGAGAAGGTGACGAGCTCCGGCCAGGAGGACGGCTTCGAGCGCCTGCGGCTCTTCGTGGACCCCAAGGACGGCCTGCTCGACCGCGTGCTGCAGGCGGTGCAGAGCGCCGCGGGGGATCTGGACCACGTGAGCCTGACCCAGCCGAGCCTGGAGGACGTCTACATCCACCTCACGGGCAAGGAGCTGCGGGAGTGACGGAGCCCTCGCCCCGCCGCCATGGTGGCGGCGTCGGGCCAGTCGAAGTGAGCGCACCGCGGGCCGCGCTTCGCGCGAAGTAGCGCCCGGGCCGTTCTTCGAGCATCATGGGCGGCGAGAACCTGACGATGACCGCCTTCCTGGCCCTGCTCCGCCGCGACTTGAAGGTGGCCTCGCGAAACGCCCTGCCGCTGCTGATGGCGACCCTCACCCAGCCCATCCTGGTGGTGCTGGTCTTCGGAAACATCCTGCCCCGCCTGCACCTGGTGGCCGACGAATTCCGCACGGTCATGGTGCCCGGCCTGATGTCGATCACGATGCTGATGGCCGGCGTGCAGGGCGTGCTCATGCCGTTGACGATCGACCTGTCGGGAAGCCGGGAGGTGGACGAGCGCCTGCTCGCGCCCATCAGCGTCCTCGGCGTCGCCATCGAGAAGGTGGTGGCGGGAGCGATCCACGCGGCGGTGGCTGGCCTCATCGCCCTTCCCGCCATGATGTTTCTCATGCACCAGACGACCGGCGTCGAGGTGCACCCGCGCTGGGCCGCGCTGCTGCCCTTGGTGGCGCTGTGCGGCCTGCTGTCGGCCGCCTTCGGCCTGACCATCGGCAGCCGGGTCCAGCCGCGCTTCAGCGGCCTGCTCTTCGCGGTGATCCTGGGGCCGATGATGCTCTTCGGGTGCGCCTACTACCCGTGGACGGGGCTCGCGGTCATCGGCCCCTTGCAATACATCTTCCTGCTCAACCCGCTCGTCTTCATGAGCGAATCGATGCGCCTGGCGGTGACGCCCGACGTCGCCCACATGCCGGCGCCGCTCCTTCTCGCGGGAGCCGTCGGCTTCGCCGCGCTCTTCACGCTGCTCGGCGCTCGATCCTTCGAGAAGCGGACGATTCTCTAGAGAGTTCGGGGGTACGGTCCTCGACGAACGACGGGTGATCCGGCGCACAACTCTCTCGCGCGGGAGTATGCTCGGTGAGAACCGAGGAGGTGAGCCGTGGCGGAGAAAGTGCGCTCGGTCGAGTACTACTACGCGACCATTCCCGACGAACCGGGAACCGGGTCCAAGGTTCTCGCTCAGCTGCAGCAGGCGGGCGTGAACCTGCTCGCCTGTCTGGCCTTCCCGAGCGAGAAGGGAAGAACGCAGATCGACGTCGTGCCCGAGAACGCCGGTGCGCTCAAGGAGGCCGCGGGCAAGGGCGGCATCAAGCTGACCGGCCCCCGCAAGGCTTTCCTGGTCCAGGGTGACGACCGCGTGGGCGCGGTGGCAGACGTCATGCGGAAGCTCGGCGAGGCCAGGATCAACATCACGGCGGCGGCCGCCGCGGCGGCCGGAGGCGGACGCTACGGGATGGTCCTCTGGGTGGCCCAGGCCGATCACGCGAAGGCGGCCAAGGCGCTCGGGGCCTAGAACCGGCGGGAGGCCACCGCCTGCACCACCGCCGTCAGGCTCGGGAAGCGCAGACAGTCCTGCTCTGCGTAGAGACCGGCGGTGTCGATGAGCCAGGCCTGAAGCCCGGCCGCTCGAGCCCCCACGACGTCGATGTGGAAGAAATCGCCGACGTGGAGCGTCGATGCGGCCTCCGCACCCAGGCGCTCGAGCGCGAGCCTGAAGATCGCCGGATCCGGCTTCTCGACCCCCAGCTCGAAGGAATCCATCACCAGGTCGAAGGCGGAGAGGAGGCCGAGCCGCTCCAGCTTCGCGCGCAGCGTGCCGTTGGAGTTGGAGACCACGACGAGGCGCAGTCCGAGACGCCGCAAGGACGCCAGCGCGGGCGACACCTCCGCGGGGACGCTCTCCCAGAGGTTGTGGCGGCGGTGGTACTCGTGCAGCTCGGTGAGCGCGTCGTCGGTGGCCTCCGACAGCGCGATGCCCGCATGGGTGAGGACGAGGTTGAAGTAGTCCCAGCCGCGGCTCCGGTCCGTCGTGGTCCCGATGCGCTCGGCCGTGTCGAGCTCGCGCTTGGCGGGTGGCTCGGCCGCCTCGAGCCGCGCCGGCTCCACGAGGACGCCGCGGCGGGCGAGGGACTCGCTGACCCGGATCCAGTTCGGGTTGACGAGCACCCCGCCCGCGTCGAGGAAGATCGCCTCCAGGGCCATGGGCAACAGCCCCGGAGTATATGACGCCGCCGGTTATTCGTTCATCCGCCGCCGGACCTTGCCGGCGACCCGCTCGGCCTCTCCTCGGCCGGCGAGATCAGCATCGCCGGCGGCCTCCCCGATGCTTCTCTTGAGGGTTCCCTTGGCCTCCTGGGCCGCGCCCTTGACCGCCTCCAGGGGCCGGGCGACGGCCTGGCGCACCTTTCCGACGTTCTTCTCCAGGTTGCCTTCCACCTCGAGCCGCGGGTTGCCGACCGCCCGGCCGGCCGTCTCCTTCACCTTGCCCTTCGCCCGCTGACCGGCGCCCTTCATCTGCTCCTTGAAAGCACCCATGAACCCTCCTTTGTCGACTCCTCCCCAGGTGAGAGCACGTTGTGTGCCAGCGGGCCTCTACGGCCGTGGCATACTGCGGCGGACGCCATGCCGGTGATCGAGAGCCAGGTCGACGCCTCCGCGGCCGAGTTCAAGGCCAACCTCACGCACATGAACGCGCTCGAGGCGGAGCTGAGGGCCCACCTCGCCGTGGCCCACGCCGGCGGCGGCGAAGAGGCTCAACGGCGGCAACGCGAGCAAGGCAAGCTGCCGGTGCGCGATCGCGTGGAGCGCCTGCTCGACCGCGGCACGCCCTTCCTGGAGATCGCGGCGCTCGCCGCGGACGGCATGTACGACGGAGCCGCGCCGTCGGCGGGCCTGGTCACCGGCATCGGGCGCGTCAGCGGCCGTGAGGTCATGGTGATCGCCAACGATCCCAGCGTGAAGGGCGGGACCTACTTCCCCCTCACGGTGAAGAAGCACCTGCGGGCCCAGGAGATCGCGGGGGAGAACCGGCTCCCGTGCGTCTACCTCGTCGACTCGGGCGGAGCCTTCCTGCCTCTGCAGGCCGACGTCTTCCCGGACCGCGACCACTTCGGCCGCATCTTCTACAACGAGGCGCGCCTGAGCGCGGCCGGGATCGCGCAGATCAGCGTGGTCCTCGGCTCGTGCACGGCGGGCGGCGCCTACGTGCCCGCCATGAGCGACGAGACCGCGATCGTCAAGGGCCGGGGCACGATCTTCCTCGGCGGGCCACCCCTGGTGAAGGCCGCCACCGGCGAGGAGGTGACGGCCGAGGAGCTGGGCGGCGCCGAGGTCCACACCCGGATCAGCGGCGTGGCCGACCATCTGGCCACCGACGACGAACACGCCCTCGACATCGCCCGGGACATCGTCTCCCGCCTCACCACGCGCAAGGAGTCGCCGTGGGCGGTGGGCGCGAGCGAGGAGCCTGCGTACGATCCGACGGAGCTGGGGGGGATCATCCCCACGAACCGGCGCAAGGGCTACGACATCCACGAGGTGATCGCGCGGATCGTGGACGGCAGCCGCTTCAGCGAGTTCAAGGCCCTCTACGGGCCCACTCTCGTCACCGGATTCGCCCACCTGATGGGTTATCCCGTGGGGATCCTGGCCAACAACGGCGTGCTCTTCTCCGAGAGCGCGCTGAAGGCCACCCATTTCATCGAGATGTGCTGCCTCCGCAAGGTGCCGCTGCTGTTCCTCCAGAACATCACCGGCTTCATCGTGGGCAAGGAGTACGAGCAGCGGGGCATCGCGAAGGACGGGGCCAAGATGGTGCACGCGGTGGCCAACGCCCAGGTGCCGAAGTTCACCGTCATCATCGGGGGCAGCTTCGGGGCCGGCAACTACGGGATGTGCGGGCGCGCCTTCCAGCCGCGGCAGCTGTGGATGTGGCCGAACGCGCGGATCTCCGTCATGGGCGGCGAGCAGGCGGCCTCGGTGCTGGCCCAGGTGAAGCAGGAACAGCTCGAGCGGCAGGGCAAGACCATGAGCGCGGCCGAGATCGACGCTTTCAGGGCGCCAACCCTCGCCAAGTACGAGGAGGAGGGCAGCCCGTACTACTCGAGCGCGCGGCTGTGGGACGACGGCGTGATCGCGGCCCGCGACACGCGCACCGTGCTCGGGCTCGGCCTCTCCGCGGCCCTCAACGCCCCGATCCCGGAGACGCGCTTCGGGATATTTCGCATGTGAGCTCGGGCCTCCGCCCGTACCATGCCCTCCGGCATCGCGACTTCCGCCGGCTGTGGGCCGCGCAGCTCGTTTCCATCACCGGCTCCCAGATGCAGATGGTGGCCCTCCACTGGCACGTGTACCTCCTCACCCGGTCGCCCCTGGCCCTGGGCATGGTGGGACTGACCCGGGTCATTCCCATCATCGCGTTCTCGCTGTGGGGCGGGGTCGTCGCCGACCGTGCGGACCGCAGGAAGGTGATGTTCGCGGCTCAGTCGGGCATGGCCCTGCTCTCGGCGGCGCTGGCCGCGCTCACCTTCGCCGGTCGCGAGACCGTGCTCACGCTCTACGCCCTGAACGCGCTTCTCGCCGCGGCCTCGGCGTTCGACAATCCGGCCCGGCAGGCGCTCATCCCGCGCCTGGTGCCGCCGGAGGACCTGCCCGGGGCGCTCTCGCTGAACCTCACGATGTTCCACGCCGCGTTCATCATCGGCCCCGCCCTGGCCGGGCTGCTGATCGCGGGACACGGGACGATCGTCGTCCGGCCGGCCGAGCTGGCGGGGGCGGGCGCCGGCCGGGACACGGGCTCCCTGGCCTTCATCTACGCGCTCAACGCTCTGTCATTCCTGGCCGTGCTCTTCGCCCTGATCACCATGCGCACCTCGGGTGTGGTCACGGTCGAGGGGGGCGCCCACGAGCCGCCGCTGGCTGCCCTGCGCGCGGGGCTCCGCTTCGTCCTCACGACGCCGATCATGGTCTGGACCATGGGCCTCGACTTCTTCGCCACCTTCTTCGCGGGCTCGATGTCGCTGCTGCCGATCTTCGCCGACCAGGTCCTCGGCGTCGGCGCCGCGGGCTACGGGTGGCTGGTCGCCGCTCCCGCGATCGGCGCCCTGCTCGGCTCGATCTACACGTCCGTGTGGCCGTTGCCCCGGCGGCAGGGAGTGGTGCTGCTGTGGTCCATCGCCGCCTATGGCGTCGCGACGATCGTGTACGGCCTGTCCCGCAGCTACGGGCTCACCCTCGCCGCCCTCGCCGCCACCGGCCTCGCCGACCTCGTCTCCACGGTCGTGCGACAGACGCTGCGCCAGCTCCTGACCCCCGACCACCTGCGGGGGCGCATGACGTCGGTGAACATGATCTTCTTCATGGGCGGCCCGCAGCTCGGAGAGATGGAGGCAGGGCTGGTGGCCGCGCTCTTCCGCTCCGCGGTCATGGGTGTGACCGTGTCCGTCGTTTCGGGCGGAGCGGCCACGATCCTCCTCGCGGCGGCGGTCGCAGGGGCGACGCCGCTCGTCCGGCGCTACGAGCCGCCCTCGGCGGCGCGGCGCGCCTGAGTGGCCGGGCGCCGAGGCCCCGTGGCATACTGCACGCGCGTGAATCTCGAGCGCATCGAGGTGCAGTTCGACGGTCCGGTGGCGCGCATCTGGCTGAACCGCCCCGCCGCCCGGAACGCGTTCGACGGCCTGATGGTCACCGAGCTGCGCAAGACGCTCTTCGACCTCCGCACGGTCGACGCCGCGCGCGTGGTCGTGCTCGGCGGCCGGGGTCCTTCCTTCTGCGCCGGGGCCGACCTCGAGTGGATGCGGGCGACCGCGTCCTTCTCGCGCGAGGAGAACCTGCGCGAGGCCCAGGCGCTGGCCGATCTCTTCTTCACCGTGTACGAGTCGCCCAAGCCGGTGGTGGCCCGCGTCCATGGCGCCGCGCTCGGCGGGGGATCGGGTCTCGTCGCCGCGTGCGACATCCCGGTCGCGGCCCTCGGCACCCAGTTCGGCTTCACCGAGGTGCGGCTGGGGATCCTCCCCGCGGTGATCTCCCCCTACGTGATCGGCAAGATCGGCGAATCGGCGGCGCGAGAGCTGTTCCTCACCGGCGAGCGCTTCGAGGCGGTGCGGGCCCTCGAGATCGGCCTCGTGCGCGCGGCGGTGCCCGAGGCGGACCTCGACGCCGCCGTCGAAGGACGGGTGCAGGAGCTTCTGAAGGCGGGTCCGCGCGCGATCGCCGAGGCCAAGGCCCTCATCCGAGAGGTCGCGTTCCGGCGGGTGGAGGACGTGCAGCGCTATACGGTGGAGCGCATCGCCGAGGTCCGGGCCTCGCCCGAGGGCCAGGAGGGCATGCGCGCGTTCCTGGAGAAGCGCAAGCCCTATTGGGTCCCTTGAGCCCGCCGGCTCCGCCCGGCGCCCGGCGCCGCCGCGGGCCCCTCGGCGTCGCGCTCGCGATCCTGATCGTCGCCGTCGGCGTGCTCGGCGCGTGGTCGTCGCGGCACAGCGCCGGGCACCTCGTCTACGCCCTCGACGACGCCTACATCCACATGGCCATGGCCCGGAACCTGGCCGAGCACGGCGTCTTCGGCGTGAGCCGGTACGGCTTCACGTCGTCTTCGTCCTCGCCGCTGTGGACGCTGCTGCTCGCCGGCCTGTTCGCGCTTCTCGGCCCGCGCGACTGGTTCCCTCTCGCGGTCAACGTCCTCTTCGCCGCTTCGCTGCTGATGGTGGCCGACCGCGTGCTCCAGGCCCACGCGGTGCGGCCGCAGTCCCGCCTCCTGGCGATGGCCGCCATCGTCGTCCTCACGCCCGTTCCGCCGCTGGTGCTGGTGGGACAAGAGCACCTCCTGCACGCGACGCTGACGCTCGCCTTCGCGGGGCTGATGACACTCGCGCCGCCGCCGCCGGCCTTGCTCTGCGTCGCCCCCTTGCTGACGGCGACGCGATACGAGGGACTGTTCCTCGTCTTCATCGCATGCCTCGTTCTCGCCGGCCGGCGCCGCTTCGGGTTCGCGCTCGCGCTCGGCGTCGTTTCGCTGCTGCCGCCGGCCGCCTATGGCCTCGTCTCCCTCGCCCACGGCTGGTACGCGCTGCCCAACCCGGTCATCCTCAAGGGCGCCCTGGGGGAGGGCCTGACGGGCGGGGGGCGCCTGGCCCTCGTGCCGTTCCTCGGTGGCTGGGGCGAGCTCGTCCGCACCCCCCACGTCCTGGCGCTCTTCGTCCTGGCCGGGGTCACGCTCCTCGCGCGCTGGCGATCGCCGTCGTCGCGGGAGGGAACGCTGCTGATCCTGTTCCTGGGGACGGCGATCCTCCATCTGCAGTACGCCCGGACCGGATGGTTCTATCGCTACGAGGCCTACCTGGTGGCCTTCGGCATCGTGGCGGGGGCGGTCGCGCTGGACGGCCTCGGCGATCGCGTTCGCCCGAGGTGGCTGCCCGCCGCGCTCGCTTCCGCGGCCGCGCTGGTCTGCGCCGTCCGCGGCGTGCGCGCCTACGTCGAGACGCCCGGAGCGGTCGGAAACATCTACGAGCAGCAGATCCAGATGGGCCGCTTCCTCGCCCGGTACTACCCGGGAGAGACGGTGGCCGCCAACGACATCGGCGCGATCGACTGGCTGGCCGACCTGCGGGTGATGGATCTCTGGGGCCTGGCGAGCCGCGAGGTGGCCGAGGCGAAGCTCACCGGCCGGTACACGACCTCCGGAATCGCCGAGCTGGCCCGCGCCCGGGGCGTCCGCGTGGCCGTGATCTACGAGCGCTGGTTGGACGCGGCCGGCGGCGTCCCTGCGGAGTGGGTCCGGGCCGGCCGATGGCGGGTGGCCAGCAACGTCGTCCTCGGCGACCGCACGGTCGCGTTCTATGCGGTCGACCCGGCCGAGGCCGCGCCGCTCGGCGATCACCTCCGGGCGTTCGCCCCCGAGCTTCCGCCCGCCGTCGCGCAGCTGGGCCCTTACACGCGCTAGGACCTCGATGCCTCTCGATTGACAGCGGGCGGACGCCGTCCTAAGCTCTTCGCGCTCCAAGCTCCAGTCGATCTTTCCGAGAGAAGGAGGTTCCATGAACCGGATACCTACCGCTGTCCGCATCGCCGTCGCCTTCTGCGTGGCGGCCCTGTGCGCAGCTCACGCCCAGGCCGAGGGTGCGAAGAAGACCAGCAAGCCTTCGGCCGCCAGCGCCAGCGTCGAGGACCAGATCAAGAAGCTCGAGATGGATCGGGCGGCCGCCGTCGTCAAGGGCGACGTGGCCGCGATCGCAGGCCAGACCTCCGACGACTACACACTGATCAACGCGAACGGCCAGTTGTCGAGCAAGGCGCAGACCATGGACGCCATCAAGACGGGAAACATCAAGCTCACGGCCAACGACCTTTCCGACCTGAAAGTGCGCGTCTACGGCAATACGGCCGTCGTGACTGGCAAGTCCAACGCCAAGGGAACCATCGGCGGACAAGAGCTGAAGGGGCCGGTCTTGTTCACTCGCGTCTACGTCAAGAAGGACGGCAAGTGGCAGTCGGTCGCGTTCCAGCAGACACCCATCGTCAATCCCTGATGAGGCGACGGGCCGGCCGCCTTCCCGCCGGCGGCCGGCCCGTGATCGCGCGCAGCCAGTGAGCGGTCGGCGCCGCCTAGAAGTCGATCTCGGGCAACGGCGGAAAGAACAGCGTGCCCGCCGGGCCCGGCCGGAAGGGCCCTTCCACCCGCGCCCGTCCGATGCGCGCTCCGAGCGCGGGCAGGTCGGCGGCCGACCGGACGCCCTGCGCGGTGAGCCGGGAAACGAGCGCCGCGCGCCTCGCCGCGGGGATCGTGGCCCGATCCGCGTAGGGGCCGTACATCATCTGCGCGTTCCAGCGGATGGCGCGCGCGCTGTCGGGGTGGAAGTTGAGGGCGAAGGCGCGAGAGACGTAGACGCCACCGAGGACGCCCGCGGTCATTGAAACGGCGGCCGCGACCCGCAACGCGCCCCCTTGGCGGCCGACGCTCCAGAGCGCCGTGCCGTAGAAAAGCGCGGCGAAGGTCACGGGGAAGAACAGCAGGTCGTCGCGGCGGAAGGTCAGGGCCGGCGCACACGCGACGACGCACGCGGCGAGGAATACGAGCGCGAGGCGCCCGTCGGGCGAGTGACGCCTCCGCAGCGATCCCACCAGCGCCGTGACGGCGCCGGCGATCCAGACCCACATGACGGCCCGGCTGACGGCATCGAACGACTCCGGTCCAGACGGGACGAGCGCCCGGGCGACGGCGACGGCGAAGCTCCCCGCGTCGAGCCCGGGCGGCGGGGCTTCCGGAACCGCCCGCGCCCGGTAGACGAACAACGACAGCGAGGCCGCCAGCAGCACGGCCCCGTAGATCGGCAGAGCCCGTCGCTGCTCGCGGGGAGTCGCCATCCGCCCGAACAGGAGCAGGACGGGAACCAGCGCGAGCCCGTCCTCGCGGACGAGGACGGCCGCCGTGAGCCCGGTGATCGACGCGGCGAGCCAGGGCCACGAGCTTCGGGTGAGCCCGGCGAGGAGCGCGAGCGCAGACAGCTCGAAGAGAAGCCCTTGAAACAGGTGGTTCCCGTCGGTCAGCCAGACGTAATGGTAGACGCTGTAGCGCGAGCAGAGCAGCAAGGCCCCCGCGCCAAGGCCGGCCGGAGCCGGCCCGCCCAGCGCGGTAACCACCACGGCGAGCAGGCTGGCATACAGGGCGAAGAGCGCGGCGAGGAAGAGTCGTTGGGCGGCGACGTTCTCGCCGAAGACCCGGTATCGCGCCTCGTTGAAGACGAGCGTGAGCGGGCGCAGCCCGGGATGCTCGATCCCGTCGGGATCCCACGAGCCTTTCCAGGCCCGCGCGCGCTCGGCGGGCGTGAAGGAGCGCAGCAGGTGGAGGTCGTCGTAGACCATGGGCCAGCTCAGGGCCGGCCCCGCGAGCGCCAGCGCGAGCAGGAAGAATGAGCAGAAGCTGGCCGCCGCGCCCGGCAGCGCCCGCATGCGCGCGGATGGTAGCATGGTCGGGGAGAAGGCTTGTTCGGCAAGATCCTCATTGCCAACCGGGGTGAGATCGCCGTGCGCGTGGCCCGCACGTGCCGCGCCATGGGCATTCCCACGGTGGCCGTCTACTCCGAGGCCGACCGGGACGCGCTGCACACCCGCGAGGCGGACGAGGCGGTCCTCGTCGGCCCGGCCGAGGCCGCCCGCTCCTACCTCGACATCGACGCCCTGCTGGCGGCGGCAATGCGGACCGGAGCCGACGCCGTCCATCCCGGCTACGGCTTCCTGAGCCAGAACGCCGACTTCGCGGAGGCGGTGGTCCGCGCCGGCCTCACCTTCATCGGACCGCCGCCCGCAGTGCACCGGGCGATGGGCGACAAGCAGGCCGCCCGGCGGCGGATGGCGGCGTCGGGCGTGCCGGTGGTCCCGGGCTACGACGGTGACGACCAGTCGGACGGCGCGCTGCTCGCGGCCGCGCGGTCGATCGGCGGGCCCGTGATCCTCAAGCCGTCCCGCGGCGGCGGCGGCAAGGGCGTGCGCGTCGTGCGCAGCGCGGCGGACTTCGCGTCCGCGCTGGCGGCCTCGCGTCGCGAAGCGCGGGCGGCTTTCGGTGACGAGCGAATGGTGCTCGAGCGATACGTGGAGAAGCCCCGCCACGTCGAGGTCCAGGTGCTCGGCGATACGCACGGGCATCTCGTGCACCTCTTCGAGCGCGAGTGCTCCATCCAGCGGCGCCACCAGAAGATCGTCGAAGAGACGCCGAGCCCGGCCCTCGCCCCGGAAGGGCGCGCGGCGCTGTGCGCGGCCGGCGTGGCCGCGGCGCGGGCCGCCGGGTACGTGAACGCGGGCACGGTGGAGTTCCTGCTTGCGCCCGACGGCGCGTTCTACTTCCTCGAGGTCAACACGCGCCTGCAGGTCGAGCATCCGGTGACGGAGGCGGTCACGGGGCTGGACCTCGTGCGCCTGCAGATCGAGATCGCGGCGGGGAGGGCGCTCCCGTTCGGGCCGGACGAGGTGCGCGCACAGGGCCATGCGCTCGAGTGCCGGCTCTACGCGGAAGACCCCGACCACGACGACCGGCCCGCGCCGGGCCGCATCCTGCACCACGCCGCCCCCGAGGGACCCGGCGTTCGCTTCGACTCCGGGGTGGCGACCGGCTCCGAGGTCACCGTCCACTACGACCCGATGCTCGCCAAGCTCGTGACCTGGGGCCGTGACCGCGATGAGGCGGTGCAGCGCATGCACGCCGCCCTGCGCCGGACCGTCGTGCTCGGCGTGACCACGAACCTGGCGCGGCTGCAGGCGATCGTCGATCACCCCGCCTTCCGGGCCGGCGCGCTCCACACCGGCTTCATCGAGGAGAACCTCGCCGGCCCGACGGCGCCCGCGGGCCCGCCGCCGGAAGCGGTGGCGGCCGCCCACGCCGCTTTGCGCCTGAACGGCAAGGCTCCCGGCTCGTGCGAAGCGGCCGCCCGCGATCCGTGGGAGACACTGGGCCGCTGGCGGCTCGCGTGAGCGTCGAGCGGGTCGCGCCCGGCGTCTTCGTCTGGCGGGAGGGCAGCCGCGTCGAGACGTTCCACTGCGTCCGCGACGGCGACGTCATCCATCTCTTCTGGCGGGGAACGGCGTACCGGCTCGAGGAGGATGGCGAGAGCTCACGGGCCGCCCACCGCACCGTCTCGGGCGCCCTCGAGGCGCCGATGCCGGGCCGGGTCATCGCGGTGCGGGTCGAGCCCGGCCAGGCGGTCACGAAAGGGCAAGAGCTGCTGGTCGTCGAGGCGATGAAGATGGAGAACGCCCTGCGCGCTCCCCGCGACGGGCGGGTGAAGTCGGTCGCCGCCCGCGCGGGAGACATGGTGGTCCCCGGCGTGGTCCTGGTGGAGCTCGAGTGAGCCTCGACTCCGTGCCGCGCCGCGTGACGGTGGTGGAGGTCGGGCCGCGCGACGGACTGCAGAACGAGGCGGCTCCGGTCACGGTGGACGACCGCGTGGCGTTCTGCAACCGCCTGCTCGACGCCGGCCTGAAGGTGGTGGAGGTCGGGGCCTTCGTCTCTCCCCGGTGGGTCCCGCAGATGGCCGGATCCGACGAGGTGGTGCGCCGCGTCGGTCGGCGGCCGGGTGCGAAGACGCCGGTGCTCGTCCCCAACCGCCGGGGCTTCGAGCAGGCGCGGGAGGCCGGCGTGAAGGAGATCGCCGTCTTCACCGCCGCGAGCGAGACCTTCAACCAGAAGAACATCAACGCGACGATCGACGAGAGCTTCCAGCGCTTCGCGGAGTTCGTGCCCGACGCCGTGAAAGAGGGGTTCTGGGTGCGCGGCTACGTCTCCACCTGCTTCGGGTGCCCGTACGAGGGGAAGGTGAAGCCGCAGAGCGTGGTGGAGGTGGCGCGGCGGCTGCTCGAGATCGGGTGCCACGAGATCTCCATCGGCGACACCATCGGGGTGGGTGTCCCCTCCCAGGTGACCGACGTCATGGGTCGACTGAAGGAGGCGGCGCCCGCCGGCGCCCTCGCCGTCCACTTCCACGACACGCGGGGGACCGCCCTCGCCAACGTGCTCGCCGCCCTGGAGACGGGCATCGCCACCGTCGACAGCTCGGCGGGCGGCCTCGGCGGCTGTCCCTACGCGCCCGGGGCCAGCGGGAACCTGGCCACCGAGGACCTGCTGTACATGCTCCACGGCATGGGTATCGAGACCGGCGTCGACCTGCCCGCGGTCGCCGCCGCCTCCCGCGCCATCGCGCCCCGGCTCGGACACCCGCTGCCCAGCCGCTATCTGCAAGCCTGCCGCTGAAACCAACGCGGAGAGGTGCCATGAACCATCGTTTCCGAACCGCCGCGCTCGTAGCCGTCGCCACTGCTCTCGTGGCGGCGGCGCCCGCGAAGCTCGAGCTGACGGTCGACAGCATCATGCGCGGCCCCACGCTCGTCGGCTATCCGCCGACGGGACTCCGCTGGTCCGGGGACTCGCGTGAGCTGTACTTCGAGTGGCGCCACCCCGGAGAAGACGAGCCCTCGACCTGGGTGGTCGCCCGGGAGGGCGGCCCGCCGCGCCGTCTCACCGACGAG
>Ga0070699_100000776_pt1 | contig 29498 bp, 27 predicted proteins | sample KBSK1503metaG_FD_65473 | JGI IMG/M metagenome (GOLD analysis project Ga0070699, IMG submission 65473) | Corn, switchgrass and miscanthus rhizosphere microbial communities from Kellogg Biological Station, Michigan, USA - KBS K1-50-3 metaG | ecosystem: Host-associated > Plants > Roots >...
GCTCACGGCAACGTCGGGCCATTCACCGCTGAACTCGCAGCACCCGCCGGGCTCCAGCGACTGAATCAACATGCGTAGGCCGGCGAGCAGTTGGGGGCGGAAGCCCGCAGGAATGGCCGTGATAATAGCTTTGGTTCGCTCCCGCATAAGCCTGTCGATACTGGCGCGCACCTCACGGCCGCGGCCGGTGATGGCAACCTTGGCGGCGCGGCCGTCCTCGGCAGCGCCACGAACGCGCTGCACCAGGGTCTGGGCTTCGAGCTTTTCCAGCACGCGGGTCATAGCGCTGGGTGTGATGCCGGCTTCTTTAGCCAGGTCGGAGAGTCGCGCGCCTTGCTTGTCGGCCAGGGTGCGAAGAATGCCGCACTGGCGCGGGGTTAATCCTTCACAGCAAACTTCATCCGGACCCACGCGGTTCAACACGCGGGCGAGACGCTCCAATTCGGCGGACCAGGCTGCGACTTCTTTGGACATGCAGAAAAGGATACCTGAATATACTTGCATGAGTCAAGCAAACAATTGGATCGGCTTCAGCCGGCGCGGAATCGGCTGTGAAGACTGCAGGGCGAAAAACCGGAGAAGTCTCGCGTGCCGAACGAAAACCGATTTTGGAAGCTAATCAGGCATCGCGCCTATGCGGGCGTGAATGAACACAGATTTTACAAACTTATTTGAACTTTTCCGGAATCATAACGTCTAACCCCGCAGGATGCACCCGTAGACACCGCACGCCTCATGTGACGCTTAGGGTAATCCAGGGGTACGGGCTCGCAAAGTCAGATTCCGTTCGAGGGAACAACGAGGCGGGTGTTTACGTATCCACGCGCAGGGGTGGTGTGCGCCGGGCGGTGGTGCCGGCGGAACGCATCCCGGACGCAAGCAGGCTGGTCGGCTGCGGAGGATGGTCATGGAGAGCGGGCGAGGTGGTAGCAACGGGAGCGGGAACAAGAACCTGGCGGGCAATGGGGAGCACGTGCAAGAAGTGGTAAGGGCTGCGCACGAAGAACTGAGGCAGCTCATGCGCCAGCGCGCCGAAGTTATGAAGCGCATCGGCACTGTAAAACAGACGATCGTCGGGCTAGCCAACTTGTTCGGTGACGAGGTGCTGAGTGAAGAGCTGCTGGAGTTGGTGGACCGCAAGAGCGGAGGGCGCCAGCCCGGGTTTACCAAGGCTTGCCGGATGGTGCTGATGGAGGCTGACCGGCCTCTGCTCGCGCGCGAGGTATGCGAGCAGATCCAGCAGCGAATCCCGCCGGTGATGTTGCGACACAAGGACCCACTGGCCTCCGTCACCACCGTGCTGAACCGGCTGGTAGAGTACGGCGAGGCGCGAACCGTGGTGCGCGAGAATGGACGCCGGGCGTGGCAGTGGGTATCGGACCCGGCAAACGACGCTGTTGCTTCAGCCGGAGGAGTCGTTCTCCCCAAGTCGTGAAGCGGGCGGCCGAGCCGGAGATGGTCGGCGCCGGCCGGAGGTTGCGGAGCTTTTTCTCAAACGAGGTGCCAGCTTCACTGGAACAATCCCCATGCACCTTCAGGAGCGTGCCTTCCAGCCGCCCTGGTGTTCTGCCAAATCTTCACCCGGGCAAAAGCATCCCTTTTTCCAGGTGACGGGTCACGTGCGCATAGGAAGCGGCGTGGGGATCGTGGGTCACCATCACGATGGTCTTGTGAAAGTCTTCATTCAGACGCTTGAGGATTTCCAGAATTTCTGTGGCAGAGTGGCTGTCCAGGTCGCCAGTAGGCTCATCGGCGAGCAGCAGGGTTGGGTCGCTGACGATGGCGCGCGCGATGGCCACGCGCTGTTCCTGTCCGCCCGAGAGCTGCTTGGGCAGATGGTTGACTCGATCTTCGAGGCCGACCAGTTTCAGGGCGGTCATGACATGCTCGCGCCGCTGCTGGGTGGTTAGCTTGGTGAGCAGCAGCGGCAGCTCGACATTCTCAAAAGCGGTGAGGACGGGGATCAGGTTGAACGTCTGGAACACGTAGCCGATGTGCTCGTTGCGCCAGCGGGCCGATTGGCCATCGCTGAAGCGGAAGACGTTTTCGCCTAGCACGAGCAGTTCGCCGGACGTGGGCCGGTCGATGGCGGCGATCATGTTCAGCAAGGTGGTCTTGCCCGAGCCGGAAGGGCCCATGAGAGCGAGAAATTCCCCGGACGCGATTTCAATGGAAACGTCGTCTAGCGCCTTAACCTCGAAGGCATCGCGCTTGAAGATCTTGGTGACGTCGCGGGCCTGAACGATTTTGGTTTGTACCGCAGTATTTGCAAGAGTAGCAGTGCTCATGACTGTCCCTTAATCTTGATTTTGGCTCCGTCTTTCAGATTCTGCGGGGCCGAGGTGATCACGTCCTCGCCTCCGTTCAGGCCTTGCACCATCAATCCGCCGCTGCGTTGCGACGTGACTTTTATTTCACGCATCAGCGCCTTGCCGTTGTAGGCGATGAAGACGACCTTCTTTCCGTCGTGATCGCGAACTGCGGTGGTGGGAACGAATGCGCCGGAAGGCCGCGCGCCGGCGCTCTTGTTGGTTTCGTTCGCCAGGAACTTAATCGTTGCGTTCATCTCGGGCCGGAGGTATTCGTCCGGGTTGAGAATTTGCACCTTCACCTGGACGGTGGCCTTCTGGCGATTGGCCTGGGGTGAGATCTCGGAGATGATGCCGTCGTATTTGCGATCGGGAAACGCGTCGGTGGCCACGGCACCTTTCTGCTTGGGACCGAGTTTGGAGAAGTCATCCTGGGCAATGTCCAGCTCGACCTGAAGATCATTCAGATCCGTCAGCGAAACGACTTGGCCCTGGGGTCCGCCTTCGGCCTGGCTGGCAAACTGCGAAGTTACCAACTCGCCTTTTTCCACGGTGCGCTCCAGGATCGTGCCGGTGACTGGCGCCTTGATCAGCGTGGCATCGAGCAGCGATTTTGCATAAGCTTCCTGGCCTTCCGCCTGGATCATGGCGCCTTTGGCGCGGGCGATCTCCTCCGCGCGGGGCCCGATCTTGGAGAGTTGGAAAGCTTTGTCGAGGGAATTAACGCGCTGCTGGTCAGCTTCAAACTTCGCCGTGGCATCGTCGAGCGCCTGCTGGGATAACACCCCCTGGTTTGTCAGATTGCGCGTGCGGTCCAAGGTGATCCGGTCATTGGTCAACGTGGCACGAGCTTCCGCCAAGTTGTGCTCGGCCTGCTGGATCTCCTCGGGACGTGAACCGTGCTGCAGTTCGGCGTAATAAGCTCTGGCGTTCTCGGCCGCACCATGGGCTTGCTGGTACTGGGCGCGGAATTCGTCATCCTCCAGGCGAACCAGGATCTGGCCTTCTTTAACCTTGTCGCCCTTCTCCACGCCGATCCACTTCACACGGCCCGTGACCTTGGAGTTCACGTTGATCTTGTGGTGAGGGACGATGTAGCCGCTGGCGGAGAGGACAATCCCGCCAACATCGCTGTTCTCGGCCGTTGCCCGGGTGACTTCTACCTCGAGAGCATCAGCCGAGAGCAGACGATAGGCCAAGGCCGACAAGCTCAACAGCGCCGCCACCGAGATACCAATGATGATGTAGCGGCGAGCCCAGGCGGGCGGCTCTCCTTCTCCGCCGCTGCGCGCCGTGCGGTCAATGCGCAAGCCCTGCAGGTCGTCGTGTTTGGCGTCGATTGGCATATTTCTAAATATCAATTCGTTGACGAAGCCGAGCCACGTGAGCTCGCCTGCCCGAATCCGTTGCTCGCCGGGGAGCTATCCCGGCGCGTTTCACTAATCGCGCAGGGCAGCGAGGATCTCGCGCCGTGCTGCGTGCCACGCGGGGGCTATACCCCCCAAGAGCCCCATCACCACGGCGAAAATGATGGCCGTGCCGATTACACCCGGGGTCATGCGCAAGCTGAACACCGCCTCACTAAAGGTAACCTGGTTCTGGGTGCCGGTGGTCATGCCGTTGAACGGCAGCATCAGAATGATCCCGACAAGGGCCCCGAGCAGTGAGAGCAACAGAGACTCGAGAACAAACGAAGTCACAATGCTGGGGCGTGAGAACCCAATTACGCGCAGGGTCGCAATTTCGCGCCCGCGGTAGGCGACAGCGGCATACATGGTGTTCATGGCGGCAAAGCTGGAGCCAATCGCCATAATTACGGCGACGATAAAGCCTACAAACCGGATGGGCCTGCCCGACTTGGTTTGCGAGGCGTAGTAATCCGGCTCCAGCATGCCGTTGAGTTCCAGCCGCTGGTCATCGTTGGCCTGATTCTTCAGGGCCTCGGCGGCCAGCGGATCGGTCGCCCGCAACAGCACCGAGGAGTAGACGGTACGCTCGAAATCAGTGGCCAGTTGGTTAATGTCGCCCCAGATTTCGGATTCATGCGCCGTGCCGACCGAATCGAAGATGCCCACGACGGTCCAGTCTCCATTCCCGATATGCACGGTATCGCCCAGATTGGCGCGCGCGAAGCGTTGGTTGATGGATTTGCTCACCACGATTTCCCGCTGTCCGGGGGTAAACCAGCGTCCCGCAATGAGCTTCACCGAGGGCCGCATTTCAATTCCGAGGGGAGTCAAGAAGCGGGTAGTGACATTTACCTCTCCCGTGCCGTCTTTTCTGGGGAGCACGATCACCAGGATGTCTTCCCCTGAGGCCAGTGGTTCGCCGCGGCTGTTCTTGGTCACGCCCGGCAGCTCCTTCAAAACTTGCATGGCCTCGCGCTGTATACCGCCGGCGGCCAGTTCGGAGTTCGAACCTTTTCGCAACACCAGCACATTGAGCGGATCGCCGGTAGTGCCAAACGCCCGATTCAGGCCTGCCAGAAGCGCCATGATGAACACAGCGGTAGCGACGGTGAGGGCGATGCCCAGCGCAGTCATGATGGTCAGACCCTTGCGCAATCGCAGATTCCGCACGTTATAGCTAAGGGGGATTGCCATCTTTAGTTCCTCGGTTCATCCGATGTGACGCAAGCCGTCCACGATATTGACCCGGGACGCGTGATAAGCGGGCAAAAAGCCGCTGACCACTCCAACCAAAGCGGCCACTACCAAGGCAGCCAGCATGGTGGGCGGCGTGACCTTCATGCCGGTCAGGAAGCCACCCTGTCGAGCGGCTCCGGCGACAAGCACATCGGCGACCAGCGTGCCGAGCAAGCCACCGATGAGCGCCAGCGAAACCGCCTCGCCCACAAATAGTGCGAGCACGCTGCGACGAGTGAACCCCAGGGTCTTGAGCAATGCAACCTCGCGGGTACGTTCGCGGATGGACATGGCCATGGTATTGGCGGACACCAGCAAAATGGCGAAGACGACCGCCAGGCAAATACTCAAGATGAAGGCCTTCACGTTGCCCAGCATTGCCACAAAACCGAGTTGGAAAGCGTGTTCACTCTCGCTCTTCGTGGGGCGCGGCGCATTGCGGAATTCTTCGTCGATGGCTTTAGCGACCCGAGTTACGGACTCCGGGGAATCGGTCAGCACCGCGAAAAATCCCTCCGTCCCCTTAACCCGGGGAAAGCCTTCCTCGATATAAGTTTTGTTGAAATAAATCGACTCGGTCGGGGTGGGCGCGGTGAAGATGCCGCGGATCGTCAGCTCCAAATTGATGGGGAAAATGACCCCTTTGATATTAAGGCGGTCGCCGATTTTCCAGTGGTGCTTCCTGGCCAATTCCGAGTCCACGATGGCGCCGGCGCGATCGTGCTGCCATGCCTCCAACTGGTCGGCGGGCATCTGGTATTCTGTGTAAACCTGCATGATTTCCTGGGGATCGGTGCCGAACTGGGCGAAAAAGTTCTCCGGTTTGTCGTCCTTATACTGCCCGCCAAACCACTGCTCATTCACCACGTGTGTCACCCCGGGTATGGCGCGGATCTTCTCCCGGTAGAAGCCCGGCAGGTTGAAGACCAGCGAAACCTTGTGCCGGACAATCAGGCGCTGAGCCGCCTGTGCAGAGACCTCATCAATGTAAAAGCTGCGCCAGATGGTCATCATGAAGGTGAGCAGCAGCAAAGAGAAGCCGATGCTCAGAATGGTCAAGACACTGCGGCGCTTGTTGCGGAAGGCATTCTTGGTCACGAAACGAGCCAGGGTCATAAGCGAACTCCGGGAGAAGACACAGCACGTCGGCCGATAGGGCCTGCCGCACGAGCCTTAGAGAATATAAGAGAATAAACGATGGAACCCGCCGCGACAACCGTCCGCCACCAAGCCTGCGGGCGCATAACATTTGTCTGCTGCAATGTTTCTGCCTCGTCGCTCCCACCAGCGCGGTTTCCGATCCAGTAAGTGAACCGGTTATGACAGTATCACTGGAGATCGTCAGCATTGATTTAACGGCAGTTACGGCACGCCCAAAGGCATGGCCCACACGAATCGCGAGTTTTTCCGCGGCCTGCTGAAAGTCGTAATTAGGTGGTGCGTTCCCCGGAGGCCATTCCCAGGTGCAATCATGTGCCTCTAAGATAGATGGCGGCAAAATCGATATCCTGGGATCGCGGCGGAGGCGTTTTGCATCTGCTGTACGCACTCCGGCAACAAGTGAGCGGTCCAGGGAGGAATGATGGTCCAAACGGCGGCGCACCTCACCCACAAGGCCCTGACCGGGGTTGATATCACCATCATCGCGCTGTACTTCGTTGTGATTTTTGCCATTGGCTTTTACTTCGCGCGCAAGGAGCGGACGTCGGCAGATTACTTCCTGGCCAGCCGCAACGTGGGGTGGTTTGCCATCGGAGCGTCGCTGTTCGTCTCCAACATCTCGACCGAGCATTTCATCGGGCTGGCGGGATCGGGCGCTACCTCGGGACTGGCCGTGGGTCACTTCGAATGGCTGGCCTGTTTGATCCTGCTGATCCTGGGCTGGGTTTTCGTCCCCTTTTATCTTCGCTCCAACGTGTTCACCATGCCGGAGTTTCTGGAGCGGCGCTTCAGCCGGTCCTGCGCGGTGTATCTGGCCAGCATCTCGATTCTCGCCTACGTCTTCACGAAGATTTCTGTCCACCTCTACGCCGCCGCTGTAGTGCTGGAGCGGGTGGTGGGCTGGAGTCCGATGACAGCAGCCATCATTCTGGTAGTTGCGACGGGCATTTACACCATTGCCGGCGGGCTGGCGGCAGTCATCTACACCGACCTGGTGCAGACCCTGATTCTGATTGCGGGCGCGGTAATTCTGACACTCATCGGCTTGCACCGGGTGGGAGGATTCGAGGGGCTTCGGGCAGCGCTCCCCGCCAACTACTTTCACATGATCAAGCCCGCGACCGATTCGGAGTTTCCCTGGACCGGCATCTTCTTTGGCGCGCCTATTCTGGGGATTTGGTATTGGTGCACCGACCAGGTGATTGTCCAGCGTGTGCTTTCGGCCAAGGACGAAGGACACGCCAAAGCAGCTACCATCTTCGCCGGCTTCCTCAAGATTCTTCCTGTGTTCATGCTGGTACTGCCGGGGCTTATTGCCGTCGCACTCTATCACGATCTGTTCAAGTTTGGGCCGGGTGGGCAGGTGCTAAATGGGGATATCGCTTACCCGAGTCTGATCATCAATCTGCTGCCCACGGGACTGGTCGGTCTGATGATCGCGGCTTTACTAGCTGCCCTGATGGGGGCGATGAGTTCGGTTTTCAACTCAGCCTCAACCCTGGTCACGCTGGACTTCTACAAAAAAATCCGGCCGGAGGCGACCGAGTTGCAACTGGTCAGCTTCGGACGCGCTGCCACCGGCCTGATGGTCATACTAGGCCTCTTGTGGGTGCCATTCATCCACCTGATCAGCAGCCAGCTCTATATTTATCTGCAAAGCGTGCAGGCGTACATCAGCCCACCCATCACGGCGTGCTTCATCCTGGGAATTCTGTGGCCGCGGCTGAACGCACAGGGGGCTATCAGCTCACTACTGACAGGTTTCGTACTGGGGGCGTTGCGATTCGTGTTCGAGATCATGGACCGTGCCGCCAGCGGCCGTTTCGAAAGCCCGGTGATCCGCTGGCTGATCGACATGAATTTTCTGCATTACGCGATCCTGATGTTCGTGATCTGCTCGCTGGTGCTGATCGGGGTGAGCCTGATGACGCCTGCTCCGGAGCGCAAGAAGCTGGCCGGCCTGACCTTTGCCACCGTGGACGACAAAATGGCAGTCACGCCGGTGAGGACGATAGAGTACAAGCCTGCGGCAGAAACCGCGATGGAACACAGGGTGAATATCGTCTTCAGCCTGGGGCTGTTCTGCACCGTGGTTGGACTGTGGGTCTACTTCCGGTAGTCTGGTTTCCTGTAATTCTGGTTCCGGTAGCCTTGGTTCTGGTAGCGCAGTGATGGCGCGCATCCGCAGCTTGCGACCTAACGTCACTCGGGAGGAGGCTATCGAGCGGTTTTCCTCCGGGCTCGGGGCGCATCTGCGGGGAGCGGCATTTGGGCCGCTGCGGTCAGTGGCGGAATTCTATGTCCCCTTCCAACTGTTTCAGGTGGAGATACTGAACTGCGGCAAGCGCGATCGGCGCATTCTCGGACTGGACGTGGTCAACGGATCTCTCGACCTCTATCACTTCGAGCAACTGCCGGGCCCGGGGGAAGTGATCTGTCTGGAGACGCGCAACTGCGTCCAGGCGCAGCTGGATGATGCGCGCGCCAGAGAACTGGTGGTTGCCAAGGTGCGACGGGTACTTTTCAGCGCCGGTTTTTTTCGGGTTCGGGAATTGCGCATCTCGGCCGAGCCGGTCCCGGGAGAGATTCACATTCCCTACTGGGTCGGATTTCGCGGACATGGAGCTCGCGCCCGATTTGCCGTTATGGATGCGGTTCGGCGAGAGGTGGAAGGGGCCAAGGTGCAGCAGTTGCTCCAAAGCTGGCTGACTTCAACGGGCTAGTGATCTTGATCAGCCGATTCCTTTGCGTCCTTCGCGCGCTCTTTCTCCGCGACCTTTGCGGTTAAAAGCTCTTACCGCAAAGATCGCAAAGTAATTCGCCGAGAGCGCGAAGGCCGGGTTTCTCGGTGGTCCTCCGATTTTCCGGTACTTTCGTAACTGCCAGTCCGTCACCCGGCCGGGCTATCCTATACCCAACCCTCCCCCCAAACTTACGCCCGGCGTCTCCTCGAGGGAGACGTCGCTGTTCCTGCGCGAGGCTGGGAAGCAATGTCCAACAAAATCGGACGGTTCGAAATCCTTGGTGAAATCACGCATTCGGAGATGGTATCCGTCTATAAGGCCTTCGATCCCGAAAGCGGGCAGACGGTGGCGCTGAAGACCATCGTACCGCAGATGCTGGGGGAACAGGCTCCGGCACTGGTGCAAAGCCTCCAGAAGGAAGTGGACAGTGCGCAGGTCCTCAACAGCCACAACATTGCGCTGCTTTACGGGTCGGGGGATCTCGGGGGCCAGTTCGGCGCCGCCATGGAATATGTGCAGGGCAACAGCATCGCCACCATGCTGGCGCGCAAAGAAGGATTTTCCATTTGGGACCTGCAGGACATCACCCGTCAGACCTGCCAGGGGTTAGACCACGCTCGTGGCCACAACGTGGCCCACTACAGCCTGGAGCCAGCCAAGATCATGGTGAGCTGGGACGGAACGGTGAAGATCCTGGGCTTCGGGATTTCGACCATGGGCGCTGGCGCGGCCCAAGCCGCCGGCAAGGCGCCGGAAGTTCTGCACTACATGTCGCCGGAACAGTTGCGGGGAGATCCGGTGGATGCGCGTTCCAACCTGTTCAGCTTGGGCGCCATTCTCTACGAGATGGTCACCGAGCGTAAGGCATTTGAGGGAGAAGATGCGGATCAGGTGCGGCAGCAAATCTTGGAGCAGATGCCGGCCGCGCCGGACAAGATCAACCGCAAAGTTCACCCTGCGCTCAGCGAAGTGATCATGCGGGCGCTGTCCAAGGCGCCCGAAGCGCGGTATCAGAGCGGACAAGAGCTGGTAAACGACCTGGAGAGGTGCAAGGAAAGCCCCGCGAAATCGGTGGCCAAGAAGCCGGGCGAGGCGCCGCAGGTTGCTAAAGAGCAACAGAAGTCCGCGCCCGCTGTGGGCGCACCCAGACCCGCGCGGCAGACGCCAGCGACGGACTCCGGTGGGGATGCTCCACCTCCATTGCGGAAAGCCGCTGCAGCGTCAGCGGGAGGGGGCATGTCCCCGGCAACGACGGCGGAGCCGGAGGTCGCGGCAGCACGTTTCTCTGTCGATCCCATGATGGACGAAGGCAACCAAAACGCCGCGCTGCGAGGGCCGAGTTTCTCTGAAGTTAATGAATTGCCGCCCCTGAAAGAGGTTTACGTCGCGCCTCCGCCGCCTCCGCCGATGGCGGAGGACAAAGTCCCTGATCAGTTGCCAGTCACTACTTCCAAGAAAGCTCTGCCGGAGAAGCCGAAGGTGCAGCCGCGGGTGGCCGCGAAAAAGGCGGTCGCGGAAATCAGGAAGACTCCTCCCAAACTTTTCGCGTATGCGATTGCGGCCGCCGTTGGCATCATCCTGCTGGTGGTGGTCGGGATCGCGTTCCACATCCATTCCGAGAGTTCGGAGGAAGCGGGCGCTCCGGCTCAGTCTTCAGCAACCTCTGCACAGCCGGAGGCGGGCGCGGCTCAAGCTGTGGCCCAGACACCCGCCAGGCAAGCTTCCACCCCCGTGCGGGCAGGGGCGCCGGAAGTGGTGACGGCGGAACCAGATGCGGTATCCGTGAGGCCGAGGTACAACAACAAGCCCAAGGCAAAGCCACAACCGCCGGTCGTCGTTCCGGGACAGCTGACCATCAATTCGACTCCGGAAGGAGCGCGGGTCCAGGTGGATGGGCGCAATGATCCGAGTTGGGTCACGCCGTTCAACCTCACGGGGCTGGCGCCCGGTCAGCACACGGTGAGCATAAGCCGGCCCGGGTATGCGCCGGAGAATCGCACCATTGACGTGGCCTCGGGCAGCAAATCATTCCTCGTGGTCCAGTTGGCACAACTCGCGGCCGCGGTTTCCGTGGCCAGCGAGCCCGCCGGCGCGGCTGTGTTCATCGACGGCAAAGACACTGGCCGAGTGACACCGGCGCAGATTTCCGTGGACAAGCCGGGCAGCCACACTCTCCTGGTGAGAAAGCAGGGCTACCTGGAAGAAACCACCACGGTGAACCTGCAAGCAGGCCAGGCGTTCCACTTCGCACCCACGCTGCGCGCACTGGGCACCACAGACGACATCAGAATGGGGGGCAAGTTCAAAAAGATGTTCGGCGGGCGGGAGACTGCCGGAATGGGCACAGTGAGTGTCAAGACCCAGCCCAAAGGAGCGCAGATCGCGGTGAACCGCCGCGTTTTGGACAAACCCTCGCCGGCCGAGTTCTACCTGAACCCGGGCACGTATGTAATAGAGATCACGATGTCCGGATACAACACTATTCATCGTGTGATCAATGTGGACAAAGGCGGCAAGGTTGCCATGGACGAAACCATGGAACGCGAATAGCCGGGACACATTTCAAGATCACGATCTGTCATCCTGAGTGGCCTTCCCGGGCCGCGAAGGAACTGTGCACTTGGTCCGCATAGATCCTTCGCTCAGGATGACAGCGTGAGCTCCCGCCGATTAAATCCTGGAGCCGAACGCCGCGAAGCCGCACACCGAGCCAGATGAATGCCACGATCGCCCATTCCAACACCAGCACGGTGCTGTAGTCGCAACCTGACCATGCGGCCCCCCGATGGGCGACAAGCTCTATGAGCGTGCGCCCAGAACCGAGGGCACGAACAGAAACAGCAGGACCATGAGGGTGTGCCATCCAAGCGCAACGAGTCTGGAGCCAGGTGGATTCTGCGCTGTGATAGCGGGAGTCGCCATATTGTCTCCTGAAAAGATTTCTGCGCGATGCGAGGATAACTCATCCTGTCTGCACGCTGCTAAAATAGCTTTTCTACCCCTATGTTCGAGAATCTTTCCGAAAAGCTGCAGCGCGCGTTCAAGACTCTGCGCGGCCAGGCTGTCCTCAATGAAGAGAACATTCAGGAGTCGTTGCGGGAGATTCGTCTTGCTCTGCTCGAAGCCGATGTTAACTTCAAGGTTGTCAAGCAACTTATCGATCACATCCAGGAGAAGGCGGTCGGGCAGCAAGTCGCGACAGCGCTTTCGCCCGGCGAGCAAGTCATCAAGATCTTGCGCGACGAGCTAATCGAAACTCTCGGCCGCGACACCGCCCGGCTCAGGTTCGCCTCCCAGCCTCCGACGGTGGTACTCATGGCCGGCCTGCAGGGCTCCGGCAAGACCACGACCTCGGGCAAGCTGGCCAACTGGCTGAAGAATGGTGGGCACCGCCCGCTGCTGGTTTCTGTGGACGTTTACCGTCCGGCCGCCCGTGAGCAGCTCAAAGTTGTCGCTCAGGGAGTCAAGGCGAACATTTATGAAGGGGAAGTCACCGAGGCCAACACGGCAACAGTGGAACGTCTGGCAAAAGAAGCCCGCCGCGAAGCCATCAACACCGGATCCGATGTGCTGATCGTAGACACCGCTGGCCGCCTGCATATTGACGACCGGCTGATGGACGAGATGCAGTCGCTCAAGCGGCTGCTCAATCCGCAGGAAATCCTGTTCGTGGCCGACGCCATGACCGGACAGGACGCAGTCAAGTCCGCCGACGAGTTTCACAAGAAGCTCTCACTCACCGGAATAGTGCTCACCAAGATGGACGGCGATGCCCGTGGCGGCGCTGCGCTCTCCATCCGCCAGGTCACCGGGCAGCCTATCAAGTTCATTGGCGTGGGTGAAAAATACGATGCGCTCGAGCCTTTTCATCCCGATCGCATCGTCTCTCGAATCCTGGGCATGGGCGACATCCTTTCACTGATCGAAAAGGCGGAGCAGCAGATCGACAAGAAGAAAGCCCAGGACATGGCAAGCAAGGTGCTGGCCGGCGACGGCTTTTCGCTGGAAGATTTCCGCGATCAGTTGCGCCAGGTAAAGAAAATGGGCTCGATCCAGAGCCTGATGGGAATGCTGCCGAGTATTGGGCCCTTCGCCGGACTGCAGAAGCACGCCGACAAAGTGGACGAGAAACAGCTCAACCGGGTCGAGGCCATCATCAACTCCATGACGACCCACGAGCGCCTGCATCACGAGGTGATCAACGGCAGCCGGCGCAAGCGCATCGCTCGCGGCTCCGGCACCAGCGTGCAGGAAGTCAACAATCTGCTGCGCCAGTACGCCCAGATGCGCAAAATGTTCAAGCAGATAGGCAAGGCGAGCTTTGCCCGCAAACTAGCCGGAATGAAGCTGCCGGGGATGTAGGGAGAGTGGTCACTGTCAAATCGTCCAGCTCTGGAGCGAGGGACGACAGCAGTAACATAAAGAGCAGACGGAAAAGACGAAGCAATTAGGGATGCCACTTCCTGAGCCGGGGGTTACAGGAGGAATAGATGTTCAATCCGAAAACCGGGTGCTCGGGTCCTGATGGCGCTCGTGATGTTCGCTGCTGCCGGCATCGCGCAGAACAAATCCGCCGCCAAGCCCCGCACAAAGCACGCATCCCGCACCAAGGAGGATTTCGCCGCCACAATGCAGACCCTGCGCGACGCCTGGGTCGAGGAATTCAATGCCGGGCACGCCGACAAGGTCGCCGCCCTCTACTCACCTGAGGCCGTGCTGATGCGCTGGGATGGCTCGGTGCACGGCTACGATTCCATCCCTGGCCGAGCTGCAAAAATCCGTCAGCGCGGGCGCGCATGATTATGTCGTCCACAGCCTGCACGCGGAACGGTCGGGGGGCCTCGGGTACGATACGGGTGCTTACAACGTGGCACTTCGCGACCGCGTCGTCGAGGGCAATTATTTGATTGTCGTCAAGCAAATTGAGGGACAGTGGAAGATTGTCGCCCACGCCAGCGTCGCCAATCCGCAAGAGAAACCATGACGGACTTCGGACTCTGAACTATGAAGTGGCGCTCCCTCGAAGAATCCACTCCCGGCGTTGACATCCGCCCACTGCGCGAGCAGTTTGCCGAGCGCAAGGAGCTGATCGCAAAGTATGTTCCGCCGGAGACCCAGGGCGTTCATGCCCGTGTCGTCGCCGAACTCAAAGAAGCAGGCATGGCAGACCGCATTCTCCCGCTCGGCGCGAAAGCTCCGGCATTCGAGCTCAAAGATCACGACGACGAACCGGTCTCCTCCACAGAACTCCTAGCCAAGCGACGTCTAGTGATCTGCTTCTTCCGCGGACGTTGGTGTCCGTTCTGTGTCGGGCAGCTCGAGGCGATGAATCTCATCCTGCCGCAGATCGCGCAAGCCGGAGCATCGCTGGTCGCCATCTCACCCCAGAGGGTGCAGCAATCGTTCTTCATGGCCGACCAGCACAAGCTGCGCTTCCCGCTGCTAAGTGACGCCGGAAACCGCGTGGCGCGTCAGTTCGGACTCGTCTACCGCGTTCCTGACTATCAGCAGGCGGTGTATCGCCGAGCGTTCATCAACTTGCCCTTCGCTAACGGAGACGAAAGCTGGGAGCTTCCGATCCCGGCAACGTACATTCTCAGCCGTGACGGCACCGCGCTCTACGCCTCTGCCAACGCGGACTACACCGAGCGGCCGGAACCGGCGGACATACTCAAGTCGCTGCACGATACCTAAGCCCGAACTCGCCGTGGGTTGCTTGTTTTCCACAGCTTCCTCGACCGCTGACCCGGTTCGCCTGGGGTGCCCGCGGACTGATCTGGCTCGTGCCATCTCATGGACCAGGACAAAGTAGGGAGCGGACACGGCAGCGGATGTAGCTGTCGCGGCTGGCCTCCCGGCTTTTGAGGAGCCGTGCGGTCAGCTCGGTCCATCGTTTCTCACTCCTGCGCTTCGATGCCCTTAGGGGGATATGATGTCGAACGCTCTACCACAACCCTCCGATCCTTGCTAATCCTCCTAAATTCTGAAAAAATAATGTTTTGTCTCATACCCGCCAGAAACACTAAAAGCCGGGCGCAATAGGAAAGGAACCGAAATTCTATGTTAATGATTCGTCTGTCGCGCACGGGTGCGCGCAAACAACCGCATTATCGCGTGGTCGTGATCGAAAAGGAGCGGGCGCGCAACGGCCGGCCGGTCGAGGTCGTGGGGACTTACAATCCTCGCACCACCCCGGCCAGCATTGAGCTCAAGCGTGAGCGCATCGATTACTGGGTGTCCAAGGGTGCCAAGATGTCAGACCGGGTCAGCAAGATCGTGCTGAAGCCGGCTCCGGCCAGCGCCGGTTCGGTTGCCTGATCCCGCAGTGCGTGTCATGGGCAACCTCCGCCCCACCCATCAGGAATCCGTTTGAGCGAGCACAAAGATGAGCGAGCCAGCAGGGGACATGCGGGCCTTGATCGAGCAGATCGCGAAGGCGCTGGTCGATGAACCGGACCAGGTCTCAGTCAGCCAGGTCGACGGCGACCAGGCCGCTGTGCTGGAGCTGAAGGTGGTTCCCAGCGATTTGGGCAAGGTGATCGGCAAGCAGGGACGCACTGCGCGCGCCCTGCGCACTCTACTGGGCGCTGCGGGCATGAAGTTTCATAAGCGTTTCTCGTTGGAGATTCTTGAATAGGAAAATCGGGAATCGGAAAATCGGAAATAAGGAAATCGGGACAAGGAGAGTCGGGAATAGCCGACGAGTTCATTACTGTCGCCCGCGCACTCAAGACGCAGGGGCGGCGCGGTGAAGTTGCGGTTGAGTTACACAGCGACGTCCCGGACCGGCTCGTCGAAGGCATGCGGCTGTGGTCTCTGGCGGAAGACGGTGCCCGGCGCGAATTGAGAGTTGAAGAACTCTGGCCCCACAAGGGCCACCTGGTTTTGAAGTTCGCCGGCGTGGATTCGCTCTCCGACGCGGAGACACTAGTTGGCTGCGAACTTCAGGTGCCTCGCCAAGAGCGCGCCCAGCTTGAGCCGGGTTGGACTTACGTCAGCGATCTGGTTGGATGCGTGGTCTTCGACGGTGGTCGCGAGGTCGGAAAGATTCAGGACATGCGGTTCGGCGCGGGGGAAGCCCCGCTGCTGCTCGTCAGGGCAGGATCGAAAGAATACGAAATTCCTTACGCTGAGGCGTATCTGAAGAGCGTGGACCTCGCGCACAAGCGGGTGCAGATGTTGTTGCCCGACGGCATGCTCGACGTGAATGCTCCGCTGACGGCGGAAGAAAAGCAGAGGCAAGGACAGCGAAGGCGATGAGCTCCCTCGCTCCACTCGGAATTTCGGGGCGTGGCTCAGTTCTTAGCCTGGCCTGAGCAACTGAGCAGAACGAAGTTGCCGGACGGGCGGTGCAAGCGCCTCAAGATGAAGATCGACATCTTAACGATCTTTCCCGACTTCTTTCGCGGACCGCTGGATTACGGCATTATCCGCCGGGCCCGGGAAGCCGGACTGGCGACGATCGAAGTCCACGACCTGCGGGCTTTTGCGCGCGACCGCCATCGCACCGTGGATGACCGCCCCTTCGGCGGCGGCGAAGGTATGGTCATGAAGCCGGAACCGATCTTTGAATGTATTGAAACGCTGAACATCGCCGGGCGCGAAGAGCGCGTGGCGGGCCGCGCCAAGCAGAGCGTGGCGCTGCTCTCGGCGCAAGGCAAACGCTTCGATCAAGGCATCGCGTCAAAAATCGCTGCCTTGGACCGAATTGTTCTGATTTGCGGGCGTTACGAAGGCGTGGACGAACGCGTCGGCGAGTATCTGGCTGACCGCGAGCTGTCGATCGGAGACTACGTATTGAGCGGTGGTGAATTGGGTGCGGCGGTGATCGTAGATGCGATCACGAGGCTCATCCCTGGCGCAGTGGGCAACGAGGCCTCAACGCGACAGGAATCGTTCACTGCACCAGCAAGACCGCAGGCCGGGAACAGCAACGGCCCGAGCTCGACTTGCGCCTCGGGCGGATTGCTGGACTATCCGCATTACACGCGGCCGGCGGACTTCCGCGGCATGCCCGTTCCCGAAGTGCTGGTTTCGGGCCATCACGAAGAGATACGCCGGTGGCGCCACCGCACCGCTTTGGAAAAAACGCTGCGTAACCGCCCCGATCTTCTGGAGCGCGCCGTGCTGAGCGATGAAGATAAAGAATTGCTGGCCCAGATCACGGGGCAAGGATAAAGATATTAAGGATAAAGATATTTAGGAAGAGGGGACGCGATCATGTCGAACCTGATCATCGAAAAACTCCTGGCCAAGACCAAGCGCACCGACATTCCCGATTTCGCCCCTGGCGACACCGTCCGCGTGCACGTAAAGATCAAGGAAGGCGACAAGGAACGCCTGCAGGCGTTCGAAGGCGTGGTGATCGCGCGCACCCGCGGCCCCCAAGCCAGTTTCACCGTGCGCAAGATGAGCTTCGGCCATGGCGTCGAGCGCATTTTCCCCATCAACTCCAGAGTGATCGATAAGGTGGAACTGGTGCGCTCCTCCAAGGTTCGCCGCGCCAAGCTCTACTACCTCCGCAGCCTCAGGGGCAAGGCTGCGCGCCTGAAAGACGTCGAGCGCGAGCACGCCACGGCGGAAGCGGCCGGGAAATGATCAACGGATGCAGTATGGTTGGAGGAGCCCCGAACTTCGCTCAGATTTCGAGATGGAACAAGTCTTCCAGCTGCTTTTCCGCCAGTTTTCGCAGCAAGAACTGCAGGATCTGACGGTCACCTTTGCGGATCTGGCGGAACTCAATGCCGATTGCCGCGTGCCGATCAGCATGCCGGACCTGTCCTTGGACGGTCAAATCGTAATTCCCGACGTTCAACACAAGTCTCAGGTCGGTACCCGGATTTAGCACGTGTTTGGTGGTGATCAGGCAGCCCAATTCTGACAGATTCTTCAGGGCAGCTTTGCTGTGGGCGCTGTTGGGTGCGCGTTTCAGCAACTCCGCCAGGCCTTCGACGTCGAAGCGCTCGTGCCGTCTGCGGTTTCTGCCCCGATTGCCGATAGCAGGACTCGTCCGCGCAAGGCTGAGGTCCAGCAATATAGGGTCATAGACTTCTTCCATGTCACGCAGTTCGGCTTCCCACATCGTCCGGTCGGATTCAACGCACTGAATTCCGATCTGGCCGCGCAGCTCGGAATTTGCCTCGCCAATCCAGACCACGCGGCAGAAGGCTCTGTTGCGGCCGCGCTCGACCGCGATGATTTCTCCCGCTTCCTTCACGCAGCGCAGGCCCGTAACCCGGGCGCCGCGCGCGGAAATGTCATATGTGCACGCCATTTCCAAGCCTGGTTTGTTCGCACCGTCCCAGTAGATAACTCGAACGGGAAGGGCGACATGGATGCGCTTGGCCAGGCGCTCTGGCGATGAATTGGAAGGTTCCTCTGTCAAAGCGGCGTCCGCCGAGGGGCAACTCCTCGAAAACGACACTATCAGGACAGCGACCGCCGATCAATTTACGGCGGTAACAGCCGCGAAGGTTACCTGCAGGACGTCTGCATTAATGGCAGTTGCGGCCGGCGCGGCCGTCGCCACTTTTTCACACTTGCGCCGCAGCGCAGACTCGGCGAAGATGCACTTGGTCTTTGTTTGTCTAACCTCGGCCCGTGTCCTCGCAAGCCAAACTCGCGCGCGAGAAGCTGCTTTCTCCCTCCGCCGCCAAGTTTCGCTTGCTCAAAAAGTTGCGCTGCACGCTGAAGTATGAAAAGAAAGCCTGGCAATTAGGCGCGCATCAGGTAGCGGGGGTGGACGAGGTCGGACGTGGCTCGCTGTTCGGACCGGTGGTTGCCGCCGCCGTGATCCTGGATCCCGGATATCGCATTCGAGGACTGCGCGATTCGAAGCTGCTGCTCCCGCAACGCCGTGAGATCTTAGCCGAACGCATCCGCCAGCATGCCATCGCCTGGGCCATCGCCGCCGTGGACGCCGCCCGCATCGACCAGATCAACATCTACCAGGCCTCGCGTCTCGCCATGCGAGAAGCGGTTTTGCGGCTCGATCCCGGCTCCGACCACCTGCTGGTCGATGCCATGCGCCTCGACTGCGAACTGCCGCAACAGCCCATCATTCACGGCGACGCACTTTCTGCATCCATTGCTGCCGCTTCCATCCTGGCTAAAGTCGAACGGGACCGCATGGTAAGCGAATGGGATCCCATTTTCTCCGTTTACGGTCTGGCTTCGAATAAGGGTTACAGCACACCCTACCACCTCGCTGCACTGCGAGAACACGGACCGTCTCCTCTGCATCGCCAGTCGTTTGCCCCGGTCTGGAACGCGCCCGTGCCGCAGGAAGTCCTGGCGTTCATGCTGGAGGAGTCAGCCGAGGAAACAAACAAAGCTGCAGAAGAAGAGGCGGTCTAGATCTGCCGTGAACCATGAGGGACAGCCGCCTTCGACTTCGCCCCCTGGGTAGTCCTCGGCTGCACGGTACAATCACACCATGCTGCGCATGATGGTGATAACCGCTCATCCGGATGATGAAGCCGGCGGCTTTGGCGGTTCGCTGCGCCTTTACAGTGATCGCGGGGTGGAAACCTGCGTCCTGTGCCTCACTCCCGGGCAAGCTGCCAGCTATCGCGGCGGCGCCAGAAACGACCAGGAACTGGCCGCCATCCGGCGCAAGGAGTTTGCCGCCTCCTGTGAAATTCTGAAAGTTTCCCGCGGAATCGTGCTGGACTATCCCGACGGCCAACTCCATCGCCAGGATCTTTACCGAGTTGTTTGTGAGCTTACGCTTTACATGCGCGAGTTCCGTCCCCAGGTGATGCTCACCTTTGGCCCGGAGGGCGGCGTTACCGCCCACACCGATCACTCCCTGGCGTCCGTTTTCGCGACCCTCGCCTTTCATTGGTCGGGTCGCAACAACCGCTATCCCGACCAGCTCAAAGACGGTGTCACTCCGCACCGCGCTCAGAAGCTGTACTACGCCACCGCCGACTTCACTCTCCCCAATCGCCCGCCCATTACGTGGTCCCAGGCAACCGCGATCATTGAAATTGGCGACCATCTCGAAACTAAGATTGCCGCATTCAAGGCCCACGTAACCCAGGCACCTCTGTGGCCGCTTTTCGAAGGACACGTGCGCCAGCGCCGAAGCCAGGAGAGGTTCCACCTGGCCGCGGCCGTGAAATCTGCTTCAGTTGTGCAGGAAACGGACCTCTTCGCGGAGGTTAGCGAGAACTGACCAGAATTGTCATCCTGAGCGGACTTCAGTCCACGAAGGATCTCACATCGGATGGAAGCTCTGGTGGCGTGGATAAGTTCACCGGTACTCCTGCACACGACAGGGTTGACACGAAATATCCGTAAAGATCCTTCGTGGCTTGAAGCCCACTCGGGATGACCCGTCATTGGGTTGACGAAAAAGTGGCGAAGGACAAAAATAACACTCGCACTCCGCGGCCTTCCTCTGCAACCTCTGCGCCTAAGAGCTTTCGGAACTACCGCGGCCTAATGATGTTGCTTAGCACATCCGGCTTCGATTCGTCCCGCTCCAAGTGTGGATATTTCTCCCCGCCGTGATACTCGATCTTGTAAGTTTTGTAATAGTCGGTGTTCTCGATCAGCAGTTCGAGGGGAACAGAGCTGTTCTTTCCCTCCCGTAAGGCATCGCGGAGGACATCCGCAGAAAATCGCTTGCCGTTTACCGCCACTACCTTCATGCCTGGACCAATCCCAGCACTTGCGGCCGGCATGCCTTCAATCGTGTCAGTGATGTCTCCGTCTTCCCGCAGCTTCAGCCCGATCGAGTATTCGGCACTGATTCCCCTCCGTTGCTCTTCCTCAGCTCTAATCAATTCCGATCGGGCTTCGTTGTACGCCAGTTTCCAGCCGCTGTCCTCGACACCCGTGAGCGGGGCGCGCGGCCCGTGGTTGGTAAGCCGTTCGGTCCAGAAGCCGCGCCAGTCGTAAGGAGCCACCTGGTTCAGAGTATTCACCACGTCGTCAAAGGTGTAAGTTTTGACCTCAGGGGGCCCACTCTGCCCGCCGTGGAAGAGGTGGCAAAAGTCGTCCATGGATTTCTTGCCGTGGGTTTGTTGACGGATGATCGTGTCCACCCAGAGCCAGTTCAGCACATCTTCGTCGTAGTAATCCAGCGGCCGCCGCCAGGACTCCCACTGATGGGGCGCACCTTGCATTGCGGGCACGCCGTCGGCGGTGTCCTGCAGGTTGCGCCAGGACCGTCCTGAACGATGATCCAGGTCCGCTGCGATCTGCGCCAGGTTATCGCGAAACTCGTCCGGCGTTCGCACCCCGCTGCGTGCGCTCAGCATATCGCCCAAATACGACGTCAGCCCCTCGTACACCCACAACAGGTCATCCTGCATGGGCTTTTCGTAGTCCGGAGTGGTCAGGTCTGCCGGGCGGCGATATTTTCCGTTCCATGAGTGCACATACTCGTGCGGCAACAGCCCGGCTGCCAGAAGCCGCTTCTGCCAGTCCACGAGAGCCCGTTCTTCGCTCCGGCTGTCATTCGATTCATGGTGTTCTAGTCCGAAATGCGCTACGTGATCGCTCAAGGTGTAAACGAAGTGGTACTCGCGATAGTGGTGCGCGCCGAACAGTTTCTCAGCTTGATCGACAAGGCTCTTATAGTGATCGAACACCTCCGGCGGCGCTTCCAATGCCGCGGCACTATCCGCCGCAATGTCCATCTCCCGCAGCGGATTCTCAGTTAGCGGTACGACCCGCAAATACTCCCCCGTGATCACTGGAGAATCCACCAGCGTAGTCAGCGAGGCCGGCTTGAACCTGATCTCAGCTGCTGACTGCGAAGCCACCGGCAGAGGCGTACCGAACTTCCATCCCGCCGGTAGCCGCAGGCGGGCCTCGTAGGTCAGCTCATCCGAGGTCCAGCCCGCCGGGTACAGCAACATTGTGTTCCAACTGATCACCGACATCTTGTCCGTCGCCGAGGCTCCACCCGTATAAAGACCGTCCGGACCCGTGGGCGAGATGAAGTCCAGCGCTGCCTCCACGTTCGCCGCTCCTGGCGGCACTTCCACATGGATCGTCCAGCCGTCGAGCAGATCGCGCCGCCATTTCAGAATGCTTCCATTGGCGGTGAATTTGAGTCCTGTCAGATCCTGAATCGGCCCGGTTGGTCCGTGCTCGCCAGGAATCCACTTGGGGTAGTAGAGAGTAAACGTGCCTGGGTTGGCGGGAAATGTCATTCGGGCGTGAAAAATCTTGCGTGGCGCCTCAGTGGCATCCACTGCCAGGCTGATGTGCGGGGCGGTCGCGGCGAGGGCCGGCAAAGCCAAAATGAGAGAAAGTAAAAACCAGCGGACTGCACAACGGGGAAGAGCTGCCATTTACAGCCTCCTTTGCGTGTGCGAAGTTTGAACAAAAACTAACGACTATATCAGAAGCGAAGAATGGAATTGAATCGGGAGAAAAGATTTATCGATCGAAGAGGCCTTCACGACGCAGCCGCAGCGCGACCTGAAGCTGACGTCGCTGCGCGCCGAGGCGTTCGACGCCATGATGTACGACTCCGGCGAGTGGAGCCAGACGCTGCCCGGGCCCGACGGGAAACCACACCCCGGTCGCGGATACTACGTGAGCACGTGCAGAAAGGGGGCCGATGGAAAATGGAAGGTCATGTCCAGCATATTCAGTGTTAAAGGAACCTTTTAGTTGATATCGTGCAACGAGTGCATACTTGGATCTTCCAAGACGGCCACTGTCGCCTCCCATACGGGGTGCTGAGTGGTCAATGCCGGGTGCCGCGACTCCCGACGCTAGCCACCAGCCTGCCTCTGCTATGATTTCCGCGTGCCGTCCCACTCTCATCGCGGCAGGTTCATCACCTTCGAAGGGCTCGACGGCTGCGGCAAAAGCACGCAAGTCGAGAGGCTGGCCAGGGTGCTCCGCGCGCACGGCGTATCGGTGGTGGTGACGCGCGAGCCCGGCGGTACGCCCACCGGAGAGAAAATTCGTCAGCTTTTGCTTGATACAGGCACTTCCGGCCTTTCTCCGCTGGCGGAGCTGGCGCTGATGTTTGCTTCGCGCGCGCAGCACATCAAGGAAGTCATCCAGCCCGCCCTCGCCGAAGGCCGCGTGGTGCTTTGCGATCGCTTCACCGACTCCACCGAAGCTTACCAGGGCGGCGGCCGCAAGCTGGGCAGCGAACCAGTGCTTGCGCTGCACCATATAGTTTGCGGCGACTTGCAGCCTGAACTGACCATTTTTATGGATTCTGAGATCGCCGCCAGCGTGGAGCGCGCCCGCCGCCGCAACCGGGCTCGAGCTGTCAATAATGGCCGGGGAAAGCGTGATGAAAACCGGTTCGAGCGGGAGAACCGCGCCTTCTTCGGGCGTGTGCGCCATGCCTATCTGGCGATTGCCGCTCGGGAGCCACAACGTGTCGTCGTGGTCGACGCCCGCGGAGCCGCAGCGGAAACCCACGCGCAAATCGTGGAGATTGTGCGGCGCAGGCTGAAGCTGGCAGCGAAGACAGCTTAATTCCACCACAGGAGGCACGGAGACACGGAGAACATCTTTAACTCTTTTGCACGTGCTGCTGACGCGGGCGAGCTGGCGAAGAAGTAATAGACCTTGAACGTGAAGCGTACCGCCAGCGAGAATTGGCTTTTGCGGTGCCTCCGTGTCTCCGTGGTGGATGTGATCTATGTTTTTCGCTGATTTTCACGGCAACTCCGGCGTCGTCCATCGCTTGCGCGAGATGCTGGCCCGACATCACTTGCCTCAGGCCGTGATTCTGGCCGGGCCATCTGGTTCCGGCAAATATACTCTTGCCCTCATGCTGACCAAGGCGATGAATTGCCTCTCGCCCAGGCAGACGGATGGTCTGCCCGATTTCTGCGGCAAGTGCTCCAACTGTGTCCGCATCGCCCAGTCGGAAGACCTCGAAGCTCGTTTCGCCGAAGCAGTCGAAGCGCGCGAGGCCCTGCGCGAAGCCGACAAGAAAGAAACGCGCCTCTTTGTCCAAACCCATCCCGATGTGCTCATCATCCCGCCTGATCCACCGCAGATGATGATCAAAGTCGACCAGGTGCGGCGGGTGATCGAGAGTATCTATTTCCGGCCCGGCGAGGCGAAGGAGCGCGTCTACATCTTCACCGGCTCTGCCTTCATGAAAGAAGCTGCCAATTCCTTGCTCAAGGTACTGGAGGAGCCGCCCGAGTTCGCCACCATTTTTCTGCTGGCGGAGAATCCCGGCGAGCTGCTGCCCACCATCCGTTCCCGGTCCATGATCGTTTCGCTTACCGCCTTGCCTGCCGAACAAGTCGAGAAGTACCTGGCGAAGCATCGTCCCGACTGGAACGCGAAACAGCGTGCGCTTGTAGCTCGTCTCTCGGAAGGCGCTGTAGGGCGGGCTCGCAGCTTCGATCTCGCTTCCTACACCGCCGCCCGTACCCAGGCCTTGACCATCCTCAACTCCGCGCTGCGCGCCGCAGATCACAGCGAACTGTTCAAGGTGACCGAAACCTACCGTGCCGGCGCAGAGGGCCGCGACAAGACTGAGAATTTGCTGCGCACCCTGTACTCCCTCCTGCAAGACCTGGTGTTCCTCAACTCCGGCACGCCAGAGCTGGTTCGCAACACCGATATCCAGGCTGAACTGAAAAGGCTGGCTGAATCGGTTGACTTCGCCTGGATCGCACTAGCCGCTGACCGCCTGGCCGAAGTCGAGCGCGGCATGCGGCGTAACCTGTTGCGCTCGCTCTCCCTGGACGCGTTTGCGACGGCACTAGAACGAGGCTGAAGACCCAGCACTCAGCATCCAGCTGTCTCGTGCCCGATTACCTGCGGGCAGAACCACTGGACTTCGGGGCTGAATGCCGACTACTGAGTGCTGAATGCTATCTTTCAAAGTCCTTGCACCAGTACTACTTGAGCATTGTCATACATCCTTTCCTGTGCTAGGGTATGAGGAAAGTTCACGCCTCAACACCCACAATCACAGCAGGGCCGTGTTGTGGTCCGCAAAGAAAGCGTGTCGAAACGGGTGGCGCCATGAAAGATGCGATTGATTCCATTCCAGCCGAGCAGCCCTTGGAACAAGAAGGCTTTGCCAACCGCAAGCTGATCCGGCCTTCGCTGAACCGCCCCGACCACAACCACGTGCAATCGGGCATGGGAGAACGCCGCGACCGGCCCGAACGCCCGGACCGCAGCGACCGCAATGACCGCGGCGGCGGCCGCAAAGTCATGCCCCCGGAGCAAACCAACGCCGAGACCTTTTATTACCAGAAGCAGATGCAGTCCCGGACACCCATGGTGGTCGTGCTGCGGGATGGCGAAGAAATCCACGGCATCATCGAGTGGTACGACAAGAGCTGCATCAAGATGACTCGCAACGGCCAGCCCAACCTGATGATCTATAAGCCTTCGATCAAGTACATGTACAAGGAAGGGGAGAACGTCAGGAAATAGCTGTCAGCACCGAGAACCCAGTACCAAATACCTAGGTGCCAAGCAGTCAGAGCACTTAGCAACGTTCTCCAGCCTCGCCGGTTCCAGTCTGGACCAGCTAATTACTCGCAACCTCTTCCAGACGACTGACAACAACTACAACTTCGGCAACACAATTCCCTTCTGCGACTGGTATTTGCCTTTGCGATCGGCGTAGCTAATCTCGCAGACTTCGTCGCCCTGAAAAAAAATGATCTGGCACAGGCCCTCGTTTGCGTAGATTTTGGCGGGCAGTGGGGTTGTGTTTGAGATCTCGAGCGTCACGAAGCCTTCCCACTCCGGCTCGAACGGCGTCACGTTCACGATGATTCCGCAGCGCGCGTAGGTGGACTTCCCTACGCAAATTGTTAATATATCGCGCGGAATCTTGAAGTACTCCACCGACCGCGCCAGTGCGAAAGAATTCGGCGGGACGATGGCACACTCCGACCGCACGGTCACGAACGAGCGCTCATCGAAATTCTTCGGATCCACTACCGTGCAGTTCACGTTGGTAAAAATCTTGAACTCGTCGGCCACGCGCAAGTCATAGCCATAGGAAGACAGCCCGTAGGAGACCACGCCCTCTCGCACCTGCTTCTCGGAGAAGGGGTTAATCATGTCGTGTTCCAGGGCCATCTTGCGGATCCAGCGGTCACTCTTCAGCATACTTCTCCTTAGTTATTGTGGTTGCGCGCGGTTTTGAGATCAGGGCCGGACAACATACGTACTACTTAAGGCTGGAACTGAGGGTGCCGCCATCTTACGGGAGAGAACGTCGGGTTGACAATCTCCCTTATGTCCCTTAGCATCAAGCACTTGGTGCAATTGCAGTGACTCCGCCGCTGGGAGCCGCCCGTGATTAAACTGGATATTATCAACGAAGTGGTCACGAAGACCGGGATCACCAAAACCAAAGCCGAGTTGGCCGTGGAAACTGTGTTTGAGAGCATGAAGCGCTCACTCGCCAAGGGCGATCGCATTGAACTGCGGGGCTTTGGCGTGTTCAACGTGCGGCCGCGCAAGACCGGCATCGGGCGCAATCCGCGCACCGGCGCGGAAGTTTCCATCCCGCCGGGCAAAGCTGTGCGCTTCAAGCCAGGCAAGGAGTTGCAGTCGATCGACTAACGCTGCGGAATGCGTTGGACCGTAGTGCCGGCTCGCTGGGCTGTCCGGCGGGCGTCCCACCTGCCCTTATGCGCACAATTCACGGTTACCGTTGCGATCACGATGTCTGACCTCACTCCCCGATGGTCTTCGACCGCGGACTTCTACCGTCCTGCTGAGGTGGTCGTCGTCCCTCCACCGAAGCGCCGCTACTGGTTGCATATTCTCTTGTTCCTGGCCACGATTTTCACCACGCTGGTGGTGGGCGCTCGCATGGAGTTTAACTTCCTGCACAATCTGCCCGCGTTCTCTCTGAACGATGATGCGCTGCCTTTTTTCCCCGTGCGCTGGGCGCTGGTGCAACCGTCACGGTTGCTGCTTGGTATCCCATTCGCGGCCACGCTGATGCTAATTCTCCTGGCGCACGAGATGGGACACTATCTCTGCTGCCTCTACTACGGCGTGTACGCGACGCTTCCCTTCTTCATTCCGGCGCCGACGCTGATTGGCACGTTGGGCGCTTTCATTCGTATCCGTTCTCCGATCCGCTCCCGCACCGCGCTATTTGATATTGGAATCGCCGGGCCTATCGCCGGATTTGTGGTGGCGGTGGCAGTGCTGATCTTCGCCATGCCCCACTCCAAGCCGATGATGCTGGCCGCGGCCGGCTCTGACATTCAACTGGGATACCCGCTCATTTTTCACGTTGTCTGGGCGATGCTTCCGCCAGCCAATGTCCACGGCGGCGGGTCTTCTTTGCAGGGCATTTACTTCCATCCCACTGCGATCGCGGCCTGGGTGGGAATGTTTGCCACGGCGCTGAATCTTCTTCCCGGCGGCCAACTCGATGGCGGACACATCGTATTCTCGCTCGCGCCGAATGCGCACAGATTGGTTTCGCGCCTGACCATCCTCGCGTTAATTCCCCTGGCGATCTATTTCTGGGCCGGCTGGCTGATCTGGGCGATTCTGCTCAGGATCAGCGGCATGCGCCATCCCATGGTGATGGATTGGCCCGGCGTAACTGGCGGACGCCGCTGGCTGGCGGTCTTCGGCCTGCTCATGCTGTTTCTTACGTTGACCCCGGCTCCGTTCGCGCACAGCTCATTACTGCAAGTTGTGCACGAGATACGAACGGGACAATAGAGCTTTGAACCACCCTTGTGCGCCACCTCACGCACGTCCGTGACTACCGTCACACGCCTCTAAGGCCTCTCCGCCAATAATTGAATCGGCGGGAACCAAGGTGCCGTAGATGGCGAAGTCTGGGCAGTACATCCCGCACAGATCGCAGCCGCTGCGCTTCTCCGGATGGATGACGTGCGGCGGATGGTAGCCCTTGGAATTGAAAGCAGAAGAGAGCGCCAGCACCTTGGTGGGACAAAACTCCACACAGAAGCCGCAGGACTTGCAGCGCTCAACGGCGGACGCCGTGCGCCAGGCAGTCGCCGACTCTGTCCCGCCAAGCTTTCGTGATTTGAACCTCAAGGCCTTCGAAAAAGGGATTCGAATACGGGAGCAGCGCGCCGGCAGCCGGGCTTAACATTGCGGAACTCGAGACGCACGCGGTGTATTCGCAGGAGCACCGCTAATCCTCAAACACTCTTGCCGTCATCTCCTGCGACGGCTCACCGCCCGCGACTTCCTGCGCCACAATCAAGCGGCGCGCCTCGACCCTTATCCTTGGCAAGTGCAATCCGAACAACGCTGCGCCTCCGATGCAAGCCACCGCTCCGATCGAAACCGTGAGCGGCGCGCCCAGCCGATCGGCCAATGCACCGCCCAGCAACGCTCCAAACGGCGCCATGCCCATGAACATCATCGAATAGACGGACATTACACGGCCGCGCAGGTGATCGGGCACCATGGCCTGAATCAGCGTGTTGGAGGAAGACATCTGCAGCATCATGGAAAAACCCACGGGGAGCAGGAGAGCGGCCGAGAGCCAGAAACTGCGTGAGAGAGAGAATAGGACGAGGCTGACTCCGAACCCGCCGCACGAAAACGCCACCCAGCGGCCCAGACCGCGCACGCCGGTGCGCGTGGCCAGGGTGAGCGCGCCCAGCAGTGCTCCCACTCCGGTTGCACCCATCAGAATTCCCAGGCCGCGCGCTCCACCGTGCAGGATTTTGTCCGCGAACACCGGCATGAGCACGGTGTAAGGCATGGCAACCAGACTTACCAATCCCAGCAGAAGCAGGATCGCCCGGATCGGCCCCGTTTGCCGCACAAAGCGGAAACCCTCGATGATGTGGGCCAGCGGCGAACCGGACGGGCGGTGCGAACGAGGCCGCACCCGCATCATCAGCAGCCCGATAATCACTGCGATGTAGCTGACGGCGTTGGCGAAGAAGCACCAGCCTTCACCGATCTTTGCGACCAGGATTCCCGCAATCGCCGGGCCGATGATGCGCGCCCCGTTGAACAAGGAGGAGTTCAAGGCGATGGCGTTCATCAGGTCTTCCTTGCCTACCATGTCCACTAGGAACGATTGCCGTCCTGGAATATCAAAGGCATTTACCACGCCCAACAGTGACGCCAGCACGAAGATGTGCCACACCTGCACGATGCCAGTGAGCGTCAATGCCGCCAGCACGCAGGCCAGGAGCATGGACGCTGCCTGCGTGCAAATTACAACCCGCTGCCGGTTCTGCCGGTCAGCCACAATACCGCCCAGCGGCGCCACGAGGAATACCGGAATCTGGCTTGCAAACCCCACCGATCCCAGCAGTAGCGAAGATCCAGTCAGCCGATACACCAGCCAAGATTGGGCCACACTCTGCATCCAAGTCCCGATCAGGGAGATGAGTTGTCCGCTGAAGAAAAGCTGGAAATTGCGATGCCGGAGGGCACGAAGGGTTGCCGACAACCCGCCATTTCGCGGCGTAGCCGGACTGGAGGTTCCCGCCTGGTCGCTAACTCGGTTCGCAATAGTTCGATCCGCCACTTTCAGTCCGCTCTTATGGCTCCTGCCCAGCCGCTCCCTGATTCCCCCAAAAGCACCATGGTTTCTCTCGTCACCAATTTGTAACTTCCCACCCGCCGCTAGCTGAGGTAGAGTAGGGCATAGTCGCCATCAGGTCTGACCGCTAAACTTGCCGGCATGTACGGCTAGT
>Ga0070699_100000778_pt1 | contig 29468 bp, 25 predicted proteins | sample KBSK1503metaG_FD_65473 | JGI IMG/M metagenome (GOLD analysis project Ga0070699, IMG submission 65473) | Corn, switchgrass and miscanthus rhizosphere microbial communities from Kellogg Biological Station, Michigan, USA - KBS K1-50-3 metaG | ecosystem: Host-associated > Plants > Roots >...
TTGGGATTTGGGATTTGGGATTTGCTATTCCCGAGTCCCTGCGACGCGTGATTCCAGCGCCACGAGCCCCGGGACCTTCTTGAACATCTCGCCGCGCACGGGCAGGATGAATGAGAAGCGATAGTCGCCCTGCATCCGCCCGATCGGAATGCCGACCAGATCTCCGGCCTGATCCAGCACGCCACCGCCCGATACGCCGGGATGGCCATCGGTCAGGCACGTCACGAGGCCGTTCGACGTCCGCTGTCCCACGTAGCCGGTGCTGAGGATGATGCCCTTGGAGTAATCGTTGCCAAGGCGAAAGATCGGATCGGCGAAGTCGTAGCTGAATTTCGTGTTCACGTGCAACGGCGGCAGGTCCACTTTCTCACTGACCCGGATGATCGCCCAGTCGCCCGGGTGCACCTCGACGTCCGCATCACCTGCGTCGACGAGCCGCGCCGGCAGGTCCCGGCCATGGACACGGACCTTGATGCTCGTGATCTTCCGTCCCTCGCGCCCGTCTGTATCGTCGAGCGCCACCACCGCATGCTTCACGGTCACGAAGTAGCCCTTCCCAAGGTAGCCCGCCGTTCCGTAACTCGATTTCCCTGAAACGTCATACGCGTTCAGCTCCACGAAGCTCTCTTTGCGATCGCGCAGGAGCTGCACCGGCAACAGGCCCATCTCGCTCTGCAGCTGCCGCTTGATCTCCTCGACGAGAGCGGGCTGCGAGGCGCCTCCCGCAGCCACGATCTCCGGCTGGCGACCGTTGGTCCCCGACGGGATCGCCGCCGTCTCCGCCTGGCGGATCTGGAGGATCGCGCTCGCCATGTCGTCGCGCAGCGCGGACACGCGTGCGTCGTTGTTGGCCAGCTGCTGCGCCATCGAGCGCTGGGCCGACCAGCTGCCGAAGCTGAAGGCGAGTGCGGCGAGGGAGAACGTGAGGCCGGCGTAGATAACCGAGCGGCGGACGGACACTATATGCTCCGAATCCGCTACCGTGGACGAGGACAGATAGCGGAGCCGCGGGCGCCGCGTCTTTCTTCCAAGTTCGGCAGCTAAATCACCCCGCAGCAACGCGGGACTTACAGCTTTGCGCACCACCGGACACAGGTCTGGCGACGCACCGTTTCGCTTGGGCGGATAACGGTTGGGTTAAAACCCTTGATTGTCGGTAGTTACGAGCGCGTTTAATGTAGCAACCCGCGGGGCTGCTGTCAAAGAGTATCGGTTTATCGAACGATTAGCGTTGCACTGGGTCCAAGGACCCGGCCTACGACGATTCGCCGACTTACCGCGATGGCCGACGGCCACAGATCCCCCACACCGTAGGGCGGGTCCTTTTGGACCCGCCGTGCATGGGCCTTCGGACCCGGCGCCATCAAATCCGCTGGAAATTCTTTTCAACCTCGCGCCGGGTGAGGCGGAGCATCACGGGCCGTCCGTGCGGGCAGATCGTCGAGTAGGCGGTGCGGCGCAGCTCGTCGAGGATGTGCGCCATTTTCTCGTGGGTCAGCGGGTAATTGGCCTTGACCGCTGCATGACACGCGGTCGTTGCGGCGATCCGCTTGATGGCCGCGTCAACGCCGGCGCCACGATCGAGCCCTTCCAGGTCTTCGGCCAGCGCCCGCAACGCGGCATCGCAGTCATCTCGGCTGAGAAGCGCGGGGAACGCAATCACTCGCAGCGCGTCCCCGCCGAACTCCTCGATCTCGAAGCCGAGACGCTCGAGGTCCCTCGCATGCGCGGTCAGCGCCTGGCGTCCGCCCGCCGAGAGCTCGACGAGCACCGGCACGAGCAGACGCTGGCTTTCGAGGGCCCCGCCCGTCAAGCGCTCGGTGATGCGCTCGAACAGCACGCGCTCGTGTGCCACGTGCTGATCGATGATCGCAATCCCCTCGTCGTCAATCGCAATGATAAAGGTATCTCTGAACTGACCTAACGGAGTCATTGGACGGATCGTTGGCCCCGGTTCGCCGGCGCCGCCGGACGGCACCGGCTCGTCGGTCCGGCTGAAGCCGGACACTACCGTTGAGGGACGGGAGTGTCCCCCTTCAGGCGGACCGGTCGTCCAACGACTCGGAAACGTTGACGGATACGCATGCGGAAGCGGCAACGTCGAAGGCGCCGACTGGAATCCCGGCGGCGCCTCGAGCTGCAGCTCCGGCGCCGGGCCACGCCCGAGCGCGTCGCCGAGCGTGCGGCGAATCAGCTCGTGGATGTACGACTGGTCGCGAAACCGCACTTCTGCCTTCGTCGGATGAACGTTCACATCGACCGCGTTGTGCGGCATCTCGATGAAGAGATGCACCTCCGGGCTCCGCTCCTTGATTGACGCCACGCTGTAGGCGTCGATAATCGCGTGCGCGATCGTCTTGTCCTTCACCACGCGCCGATTGACGAAGACGTTCTGCGGACCGCGCGTCGGTCCCTGCTCCGCAAGCGCCGCAACGAAGCCGAGGATCTTCACATCACCGCTGTCGCGGCGCACGTCGATGAGATCGCTGCGATCGCCGTAAAGCTGATACAGGCGATCCCGGAGTCCAGCGACCGGTGGGCACTGCATCACCTTCCTGCCCGAGCTGGTGAGCGTGAAGCCGATTTCCGGGTAACAGAGCGCGAGCTGCGTGACGATCCGGGACACCTGCGCAGATTCTGCGGCATCGGACTTCAGAAACTTGCGCCGCGCGGGCAGGTTGTAGAACAGGTCCGCGACCTCTATCGACGTGCCTTCCGGCATGCCCACCTCGGTGACGGATCCGAGCGCGCCGCCGTTGACCCGGACTTCCGTCCCGGAGCTCGATCCGCGCGCCCGCGCCTTCAGCGTGAAATGAGAGACGGAGGCGATGCTCGGGAGCGCCTCGCCACGGAATCCGAGGGTCGCGATCCGTTCGAGATCATCCGCTCGATGGATCTTGCTCGTCGCGTGGCGCTCGATCGCAAGCCTCGCGTCGTCCGGGTCCATCCCGCTCCCGTCGTCTTCCACGCGAATGAGCTTCTTGCCGCCCAACTCCACGACAATGGATACCCGGCGCGCGCCCGCATCGATCGAATTCTCGACGAGCTCCTTGATCACGGACGCCGGCCGCTCGACAACTTCGCCGGCGGCAATCTGATTCGCCAAGTCAGCCGGCAGCTGGTGAATCTTCCCCATGGGATCTAGTGGACCGTCCGGACTGATTGAGTACTAGTCACAACAGGCCTGCGAGCGCGGTCTGCGGGCCACGACACTAGATCCACCTCTTGCGGCGGAAGACAGCGAGCATCACTCCGATGATCGTTGCCATGATCCCTGTGACCCACCAGAACTGGGTGTGCTCTCCGCCCGGGAATGCCGGCAGCGGCACGTTCATTCCCCACATACCGGTCAGCACGGTGAGTGGGAGAAAGATCGTCGACATCACGGTGAGGACCTTCATCACCTGGTTGAGGCGATTCGAGATCGACGACAGGTACCCCTCCAGAATGCCGGTCACGCGATCCTGGAACATCGCCGCTTCGTCGGAGTAGCGCACGAGGTGGTCGTAGACGTCGCGGAACCGGTACGCCATCTCGTTCGAGATCTGCGGAAACTCGCGCCGGGCCAGGCGACCGACGACATCGCGCTGAGGGATGAGGACACGGCGGAGCGCGGCCAGATCGCGCTTCATGGCAAGAATCGGCCGCACGAGGTTGTCGCCGGCGCCAAGGATCGCCTCTTCCTCGAGGCCGTCCATCTGATCCTCGATCTCCGCCAACTCGGGCGCATAGTTGTCGATCATCGAATCGACGATGCGGTGGAGCAGCGCCACGGGACCCTCTTCGAGGATGTGTGCGTGCATCTCGCACACCTCCTTCAGCTTCTGGATGCTGCGCGAATGGCCGTCGTGGACCGTGACGAGGTAGTTCGCGCCGAGGAAGAAATCGACGTCGCGCGTCGCGAACTCATGCTGGCCCGGATGGAAATCGATGCCGTGCAGAATGATGTAGAGATAGCCCTCGTACGGCTCGATCTTCGGATGGTGAGCCTCGCTCAGAGCGTCTTCCACCGACAGCGGATGGAAATGAAAGGCATCGGCCAGCAGGGGCCGCCCTTCTTCAGGCGTCGGCTGGACGACATCCACCCAGAGCGTCGCGCCGGACGCGGGGTCGAGCCATTGCGGCTCGACCCGGTCCGTTTTCTTCGTCTTGCCGTCCCGATAAATGTAGACCGTGATCACGACTGGATGATGCCGTTCGCTCTTCTGCGTGCCCGCTTCTCAGAACGACGTCCCGTCAGTCTCCCACCTTCATCGACAGCGCCGCCTGCGCCGCAGCCAGCCGTGCGACCGGCACGCGGTATGGCGAGCAGCTCACGTAGTCGAGTCCGACTTTCTCGAAGAACTGGATTGAGGACGGGTCGCCGCCGTGCTCGCCGCAGATGCCGAGCTTCAAATCCGGCCGCGTCCTGCGCCCCTTGCTGACGGCGACCTCGACGAGCTGGCCGACGCCGCTCTGGTCGATGGTGGCGAACGGATTGTTCTTCACGATCTCGAGCTCGGCGTACTTCGGGAGGAAGGATCCGGAGTCGTCGCGCGACATGCCGAGCGCCGTCTGTGTCAGATCGTTGGTGCCGAAACTGAAGAACTCGGCCGACTGCGCGATCTCGTCGGCGGTGAGCGCACCGCGAGGAATCTCGATCATCGTGCCGACCATGTAATTGAGCTTCACCTTCCGCTCGGCCTGCACGTCGCGTGCGGCCTGGTTCACGACCTCGATCTGCAGATCGAACTCCTTCTTGAACGCGACGAGCGGAATCATGATCTCCGGATGGACCTTGATGCCCTCTTTCTGGACGATGGCCGCTGCCTCGAACACCGCCCGGGCCTGCATCGCCGAGATCTCGGGGTAGCCGATACCGAGACGGCAGCCGCGAAAGCCGAGCATCGGGTTGAACTCGTGAAGCTGGTGCACGCGCGACTCGATCGTCTCCACCGGCACGCGGATCTTTTTCGCGAGGTCCGCTTGCTGCTCCGGCGCATGCGGGAGGAACTCGTGCAGGGGCGGATCGAGGAAGCGAATCGTCGCCGGGTAGCCCTTGAGCGCCCGGAAGATGCCGGCGAAGTCGTCGCGCTGATACGGGAGCAGCTTGGCGAGGGCGGCCGTCCGCGCCTCAAGGGTCTCGGCGAGGATCATCTCGCGCATCGCGTCGATGCGCTCCCCCTCGAAGAACATGTGCTCGGTCCGGCACAGGCCGATACCGACCGCGCCGAAGGCGATGGCGGTGCTGGCCTGCTCGGGCGTGTCGGCGTTGGTGCGCACACCCATCCGGCTCGCGTCGGAGCACCACTTCATCAACTGCTGGAAGTTCTTGAACTTCTCGGTTTTCTTCGCACCCTCATCACCGTTGATGAGACCCGCGACGATCTCGGATGGCGCGGTCTTGACCCGGCCCGCATAGACCTTGCCCGCCGTGCCGTCAATCGACATGAAGTCGCCTTCCTTGAACGTGCGGCCGCCCGCCGACACGGTGCGCGCCTGGTAGTCGACTTCCACGGCAGCCGCCCCGCACACGCAGACTTTGCCCATCTGGCGGGCCACCAGCGCTGCGTGCGACGACACGCCCCCGCGGGCGGTCAGGATGCCTTCAGCCGCAATCATCCCGCGGAGATCTTCAGGTGACGTCTCGACGCGAACCAGCAGCACCGGCTCTCCCTTGCTGGCCGCGGCGACGGCGCGGTCAGCGTTGAGATAGATGTGTCCGGACGCCGCGCCGGGACCGGCGGGCAGGCCGGTGGCGATAACGGGAGCCTTGGCGACCTCGGCGGCATCGAACACCGGCGCGAGCAGCTGTTCGAACTGGTCGGCCGGATTGCGCATCACGGCCGTCTTCCAGTCGATGAGCTTCTCCTTGTACATGTCGATCGAGAATTTGAGCGCCGCCATGGCGGTGCGCTTGCCGTTGCGCGTCTGCAGCATGTAGACGACGCCGTCTTCGATGGTGAATTCGAAGTCCTGCACGTCCTTGAAGTGGCGTTCGAGCGTCTGGCGGATGCGCTCCAGCTCCTGGTAGGCCTTCGGCATCTGCTTCTTCAATTCGGCGACCGGCTCCGGCGTGCGAACGCCGGCGACGACGTCCTCACCCTGGGCGTTAATCAGGAACTCGCCGTAGAACTCCTTCGCGCCGTTGGCCGGGTTGCGCGTAAACGCCACGCCCGAACCGGAGTGCTCGCCTGTGTTGCCGTAGACCATCGCCTGGACGTTGACCGCGGTTCCCCACTCGGTCGGGATGTTGTACTTCCGACGGTAGACGATGGCACGATCGTTCATCCAGGAGCCGAACACCGCGCCGACGGCGCCCATCAGCTGATCCCAGGGCGACGCCGGAAAGTCCTTGCCGGAGCGCTCCTTGACGAGCGCCTTGATGCGGACGACGAGTTCCTTCAGGTCGTCGACCGTGAGCTTGGTGTCCTCGATGTCCTGATGGTAGCGCTCGTGCTTGAGCGTCTCGATGACCGTCTCGAACGGCTCGTGGTCCTCGCCGGGACGCTTCTGCACTCCGAGGACGACGTCGCCGTACATCTGGACGAAGCGGCGGTAGCAGTCCCATGCGAAGCGCGGGTTGCCCGTCTTCTTCGCGAGCGCTTCGACCGTCTGGTCGTTGAGGCCGAGGTTGAGGATCGTGTCCATCATGCCTGGCATTGAGTCGCGGGCTCCGGAACGGACCGACACGAGGAGCGGGTTCTTCAGGTCGCCGAACTTCTTCCCGGTCTGCTGCTCGAGGGCGGCGATGCCGGCTTGCATCTGCGGACGAAGCGTGGACGGGTAGGTGCGATTGTGCGCGTAGTAGTACGTGCAAACCTCGGTCGTGATGGTGAAGCCCGCGGGCACCGGAAGGCCGATCCGGCACATCTCGGCGAGGTTGGCGCCTTTTCCGCCGAGGAGCGGCTTCATGGAGCCGTTGCCGTCAGTTTTCTTGCCGAAAAAATACACGTACTTGCCGGCCGTCTTCGGCGCCGCGCTCTTCTTCGCGGCGGTCTTCTTCGAGACCGCCTTCTTCATACCTTTCGCGACAGCCTTCACTGTCGTCCCGGCCTTCTTTGCGATCGCGCGCACTGATGTCCCTACTGTCTTCTTCGCCATCGAGCTATCTGTATCCTACGATTCCGTTACGATTTCCGAAATATCAGCAATATCCAGGATGAGGTCGCGCAGCGCCGCCACCAGCGCCAGCCTCGCGGTCCGCAGCGCCTCGTCATCCGCCATCACCAGCACGTCATCGAAAAACTTCGCGACCGACGGCTGCAGCGCGGCAATGGCGGCGAAGGCCTCGCGATACTCGCCGCGCTCCGATGCGCCGCGGATCCCGGGCGCACGGGATTCCACATCCGATAACAGCGCCTGTTCCGCCGGCTCTTTCAACGTGACGGACATGCCGCGCAAGGCCCCCTGCGGCGGCGCGGTCACACCCTTCGTGATGTTCTTCACGCGCTTGAACAATGACGCGACGCCCTGCAGCGCTCCCGAACCACTCATCTGCGCGAGCGCCTCGAGCTTGCGCCTCGCTTCGTGCACGTCGAGCCGGTCGAGATCCGTGACGACCGCGCGCACATTCCGCACGTCGAACCCGCGCTGTTCGAACAGGTAGAGGACGCGTTCGCGCACGAACGGATACAGTGCCTGCTTGGTCTCGGCCGAAAAGCCCCATGGTTCCGCGGCCTTTGCGAGCAGTGCACCGATGGTGATGCGTGAGGTCACTCCGGTCACTTCCGGCAGGTCAGCGAGGATCTTGACCGCTCCCTGTGTCTGGCGCCGGAGTCCGAGGGGATCGCGCGAGCCGGTGGGACGCTCGCCCGCGGCAAACATGCCCGCCACCGAATCGAGCTTGTCGGCCAGCGAGACGGCCGCCCACGTCACCGCCGCAGTGCCGAGCTGCGGCCGCGAAGGCGGCGCGTCGGCTTCCACGCCGATCGGCAGGTAGTGGAAGTAGATCGCCTTCCAGACCACCTCTGACTGGCCTTCCTCGCGCGCGTATATGCCGCCCATCGTGCCTTGCAGCTCGGTGAGCTCCCTCACCATGTCGGAGGCGAGATCCGCCTTCGACAGCCGCCCCGCGCGCTCGGCATGCGGCGCCGCATCGGGCTTCTGGAACGCGTCGCGGGCAATCCATGCCGCAAGCGACGCGACGCGCTCCACCTTCTCGCGGTACGTGCCGAGTTTCTTGTGAAACAGGATTGTCGACAACCGATCGATGCGCGACTCGAGCGTCGTCTTCCGATCCTCGTCCCAGAAGAACCGCGCGTCGCGCAGCCGCGCCGTCAGCACGCGCTCCGAGTTGCGGGCGATGACCTCGGGCTTCTCCGCCTGCGTGTTCGTCACGGCCAGGAATGCCGGCTTCAACTTTCCTTCTTCGTCCACCACTGGAAAGTAATGCTGATGATGAATCATCGTCGTCGTCAGCACTTCTTCCGGCAGCTGGAGGAACTCGACCGGGAAATGCCCCGCGACGACCGCGGGATATTCAACAAGGTCGGGGACTTCCTGCAGCAGCGACGACTGCGCAGCCACGAGCCCGCTGACCCGTCCACCGAGCTTGCGCGCGTGCATCTCGAGCTCGCGGCGGATCTTCGACTCGCGCTCGCTGCGATTCAGGATGACGAAATTCTCGAGCAGCCGCGCCTCGTAATCTTCGAACGTCTTGACCTTGATCGCGCGCCCCGCGCGGCCGCTGGTCGTCAGAAACCGATGCCCGTAGGTGTTGGGTCCCGAGCGGATGTCCTGCACGAGCGGCCCTTGCGCCATCTCGGTGCGTCGGATGACGAAGGGAACCACACGACCCCCGTACAGCAGAATCAACCAGCGGATCGGGCGCGCGAACACGAGATCGCCCTTCCCGTCTTCGAGGTACGCGTCCCACCGCATCTGCTTCGGAAACGTGAGATCGCGCAGCAGGCCGGCCAGCACATCGCCGAGCACGTCGACGGTCGCCCTGCCGCGTTGATGCACGCGGTAGGCGAGATAGGCGCCCTTCGGCGTCTGGCTGCGCTCGAGCGCGCCGACCTCAACGCCGTACTTCTTTGCGAAGCCGACGGCCGCAGGCGTCGGGTCACCGTCCGGCTTGTATGCGGCCGAGATGGGAGGACCCGTGACCAGCTCTTCGTGATCCGTCTGCCGTTCGGCGAGCTTCGCGACGCGCGCCGTAAGACGCCGGGGCGTGCTGTAGCTTTCCGTGGGTCGATCGCTGGTCAACCGCGCATCTTTGAGACGCGCGTCGAGATGCGACGCGATCTGCGACGTCAGTCCCGGCAACCAGCTCGCCGGTATCTCCTCGCACCCGATCTCGATGAGCAGCTCGCGATCCATTACAGCCCTGCCCCCGTTGCCAGCGGATCGACCGGCTCAGGCGGATGCGTCTTGTCGACGTACGCCCGCGCGATCTTCACCGCGAGCTGCCGGACCCGCAGGATATAGGCGGTACGCTCGGTCACGCCGATGCTGCCGCTCGAGTCGAGAATGTTGAACAAGTGCGAGCACTTCAGGCAGAACTCGAGCGCCGGCCAGATCAACCCCGACGCGAGCAGCCTCTCGCCCAGCGCGTAGTTCCTGTCGAACAGATCGCGATGCGCCGCCGAGAATTCCGCGAGCGGCATGTCAACCTGGCCGAACGCGTACTTCGACTGCTCGATCTCTTCCTGCAGCCGCACTTCTCCATATTTCACGCCGCCGCCCCACTCGAGATCGAAGATGTTGTCCACGCGCTGCAGGAACATCGCGATGCGCTCGAGACCGTAGGTGATCTCGCACGAGATTGGCGCGAGGTCGATGCCGCCAACCTGCTGGAAGTACGTGAACTGCGTGATCTCCATCCCGTCGAGCAGCACCTGCCAACCGATCCCCCAGGCGCCGAGCGTGGGCGATTCCCAGTTGTCTTCCTCGAACCGGATGTCATGCTGGCGCGGATTGATGCCGCACGACTCGAGGCTCTCGAGATAGAGCTGCTGCACTTCGTCGGGTGACGGCTTGAGAATCACCTGGTACTGGTGGTGCTTGAACACACGGTTCGGGTTCTGGCCGAAGCGGCCGTCGTCGGGACGACGCGAGGGCTGCACGTACGCAACGCTCCACGGCTTCGGTCCGAGCACGCGGAACAGCGTCTCCGGATGGGAGGTGCCGGCGCCGACTTCGAGATCGAGCGGCTGCTGCAGCAGGCAGCCGTGCGAGGCCCAGAAGGCGGAGAGTTTGAGGATGAGATCCTGAAGCGTCACGCAGGCAGCTAATTGTTGCGTCGCAGATCCCGGAGCACCCGATCCGATTTCAATGTCTTCTCCAGATGCATCGCAATCAGCGCGCGATGCACGTTCTCGAGCTCCCTCAGCACGTTGCGGGGCACCGGGAGATCACCCACATTCTGTGGCGTCACGCTCCGCGCTGCTGCCAGGAACGCCATCGCATCGTCCGAGAGCGTTCCGCGCGCTTCCGGGTACACGCCCTGCAGCCGCAACAGCCAGTACTCGAAGTAGCGCGCGAGCGGTTCGACCGGCGCCCCCGCGTCCAGCGCGTCGAGCATCGAGGCGCCCAGCCGGTACAGCCGATCGTCGGCATCGGCGTCCTGCGCCCATTCGTCGAGCAGCTCGGCGAAGTAACCCAGATATCCGAGCGCGTCAATGTGTTCGTCGGGCCCGCCTTCTCGCACGTAGGGTCCGGCCTCAGCCGGCCCCAACCGCCCCATCGCAAATCCCAGCGGCGATCTGACCGTCTCGGCGTAGTTCAATCCGACCAGCTCGCGCTGTTCCTTCTCGAAATAGGCCACGCGTGCCTCGGTCAGCGGCTCGAGGGCGGCGGCAAACCGTGATCGCGGGCGCCTGGCGCCTTTCGCCACACCGCGCTTCTTCCCGCGATCGCGCGTCAGGAAGACCACAATGCGATCGGCTTCGCCGAGCTTGTAAGTGCGGAGAATCAACGCGTCGGCGGTGTACAGCGGCACGAGTGTCACTATTCTACTGGCGTTCACGCTTCTTGGTTCTCGGTGCTCGGTTCGTGTTCACCTTCAGGTTCGCGGGGAGCCTGAACACGAACAGACCCGCCGTCGCTCGCTTCCGAAGACTAAGCGAGCTCTGGCGAGACCTCGCCGAAGCGGCGTGAATGACGTGGCGCCGCGGAGGCAGGGAAGCGAGCACCCGGAAGTGTGAACGACTGAGTTCACCCGGCGGCGATCAGGTATCGCGCGAAGACCGTCGCCAGACCCAGAAACGAAAAGAACCCGAAGACGTCCGTCAACGTGGTGATGAACACCGAGGAGGCGAGCGCGGGGTCTATCTTGGCGGCGCGCAGCCCCAGCGGAATCAGCACGCCGGCGGTCGCCGCGACAAACATATTAATGACCATTGCCGCGCCCAGGACGAGCCCCAGCACCGGATCGCCGCGCGTACCCCACGCCACGCCGGCAGCGACGAGCCCGAGCACCAGGCCGTTGCCGATTCCGACGGCCGCTTCCTTCAGCAGCGCCTTCCGCGAGTTGGCCCAGCTCAGTTCACCGAGTGCGATGCCGCGGACAATGACCGTGAGCGTCTGTGTCGCCGCGTTGCCGCCCATCCCGGCGACAATCGGCATGAACACCGCCAGGATCGGAAAGAGGTCGATCGTATTGGTGAACAGGCCGACGACCGCCGCCGCCAGAAAGGCGGTCGCGAGGTTGACGCCAAGCCACGGCAGGCGCTTCCGCAGCGACTCGCCCGCCGGCGTGAACACCTTTTCATCGCCGGAGACGCCGGCCAGGCGATAGATGTCTTCGGTCGCCTCGTCCTTGATGACGTCGATCACGTCATCGACCGTGATAACGCCGACGAGCTTGTTCTCCTCGTCGACGACAGGAATCGCGAGCAGATTGTATGACGCGACCTGGCGCGCGACTTCCTCCTGGTCCATGTCGGCGCGCGCGCTGATCAGATCCGCCGTCATGATTCGCTTCAGCGGCGTCTCCGGAGAGACCAGCAGGAGGCGTCGCAGCGACACGACGCCAACGAGGTGCCGTCGCTCGTCGACGACGTAGAGATAGAAGACCATCTCGACGTCGCGGTTGGTCTGCAGCTCGGTAATCGCCTCGCCGACCGTCATGTCCTCGCTGAGCGCGAAGACATGCGGGTTCATGATGCGGCCGGCTGTCTGCTCGTCGTATTCCAGGAGGTTCTCGACGACGCCGGATTCCTTCGGGCGCATCAGGTCGAGGACCGCGGCGGACAGCTCCTCCGGGAGGTAGTCGATCAGGGCCGCGGCGTCATCCGACGGAATTTCCTGCGCGAGTTTCGCGATCTCTTCGGCGGAGCGTGTGGCAAGAAGGGCCGCGCCGGCCTCGGGGCCGAGCTCGGAGATCGCCTCCATCGCGAGACGGCCGTTGCGCTCAGCGAGCAGACTGAACGCGGCCTCGCGATCCTTGTCGGGAAGCTCGCTGAAGACCTGGGCGAGATCGGCGGGATGCTGCTTCTGCAGCAGGTTCAGCAGGTTGGCGGACGCACCGATGCGTTGCAGTCGCTTGACCGAGTCGAGCACGAGATCGATTCTTCGCTGCGCCGCCATGGTGAATTTCCGTCAGGCCCCAAACGGTTCAATGTAACACGCGGCACGTGCAAAAATCGCCGCGAAAAATGCATCGTGTGCCGTCTTGGGATTTGGGTTTTGGGATTTGGGTTTTGGGATTTACCCTCGCCCCCGTCCGTCCAGGCCCATTTCATCGAGCAGCCGTTCATCGTCGCGCCAGTCCGACTTCACCTTGACGTGGAGGTCGAGGTACACGCGAGAATCGAGGTAACGCTGCAGCTCCACGCGCGCCGCCGTCCCGATCGCCTTGATCATCGCGCCCGCACGCCCCACGACGATCGGCTTCTGCGATTCGCGGTCCACGAGAATCGTGCAATAAAGCTTGATGATCTTGTCTTCCCCCGCCGGCTCCAGTTGATCGACGATGACCGCCGTGGAGAACGGCAGCTCGTCGTGGGTCATCTGGAGGACCTGCTCACGAATGATTTCACTGATGAAGAATCGTTCCGGCTGATCCGTCACGTAATCCGGCGGATACAGGGGCTCGCCTTCCGGCAGATGTTGCACGAAGAGCGTCTCGAGAACGTCGACATTAGTGCCATCGCCTGCCGAAATCGGCACGATTTCAACGAACGGATGCGCGCGGCTGTACTGCTCGATGAGCGGCAGCAGCTTGGGCTTGGAGACGAGGTCGACCTTGTTGAGGGCGAGGATTGCCGGCGTCTTGACGTCCTGGAGCAACTTCAGCAGATATCGATCGCCTGGCCCTGGCTTCACGGACACGTCGACGACGAGCGCCAGCAGATCGACCTCGCGCATCGCGTCGAGCGCCACATCGACCATCCGCCTGTTCATGCGGTGGGTCGGCTTGTGGACGCCGGGGGTGTCGACGAACACAACCTGGCCCCCGTCGTAGTTCTTCACGCCAACGATCCGCGTGCGCGTCGTCTGCGGCTTGTCGGACACGATCGCCAGCTTGTGGCCAACGATCCTGTTGAGAAGCGTCGACTTGCCGGCGTTCGGCCGGCCGAGGAAGGACACGAAACCGGATTTCATTGGACTGACGCCGAGGTCCGGCTCAAGCCGGACACTACCGGTACTCCGCCAGACACTACCGCTCCTCCGCTGTCAGCGACTCTTCATGGCGGCGGAGGCGCACCTTCGTAATCCGGCGGCGCTCGACCTCGAGAACTTCGGCTTCGAGGCCGTCCACGGCGAAGCGCTCGCCGACATACGGCATACGGCCGAGATGCGAAAGGAGGTAGCCGCCCACGGTCTCGAATCCCTCGCGCTCGATTTCGATGCCGAGCCGATCCTTCACTTCGTCCACGCTCACCTTGCCGCTGAAGACGAACGTGCCATTGCCTTCGTCCACCACGGTCTCGCTCTCGACGTCGTACTCGTCGCGAATCTCCCCGACGATCTCCTCGAGCAGGTCCTCGACGGTCACGAGACCGGCGGTCCCCCCATACTCGTCGACCACGATCGCCATCTGCACTTGCCGCCGTTGCATCTCCTTCAGCAGCTCCGAGACGCGTTTGCTCTCGGGGACGAAGTACGCCGCCCGCATGAGCGTGGTCATCGGCGGTTCCGCGCTCGGCGGCAGCGCCACCAGGTCCTTCACGAAGACGATGCCGACGATGTTGTCGAGGTTGTCCCCGTAGACCGGCATCCGGGAGTACTGCTGTTCACGAAAGAGGGTTCGGAGGTCCTGCAGCGTGGCGTCCACCCGGATCGCGACGATGTCGGGACGCGGCGTCATCACCTCGCGAACAACCGTCTCGGTGAAGTCCACGATTGACTGGAGCAGCTCGCGTCCCTCCGCCTGCGAGATCACTCCTTGATCCTCCGCCTGGTCGGCGGCGTCGGGGGCGTCGGTTGCGGTTTCCGGCGCCGCCTCACTGTTGGCCATCTCGCGGTCGCGGCTGGCGTCGATGATGTCGACGAGGGTTGTCGTCAGCGGACGCGCGAGACGCGCGAGCGGCGTGAACACCGGCAGCAGGATGTCGAGGACCGCCTCGGGATCGTGTCTCGAGATGAGCGCCGGCAGCAGGTGCTCGCACACGATCACGAAGGCGGCAAGCGAGACGACGAACACCGCGATCGAGCGGGCATCGCGAATGTCGCTGATGCGCACGATCAAAACGCCGGCGGCGACCAGGCAGCCGCCAATCAGCAGCCTGACCGGGATGAAGAGCTGCAGCGGATCGTCGAGATATCGCCCGAGGCGATCACTGCGTCCGCCGCGCTCGGCCATGAGGCGCAGCGAAAGCCGCATCAGCGCGCTGAACGCGGCCTGGACGGTGCCGAGAAACACCGTCGCGCATCCGAGCAGGAACAGCGCAAGCGGGGTCATGGGGCGCCGCGCTCGATCAAGCCTTCCACGAGCCCGCCGCGGTGTCGGAGACGTCGTTCGGCGCGAGCCATGCGGCCGTCATCGCGCCCGTGATCATAGCCGAGCAGGTGCAGCAGCCCATGGAGCGCCAGGACACGCAGCTCGGTGGCGAGCGAATGACCGGCGTCGCGGGCCTGGCGTCTGGCGACTCCGGCGGCAATCACCACGTCACCGAGCTGTCCGCGCTCATCAGCGGGGAATGACAGGACGTCCGTAGGTGCGTCTTTCTTTCGGTATCGGCGGTTCAAGGCGCGCACCCGCGCATCCGGGACCAGCGCGACGGTCATGTGGCCGCGGGCACGCGCCGGAGCGATCGACGAAAGCCAGGCCGCGAGTCCGGGAGCACGAATCGTGGGAATCGCCACGACCTCAACCGTCAGCCGCGGCGCGGACCTTTGACGTCCGCGGCTCTTAACCATTCTTCGTAAATGCGTCGTACGCCTTGACGATCTGCTGCACGAGCTTGTGGCGGACCACGTCACGCTCGTCGAAGTACACGAAGGCGATCCCCTCCACGTTTCGAACCACCTTCAACGCCTCGACCAGACCGGACATGCGTCCCGTGGGGAGATCGATCTGCGTGATGTCGCCCGTCACGACGGCCTTCGATCCGAAGCCGAGGCGCGTGAGGAACATCTTCATCTGCTCGCTGGTCGTGTTCTGTGCTTCATCGAGGATGACGAACGCGTCGTTCAACGTGCGCCCTCGCATGAAGGCAATCGGCGCCACCTCAATCGTCCCGCGTTCGACAAGGCGTGTCGCCTTCTCGGTGTCCATCATGTCGTAGAGCGCATCGTAGAGCGGCCGCAGGTACGGGTTCACCTTCTCGGCAATATCACCGGGCAGAAAGCCCAGCTTCTCGCCCGCTTCGACCGCCGGACGCGCCAGGACAATCCGGCTCACCTTCTTCTCGAGGAGGTATGTCACGGCCTGCGCCATCGCCAGGTAGGTCTTGCCGGTACCGGCGGGACCGACACCGAAAACGATGTCGAACTGCTCGATCGCGTCGAGATACTTTCGCTGGTTGACGCTCTTCGGCGTCACGCGGCGGCGCGTGACCTGCTTCTGCCCTCCCTTGAGGAAGTAGTCGCGCAGGTCGACGTTTGCGTTGTCAACAAGAAGCTGCGCCGCGGTCTTGACGTCACCATTGGCGAACGGGTAGCCCTCGTCCACCAGGTCCTTCAGCTGCTTGAAAATGAGCTGCGCCCGCAGCTCGTCCTTCGGATCGCCCTCGATCGTGATCTCGCCGCCATGCGTCCGAATCTGGACGTTCAGCAACGCTTCGATGTGTTTCAGGTTCGCGTCGCGCGCGCCGTAGAGCGTCTCGATGCCTTCTTCGGGAAGGGAGATCTTCTTCATCAGGAATTCTGTTCAGCCCTTCATCAGGATTTCTGTTCGACGCGCTCACGCAGCTGGATATGAAGCTCCCGCAGCTGCCTTGCGTCGACCGGCGACGGCGCGTCCGACATCAGGTCGACCGCCGTCGCGGTCTTCGGAAATGCGATGACCTCGCGGATGGAGCTCTCGTTCGAAAGGATCGCGGTCATGCGATCGAGCCCGAGCGCAATGCCGCCGTGCGGCGGGGTGCCATATTCAAGCGCCTCGAGGAAGAAGCCGAAGCGGAGCTTCGCCTCCTCCGGGCTGATGTTGAGCAGCGAGAAGATCCGGCTCTGCATCGTCGAATCGTGAATTCGAATGCTGCCGCCGCCGATCTCGCTGCCGTTCAGAACGAGGTCGTACGCCTTCGCGCGCACGTGGCCCGGGTCGGTCTCCAGCTTTCCCATGTCCTCGTCATGCGGCGAGGTGAACGGGTGATGCATCGAGTTGTAGCGCTTCTCCTCGGGATCCCACTCCAGCAAAGGAAAGTCCACCACCCAGGTGAACGCATACTGGTCCGGCTTCAACAGGCCGTCCTTTTTCGCGAGCATCAGCCTCAACTGGCCGAGCAGCTTCGACGTTGCGTCCGGCTCCCCCGCCGCGATGAACATCAAGCCGCCGTTGCCGGTCGAGGTCGCGTCGAGCATCTGCCTCACCGCGTCCTCGCCCATGGCCTTCATCACCGAGCTCGTCACCGCGCCATCGTCCAATCGGCGCGCCCAGACGAGGCCGGTGGCGCCCAGCTGCTGCTTCGCCATGTCGACGATGCCGTCGACCTCGCTGCGGGAGTAGTGGCTCGCTTTCGGGATGACAAAGCCGCGTACGGTGCCGCCGTTGGCGACGATCTCCTTGAACACGCGGAAGCTCGAGTCGCGGAACAGCTCGCGGAGGTCCTGGATTTCCATCCCGGGACGGAGATCCGGCTTGTCGGAGCCGTATCCTGCGATCGCATCGGCATACGACATGCGCGGAAACGGGGTGTTGATGTCGCGGCCGATGACCGCGAAGATGTCGCGCATGAGCGGCTCGATGACGCCGTAGATCGTCTCCGGCCGCGCGAACGACATCTCCACGTCGACCTGGGTGAATTCCGGCTGGCGGTCGGCGCGCAGATCCTCGTCGCGGAAACAGCGGCAGATCTGAACGTAGCGGTCCATGCCCGCGATCATCAGGATCTGCTTGAAGAGCTGCGGCGACTGCGGGAGCGCGAAGAACTCGCCCGGATGGACGCGGCTGGGAACGAGGTAGTCGCGGGCCCCCTCCGGCGTCGACTTCGTGAGAATCGGTGTTTCGATCTCGAGGAAGCCATTCGCGTCGAAATACTTTCGAATCGCCGCGGATACGCGGTGCCGCAGGATGATGTTGTTCTGCAGCCGCGGGCGGCGGAGGTCGAGATACCGGTACTTGAGCCGCACGTCTTCCGACACCGACGTGTCGTCGGCCACGGAAAACGGGGGCGTTTTCGCCTCGTTGAGGATCGTGAGTGTGCGGACAACGACCTCGACTTCGCCCGTCTCGAGCTTCGGATTGATCGTCTCGGCAGAGCGGCGGCGCACGGTGCCCTGAACGCCGATGACGTACTCCGATCGCAGGCGTTTCGCCTTCGCCATCAGCGGCTCGTCGTCTTTGTCGAACACGGCCTGCGTGATGCCTCCCCGATCGCGGATGTCGACGAACAGGAGGCCGCCAAGGTCGCGCACTCGATGCACCCAGCCGAGCAGCACCACATTGGCGCCGACGTCCGCCGGGCGGAGCGCGCCGCAATTGTGAGTGCGAGTCAGTTCACCGAGTTGCTCAGCCACGTTGTCTCAATGCCTCGAGTATCGCCGCGCTCGCCGCGGATTGGTCGTACGTCGCCTGCGTCTGCGCGGCGAGGTTCTTGACGGTGACGGTGCCCGCCTTGATTTCATCGTCTCCGAGCAGCGCCACGAATGGGATGCCGCGCGAATCAGCGTACTTGATCTGCTTGCCGATCTTCTCCGCGTCCGGGTACACGAACACGCGCAACCCCGCGGCCCTGAGCGTCCCCGCCAGGCGCAGCGCTGCCGCGGCGCCCGCGGCGTCAAACGTCGCAATCATGACATCGGCAGGAGCCGTCGCCAGCGTCGCCGGAAACATGTTCCGCTCGGTCATCACAACCAGGATCCGCTCGAGACCGAGCGAGAATCCGCACGCAGGAATGTTCTGCCCGAGAAACATGCCCACGAGATTGTCGTATCGTCCACCGCCGCCGAGGCTGCCCGCGAGATCGGCGACTCTGATCTCCATGATCGCGCCGGTGTAATACGAAAGTCCGCGTGCCAGGAAGGGGTCGAATTGCATCTTAGGGCCCGCGACTGTTGCCGTCGTAAGCGCTAGTATCTCGCGCAAGTTCTCCCGCGCAGCCACGTCTGCTGCATCCTCATCCTTCAAGTGCTCGAGTGCTTGGTTCAGCACTGCAATCCCCGTCGTCGCGCCGTCGTCAATTGCCGGCATGTCGCGCAAGCGAACGAAGTACATCAGGAATGCTTCGCGAGCAGCAGGCATGATGCCACGCTGTTCAAGTTCGCCGATCACACCGTCCGGGCCCACTTTGTCGAGTTTGTCGAGTGCTACCAGCGCGCTCTCATGTTGCGCGTCTGGAATGCCAAAGTGGCTCAGCATCGCTACCAGTAAGCGCCGGTGGTTAATGCGAATTCGGAAGTCGTGAAATCCGAGTTCCGTCAGCGCATCGGACATCGCGGCACACAGTTCGGCCTCGACGACCGGCGACGTCGAGCCGAGGGAATCGACGTCGCACTGGTAGAACTCCCGGAACCGGCCGCGCGCCGGTCGATCGGCACGCCATACCGGCTGGATCTGATACCGCTTGAAAATCCGCGGCAGCTTGCTTTGATACTGCGCGACGACGCGCGCGAGCGGCACCGTCAGGTCATACCGGAGCGCGAGGTCCGCCTGACCGCTGGCCTCGTGCTCCCCGCGCTTGAGGATCTTGAAAATGAGCTGGTTGCCTTCTTCGCCGTACTTCCCCAGCAGCGTCTCGATGTTCTCGACAGCCGGCGTCTCCAGCGGTTCGAACCCGTAGCGCTCGTAGACGTCCTTGATTCTGCCGATGACGTATTCGCGACGTCGCACGTCCTCCGGCAGGAAATCGCGCATGCCGCGCGCCGGCTCAGTGCGTGCCATGACTACCGGTATGTCCTTCCCACACACGACCGGCCGCTCCGCTGTCGCGGCCGGGAGATCGCACTCGAAGGCTTGTCGTGAGAGTACTCAATCAGTTGGGACAATCCACTAGAGGCGCGGGAGTGTGAGCCCCTGCTGCTTCTGGTACTTCCCCTTCTTGTCGGCGTACGACACCTCGCACACTTCGTCGCTCTGGAAGAACAGCACCTGCGCGATCCCCTCGTTGGCATACACACGCGCCGGCAGCGGCGTCGTGTTCGAGATCTCGAGCGTGACGTAGCCTTCCCACTCAGGCTCGAACGGCGTGACGTTGACGATCAGGCCGCAGCGCGCGTAGGTGGACTTCCCCACACAGATCGTCAGCACGTCGCGGGGAATGCGAAAATACTCGACCGTCTTCGCGAGCGCAAACGAGTTGGGCGGGATGATGCAGATCTCCGTCTTGAGATCGACGAAGGAACGCGAGTCGAAGTTCTTCGGGTCGACGACCGTGCTGTTGATGTTCGTGAAGACCTTGAATTCGTCGGCGACGCGGATGTCATAGCCGTACGACGACAGACCGTACGACACGACGCCATCGCGGACCTGTCGATCCTCGAACGGCTCGATCATCTTGTGCTCGAGCGCCATCTTCCTGATCCAGCGGTCGGCCTTTATCGAAGGCATCGTCTAGCTTCTCCCGACTGCCGTCTACCGTCTACCGTCTCCCGAACAACATCATCAACAAGGTAAGGATGATGCTCGCCAGTATCGATGTCGTAAGGGGAAAGTAAAAGGAGAAATTGCCGCGGCGAACAGAAAAGTCCCCCGGCAGGCGCCCAATCGGGAAACCAAGTGTTATCAGCAGGCCGGCTGCGGCGATCAGCAACCCGACGAAGATAAGAAGGCGCCCCATCGAAGCGTGCCATCAGAACGGTAGACGGTCGACGGTAGACCGTAGACGCGTCAGATCAGCTCCATCCCACGGAAGAAGTACCCCAGCTCGAACGCCGCGGTTTCCGGCGCGTCCGATCCGTGGGTGGCGTTCCGACCAATCGATTCGCCGAAGTCCTTACGGAGCGTTCCCGTATCGGCTTTCGCCGGATCGGTGGCCCCCATGGTGTCGCGCCACTTCTTGATCGCATCCGGCGCTTCGAGCGCGAGCAGCACGCACGGGCCCGACGACATGAACGTCGTGAGCTCGCCGAAGAACGCCCGCTCGCGGTGGACGGCGTAGAACCCTTCCGCTTCCCGCTTGGTCAGGTGCTGCAGGCGCATCGCGCGGACCGTGAAGCCGGCCTCCTCGATGCGCGCCAGGATCCTTCCCGCGCGCTTACGCTCGACGGCGTCCGGCTTGATGATGGCAAATGTTGTTTCCATTGGCTTGTTTTTGGGGGCAGACATCTGACCCCTTAGAGAATCTCTCTCATTTTGCTGCCCATATCGGCGGGACTCTTGACGACGTGGACGCCCGCCTTGGTGAGCGCGTCCATCTTTTCGGCCGCCGTACCCTGTCCGCCCGCGATGATCGCGCCCGCATGTCCCATGCGCCGTCCGGGCGGCGCCGTCTGTCCCGCGATGAAGCCGACGACGGGCTTCCTGAACTCGCGCTTGATGAACACCGCCGCGTCCTGCTCCGCCGTGCCGCCGATCTCGCCGATCATGATCACGGCGTCGGTGTCGGGGTCGCCCCCGAACAGCGTCAGCGCGTCGATGAAGCTCGTGCCGATCAAGGGGTCGCCACCAATCCCGATGCACGTCGTCTGGCCCATGCCGACGCGAGTCAGCTGGTGAATCGCTTCGTACGTGAGCGTGCCGCTCTTCGACACGATGCCGATCCGGCCTTCCTTGCAGATGTGTCCGGGAATGATCCCTGCCTTCGCCTGGCCGGCGGTGATGACGCCAGGGCAGTTCGGGCCCACGAGGCGAGTCTTCTTCCCTTCCATGAAGGTGAAGGCGCGCATCATGTCGACGACCGGGATGCCTTCGGTGATGCAGACGACCAGCGGGACGCCGGCGTCGGTCGCCTCCATGATCGCGTCCGCCGCGAACGGCGGAGGGACGAAGATCACCGACACATTGGCGCCGGTCTCTCGAATCGCGTCATGCACACTGTTGAAGATCGGCCACCCCTCGTGGGTCGTGCCGCCCTTGCCGGGCGTCACGCCGCCGACTACGGTGGTTCCGTATGCCGCCGCCTGTTTCGCATGGAAGGTGCCTTCGCGCCCCGTCAGCCCCTGAACGACCAATCGCGTGTGCCTGTCTAGTAGAACTGCCACTTTGATTTGTGATTAGTGATTGGTGACTAGTCGTTTGTGCGACGTCGTGACTAGACGCGCGCAGCCGTCGCGCCGGCCAGCGCGACCACCTTATCCGCGGCTTCACCCATCGAATCGGCTGTCGTGAAATTGAGGCCGCTTTCCCGCAGCATGCGCTTGCCTTCCTGCACGTTGGTGCCTTCCATGCGGATGACAATCGGCACGGGCACGCCCAGATCCTTCACCGCGGCGATGACGCCCTGAGCGAGCACGTCGCAGCGCAGGATGCCGCCGAAGATGTTGATGAGGACCGCCTTCACGTTCTTGTCGGCCATCAGGATCCTGAACGCGTTCTTGATCTGCTCCGCATTGGCACCCCCGCCCACGTCGAGGAAATTCGCCGGCTCGCCGCCCGCCAGCTTGATGATGTCCATCGTCGCCATCGCGAGTCCGGCGCCATTGACCATGCAGCCGATGTTGCCGTCCAGGCGGATGTAGTTGAGCGAGAATTTGGACGCTTCGACCTCGAGCGGATCCTCTTCGCTGAGATCGCGGAGCTCGCGCAGGTCCGGGTGCCGATAGAGCGCGTTGTCGTCGAGGGTGACCTTGGCGTCGAGGGCCAGGAGATCCCCGCTCTTGGTGAGGATCAGCGGATTGATTTCAATCATCGACGCGTCGGTCTCGATGAACGCCTTGTAGATGGCGTCGAGCACTTTGACCATCTTCCCCGCCGGTCCCGACTCGAGTCCCATCGCGAACGCCAGCTTGCGCGCCTGAAACGGAATGACGCCGGTCGCCGGGTCCACATGCTCGCGCAGGATCTTCTCGGGGTGCGTCGCGGCGACTTCCTCGATGTCCATGCCGCCGGCCGCGCTGGCGATGATCACGGGCCGACCGGCGGCGCGATCAAGCAGCATGCTCAGATAGAGCTCGCGCTCGATTTGCAGGCCCTCTTCGATCAGCACGCGGCCGACGATGCGACCTTCGCGACCCGTCTGGTGCGTAATGAGCGTCATGCCGATCATCTGCTTCGCGAGCCGCTCCGCTTCGTCGGGCGACTTGGCGAGCTTGACGCCGCCGCCCTTGCCACGGCCGCCGGCATGAATCTGCGCCTTGACGACAACGACACTCCCGCCGAGCCGCTGCGCGATGGCCGCGGCGTCCAGCGAATTGGAGGTGACTTCCCCGCGCGGAACGGGCACGCCGAACCGTGCAAGGATCGACTTGGCTTGATACTCGTGGATTTTCAAGACGTGTGGGGCTCCAAAAGGCTGAATCGGATTGCGATTCAGCATTTCGCAGAACCCGCCCATGTTATTCGGACCGGCGCTGAAGCGTCAACGACGCTACGCTCTCCCCCGCCGCTCAGCAGCAGGTCCCAACTCCCAGCGCGTTTGGGAGTTGGGACTTTGGGATGTGCCTGACAAGGAACCTACTGGTAGAGAAACTTATGGCCGGTTAAGCTCCCCAGTTCGTACCACGTTGTAATGGGCGGCGGCTCGTTCGCCGGCGCCTCACCGAACGTGATCGTCGCGGTCCTTGGCAGGTTTCTCGGCCGCTCGATCGGGTTGGTCAACCCCCGATAGAACAGCTTCGTACGATCCGCGTTCCGTACCTCGATAACGTCGAGCGTCGAGAGGCTGTCCATCACATCGAATGAATACGTGCCCGCAGGCAGCACGACACCCGGGAGTGACACCGCCCTGTTGAACGTCAACCTGTTCTCGTGACCGAAGGCCCACACGTGGCCCGACGCCGCCACGACGAGGCCGAGCACCAGCGCGCCGCACGCAATCCGCACCGACTTCCAATTCATCATTTCCGTATCTCCTTGCCTTTGACAACGCTTCGTAGGACGGACTCTTACAGGTGGGGTGATGTTGCGGCGCTGACTGTTGCAGCGAAATGACCACGGCTCCCAGCTCCCAGGGTCATGGGAGTTGGAAGCTTGGTCGTTGGACGTCGAGTGCTGTTACCGATAGAGAAACTGGTGGCCGCGTGAGTCGCCGATCTCGTACCACGCTGCGATCGGCGGCGGCTCGTTCGCCGACGTTTCGGCAAATGTAATCGCCGTCGTCTTCGACATGCCCGCCGGGCGCTGTACCGTGTTGGTGAACCCCATGTAGTACACCTTCGAGTGCGCCTTGTCCCGCACGAGCACGACATCGAGCGACGACGTCGAGGCCGCCAATTCGAACGTGTAAGCCCCCGCGGGCAGCACGACGCCCGGGAGCGCGACCGGCCGGCTGAATGTCAGCTTGTTCTCGTGGCTCACGCCCCAGGCGTGGCCCGACGCGACCACGAGAAGACCGAGCGCCACCGTTCCGAGTGTAATCCGCACCGTTTTCCAATTTGTCATTTCCGTTCCTCCTTGCCCTTAACAACGCCAGCGGAGTGTCGGTCTTACGGGCGAAGTGACTACCACGGGAACTGCTGAGCCGGACGTTGAACCGGCCGGCCGCGGTGCGAATGTTCAACCATGAAGGATGCGAAGAATTTGGAGACGTGAAGGCGGGTCGTTAGACCGAGAGCTAGAGGCGAGAGGTAGAGGCGGGTCTTTAGACCCGCCTATGCAATGGAGCTACCGGTAGAGAAACTGGTGGCCGATTGAGTCACCGATTTCGTACCACGTTGCGATGGGCCGTACCTCATTTGCGCGCGCCTCGGCAAACGTCACCGGCGTGTCCATCGACATCCCCGTCGGGCGCCGAACGAGATTCGTGAACCCCATGTAGAACACCTTCGTGCGCGCGCGGTTGCGCACGATTACCACGTCCATCGACGACTTCGAGTCCACCAGATCGAACGAGTACGCTCCGGCAGGCAGCACGACGCCCGGGAGCGCCACCGGTCTGCTGAACGTCAGGTGGTTCTCATGGTTGACGAACGCGTGGCCCGATCCGGTCACGAGCAGAGCCAGCGCCGCGGCTCCTAGTGCAATCCGCACCAGCTTTGAATACTTCATATCCATTCCTCCCTGCCTTTGAACAACGTTGGGTAGGACGGATTCGTACAGACGTATGATTACGACCTGCTCGCCGAATAGGCCAGAAACTCGAATGACCGACCCGTTAGTCGGCACAGCAGTTGCCCATTACGAGGTAGTAGCAAAGCTCGGTGGCGGCGGCATGGGTGTCGTCTACACAGCGCGCGACGTCCGCCTCGGACGACTTGTCGCGCTCAAGTTCCTGCCACCGCAGTGGAGCCACGACGAGAGCGCGAAGCAGCGTTTTCTTCGCGAGGCGCAAGCCGCTTCGGCGACCCACCATCGCAACATCTGCACGATTCACGACATCGAGACCGCGGCCGACGGCCAGTTGTTCATCGTCATGGCGTACTACGAGGGCCAGACGCTGAAGCAGAAGCTCGAGGCCGGCCCACTACCGATCGAAGAAGCCGTGGAAATCGCCGCGCAGGTCGCGGAGGGTCTCGCCAAAGCGCACGCGGAAGGCGTGGTCCATCGCGACATCAAACCGGGCAACCTGATCATCGTCGAGGACGACGTCAAGATCCTCGACTTCGGCCTGGCGAAGTTCGCGAACGCGCTGCAGCTCACGATGGAGGGCTCGACGCTGGGGACGGTTGCCTACATGTCGCCCGAGCAGACGCGCGGGGAGGAGGCGGATGCGCGGAGCGACATCTGGGCAGTCGGCGTCGTGCTCTACGAGATGCTCGCTGGCGCGCTGCCGTTTAAAGGCGCCTATCCCGAGGCGATTTCTCACGCAATTCGCAGCGATCCCGTGCCGTCGATGCGCATTCCCGGGCGGGAGATTCCTCCAGAACTGATTCGGATCATCGAGCGTGCGCTCGCAAAGGAACCGGAGGGGCGCTTTCAAAGTGTGCGCGAGCTGGCGCGCGATCTACGGTTGCTGCAAGGGCGCACCATCCCGCTCGATCTGCTCACGGCACCCATTAATGCCCCCGCGTTGCGGATCGCGCCACGGCGACGATGGTGGCGATCGCGCGCGGCGCTGGCGGCCGCCGCGATCGCGATCATCGCCGGCGTCGGTGCGCCGCTCTGGATCTTCGCACCTGTTGCGCGTGTGCCGGTCGTCGTCGCGCCCGTCGTCAATCAAACTGGTTACGCGGAGCTGGACGCGTATCGTTCAGCATTGACCGAGGAGCTAATAGCCGAGCTGTCGGATTCAGCCGCGGTCAGAGTCTTGCCCTACGATCGTCAGCTGCAGATCCTTCGGCGCTTCCGTACGGCGGGCCAGGATATCTCGAGCCGCGAAGCGATCCAGGCGCTGACGGCGAACAGCGACGCGCGCATCGTCATCGCGCCGACGCTGCTCTACGAGAACGGCGCCTGGCGGGCGCGAGTGGAGTTCCGTGATGCGACAACTGCGACGAACGCCGCCGCGCAAGACACCGCTCCCGTCGTCTCATCGCTGATCAAGGACACGGCGTATGGGCTGATGCCCTCGCTTACTGCGGCGATTGATGCACACTTCGTCGCGGCCGGCCCGCGCCGCGCGAGCGTGGCGCGTCACTTGCTCGGCCTGGCGGGACGCGCGCCGGTCCTGTCGACAATGCCCCGCCTGCGCACGCTGGATGCGGCGGCCGCGTTTGAGCAGGGGCTCGATGCATACGAGCAGCAGGAACACGGCGTCGCGCTCACGGCCTTCACGATGGCGTCCACCCTTGATGCGCGCAACCCTCTGCCCGCGGCGTGGCGCAGCCGTGCCGCAACCATGATGCGACGCGATGCGGAGGCCGCCGAAGCGGCGCAGCAGGCAACGCGGCTGCTGACCGAACGCACGAGTGGCGCCAGCAGGCTGTTCGTCGGGGCGGTTGCCGCGGAATCTCAGCGCGACTTTGCGGCGGCCGAAGAGCGCTATCGCGATCTTGTCGCAAATGATCCCGGCAATCCCGCGTGGTTGATGGAGTTGGGGTCCTTCCAGGACCGCCGCCTCCAGACGCCACAGGCGATTGACAGTTTTGCCGCGGCGCTCGAAGCCGACGCAAGGGTTCCCCGCGCTCATCTCGAGCTGTGTCGCATGTACAGCCCCGCGAGACAGAACGAATCGGCCAGCGCGAAGATGAACGGTAACCAAGCGTTGACCGCGTACCGGGCGCTCGGCGACCGGAGCGGCGAGGCGCAGGCGCTGATGTGCCTCGCCGACACCCTCCGCCTTGGAACCCCGGCGGACCGACAAGCGGCAAAGGAGAACGCCGAGGCAGCGCTCGCCATCTTCGAGGACACCGGCGCCAGCTATCAGTTGCCGCGCTCCCACTATTACATTGCACTCGCCGTCGGTGCAGGCGGCGACATGCCGGCCGCGGCCGCGGCGTTCGAGACGTCTCTGGCGAAAGCGCGGGAGGGCGGCAACATCGTTCTTCAGCCGCTCCTGTTGATGAACCTCGGGGTTGCGCAGAACGCGCTGGGTCATCGAACGCGTGCCGCCGAGTACTATCGCGACAGCTCCAAAGCCTACGAGGCCCTCGGCGACGAGCAGCGCGCGGCGCAGATTCAGGCGAACGCGGCCGCGCTGCAAATCGACTACGGTCCGGATCCGGCCGCTGGATTTCGCGATATGCAGAATGCGCTGAACGTGTCGCGCAAACTTGGTGACAAGAATTTCGAAGTCTTCTGCCTGCAGGTCATCGCAGCTTACTATCGATACTCCGGCCAGCATGACGAGGCTGAGCGTTCGCTGAACCAGGCGCTGGCGATCTCCCGCGAGCGCAATCTCAATACCCATCTCGCTCCACTGACGATCGACATCGCGAAGTCTCGAATCGAAAGGGGCGACTACACCGGCGCAAAGGCGCTACTCACGCAAGCCCTAGGCGACGGTAAGAGCGGGGTGAGTTCCGAGGCGCGGATCCATCTTGCCCGCGTCGAGATCGGGCTTCGAGATTTCGCCGCGGCCCGGATGGAACTTGTGTCCGCTTCTCATGACATCGACGCGCGCGCAGAGCTCGTGCCGCTGCTGCATCAGACGCGTGGCGAACTGGAGTATGAATCCGGTCATCTGCCCGAGGCCAGGAAAGCATTCGCGGCCGCGGCCGCGCTATGGACCGACGACGGGCCCGATGCAGCCAGTGTCGAGGCCCGCGCTTATCTTGGTCTGCTCGACGGACTGGGTGGCCAGGTCGAGCGCGGACTCACCGAGCTGCGTCAGAGCCTCGCGCAAGCGGAGAAGATGCAGCGCCCCGCGATCGAAGCGCGGTGCCGCGAATTCCTCGCGCGAGTGGCTGCACACCCTCCATCCAGGTGAGAAGCGGACAAACTCAGCGTTCGAAATAATCAATAGTGACGTTACATGCTGCAAGCGCCCCCGGCGCGCCGCGGCGCTTCAAGGAGGAGTTATGGGATACGGCGAGTTCGGTGGTGGTGGAAGCGTCGATTGGGTTGTGGATCACGAAGACGCGAACGCCAAGCCGCCGCGCACAGACAAAGGAAGAACGACCGGGCACGACGAGGTCCCGGCGCAGAACATGGGCCTGAGAAAAGGAGCGCCAGCCGGTCATTTCAAGCTCGAAGTGATATTCGACTCCGTCGCTGACGCACTCGCGGCGCAAGAGACCGTCGCGGTGCACGGTGCGACGCTTGTGCTGTACGTGAAATCGAACACGGACGACGGAAAGAAGAGTAAGGACCAGGAGAAGTCGTACCCGGAAGGCGGCAGGTATCCGGCGCAGGTGCGTGTGAGTTGGTAAACGAGGAGGAGCAATGGGATACGGTGAGTTTGGCGGCGGCGGTAGCGTGAAATGGAAAGTGCATCACAGCCACAAGAAGCACCAGACCGACCACGATACGGACGCAACGAAAGGGGGAGTGTTCTACGTTCAGCTCCCCGACGGCGTCAAGGGGCCGTACCCCATCGACGACAACAACCCCCGGCAGATCATCGTCGTCTGGAGTCCCGATACGCTGGAGACGATCAAAGCGGTCTAGCGCTGCGCTGCGCTAACGAGGGCGGAGGCGACGCAGCAGGTTCGACATCGGGCCTCCCTTCGTGCGCGTCATCGCGTCGAGATCCGCCAGCGCCTCTTCAGCCGACTGGTAGCGATCGGCCGCGGGCTTCGATATAAGGCGCGCGACAAATCCGCCGAGCGCTGCGGGCCGCTGAGGCGTGAGCTCGGTAACCGGGATGGGAGCCTTCTCCAGGATGTTCGTGACCGTCTCGTGCGGGGACGCGCCCGCAAAGGGCAGGCGCCCCGTGGCCATTTCGTACATCACGACCCCGAGCGAAAACAGATCGCTGCGCGGGTCGAGCGGACCCTGCATGATCCGCTCGGGCGCCATGTAGTTGGCGGTGCCGAGCGGGCGGCCGGGGATGGTCGACCCGTACGTCATGATCTCGCCGGTGTCGGGCATCTTGAAGCGCCGTGCCAGGCCAAAGTCGAGCACCTTCACCTGACCCGACGGTCCAATCATGATGTTGGCCGGCTTGATGTCGCGGTGCACCACGCCCGACTCGTGGGCGGCCTGCAGTGCCGCCGCGACTTGCCGGGCGATGTCGACGATCTCGCTGTCGGTCAGCGTTTTGCGGGTCATGTGGAGCTTGAGGTTGACGCCGTCGACCCGTTCCATCGCGATGAAGCGGCTCCCCTCGTGCTCCTCGATCTCGTAGATGGTGCAGATGTTGGGGTGATTGAGCAGGGCGATCGTCTCCGCTTCGCGCTGCAGCCGGCGCGACGCTTCCTGGTCGCCGGCCAGCTCCTGGGGGAGGAACTTGAGCGCCACGCGGCGCGGCAGGCGGGTATCTTCGGCGTCATAAACGACGCCCATCCCCCCTACCCCCAGTTTCCCGACCACGCGGTAATGCGACAGGACAGTGCCGATCATTGGTTTTCGCGAGGATACCGCA
>Ga0070699_100000779_pt1 | contig 29462 bp, 22 predicted proteins | sample KBSK1503metaG_FD_65473 | JGI IMG/M metagenome (GOLD analysis project Ga0070699, IMG submission 65473) | Corn, switchgrass and miscanthus rhizosphere microbial communities from Kellogg Biological Station, Michigan, USA - KBS K1-50-3 metaG | ecosystem: Host-associated > Plants > Roots >...
GGACTCGAGGTTCCGGCCGGGTGGCCCGCGGCGCCCGGTCAGCGCTTCGAGCTCGACGCCGAGGACGAGCGGCAGATGTTCCACTTCTCGATCCGTCCGCCTGCGGGCTTGCACCCGGGCAAATACGAAATCCGAGCCGTCGCCACCGATGCCCGGGGCACACGCTACGACCAGGGCGTCTTCACGGTCGACTACCCGCACATCCGCCCCCGGTCCTGGACCCAGTCTTCGACCGCCACGATCAACGTGGCTCCCCTCGACATGGCCCGGCTCAAGCGGGTGGGCTACATCCGGGGCGCGGCCGACATGGTGCCCGAGGCGCTCACCAGCATCGGCGTGCCGCTCGAGCTGATCGATCACGCCACGCTGGAGCGGGGCGATCTCTCGGCCTTCGACGCCATCGTGGTGGGGAGCCGAGCCTACGAAACCGACTCGGCATTGGTGGAGAACAATGGCAGGTTGCTGGCCTACGCTCGCAACGGCGGGCTGGTCATCATCCAGTATCAGCAGCAGCCGTTCTTCCGGGGCAACTTCGCTCCCTTCCCGATGACGGTAGGTGGGCAGCCCCTGGTCCTCGATTCAACCGGCACCAACGGGGCCCGGGTCGGCCCGCCGGTGAGCCACGACCGGGTGACCGATGAAACGGCGCCGGTTCGCTTCCTGGATCCTCAGAGCGCGATCGCCAACCGGCCCAATCGCATCGGACCCGAGGACTGGAATGGCTGGGTGCAGGAACGGGGACTCTACTTCGCGCATACCTGGGACGATCGGTATCGGCCGGTGCTGGAGATGGCCGATCCGGGTGAGGCGCCGCTCCGGGGCGGAATGTTGATCGCGAAGTACGGCAAGGGAACCTACGTGTACACCGGGTTGGCTTTTTTCAGAGAACTTCCCGCCGGCGTGCCCGGCGCGTTCCGATTGTTCGCCAACTTGCTGGCTTTGGGTGAGGGTACAGTCCCGTGAGCTTCCTTGGTGAATCACCGTTTCCAACACGTACCCGCGTAGGACACCTAGAACACTTAGAAAAGCAAAGACAAACCATTCTGCTGTCTTCATCCACGAATGTCAGTGGTGTAGACTCATCCTTTTCGCTTCGTCATTCTCAATAATTGATGCGTTCTACGCCCTACGTGTCCTACGTGACTACGTGTTGGAAACGGCAGCCGCCGAGAGATAGCTCACGGGGCGCCCCGGTCCGATGGCTACCCTTTCTGGGGCTGCTGTTCCACCTGGCGGGATGCACCAACGACAGTCGCATTCCCGTTACGGTCTACTCCCCGCATGGCCGCGACCAGCTCATCCTTCTCGAGAAAGACTTCGAATCCCAGAACCCTGACATCGATCTCCGCTGGCTCGACATGGGCAGCCAGGAGATCCTGGACCGGATCCGCTTCGAGAAGGTGAACCCGCAGGCCGACGTGTGGTTCGGGGGACCGACGACGATCTTCGATCGCGGAGTCGCCGAGTCGCTGCTGGCGCCGTATCGACCGGCCTGGGCCGCGCACGTGAGCCCGCGCGGGGTGGGTCCCGGCGACCTGTACTGGCCGGTGTACGAGACGCCCGCGGTCATCGCGTTCAACAACAAGGCGGTCTCGCCCGGTAAAGCGCCGCGCGACTGGGACGACATCATGGATCCGCGCTGGACCAACAAGGTCCTGATCCGCGACCCGGTGGCCAGCGGAACCATGCGCGCCATCTGGGGGTTGATGATCCAGCGGGCTATGCGCTGGCCCGGCGACACCGCGCCCGGCATGGCCTGGTTGCGCCGGCTCGACGCGCAGACCAAGGCCTACACCCTGAACCCATCGATCCTGGACCAGAAGCTGGCTCGGCAGGAAGGGCTGGTGACCCTGTGGGATCTGCCCGACATTCTGATCAGCCGCAACAAGGGGATGCCGTTCGGGTACGTCTTCCCCTCCAGCGGAACCGTGGTGATCGACGACGCGATCGGCCTGGTGCGCGGCAGGCGTCACCCGGAGGCAGCCAAGCGGTTTATCGATTACGTGGGCGGGATCCATGCCCAGCTGCTGGCCGCGCGCAAGGTTTTCCGGCTCCCCGCCCGGCTCGACCTTCCAGCCGACTCGGTGCCGGACTGGGTCGGAGAGGTGAAACGCAGCATGGTCGTGGCCGATGTCAACTGGGCCGAGCTGGCGGCGAAGGGTGCGGAGTGGATGGGATACTGGGACCAGCGGGTGAGAGGGAGCGGACACCAATGACCCAACGCGTGCAGAGTGCAGAGTGCAGAGTGCAGGGGAAATGTTCCTAGAGCTCCGAAACCTTACCAAGCAATTTGGGCTGCAGCGGGCCGTGGATCACGTCTCGCTGACCATCCAGCGGGGCGAGATTCTCGCCTTGCTGGGTCCCAGCGGCAGCGGAAAGACCACCACCCTCCGGCTGCTGGCCGGGTTTGAAGTGCCCGACCAGGGACAGGTGCTGGTCGAAGGAGAGGATGTCATCCGGCTGGCGCCGGTCCACCGGCGGTTCGGCATGGTGTTCCAGCACTACGCCCTCTTCCCCCACCTCGATGTCGGCGAGAACGTGGCATTCGGGCTGGAGTCGCTCGGGGTGAAAGGGGCCCGGCTGGGAGGACGGGTCGCTGCGGCGCTGGCGCTGGTGGATCTCGCCGGGTTCGAACGGAGGCGGATCGGGCAACTCTCGGGCGGGCAGCAGCAGCGGGTCGCGCTGGCCCGCGCGCTGGCCCCCGAGCCCCGGGTGCTGCTGCTGGATGAGCCGCTCTCCAACCTGGACCCGTCGCTTCGGGAGCGAACCCGACGGGAGATTCGGGATCTCATCCACCGGGTCGGCATCACGACCGTGCTGGTCACCCACGAGCAGGAAGAGGCGTTCGACCTGGGCGACCGGATCGCGCTGCTTCGCGATGGCCGGCTGGAGCAGTTCGGCACTCCGGATGAGCTCTACGACCAGCCGGCCACGCCGTTCGTGGCCGGTTTCATCGGCCGCGCCACACCGATCGACGGGCGGGTCGCCTCGGTAGAGGCGGAAACGGTCGTGGTGGATGTGGGCGGGGTGCAGCTCCGGGCCCAGGCCCGAAACGGCGTGGTCGCCGGCCAGCCCGCGCTGCTTATGAGCCGGCCCGAGGCGTTCGTGGCGGACCGGCCGGGGCCGGATCGGTTGAACGGCGCCGTGGTCTCCCGCCGGTTTGTCGGCGCATCCGCGTTCTTCACCGTTCAGGTCGACCGTGGCCCCACCATCGAAGTCGCCGCGCCGCCCCGGTCACTCAGCGTCGGGGCCAAGGTGGGGCTGGTCCCTTCGGGACGCGGACTCCACGCGTTCCCAGTGGAGCCGAAGTGAAGCGGCCACGCTCCGCCTGGGGAGTATTGCTTCTCCTGCTGCTGCTCTGGCTGGTGGTGTATCCGCTGGTGCTGGTGCTGATCGACAGTTTCCGCGGTCCCCAGGGCTGGACCGGAGATTTTTTCAGGCAGTTTGTCGAACGCCCCAATGAGTGGAAAGCGCTCTGGGGCTCGATCTGGATCAGCGGGGCCACGGTTGTCCTGTGTGCGCTGATCGGAATACCGCTCGCGTTTCTCTTCTCCCGCTATGAATTCCCCGGACGCCGGTTGCTGGGTGGCCTGGTGGCGCTGCCAGTGGTGTTGCCCCCGCTGGTCGGAGTCATCGCGTTCCTGTTCCTCTTTGGGGAAACCGGTTTCGCCGCCCGGCTGGTGCAGGCGATCACCCGGAGCACGGATCCGCCGTGGCGGCTTCAGGGCGCCGGCGCGATCCTGCTGGTGCACGCCTACTCGATGTACGTGTATTTCTATCTCTTTGTCCGCGCCGCGCTCGCCGGCCTGGACCCCTCGCTGCTGGAAGCCGCGGCCGCGCTGGGCGCGAGCAAGCGCCGCACCCTGTTCAAGGTGACGCTTCCGCTGCTGCGGCCGGCGCTGGTGGGCGCGGGAATTCTCACCTTCATGACCTCGCTGGCCTCGTTCAGCGCGCCATACATCTTTGGCGGCGGGTTCCGGGTGATGACGACCCAGATCGTCGCGACCCGGCTGAACGGCGACGTGGCCATGGCCATGGTGGAGACCGTGGCGCTCACCCTGGTGGCGTTGGGCGGGCTCTGGCTGCTGCGGCGCTCCGAGGGGCGGGACGTGATCGGTGGAAGTCGGAAGGGAGCCGGCCCGGTCCTGGTCGCGGTGGCGCCGCGGACCCGCCGCCTGATGACGCTGCTCGCGACGGCGCTCACCCTGCTGCTGCTGTTGCCCCACTTCACCCTGGTGCTGCTCTCGTTCGTTCCGGTCGGCACCTGGACCACCGAACCGGTGCCGCCTTCCTACACGGTGGGGAACTACCTCGCGCTGTTCAGCGAGCCGGAGCGGTTCCGCCCCCTGTTCAACAGCTTCTGGATGGCGACGCTGGCGATGGTGGCCGCGATGGCCGTGGCGGTAGCGGCCGGACACCTCATCGTGCGCAAGCGAGTCCGCGTCCGCGGCGCCATTGAATGGTTGTTGAGCCTTCCCTGGGTGGTGCCGGGCACGGTGTTCGCGATCGCCCTGGCAACCATGTTCGCGGTGCGCGCGCCGTTGGCGGGTCGGGTCGTGCTGATCGGCACCATCTGGTTGTTGCCGCTGGCTTACCTGATCCGGAACCTGCCGATCGCCGGTCGCGCGGTGCTGGCCGGCTACCGGCAGCTGGATCCCTCGATGGAAGAGGCGGCCGCGACGCTGGGCGCCGGGCGCTGGCGGACCCTGCGGCGCATCACGCTGCCGCTGCTCAAGCCGGCGCTGGCCGCAGGCGCGACGCTCGCCTTTGCGACCGGGCTGGGCGACTTCGTCACTTCCATCATGCTCTACACGTACGATACCCGGCCCATTTCGCTTGAAATTCTCTCCAGCCTGCGCTCGGCCGACATCGGCGTTGCGGCGGCGTACGGGGTATTCCTCATGGTGATCAGCGCCATCGTGTTTGCCATCGGTTCCGACCGAAGGGCGGCGACCGGATGAGCGCTCCCCCGGAGCGGGCCCAGGTCCGCCAGCTGTCGGTACTCATCGCGGTGAACGCGGTGGATATGATCGGGTTCGCGATCGTTCTGCCGCTGCTGCCTTTCTACGCCCTCGATTTTCACGCCACGCCGGTCCAGATCGGCTGGCTCATGGCCGCGTTCTCGATCGCCCAGCTCGTATCCGCCCCGTTCTGGGGCCGAGTGTCCGACCGGTATGGCCGCCGCCCGGCGCTCATGATCGGGCTGTCGGGATCTGCCATTGCCTACATCGTGTTCGGCCTGGCCGGCTCGCTGTGGATGCTCTTCCTTTCCCGCCTGGTCCAGGGCGCGGGCGGGGGCACCACCGGAGTGGCGCAGGCCTATGTGGCCGACACCATGCGCCCCGCCGACCGGGCCCGCGCCCTGGGATGGCTATCGGCGGCGACCTCGGCCGGCATTGCGATCGGCCCCACGATCGGCTCGCTTGCGGCGGTCGGGCTTGGGTCTCGAAGTCCCGGCTTCGTGGCGGCCGGCCTCTGTCTCATCAACGTGTTCTTTGCCTGGAAGTGGCTGCCGGAATCGAAGCCCCGGGGCAGCGTGGCCCCATCCGTCAAGCCGAGGACACCGATCTGGCACACCGCGTGGCAGGTGATCTCGCACCCCCGGGGAGCAGTGCCCCGCCTGGTCTGGATCTACGCGGTGGGCATGCTCGCCTTTACCTGCATGACCTCGGTGGTGGCGCTCTATCTCAATGCCGAGTTCCAGGTCACCAAGAAGACCATCGGCTTCTTCTTCACCTACATCGGGATTCTGTCTTTCGTGATGCGCTCCCTGGTGCTAGGTCCGGTGGTGGACCGGATCGGCGAAACCTGGGCGATGCGGGCCGGGGCCGGGTGCCTGGTGGTGGGACTCATCCTCTATCCGCTGGCTCCGTCGATCTGGCTGCTGGTGCTGGTCATTCCCCTGGTGCCGATCGGTACCGCGCTGCTGTTCCCCGCTACCACATCGCTGATGAGCCGGGTGTCCGACAAGAACGAGCTGGGAACCACGATGGGAACCGCCCAGTTCTTCGGCGGCATTTCGCGTGTGGTCGCCCCGCTCGGCGCCACCGCCGCCTTCCAGGCCTGGGGCCACCGGTCGCCATTTTTCCTCGGTGCCGGTGTGGTCGCGCTGGTCAGCGTTCTGGCGTTCCGGATCGAACACCAACCGGCACGGGCGACACCGGTGCCTGTGAAGGATTGAGGGGATTGAAGGGATTGAAGATTGAGGGAATTGAAAAGGATATCTCCTACTGTTCAATCCTCTCAATCCACAATCCCTTCAATCCCTTCAATCCCTTTTATATTCCCTGACCCCCAACCCCGGGCTGCCCTGGAAATCTCATGGTAAAGTCGTTCACGCTTCCCGCAACTTCGACGGCCTTCGCCCAGGCGACCTGGGCGGACATCGAGCCGTTTTATGCCGAGTTGGCCGCGCGCCCGATCAGCCTGGACACGGTCGAGGCGTGGCTGGCCGACTGGTCGCGGCTGGAGGAGTTGCTGAGCGAGGCCGCGGCGCGGGCGATGATTGCCTACACCGTGGAGACCGAGGACGTGAAGCGGGAGGCCGACCACCTGCGCTTCTCCACCGAAGTGCTGCCCCGGGCCGATGAAGAAGGTGTGCGTCTGGCGCGGCGCCTGCTGGAGCTGGGATACACCCGGGCCGACCTTGCGTCGATGATCGAGCGGTTCCGCACCCAGATCGAGATCTTTCGGGAAGAGAACGTGCCCCTCTCGGCCCAGCTGGAAGAGCTGGGCGCCCGTTACCAGAAGATCACCGGCGGCATGACGGTCCGGTGGGAGGGCAGGGAAGTCACCCTGCCCCAGCTCCAGCCCCACCTGCGGAGCCTGGACCGCTCGGTACGGGAGCGGGCGTTTCGTCTGCTGGCCCAGCCGTTCCTGGAGCAGCACCAGGAGCTGGCGGCGCTGTTCTCCCGGATGTACCACCTCCGGCAGCAGACGGCGGCGAACGCCGGGTTCAGCGACTATCGCGACTACGCGTTTCGTTCCAAGTTCCGCTTCGACTACACGCCGGAGGACGTGGATCGATTCCACCAGGCGGTGGAGGCGGTAGTCTCCCCGGCCGTCGAACGGTTGCGCAAGAAACGCCGGGAACGACTCCAGCTTCCCACCGTGCGGCCCTGGGATACCCAGGTTGATCCCTACGGCAAACCGGCGCTCAAGCCGTTCCGGGACGTCCGCGAACTGGAAACGGCGACCCAGCGGGTCATGCAGCGGCTGGACCCGGTGCTGGGGCGGCAATTCGAAATCATGATGAACGAGAAGCTGCTCGATCTCGACACCCGCAAGGGCAAGGCGCCGGGCGGGTATTGCGAGACGCTGCACGAGTCGGGGCGGCCGTTCATTTTCATGAACGCGGCCGGCACTTTCGATGACGTGATGACCCTCTGCCACGAAGCCGGACACGCGTTTCACGCCTTTGCCGCGCATCCGTTGCGCTTCATCTGGCAGCGGCATCCGGGGATGGAAGCCGCCGAGCTGGCGTCGATGTCCATGGAGTTGCTGGCGGGGCGTTACCTGGGGCGGGATACCGCCGGGTTTTTCTCGCCCGAGGAGATGGCCCGGGCCCGGGTGGAGCACCTGGAAGACATCCTCGTGAGCCTCACCCACATCGCGTCGGTGGATGCGTTCCAGACCTGGATATACACCAGCGGCGAGGGCGGTGACGCTCTGGCCCGGGACCGGGCCTGGCTCGACATCCGGTCGCGTTTCGAACGGGGGCTGGACTGGTCGGGACTGGAAGCGGAGCGGGCGGGCCGCTGGTATCGCCAGCTGCACATCTTCCTCTATCCGTTCTACTACATCGAGTACGGGATCGCCCAACTGGGGGCGCTCCAGGTGTGGCGCAACAGCTTGAAAGACGAGCGGGCCAGCCTCGATGCCTATCGCGCCGCGCTGGCGCTGGGCGCGACCGTCCCGCTTCCGCAGATCTATGGCGCGGCCGGCGCGCACCTCATCTTCGAGCCCGGCCCGATGGCCGAGCTGGTGAGCCTGGTAGAGGAGCATATCGACGCCGCGGAGCGGGCTGGCCGGTCCAAGGATGCGGGCGTGAGCAAGGCGGGCTAGATTGTAGCACCCTTATTTGGAGCACACTGGATGGCGAAAGAAGAAGGCATTGAGATGGAGGGTGTGGTAACCGAGGTCCTGCCCGACCGGAACTACCGGGTATTGCTGGAGAACGGGCACTCCATCCTGGCCTATGCCGCCGGTAAAATGAGCAAGCACAAGATCCGGGTGCTGGAGGGAGACCGGGTGAGCGTGGTCCTCTCGCCCTACGACCTGACCCGGGGCAGGGTGATATACCGCCATAAATAGCTTATAGCTTATGGCGTATAGCAGTTCGTCGACGGTATCGGATCTGCCATAGGTCATCAGCCATATGCCAATTAAAACCAAACGGGCCGCTCTTTCGAGCGGCCCGTTGGCGTTTCCCGTAGTGAGCGCACAGCCGTGCGCCCCTACTTCGCCTTGGTCACGTTCTCCGCGGCCGGACCCTTCTGGCCTTCGACGATGTCGAACTCGACCCGATCGCCCTCGGCGAGACTGCGGAAGCCGTCCATCTTGATCGCCGTGTGATGGACGAAGCAGTCCTTGCTGCCGTTCTCCGGGGTGATGAAACCGAAGCCCTTGGCGTCGTTGAACCACTTCACCGTACCAATCGTGCGTGCCATACCGTGCCACTCCGTGTTGATGAAATGTCGGGGTCCGACCGAAGGCCTACCCGACGTGCATGTAGCGAGCCCTTCTCGCTCCATGAGCTGTGAATACGATGGCAACCGTGAGTGATCCGGGGGGGTCGCTACGATCGCGCTGGAATGTGGAATCGGCCGTGGAGCCGGCCACTAATCTGCATCCGACCGGACTTTCGTCAAGTACCGGCAGGCCCGGGAGCGCTATTTCCCTTCAAGCTTGAGCCATTTGATGGCCGCCTTGGCCCACTCCCCGCTCCGGTGCCGTAAGCCTCTGCCAGTCGCGCGGTTAAGGGCCTGGAGAAACTCAATGGCGGAGGGGTAGCGCTGGTCTACCACGCTTTGGAGGGCGCGCTCCAGGACCCCCTGGAGGTCGGTGCTGACGTCGTCGCGGCGGCTGCGGAGATCGGGGTACTGGTTGGTAGTCTGGTGGGCCAGCACCTGCTCCGGGGTGACGCCGGGGAAAGGCGGCTCCCCGATCAGGGCGAAGTAGGCGACTGCCGCCAGGCTGTAGATGTCGGAGCGCTGGTCCACTCGTTCGCCCAGCAGTTGCTCGGGGCTGGCGAACTGGGGGGTGCCGCTCTGGCTGGTGGCCCCGCCGAACTTGCCGTGGCCTCGAAGCGCCAGGGCCAGGCCGAAGTCGGTGATCCGGAGTGCGCCGCTGGGCTCGGTGAGCATGTTCTCCGGCTTGATGTCGCGGTGCACCAATCCCTGGCCATGCGCCTGGGCGAGGGCGGACAGCGCTTCGCGGAGCAGCCGAAGGACCTGGTCCAGTGGAAGCGGTCCCTGGTCGGTCACCAGTTTGGCCAGGCTGGGTCCCGGCACCAGCTCCATGGTGTACCAGATCAGCCCGGAGCGGCCGCCGATGTCGTAGATGTTGACGATATTGGGATGGTTGATGCGCGCCGCGAGCTGGGCTTCCCGGCGAAACCGCTCCACCACCGACGGGTCCGTGGTCAGCAGGGGATGCAGCACCTTGAGCGCGACCTCGCGCTCCAGGTGCAAGTCCCGCACCCGGTACACCCGGCCAAAACCGCCGGTTCCCATCATGCCCAGCAGTTCGTAGTCGTCGCCCAGGGCGCGACGAAGCCGCTTTTCCCAGCGGGCGCTGTCGAGCACGTCGGGCCCGGTGCTGGGCGCCACGGCGACGGCCAGGTTCTCGAAGGTCCCCGCCTCGCTGGCGAAATCCTCCAGCATCTCCGCGGCCGTCAAATGGCGCTTGGCGGGGTCGGGCAGCAGGGCGCGCATGATGATCCGCACCAGCGCGCCGGGCGTGTTGGGACGCAGCTCGGTGGGAGAGCGAAGGGCCAGGGTGTCGAGCGGCGGCTCCTGGGCGGTCACCGCGAAATAGAGGATCGCGCCGGCGGTGTAGATGTCGCTGGCGGGGTCGCCGGGTTCGCCGTTGCGGACTTCGGGCGCCATGTAGGCCTGGCCGGAGGGGATTTCGCCGGGCGGGATGACCGGCAGCGTCCAGCTGCAGAAGCGCAGGTCGGTGACGGTGCCCCGCCCGCTGGCGTTGAGCAGCACCGAGGCGGGCACGATCCGGCGGACGACCAGCCCGTGGGCGTGGGCATGCTCCAGCGCGCTCAACACGTCGCGCGCGAGGGTATGCACCGTCGGCAGTGGCCGGGGTCCCCGCTGCACGGCCTCGTGCAGGCTCTCCCCGTCGATCCAGTTGCCGCAGCGGTAGGCGAGGTCGCCCAGGACGCCGGCATCGTATACGTGGCGGATCGCGGGGTGATCGAGATGGGCGAGCGACTCGGCTTCGCGGAGGAACCAGGCGCGGACGACCTCGTCACCATAGAAATTGACCCGCAGGCTGACCCGGCGTTTCAGCACCTGGTCCCAGGCGCAGAACAGCACCCGCTCCCGGGACACCGCGACGATCTTTTCCAGGCGGAACCGGTGCCCCAGGATGGCATCGGTGCGCTGGTAGTAGGTAAGCGGTGAGGGAGTAGCGGAGGAGGACTCTGGCGCGGTCATCGAGCCGAACGGCGCCGCTCGACCCGAAGTTGTTTCCCGCAGGTCGCGCTGCTGCACCAGCGCCGAGAATGATTCGCGCTGACGTCGATGAAATACAGGGTACAGGCGACTCCGGAGCACTGCCGGACGATCGCGGCGGGATCGGCGAGGGTAGCGGCGGCGGAGCGGGCGATGGCGTCGATCGGGGTGGCGGGCCGCGCCGGAGTGAACACCGAGCGCCAGCTGCCGCGTACCCGGGTCAACTGGTGATAGCCGGTGGAATGCGCCAGCACGCCGTTGATGGCGTGGATGCTGGCGGAGGGGGCCTGCCGCTCCCGGGACAGGCTCTGGGCCAGCGCGGTGAGCCGCTCGCGAAGCTCCAGGATCTCGCTCAGCTCCATGGCGCCCGCATCAGGCGGGAGCTTTTCGAGATCGATCCAGCGCTTCCAGGATTCCATGCTGCGCAGCCGGTCCAGCACCGGACCGGTGCCCCGGGCGGTGTTCACGAAATCGATCCAGATCGCGTCGCCCAGGATAACGAAGTCCTGTTCCACCATCTTAACGCTCCCGCGCAATCTCGACCGCGTTGCGCCCGCTGTTCTTGGCCCGGTACAAGGCGACGTCGGCCGCGGCGAGCAAGGCACCCACCGCGTTGCCGTGGCGCGGGGCCGCGGCGATTCCCAGGCTCACCGACTGGCGGCCGAATTCCGGATGGCTGCCTTCCAGCACCTTGATGTCGTGCAGCACCCGCGATACGAACACCATGGCTTCGTCCGGCGTCGTCATCGGGAGAATCACCAGGAACTCATCGCCGCCCAGCCGGCCCACCGCGTCGAGGGTGCGGCACTGCTGGCGCAGGATCTCCGCGATCAGCACCAGCAGCCGGTCGCCGGCGGCGTGGCCCATGGTATCGTTGACCTGCTTGAAATAATCGAGGTCGATCAGGACGACGGTGGTGGTGAGGGAATGGCGGTTGGCCCGGGAGATTTCTGCCTCCAGCCGCTGTTCCACCGCGCGCCGGTTGTAGAGCCCGGTGAGCCCGTCGGTGGTGGCGGCGCTGTGCAGCTGCTCGACCAGGAGAGCGTTCTTGAGCGCGATGGCCGCGGCGAACGACAGGGTGCCGGCCAGCTCGAACTCCGCGACCCCGTAATTCTTGCCCGAGATCCGGGCGCCGAGGGAGAGGATCGCCAGCCGCTCGGTGCCGGCTTCGAGCGAGATCAGCACCTTGGTGCGGGGATCCACCACCGACGCCAGGCTGACCTCCTCGATCCGGACCGGGCCGCTCCCGACGGGAAACGCGGCGTCCAGCCGGGCCTGGTCGAGCGGCTCCGGCTTGCTGTCATCGTTGAGGGCGCGGAAGGTCTTGGGAACGTAGGCCCCGTTCTCCAGCCGGTAGAGGCAGGCCCACCAGGCGAAGAACACTTCGGCGATGAAGTCCATCACCAGCTGCTCGGTCTCTTCGGTCGAATGCACCGAGGACAGGAGCCGGGTGACTTGGCGGAGGGCGCGAAGCTGGAAAGTGGCGTCGTCCAGAGCGAGCTGGCGCTCCAGCAGGACGGCGCGCAACTCGAGGACGATCGACAGCCCGAGTGCGAGCGGCATGGCCACGCCGCGCATTTCTGCCGCGACCTCGGGATCGGCCCAGACCACGACCTCGGTCTCCCCGCTGGCGATCCGGGCGACCTCGACCGCTTTCTGCCGGCCCTCTGCGGTGCCAATACTGGTCACAACTCCCGCCTGGGAGTTGACCACCATCCAGATCAGGTCGCTGTGGAAGCGGCGAACCAGGGCGTCCCGGCAGCGCTCGAACAGCTCGGCGTCTGATCTGGAGTCCCGACAGGCTGCCGCGAAGGCGCTCGGGAGGGTGGCAAGTCGGTATTGGGCCGGGGAAACGTCCATTCCTGCGAATATAGCAGACGATCTAGGTTTAGGCGAGACATAGCTTTAGGTGGCAAGCAGGCCGGTGGGCAGGTGGGACAGTCAACCGTGCCCGCCTGACCCACTTGCCCACATGCCCAGCAACAGGTTATCCTTGTGGCACAACAAATGTGTAGGACATAGCCCTTACGGGCCCCAGTAGTTAAGCCTTTCAGGCTGGGTGATCAAAACTGAAAAGGCAATCGAGTCCCGGTCCAGGTGGTATACCCCTGACCGGGATTTGTGTTTTCCTCACCCTGGCCCTCTCCCGAAACGGGAGAGGGGGAACGGGGGTGAGGGTTCAAAACAAGAATCCCGCCCTCGCATAAAACGACGTCTTCTCGTCGCTCTTCGCCACGGCCAGGCTGATCGTATTGGCCGGGCTCAAGAAGCCCAGCGAGAGCCCGCCGCCGAACCCGGTATGGATCTCGTTGGAATCCTCTCCCTTGAAGAACACCCGGCCGGCATCGGCGAGGGCGAACACCCCGACATCGGTCGGCACGACGATCTCCATCCGGGTCAGGTGGATGCGGAGCTCGGCATTGCCGTAGACCGACGCGTCGCCCGCGAAGCGCTGCTCGTGCCAGCCCCGCACCGTGTTGTGGCCGCCGAGGAACGCCGATTCGAACCAGGGGAAATGGCCAAACACTTTTTCGCCGCCGGCCCTGAGGGCGAGGGTCGGACGCAGCGGAATGTTGGCGCTCAGATAGGTCGACGCCTGGCCGGCCACCTTGCCGAAGGTGGTTTGCACGTCCCAGATGCCGGGATAGACCGTCCCTTCGACGTTGAACAGGATGCCGCGCCGCGCGGCGGCCGGCACGTCCCTGGTGTCGATGGTGATGCTTCCCCGAGCCCCCACTTCGCCGAACTCCCCGGCGCCGTAGAGGTTGGGCAGGGTCGCGATGAAGCGCCCCGTATTGCTCTCCTGGTTGCTGAACTGGACCCGGGGTCCCAGGGTGATCGCCACGCGGCGGCCCAGGTGATGGGTGACCGAGGGCTCGACCAGATATTGATTCGACTCCGCCTTGTAGAACTGGTCGCCGCCGGCGTTCGAGCTCTCATTGCCGAACCCATGGAACCGCAGCATTTCGATACCCGAGGCGCGCAGCAGCAGGTTGGTCTGGGTGCCGGAGTTCTCCCGGTGCCATACCCCGCGATATTCGGCCCGGTAGGTCCGCGCCGATGTCGCGTAACCGGCCCGCACCAGCTGCTGCGATGCGTAGGGATTCTTGCGGAACCCGTAGGTTCGCTTGATGAGGCCCGCGCCGATGAAGAACCCGACATCGGGACCGCCTGACGCCCAGACCAGCGGGTTGGTGTAGCCACCCCAGTCGATCGGGGGAACTTTGTTCGTGGTGTCGACCACTCCGTTCTTGTACCGGACGGGCCAGGCATACCGCTTGCGATTAAGGCCGATGCCGTGGCGCGATGAAATCGTGGTATGGTCGCCGGCATCGTACATCTTGAGGTTGCCGGCCTGGGAGGCGTCCAGTACGGCGTCCTGCCCCTCTCCGCCGATGATCCGGATCTTGATCTTTCCCCCGCCATTTCCGAGGACCTGGACGGTGTCGTCGCCGCCGTGGAGATAGATCCGCACCTCGCGGGTGTCGGAGGGCCGGAACGTCCGCTGGGCCTGCCGCACCATGCCGCTGTCGCTCCCGGCTTCCATGAGCACCGTGACTTCGTTACGGGGGCCGGGGTCCCGGGTAACCGTCACCCGGTCGGCCCGATCCGTCCCGTGCAGATCGGCCTGTTTGGCGAGGTAGCGATAGTACGTCTCCGCCATTCCCCGAATCCCGTCCCGCCGTTCCCGAAGCCATGTGTTGAGCCGGTCCCCCGCCAGGCGGAACTCCTGGATCGGCAGCCGCCGGACTGCGGAGTCGATCACCTGATCGGTGATCCGGCGCTGCAGGTCGCTGGCTACCGAATCCCAGACCGGGCGGTCCAGGGATTCCAGCAGCAGCCGGTCCAGCTCGCGGCCGTTGTAGGTCGCGCCCCGGATCCGGGAGTACTTGTGCTGGAAGCTGACCAGCTGGGGATAGGTGTAGCGCGCGATGGAAAGCAGCATGCCATCGTAGCGAATGAAGGCCTGGTCCCGGTCCTCCGGTACCGGCACCCACGGCGTCGCGGGGATGTCGGGACCTACCCGGGCCCATTTCCACTGGCCCCGGTGGCGATCCCAGTCGCCGATGAAGACATCCATCAGCCGGGCACGCAGGTAGGCCACGGTATCGATGTGCTCGCGCCCGTCCGCTTCCAGGCGCTCGAGCAGCTTATCCATGTCGATGATCTTGCTGACGTGCTCGAGACCCGGGATCCGGAGCGGCAGGTCATCCTTGGGATTCTCTTCCAGGATGCCCAGCATGCCGGCGAAGACCGCGCGAAACTCGCCGAGCCGGGGGTCGTCCGGCATGACGAAGATGGAGTGGGATGCCTGGATGACGCCCGCCGCGGCGAGCAGCGGGTCGACCACCAGAGGCCCGGCGGGCAGGGCGGAGCTGATCTGGTCCTGGACGATATCATCCGCCATCGTCCCCTTCAGGTCCTCGGGCAGGATGGCCGAGGGGTCCTTGTCCACCGAGCGGAAATTGAACTCGCGGCCGTCGGCCGCCTTAAGGCGGAGCGACTTGGTCTGCTGGCCTCCGCCCACCTTCACCGGGGTGAGGCCGCCGGCGTAGCTGCCCAGATCGAGAACCTGGACCTTGGTCGGTACGGTCCAGAGATCCCGGTAGTCCGCGCCCAGCAGCATGCGATGAATCCCGCTGGCATCGTAGGCCGGATTGGGCGCGATCAGCACCCACCGCGCGGAATCCGACTGGGCCGACAGAGAAACGGGAACCAGCACCGCGGCCGCCGCCAGCAGGGCCCGGAAGAACGCAGGGCCGGAATGGGTTACGGGAGGTTTCGGCATGCTCGCTCGTGAGGGAGAACGGAACCCCTATCATAGCCCGTGCGGGACCAGTGTGAAAGGTGTATTTTAGCCCGCACCCATGCCCGCCAACGGCCACCTCCGCGTCATGAACCCCAGCCCACTCGACCGGTTCCTCCGGCTTTTCGCCGACGTTCGCGACGGCGAGGGCCTTTCCGCCCTGCTCCTGATGATCAACGTGTTTCTGATCCTCACCGCCTACCTGTTGCTCAAGGTGGTGCGGGAGCCGTTGATCCTGGCCGGCGGTGGGGCCGAGGTGAAGAGCTACTCCGCGGCCGGGCAGGCACTGCTGCTCCTGGTCCTGGTGCCGCTGTACAGCGCGCTGGCCAGCCGGGTGCCCCGCAAGAAACTCATCAACTGGGTGACGTTCGCTTTCGCGCTCTGTCTCCCCGCGTTCTATGTGCTGGCCCGGCTCAACGTGCCGCTGGGGATTCCGTTCTATCTCTGGGTCGGGGTCTTCAGCCTGATGATCATCGCCCAGTTCTGGGCTTTCGCCAACGACGTCTACACCACCGACGAAGGCAAACGCTTGTTCCCGATCATCGGGTTCGGGGCTTCGGCCGGGGCAGTGGCGGGAAGCTTCATCGCCGGATGGCTGATCCAGCCGATCGGCGTGTACCAGCTGATGCTGGTGGCGGCGGCGATCCTGATCGTCAGCCTGGCCCTTACCAACCTGGTGGACGCCCGGGAGCGGAAACGCCGGGAAGGGCACCTCCCGCCGCCGGATACGACGGCCGAAATGCCTGCGGCGACCACTTCCGAGATGCGGATCGCGACGACCGCCGAGATGCGGGCGGCCGGCAGCCAACCCGTGCAGAAGGAGGGCGCCTTTGCCCTGGTGTTCCGGCACCGCTACCTGCTGCTGATCGCCTGCATGGTGCTGGTGCTGAACTGGGTGAACAGCCTGGGCGAATACATCGTGAGCCGGACGGTGACCGACGCGGCCCATACGGCCGGAATCGCGATGGGCTCGCCCGCCGAGAAGGTATTCATCGGCGAGTTCTACGCGAGTTACACCGGGATCGTGAACCTGGCGGCGCTCGTCATCCAGCTGTTCCTGGTGTCGCGGATCGTGAAGTACCTCGGCGTGCGGTATGCCGTTCTCATTCTGCCGCTGATCGCGCTCGGCGGCTATGGGCTGCTCGCGTTCTACCCCGTGCTGGCGGCGGTACGCTGGGCCAAGACCGCCGAGAATGCGACCGACTATTCGCTGCAGAACACCATCCGGCAGATGCTCTTCCTGCCGACGACCCGGGACCAGAAGTACAAGGCCAAGCAGGCGATCGACGGATTCTTTGTCCGGATGGGTGACGTGCTCCAGGCGGCGACGGTGTTCGCGGGAACCACCTGGCTGGCGCTCCGGCCCCAGGGCTTCGCCCGGTTCAACCTCGTGCTGGTGGTGATCTGGCTGGTGTTCGCGTGGCAGGTGGGACGGGAATTCCAGAAGCGTACCAGCGTAACGGAGTGATGAGGCTGTGGCCTTTTCCGGCGACCCTTTCCCCAGCCTGAACATCCGGGAGAAGTAGCTGCCACTTCCTCTCCCCGGGAGCTGCAGGGATGCGACTCCACCACCTTGCCCTGATCATCGGCCTTGCGACCGCGGCTGAACTGAAGGCCCAGGGTGCCGTCTCGCCCGGATACCCACCGCCCGGACGCTTGATCGACATCGGCGGCCGCAAACTCCACCTCAATTGTTCCGGCACCGGCAGTCCCACTGTCATTCTGGTGGGGGGAGGCGGCGCTTACTCCATTGACTGGGCGCTGATTCAGGCCCGCCTCGATTCGACCACCCGGGTCTGCTCCTACGATCGGGCCGGTTCCGCATGGAGCGACGCGGGACCGGCAGACGAGACAGTCGAGCAGACTATCGCCGATCTCCACCGGCTGTTGCGAGAGGCCGGTGAACCCGGGCCTTACCTGCTGGTCGGGGCTTCAATCGGAGGGATCTTCATTCGAGCCTACCAGCACACGTTTCCCGAAGACGTGGCCGGCCTGGTTTTCTCGAACAGCAGTCACAAGATCGGCAAGTTTGTGCCCGGAAAGAGCGGCCTTCTCTGGGACCTGTCGGAAGCCGACGTTCGCTCGGCATATCCGCTTCCTCCGTCCGTCACCAGGGGTCCGGCTCCCACCCGCGTGGGCGAACCCTTTGATCGCCTACCGCCGGAATTGCAGGCCATTCGCCTTCGGTTCGAGTTGCGACGCTGGGAGACGTGGGACCGAACCAAGGCGGGACCCGAGTCCGACCTGTCGTGGCGGAAGGAATTCCTGCGAGAATTTGAAGAACGGTGCTCCGGCGCCGAGCACCCGCTTGGTGCGATCCCTTTGATCGTCGTGTCGGGTGATCCCAAGCCGGCTCAACTCGAGCCACCGCGGCTGGAGGATGGCTCGTGCCGAAGGGAGGATGCCGGAGATGGTCTCGACCTCCTGTCATCCAACAGCCTCTACCTCGTAGCCGCCGGTAGCGGCCACGAAATCCATTTGTATCAGCCTGCAGTTTTAACCAAAGCCCTGATTCGCGGAGTCTTGGCCATCAGGACCCGGACTTCCCTGGCTGGGGTACCGGAGCGTCGATAGCCTCGGGCTACGGTAGCCGCGCGGCCCGATTCTCGATTGCAGTAGTCCCCTTGGGGACAGGTTTCGCCGAGGGCAAGCTTCAGCCTGTCCTTCTTGGGCCAGCGGCCAGGCCAGCCCGGCAACTTATCCTCACGAAAACCACAAAATTCCACGAAAACCACGAAGAAAAGCACAAGCTGTTCTTCGGGGCTTTCGTTACTTCGTGATTTTCGTGAGGAACAAGAACGCAAACGAGCCTACAATCCTGCTTTCATGAGCTGCTACTCTGCTCGGCCCTGACCTTCTTTCTGAGCTCCTCCAGGTTCAGCGCGATCGATTGATTCGATGCGATCAGGTCGGCGATGATTTCTTCCCGGGCCCGGGCCCGGGCCGCGCCGCCACCGGTCCGCCGGTCCTCGAGAAATGGCCAGAGCCGGCGGCGGATGTTGTCGGGCAGCGCGTTCTCCAGGTATTCCAGCGCGGTGCCGCGGAGCAGGTCGTCATCGGTGAAGAGGCCCCGGTAGGCGATCTTGAGCGGCGTGGCCGGGAGCACGAGCGACAGCATCGTGAAGACGTGCTCCAGGCTGCGGCCGGCCCGCTCCCGGAGAAACTCGTCCATCAGCGGCGCCTCGCTGGCATCTTCCAGGCCGCCCAGCAGCCGCTGGCTCTCCCAGATACTCCGATCCACCGTCACCTCGCGCTCCACTGCGGCCAGCACCCGGTCGGCCGGGACCGGTAACTCATGCCGCTGTTGTAACTCCACCAGTGCCCGTCCCGCCCGGTAGCGTACCTCGAACCGCTTGTCCTGGAGCCCAAGCAGAAGCCCGTCGACGGTGCGCTCGGCTGGCGCCGAGATGAGGATGCCGGGAATGCGGCGCCGCACGCTGAATTCCTGTTCCGGATCCAGCATCGCATCGAGCAGCTGGCCCAGGATGGTGGGCGCGACGGCGCGAAGCGCGTCGGCGGCGCTCCGGGCGACCTCGTCCCAGGCCAGCAGGGGAATGACATGGGGCACCAGCTCGGGGGCCAGCGGCCCGAGCTCGAGCGCGGCCCTCACCCGGCCCCGGTCCCCGGAGCGCAGTGCCATGATCCGCGTCAGCGTCGGGTCGGCGGTCTCCGCCGCCGGAGTCAGCGCCACCCCGGCCGGCTCGGCCACCGGCAGCCTCTCGCCGCTCTGGGTCTTCATGCCGGCCATCTGGCTCAGGTCAATGGAGCTGATGGTGTCAAAGACCGTGGGATATTCCATCGTTTCCGGCGCGATCGGGAAGTCGTCCTCCACCCCGTGCGCAACCAGGCTTTTCTCCAGGGTCTGGCGGTACCCGCCCTGGAGCATCCGGGTAATCAGCAGCGAGCCGATGGCCAGCACCACGGCGGTACCGAGGAGGACCGGCACGGCGCCGCTGGCCAGCAGCATGATGGCCAGCTGGATCAGGGCACCGCCTGCGATGTCGCCGATGCGGACGGCGCCCACGTCAATCATGGTCTTGGTCGCGCGTTTTTCGTGCCGGGGGAGCGGAGTGAAGAGGATCTCGTAGCCGGAGCGGAAAAGCGAATTATGCAGCACCGCTTCGGTGCCCCGGGACAGGGCAGCGCTGATGAATCCGGGGAAGGCGATGGCGCCGAGCCCGGTCACGCCGACCGACGCGGGAAGCGCGCCAACCGCGCCGGAAAGTCCCATCCGCTCCAGGGCCACCCGGCCGATCGCGCTCTGGACCAGGAAAGTGAGCAACGCCACCCCGGTATAGAATGCCGCGAAGACCCGGAGCAGGTGATCCCCGCTGCCGTACACCGCCGTTGCCCGGCTCTTGAACACGAAGTCGAGCAGCCCCTCCGACACGGTGCAGAGGATCACCAGCGTCGTGAGATTCCGGAGGTAGGAATTGCCGCCGACCATCCTGAGGCCGTCGAGGATCGTGCTGGGGGCCGGCGGCCGGGGCGAATCAGCGGCGCGGACCGGGCGGGAGTTGCGAAGCGCGCGGACGCCGAACGTGGCGATCAGGTGAAGCAGGGCGAGCAGCGGGAGCATGTAATCCACGCTGAAGAGCGCCGCCGTCCGCTCCGCCAGGAGACCGCCGACCAGGCCGCCCACGGTGCCCGCGGCCCCGATGCGCCCCATCTGGCGCTTCGCGGTCCGGGGGTCGAAGCGCTCATTCACCATGGACCAGAATCCCGAGATCAGCAACGCGCTCAGCACGTTGAAGTGGAGATACACCAGGACGGCCGTGGCTTCGCGAGCCCGCGCGAGCAGGGCCCATTCCAGCAGGAGCAGCACCACGCTGGTGGCGAACAGCGCGGGAATGAAGCGCCAGGGCCCGTACCGGTTCATCCGGCGCACCGCCCAGAGGATCACCAGCAGGGAGATCACCGCCGAGGTCATCACCATCAGCGGGAGCCGGGTCACTGGAAAGCTGGAAAGGAAAAGCGCGTCCCGGGTGGCTTTGCCGGCCACCTGGGACGCGATCATGGCGGCCGACGCGATGGCGGCCGCAAGGACGGCAGGGCGGTTAGTCGCCATCCTTCAGCTGCCTGCCGAGCTCGGCGGCCAGGAGACGCAGCTCGGGGAGCATCCGGCGATTGCTCCAGTCCTGGCGGTTCTCGAGGTTCTCCAGCAGCAGACGGTACCACCAGACGATCTGTTCGCCCGAGGCGAGCGAGATGGAGGGCAGGTATTCGCCGCCCAGCCGGCGCACGTCGGCGATGAGCGAGCCGCACTGGTGGATTTCGCTCGCCGCGCAGACATCGAGCGCGCGGGAGCCGGCCCGCTGCAGCTGGCCCAGGTACTCCAGCTTGTAGACGTTCCACTGGCGCAGGTGGCCCCGGCTATCATGCCGCGGCTCGCAGCAGTCGGACAGGATGGTGATGACCGCGGAGCCGAACTTGTCGGCGACCTTGTGCCGCAGGGTGTGTTGCAGCTCCGGCCGCGCTTCCATGATGACCGGATGCAGGATGCCGGCAATGAGGGTGTGCTCGTCGCAGCCGTAGCGGACCAGGATGACGGCGTTGTGCGATGGATGGGTCAGGTACGACAACCCGGTCCCTTCGCGGCCGCGGGGAAGGTAGTACTTGGCCGCGAAGGCGAGGGCGTGGTTGACGGGGTCGCTGTAGCCAGGTGCCATATCTCGAGAGATTCTTGGATCGGAGAAAGGACGGGGACTAAGGACTAAGGACTCAGAGATTCACGTTTCTACCTGGTCCACCAGTAACCCGAAACCCAGAGTCCTTCGTCCTCAGTCCTTGGTCCCTTGCAGTTATGGGATGCCAATGATTTTATGCGTCTGCAAACTCAGGCGCCAATCGGGATGGGCCAGGCAGTATTCGATCGCCAGCCGGGTATTCCGCCCGAGGTCGGGGCCATCCATCGGCTGCAGGAAAAAATGCCGGAAGTCGAGATGGCGATACCGTTCCGGCTCGGCGCCTTGCTGGGGAAAAACCAGCTTGAGCTCGTCACCCTGCTCGAGCACCAGCGGCGCCCCGGCCTTGGGGCTGACACAGGTCCAGTCCAGGCCGGGCGGCGCGGCCTGGGTGCCATTGGTTTCCACCGCGATCTCGAAGCCTTCCCGGTGCAGGGCATCGATGAGGGCCGGATCGAGCTGGAGCAGAGGCTCGCCCCCGGTGCACACCACGAAGCGGCGATCGCGCGATGGCTGCCACTGCGCGGCTACCGCCCGGGCCAATGACTCCGGGTCCGGAAACTTTCCGCCGCCGGGCCCATCGGTACCCACGAATTCAGTATCGCAGAACTGGCACACGGCCTCGTGCCGGTCCGCCTCCCGTCCGGTCCACAGGTTGCAGCCCGCGAACCGGCAGAACACCGCCGCCCGGCCGGCCTGGGCGCCTTCGCCCTGGAGGGTATAAAAGATCTCTTTGACGGCATACATGCGGAAAACATAACAACAAGGACTGAGGACTGAGGACTAAGGACTCAGAGATTCACCCTTCTGCCTGGACCTCCGATATCTCGAAACGCAAAGTCCTCAGTCCTCAGTCCTCAGTCCTCAGTCCTCAGTCCCTTCCAGCTGGATCCTGAATCCCAAGAGATGCAAAACCTTTCTTGCGCAGCTGACACGCATCGCATCGCCCGCAGGCCCGGCCTCCGGGCGACGGATCGTAGCAGCTCACGGTGAGGGCGTAGTCCACCCCCAGGGCCAGGCCCCGGGCGATGATCTCCCGCTTGCTGAGCTGGATGAGCGGCGTGTGGATCCGGAACCCGCTGCCCTCGACGCCCGCCCGGGTCCCCAGGTTGGCGACCCGCTCGAACGCCGCGATGAACTCGGGACGGCAGTCAGGATAGCCGCTGTAGTCCAGGGCGTTCACCCCGATGAAAATGTCCCGGGCGCCGAGCACCTCGGCCCAGCCCAGTGCATACGAGAGGAAGATCGTGTTGCGGGCCGGGACATAGGTGACGGGGATGTCGCTGCCCAGGTCCGCCGGGTCCCGATCTTTGGGAACCGGAATGTCCGCGGTGAGTGCCGATCCACCAAAGGCCCGGAGATCGACGGTGGTGACTACGTGCCGTGCCGCGCCCAGCGACTGCGCCACCCGGCGCGCGGCCTCCAGCTCCACGGCGTGGCGCTGGCCGTAGGCGAAACTGAGGGCATAGACCTCGAATCCCTGTTCCCGCGCGATGGCCATCGTGGTGGCGGAGTCGAGACCGCCGCTCAGGAGCACCACGGCCTTCCTGGAGTCAGCCATTGCTCAGATGGTGAGCCCGGGGACCCGAACGCTTGAAAGCAGCGCCAGGACCAGGATCAGGGCGGCGAACAGCTGAAGAGCGGCCCAGTCTCCGTGCGCGTCGGTCTTCCGAAAACAGTGAAAAGCAAGGAGAACGCCGATCGGAAGCAGCACCCCCTCACGAAAGACGAACCAGCATCCCACCACGAGACCCAGCAGGCCGATCCGCTGCCATTGGCTCAGCGATCGAATTCCGCGGGCTCCATCGAGCTGCCACACCGGAATCAGGTTGAAGAGATTGATCACCGCGGTGACATGAGCCAGGGCCCCCCAATAGCTCTCATGGGTAACTTGAAATGCCAGCCAGCAGACGATCGCCGCTCCACTACCCCAGAGGGGTCCCGCCAATCCCACCCGTGCATCCTGGGCCGGAGTCGGGGGATAGGACTTCATGCGAATCAAGGCGCCGAATCCGGGAATGAACATCGGGGCGCTGGCGTGAATGCCGTAGTGCCGGAGGGCGAACACGTGTCCCATCTCGTGGATGTAGATGGTGAGAACAAAGCCGAGCGCGAATTTCCAGCCCCATATGCTCCAGTACACTCCAAAGAACGCCAGCATGGAAAAAAAGGTCGACAGCTTCGTCAGGCCCAGGAGCAGGAACTTGAGTTTGCTCAGCGCCAACAGGATCGCCGCACCGATGCTGGCCCACCAGCCTCGTTGACTGCTGGGACTTCTGGCGATTGCGGCCGGCGCCGGGGCGGTGCGAAGTCTTCGGTCCAGGTCTTCTACCCGATTCTTGATCGTGACCGCCTGGGGAGCGTCCCGGGGCAGCAGCGTCAGGGCGGTTTGCCACCGCTCCAGCGCCCGTGGCAAGTCACCGGCGGTATCCGCCGCGCTGGCTTCCTGGGCCAACGACTGGAGCTGCTCCGCGTGTACCAGGGCGTGGCACCCGGGGCAACGCAACAGGTTCGGGGCCAGCTCGGTCCCGCAGTTCCGGCAGCGACCGGGCTGATCGCGGACGAAGGTATTCATGCCGGGATTGGCCCGGCTCCCACTTTGAACGGGCCACTCACGGTGAGCGGCGCTCCGGCCGTGAGCTTCCAGGCCTGGAGGAATGCAATACCATAGATGAACAGGCTTATGATGCCTCCAGCCCCACTCGTGATATCCCGTATCGGCCAGACGAGAATGGTGTAGATCAACCTTCCGGACCCGGGGCCGAGGCCCCCCAAAGACTGGGTAGCCTCGATCAAGAATGGGGCGAACGAAAGGCAGATTCCGAGGTAGGTCAGTACAACGGCGAGAATCTGGTAGCGCAGGCCCCCCCGGTTTCCAGCGCCGATGTGTATTCCCCTTCCAACGAGATATCCCAGCAGGATCGCAATGATTCCGATCTGCAGGTTGAACAGCCTTGCAACCAGGTACCAGACGATTGCGCCCGCCAGCATACCCCCGACCCCAAACAGCAGAGCCTGAGCGAATCGTTGGGATTTCCCGGCCGCCTCAGCGGACTCGATGGCTTCCCTGCAATTTCCGCAGACGACCGCCCGCCCGATGGTCCAGTACTGGTCAGTCAGGGTCCGCTTGCAGCCGGCGCAGGTAGGCGCGACCGCGCCGCTCGGTGGCGGGGTCGAAAAGTCGAGGGGTTCTCCACCTGCGGGAGTGGTCATTGTTCTCCAGGGTCGGTCAGGATCCCAGCGCCCGGGCCAACGCCTGGCGCAAGGTGGGGCATTGAAAGCTGAACCCGGTTTCCACCAGCCTTTGCGGGACGACCCGGGCGCTTCCCAGCAGCACTTCATCCACCATCTCGCTGCCGTAGCGGATATGGAGCGCGAACCTGGGAACTGTGAATATGGCGGGGCGGTGCAGTTCTTGGCCGAGGAGCCGGGTGAACTCGCTGTTCCGCACCGGCTCCGGTGCCACCAGGTTGACCGGGCCGGTGAGCTCCTGGTTTGTGATGATGTGTTGCATCGCTGCCAACACATCGTCCAGCGCCACCCAGCTCATCCACTGGGTGCCGAGGCCGAGTTTCCCTCCCACGCCGAGCCTGAAAGGAGGCAGCATTTTCGCCAGCGCGCCCCCATCGGCGCCCAGGACCATGCCGAGCCGCGGGTGGACGACCCGGATCCCAGCGTCGCGCGCGGGCTGGGCAGCGGCTTCCCAGGCTTGAGCGGTTTCGGCGAGAAACCCGGTGCCGGGCGGACTGGCTTCGGTAAGGATTTCGTCTCCGCGGTCGCCATAGATGCCGACCGCGGAGACGGAGATCAGGAGTCGGGGTTTTGACGAGAGGCCGGAGAGCGCCGTTGCGAGCAGTCCGGTACCCCGCACCCGGCTCTCCCGGATTTGCCGCTTCGCGCCATGGGTCCACCGGGTGGCGATGTTCTGTCCCGCGAGGTGGATGACCACGTCGATCCCGGCCAGCTTCTCGCGCTGGATAGTGCCGGCATCGGGGTCCCAGCCGATCTCTCCGCCACCGGGCCGGTGGCGGACCAGGGCCAAAACTTCATCGCCCCCCTTGCGGAGGGCGATGGCGAGGTGGGAGCCGAGGAACCCGCTGCCGCCCGAGATCGCGATGCGCATTCATCAAGTTAACAGCAGGCGGCAGGACGGCAGGACGGCAAGACATCGCGAGTTTGCCGCCCTGCCGTCTGACCGACCTGCCGTCTGTGGTTAGCTGACAGTAAAATCCATGATCATCCCGTGCAGGAAGTGCGGCTTGCCATCCTTAGCGTCGGGAACGAAACAGACCAGACCGTAGGTTCCCGGCGTGAAGTTGTTGGTGACGAAGGCATGCTGCCCCGGGGCCATGCCGGCGATGCCGTTGATGACTTCGCCCACCATCGGGCCTTGCATGGTGTTGGTCCAGTTGACAAAATCCTGCATGGTCTTTCCCGCCGGTAGCCGGACCAGGACCATCTCATGCACTTGGGGTCCGGCGTTGTTGATCCGGATGATGTGGCGCCCCGAGGTGATGGCGGGTGCCGCGTCGAAGCCGTAATCCTTGAGGGTCATGGTCACGTCGGCTTCCGGCTCCGCCGCGACCGGGCCGGTGGCTGGCACCACGGTGATCGGCCGACTCATCCCTTTCATGACATGGGGCTTACCGTCCGGGCTGGGGATGAAGCACATCATGGCGTAGTTTCCCGGCTCCAGGTTCAGAGTCGCGCGGACGCTGTCTCCCGGCGCTGCAGCATTGGGTCCGCCCACCGGGACCACCCAGGCCGGGTTCGCATCTGGCGGCAGGGCCATCATGTCCTGCATGGTTTTAGCGCTATCCAGCCGGAACATGGAGATCTGGTGCGCCTCGGCTCCGTGGTTCACCAAGCGGAAGACGGTGGGGCCGGAATGGATCGTGTCGGGGCCGGCAAAGGCGTAGTCCGTCGCCGTCACCACGACGAGCGCGGGCTCAACGGCCGGGGCGGCGGCGGCGTCGGCCTTCTTGTCGCCTTGGGAACAACCGGCGAGAACGAAGGCGGTGGCAACAGCGGCTGCAGCTACACGGGGGTACATCGGTACTCCTTGATGAGGGGGGCGGGGGCAGTAAACTGCATCACCCAGCCCCGCACCGCCAGTGGGTTTTCCCGAGCTTCCATACCTCTTTCCGAGCCTGCGACATGACCTCCAGACGACGGTTCCTCCCGGCTTTGCTCCTGTTTGCCGGTCTCCCGGCACTCCATGCACAGGTGGCCGACAGCTCGCCCTTCCGGGCCTTGGACCTGCCGGCCGCCAACGCATACCGCACCGGCTCCGGACGCCCCGGTCCCCAGTACTGGCAGCAACGGGCCGACTACCGGATCTCGGCGGCCCTGGATCCGGAGAAGAACGAGCTGCGGGGCCGGGAAACCATCCACTACAGCAACAACTCCCCCACGGCGCTGCCCTATCTCTGGCTCTTTGTGGAGCAGAACATGTGTGCCCCGGGGAGCGTGACCAACCAGCTGGACCAGCCACCGCTGGTCTTCCTGGGAGCCACCTTCGACTTCTCCTGTGAGGGCTTCGCGGGCGGGGTCACTCTGGAGCAGGTGCGAGTGGGAGGCAAGGACGTCACCCCGGTGATGGAAGGGACGACCATGCGGCTGGATCTCGACCAGCCGCTCGCCGCCGGCTCCGCCGTGGATATCGAGATCGCCTGGCGGTTCCTGGTGCCGCCGTACGGCGGCGGCCGGATGGGCCACGATGGCACGCTCTACGAGCTGGGCCAATGGTATCCCCGGATGGTGGTATATGACGACGTGCGGGGCTGGAATCACGAGCCCTACATCGGGGCAGGGGAGTTCTATCTGGAGTACGGCAGTTTCGACGTCGAGATCACGGTTCCCCATGCGTACGTAGTCGCGGCGACCGGACGGCTGCAGAACCCGGAACAGACCCTCAATGCCGCCGAGCGGAGCCGGTTGGAAGCTGCCGCGCATTCCGACACAGCGATCGCTATCATCGCCGCCGCCGAAGCGGGTGACGTAGCCAAGACCCGCCCGCTCACCCGGCAAGCGCTCATCACCTGGCATTTCATCGCCGACAGTGTGCGCGACTTCGCCTTTGCAGCGGCCCCCAACTTCCGTTGGGACGCCAGCAGCTACCATACCACCCTCATCCACACGTTCTACCGTCCCTCGGCAGCGCTCTGGACCGAGGCCAATCACATGGTGCGCGAGGGGCTCAAGTATTACAGCGAGCAGTGGTATCCCTATCCCTGGCCCAACATGAGCAGCATCGAAGGGCCGATCGAGGGGATGGAATACCCGATGATGACTTTCGATCCCGCCGGACCGGCCCGGATCGATCTCCAGTGGGTGCTGGCCCACGAGCTGGGCCATCAGTGGACGCCGATGATCGTGGGTTCCAACGAGCGGCTCTATCCCTGGATGGACGAGGGCTTCAACACGTTCATCGACCTGGCCAACGCGGCGAATTACTTCAAGGGGACGCCTTACGGCGACTCCATCGAGGTCCACCCGCTGCACCTGTACAAGGACCACGCGATCCCGGGGCAGGAACAGCCGCTGATAAATAATCCGACCGAAGTGCGCGACCTGTTCTGGGGCGGGTATCAGAAGCCCGCGTTGATGATGCAGTTGCTGCGCTATGAAGTGCTGGGCAAGGAACGGTTCGATCCGGCTTTCCGGGAGTATCTCAGGACCTGGGCCTTCAAGCATCCCACGCCGGCCGATTTTTTCCGGGTCATGCGGGACCAGTCCGGGATGGAGCTGGACTGGTTCTGGCGCGGCTGGGTGATGACCACGGCCCGGCTGGACCAGTCGGTGGATTCGGTGCGCGTTGCCGGGGGGCGGAGCAGTATTCACCTGTCCAATCGGGGGACCATGGTGATGCCGGCCGAGGTCAAACTCACTTTCAATGATGGAAGAACGGAAACCGTGCGGCTGCCGGTGGAGATGTGGAACCTGGGGTCACGCTTTACCTATCGGGTGGCAGGGAGGGTGGCCCGGGTGGAACTGGACCCGCGGAAGGCGCTGCCGGATGTCCGGCGGAGTAACAACGTGTGGCCGCGTTCGAGATGAGCCCGCCGGCGACCAGCAGGGCTGACGTTTTCAACACGTAGGCACGTAGGGCACGTAGAAAAACATGGTCCGCTGAGTCACCCAGAGGACCGTTCGAACGATTCTGACAAAGTCATGCCCGGAGCGTTGACGGCTCTACGTACGCCATCATGTAGTCTCGCTACGTTGAAATTGATCAAGAGGCCTGAGGAGAGATTCGTAAGGCGCAACTGACTCAATAATTGCGCTTTATGAACATCAAGGATTGTGTCAACTGACTTGATCTCGACGATGAGGCACTCGGCGACAAGGAGATCGATGCGGTATCGCCTTCCTAACCAGTGACCTTTGTAGTTGACGGGAAGGCTGACTTGACGCTGGTAGGGAATTCCTTGACTGCCTAACTCAGAAGCCAGACAATCTTCGTAGATACTCTCAAGCAACCCTGGTCCCAAATGCCGGTGAACTTCGATTGCGGCTCCGATGGTGGCGTAGCCGAGCTGGTTCAGCTCCCGAGAGATGGGCACTTCATAGAGTAATCACATGGTATCAACGGCAAGTAACCAAAAAGCGGCATCCCAGTATCATTTTTTTGCAGTTTTACGTGACCTACGTGTCCTACGTGCCTACGTGTTGGAAACGGTGGTGACCGGAGGAACCCCTCGGTCATCAGCAACCCCCGGCTCCTCCAGTCTTCCCAGCCGCCGGATCTCCGGCCATACCCGCGCGATCACGGCCACCGACACGATCGTCCCCACACCGCCGACCACGACCGACCCCACCGGACCGATAGCCGACGCGAGCACGCCCGACTCGAACCCACCCAGCTCGTTGGATGTCCCGATGAAGAGGCTGTTGATCGCCGCGACCCGTCCTCGGAGCTGATCCGGGGTGCGGACCTGGACCAGCGTGGACCGAATGATCACGCTGATCCCGTCCAGCGCGCCCAGCAGCACCAGCATGGTGAGCGAAAGCGGAAAGCTCCTGGAGAGCCCGAACACGATCGTGGCCGCTCCGAATCCGGCGACCGCGAGCAGCAGTGCGCGACCGGCGTGGCGGAACGGCCGATGGGCCAGGACCAGCGCGACCAGCACGGCCCCGGCCGACGGTCCCGCCAGCAGCCAGCCCAGCCCGGTGGGCCCGACGTGCAGGATGTCCTTGGCGAAGATGGGCAGCAGGGTCACCGCGCCGCCCAGCAACACCGCGAAGAGGTCCAGGGTGATCGCGGCCAGCAGCACCGGGGTC
>Ga0070699_100000782_pt1 | contig 29356 bp, 23 predicted proteins | sample KBSK1503metaG_FD_65473 | JGI IMG/M metagenome (GOLD analysis project Ga0070699, IMG submission 65473) | Corn, switchgrass and miscanthus rhizosphere microbial communities from Kellogg Biological Station, Michigan, USA - KBS K1-50-3 metaG | ecosystem: Host-associated > Plants > Roots >...
CATCCTGGGCCAGGAGCCGATCCAGCGCGAACTCGATCGACATGTCCACGCATCTTAGCGAACATATGTTCGCAGCGCAACCCCCACCCTACCCTCCCCCAAAGGGGGAGGGGAAGACGCAGCCTGCCCTCCCGTCAGGAGGCGACTGTTAGTCGCCCAGCTTGAAGTACTTGAAGCCTTCCGCCACGGGAAAGCTCTGACCCCTGGCCATCTCGGCGGCCCGCTCACGGATCGTCTGATCCAACTCGGACCAATCGCCGACCTGGCTCTTGTGCTCGCGCAGCGCTTCGATCTTGAGGTCGATGGTCTCGCTGATGTCGACCCAGATATCCGGCTCGTTCGAGCCGGTCAGATAGATCTCCTTGACGTGGTGGGGCTCCAGCCCTTCATCGAGCAGCTCAGGAAAAACCAGGCGCGTGTCCGAGCCAGGAATGATCGCGTCCAGCGTTGCGTCGCCCGCCGCGCGGTGGTCAGGATGGTTGATATACCGCTGGCCGCTCCAGCGTCGCGTCGGGTCGGGCGCGACAACAACGTCCGGCTTGGTGCGTCGAATCCAGCGGGTGATCTGGCGGCGGAGGTCGAGCGTCGGCTGCAGCGAGCCGTCATCGTAGCCCAGGAAGAAAACATCCTTGACACCGAGCTTCATGGCCGCCGCCCGCTGCTCCGCGTGACGGATCTGGGCGAGGCGCTCGGCGGTCATCGCCGGGTCGCTGCTGCCGCGGTTGCCGTCGGTCAGGATCAAGTACGTGACCTGCCTCCCTTCTTTCGCCCAGCGGGCCACGGTGCCGGCCGCGCCAAACTCGGCATCATCTGGATGGGCCATCACGACGAGGACACGAGTCTGGCCGTTCGGCGAATCCATCAAGCGGGGGTCGGGATCGCCGTCGAGACCTCGTAGTCGACGAAGTCCTTGAAATGCGCGCCCTCACCACACACCGGGCACTTCGGATCGCGCTTCAGTCGCAGCGTCCGGAACTCGTCGGTCAGCGCGTCGATCATGAGAAGCCGCCCAACCAGCGGTTCGCCGATGCCCAGCAGCATCTTGACCGCCTCATTGGCTTCGAATAACCCGATGATGCCGGGCAGGATCCCGAGCGTGCCGGCTTCATCGCAGCTCGGCGCCAGCTCCGGCGGCGGCGGCTCGGGGAAGACGCAGCGGTAGCAGGGACCCACGAACGGTTGGAAGACGCTCACCTGGCCGTCGAAGCGGAAGATGCTGCCGTGGACGACGGTTTTCTTCAACAAGACGCTCGCATCGTTGATGAGGTAGCGCGTCGGGAAGTTGTCGCTGCCGTCGACGATCAGCTCGTAGTCCTTGAAGATGTCGATGATGTTGTCGCGCGTCAGCCGGGTCTGGTACGGAATCACCTTGACGTCCGGGTTCAGATCCTCGAGCGTCTGCTTGGCTGAATCGACCTTCGGCTGGCCGATCCGCTTGCTGTTGTGCAGGATCTGTCGCTGCAAGTTGCTCTCGTCGACGACATCCGAGTCCAGGATGCCGATCGTGCCGACGCCGGCCGCGGCCAGGTAATACGCCGCAGGCGACCCCAGCCCGCCGGCACCGATGATAAGCACCTTGGAGTCGAGCAGCTTGAGCTGCCCCTCCTTCCCCACCTCCGGAATCAGCACGTGGCGGCTATAGCGCTTCTGCTGCGCCGGCGTGAGATCGCGCGGCACGACGAACTTGAGCCCGGCATCTTTCCAGGCGCCAAATCCACCCTTTAGCGAGGTGACGTTCGTGAAGCCCATTTGCTGCAGCGTCTCCGCCGCGAAGGCGGACCGATTTCCTGCGGCGCAGTAGGCGACGATCGGCGTGTTGTAGTCCGGAACGTACTGCTCCACCCGCGACTCGAGGTAACCCCGCGGAATGTGAATCGCGCCGGGGATGATCCCCTGCTCGACCTCGTCCTGCTCCCGCACGTCGATCAAGACCGGCTTTTCGCTTCCGTTACGTGAGGTGTCGAGCTGCCGGACATCGACTTCGCGGATCCTTGCCTTGACGTTCTTGAGCAGCTCGCGGTAACTGGCCATGGTGCTTCTTAGTCTACCCGCGGTCAGCCGAATTCATTGCGTACCTATATCGCCGTCGGCGTGCGCGCCTTCTCCAGCCGGGCCACGATGGCATCGGCCACCTCGCTGGTACCGACCGCGGTTGGATCGTTGCGCTCGGCCTTCATGTCGTAGGTGACGTAGCGCCCCTCCCGGATGGTCTCGGCGATGGCGCCCTCCAGCATGTTGGCGGCATAGGTCTCGCCCAGGTGGTGCAGCATCATCACGCCCGACAGCATCATCGCCATGGGATTGATCTTGTTGGTGCCAGCGTATTTCGGGGCGCTGCCGTGCGTGGCCTCGAACAGGGCGATCTCGTCGCCCAGGTTGGCACCGGGCGCGAGCCCGAGGCCGCCGACCAGCCCGGCGCACAGATCCGACAGGATGTCGCCGTAGAGGTTGGGCATCACGATCACGTCGTACTCACGTGGGTTCTGGACCAGCTGCATCGACATGTTGTCGACGATCCGGTCATTGAACTGGATATCGGGATGCTCCTTGGCGATTTCCTCGGCGACCTGTAGGAAGAGACCGTCGGTGAATTTCATGATGTTCGCCTTGTGGACGGCGGTGACCTTGCGGCGGCCATGGGAGCGCGCGTAATTGAAGGCAAAGTTGACGATCCGCGCGCTGGCCGTGATCGAGATCGGTTTGATGCTCAGGCCCGAGTCGGCCCGGATCGGCCTGCCGGTCGCCGCGCTGATCTCCTTGATCATGCGCTCCGTCTCCGGCTTACCTTCCTGGAACTCGATGCCGGCGTAGATGTCCTCGGTGTTCTCCCGCACGATGACGAGGTCGATGTTGTCGTAGCGGGAGCGCACGCCCGGGTAGCTCTTGCAGGGCCGGACCAGCGCGTAGAGGTCGAGCTCTTTGCGCAGTGCGACGTTGACCGACCGGATGCCCTTGCCGATCGGCGTCGTCAGCGGTCCCTTGATCGCGACCTTGTTGCGGCGGATCGACTCCAGGACGTGCTCCGGCATTGGCGTGCCGTATTTCTCCATCACGCCCAGCCCGGCGTTCTGGACATCCCACTCGAACTGGACGCCGGTCGCCTCGAGCACCCGGCGCGTTGCCTCGCTCACTTCCGGACCGACCCCGTCGCCGGGGATCATCGTTACGCGGTGCACGGCCAAAGCGCATCCCATCCTAGTGCAACGACATACTTGCTCGGCAAGTAGTCTTCTCAGACAACGCACGCCCCGCTGGGCCACGTTGACGCCTGAAGGCTCAAGCCGAGCCTCAAAATGTTGAGCGCCGCGTTTGCGTCGCGATCGATGACCAGGCCGCAACGATGGCATCGGTGCGTCCGCTCAGAAAGCGGCTTCATAACCACCGTGCCGCAGTCGGAGCACACCTGCGAAGTGCCAGCGGGCGGAACCTGAACCAGTCGAGTACCAGCCTCTGCCGCTTTGTACTCGAGCGTTGTTAGGAATGCCGCCCATCCCTGGTCGGTGACGTGTTTCGCGAGAAATCCCCGCGCTAGGCTGCGGACGTTGAGATCCTCGATGGCGATCAGGCCGAAACTCGAGACCAGCCGGTGGCTCAGCTTATGGGCGTGGTCCCGACGTATGTTGCGGATTCGCACATGCTTTCGGGCGAGTAGGAATCCCACCTTCTTTCGGCGACAAGAACCCATCCTCCGGCGCGACAGCCGACGTTTGATCACCCGTAGCTGGCGCGCGGCCGTGTGGTAGGCACGCGGGCCAGCCAGGTGCTCGCCTGTGGACAGGGTTAGGAAGTGCTTTATGCCCAGATCGATGCCAACCGCGGATCGTCGAGCAAAGCCGACTTCCCTTGGCTGCGACAGCTGCAGCGAAAAGCAGGCGTACCACCGCCCCGCTATCCTCCGAACCGTCACGGTGCGCAAGGTGGCCGACGCAGGAAACTCGCGGTGCCATTTCACTTTCAAGTGCCCAATACCCTGCAGGACAAGGCGGCGTTCCCGCACAGCCCAGCCATCAGCCCAGGTCAGACTGTCGTATCGGCGGGAGGATCGGAAGCGTGGGTAACCCGGCTTGGCCCCAGCCTTGAGTCGATTGAAGAACGCCTTGTAGGCACGGTCCAACCGGCGGAGTGGATCTCGCATGGCCGTGCAGTTCATCGCGGCCGGACCGATTCCCGCGGCGCGGAGGTCGGTCAAGTCCCGAAATTGCTCGTAGAGCGTGACCGCATGTTGCCTGCGCCGCCACGCATCGCGCCGTTGCTCAAGCGCGGCGTTGTAGAGATCGCAGGCAAAGCGAAGTTGGTCTTCGAGAGCCAGTCGGTGACGGGCGGTCGGGTAGATCCGGTAGCGATAGGCCCGACGAAGGGTCATTCTCCCGCTCATGACCACATGTTGGGATCTCTTTGTGACAGCTGCGTGTCAGCCGCCTATGCTCCGCTCTGTATTCGGTCCCGCGGCTTCACATGGGCAGGAGCCCATTGTTATCCTTTCTAATGTGGCGCAGATCGGGCTGCAAAGCAGCCCATTCGAAACCCGGGCGCAGAGTCCAATCGCCCAGGCCAATTACAAGCTCTGGATCGAGCACGCGCGCGCCGAGAACCGGCGCGAGCTGGAACGGCTGATCGCAACCCTGCACGAGGACTGCGAGTATGAAGTGGTGCCCCTCGGCCAGCGATGGCGCGGCAAGGACCAGGTCCGTGAGTTCTACCGCGGCCTCTGGCGCGGGATTCCGGACGTCAAGCTGACGCTGCTGAACCGGATCGACGCCGAGGACTGCATCGTTGAGGAGTCCGAGGTCGTCGGCCGTATGGATGGTCCCCTCTTCGGAGTCGAGCCCAGCGGCAAGGAGCTTCGTTATCGCGTCGTCATCTTCTTCCCGGTCCGCGACGGCCTGTTCACGGGCGAGCGCGTGTACTTCGACGTCGCCGAGTTCGCCCGCCAGGTGCCGGCTGCCCGGGCGCTGCTCGGATGAGGGTTGGCGTTCCGAAGGAAAGCCTTGCCGGAGAGCGCCGTGTGGCGCTCGTTCCGGAAGCCGCGCGTGGCCTGGTGAAGGGCGGCCTCGAGGTCGTGGTCGAGGCCGGCGCCGGCGCGTCGGCGTTTTTTAGCGATGCGATCTACATGGATGCCGGCGCGAACGTGGCGGACGCGGCAACCGCCCTGGGCAGCGATGCGGTGTTGAAGGTACAGCCCCCGACGCCCGATGAGGTGGGCCGGCTGCGCGCAGGCGCGGTGCTGATCAGCTTCCTGCAGCCGGCCACGAACGCGGACGTGGTCGCGGCGCTGGCGAAACAGAAGGTCAGCGCCTTCAGCCTCGACCTGGTGCCGCGAATCAGCCGGGCGCAGAGCATGGACGCGCTGTCCTCGCAGGCCGGCATTGCCGGCTACAAGTCGGTGCTGCTCGCCGCCAATCACCTCCCGAAGTTCTTTCCCTTGCTGATGACGGCCGCCGGCACGGTGGCCCCGGCCCGGGTCCTCGTGATGGGCGCCGGCGTCGCCGGGCTGCAGGCGATCGCGACCTCACGCCGGCTGGGGGCGGTGGTGGAAGCCTACGACGTGCGCCCGGCCGTCAAAGACGAGGTCCATAGCCTGGGTGCCACCTTCCTGGAGCTACCGCTCGAGGCACAGGAGGGCACGGGCGGGTACGCGCGCGAGCAATCGGAGGACTTCCTTCGCCGCCAGCGCGAGCTGATCGGTGACCGGGTGGCCGCCTCCGACGTTGTGATCACGACCGCCGCCATCCCCGGCCGCAAGGCGCCCATCCTCGTCACCGCGGACATGGTTCGGCGAATGCGTCCCGGCTCGGTGATCGTCGACCTCGCGGCAGAGACCGGCGGCAACGCTGAGTTGACCAAACCCGGCGAAATCATCCAGGTCGGCGGCGTCACGATCGATGGCACTCGCAACCTTCCGAGCACGATGCCGGTTCATGCCAGCCAGCTGTACAGCAAGAACGTCTCGACCCTCCTCCTGTTGTTGGTCAAGGACGGCGCGCTCAAGCTGGACTTTAACGACGAGATCGTCAAGGGCGCCTGCGTGACATACGACGGCGCCATCGTGAACCCGCGCGCCAAAGAGCTGGTGGAGGCCGCGACCAAGTGAACGACACCAGCCTGCTGAACGAGTTCACCGTCTTCATCCTTGCCATCTTCATCGGCTTCGAGGTCATCTCAAAGGTACCCACGATTCTCCACACGCCGCTGATGTCGGGGACGAACGCCATCCACGGCATCATCCTGGTCGGCGCCATCCTGATCGCCGCCACCGCGCACGACCCGCTGCAGATCGTCCTCGGCCTGGTCGCCGTGATCCTGGCCACGATCAACGTCGTGGGTGGGTTTGTCGTGACCGACCGGATGCTGGAGATGTTCAAGGGACGTCAACCGGCCAAGCCAGCGCAGACGACGCCGCCCGAGAAGACCGCCGGATGACCGTCTGGGTCTCGCTAGCTTATCTCGTCGCTGCCGTCCTGTTCATCTTCGGCCTCATCGAGTTGAGCTCGCCCAAGAGAGCCCGCCGTGGCAACCAGATCGCGGCGGTGGGCATGGTGATCGCCCTCGGGGCGACGATCCCGCTCTTACGTTTCACCACCGCGGGAATCATCGTCACGATCATTGGCATCCTGATTGGCGTCCCGATCGGCGCCATCGGCGCTCGCCAGGTGAAGATGACCGCCATTCCGCAGATGGTGGCGCTGTTCAACGGGGTGGGCGGTGGGGCGGCCGCCGTCGTCGCCGTTTCCGAACTCCTCCTGAAGGGATCGCATCCAGCATTCGCCGTCGCATTCCCCAGCGTTTTCAGCATCGTGATCGGATCGGTGTCCTTCGCGGGAAGCCTGATCGCGTTCTCGAAGCTGCAGGCCCTGTTGACGGGAACGCCGATCACCTATCCAGGTCAGCAGATCGTCAACGGCGCGCTCGCCCTGGCGATCCTCGCGCTCGCCGTCTACCTGATCGCGGTCGCCTCGACACCGATCATCTTCGTGCCGCTACTGATCCTCGGCCTCGTGCTTGGCGTGGCCTTCGTGCTCCCAATCGGTGGGGCGGACATGCCCGTTGTCATCTCCATGCTGAACGCGTTCACCGGGCTGGCGGTGGCGGCGAGCGGCTTCGTCCTCGGCAACTTTGCCCTGATCGTGGCCGGCACCCTGGTGGGCGCCTCGGGCACGCTCCTGACCACGCTGATGAGTGAGGCCATGGGTCGGTCGCTGGGCAACGTCCTATTCGGGGCCTTTGGCACGGTCACAGCCGGTCCCGCCGGCGCGACCAGCGCCGAAGGGAAATCCGTGCGCTCTGGGACGCCGGAAGACATCGGTACGCTGCTCGCGTACTCCCGCAAAGTGATCATCGTCCCGGGCTACGGGCTCGCAGTCGCCCAGGGCCAGCACGCGGTGAAGGAGCTCGCCGATGAACTGGAGAAGCGTGGCGTCGAGGTCGAGTATGCGATCCACCCGGTCGCCGGTCGGATGCCCGGCCACATGAACGTCCTCCTCGCCGAGGCGAACGTCCCCTACGAGCAGCTCAAGGAAATGGACCAGATCAACGACGAGTTCAAATCGACGGACGTGGCGCTGGTGGTGGGGGCCAATGATGTCGTGAACCCTGCAGCCGAAAACTCCCCGGGCAGCCCCATTTATGGGATGCCGATTCTCAACGCCGACCAGGCCAAGAACATAGTCTTCCTGAAGCGCAGCATGCGGCCGGGGTTTGCCGGCATCGACAACGAGCTGCTCTACGACCCCAAGACGGTCATGCTGTTCGGCGACGCCAAGGACTCGCTGATGAAGCTGGTCGCCGCCGTCAAAGCCGCCTAAGCTTCGGGCTTCAGCTCCAACGCGAGCGAGTTGATGCAGTAGCGCTCCCCGGTCGGGTTCGGCCCGTCGTTGAAAACGTGGCCGAGATGGGATCCGCACTTCTTGCAGAGAACCTCGGTCCGGCGCATGAAGAGGCTGTTGTCGGAGCGGAGCTCGACCGCCTCCAGGTTGGCCGGCTCGTAAAAGCTAGGCCACCCGGTGCCCGATTCGAACTTGGTCTTGGAACTGAACAGCTCGGCGCCGCAGGCGGCGCAACAATAGGCGCCGTCCGCCTTGGTATGGACGTATTTGCCGGTGAACGGTCGCTCCGTCCCCTTGCGGCGTAGAACGTCGTACTGCTCCGGCGTCAGCTCGGCCCGCCATTCCTCGTCGGTCTTTTCGATCTTGGTGCTCACGCTTGGAGTGTACCCAGATTGCTCGAGGGCTTGACATTGACCTAGGGGCAAGGTTGCAGCATGTGCCGCATGAACACGGCAACTAAGAACGCGACACGGAATGCCGTCTGCGTAAACGGCCTGCGCAAGGCGTATGGCGAGAAGGTCGTACTCGACGGCGTCGACCTCAGCATTCGCGAGGGCGAGGTCTACGGACTGCTCGGCCCGAACGGCGCGGGCAAGACCACCATCGTGCGGATCCTGTCGACCCTGCTCCCGGCGGACGCCGGGACCGTCAGCGTCCTCGGGCACAACCTGGGCAGGGAGGCCGGTGCGGTACGTTCGCTGATCGGGGTCACCGGGCAGTTTTCCGCCGTCGATAAGCTGCTGACCGGCGAAGAGAACCTGTTCCTCATGGGGCGTCTGCTACATCTGCCGGCGACCGATCGGCGGGTAAGAGCCTCTGAACTTCTGGAGCGCTTCGACCTCGTTGATGCGGCGAAGCGGACGCCGGCCACCTATTCCGGCGGCATGACGCGCCGCCTTGACATCGCCATGACCCTGATGGGGCGCCCACGGTTGATCTTCCTCGACGAGCCGACCACTGGCCTGGATCCGCGTAGCCGCCACACCATGTGGCAGATCATCCGCGATCTCGCCGCCGAGGGCGTCACGATCCTGCTGACCACGCAGTACCTGGAGGAGGCTGACGAGCTCGCCGACCGCATCGGCGTGCTGGACCGAGGCCGCATCGTCGCCGAGGGCACACCGGAGCAGCTCAAACGGCGCATCCCCGGCGCGCACATCTTGCTGCGCTTCGCCGACGGCGCCTCGCTCGCCGCCGCCACCCGAGCCCTGCCCGAGGGCTCGCGCGACGCCAACGAATTGATGCTGCGGGTCCCGAAAGAAGGCGGCATTCGATCGCTGCGCGAGGTGCTGACTCGCCTCGGCGACGGCGTCGCCGTTCAAGACCTTTCTATCCACACGCCGGATCTTGACGACGTGTTCTTCGCCCTGACAGGCAATCCCGCGAAGGAGCAAACCCAATGACCACGCTGACCGTCGCCGCACAGGACTCGACCATCATGATTGGGAGGGAGCTCAAGCACACGCTCCGGTTTCCACTCCTCCTCGTCGGCACGATTCTGGTACCGGTTGTCATGCTGCTGTTGTTTGATTACATCCTTGGCGGGACCATCGGCCGCGGGCTGGGGATCGCGGCACACGGTGCACCGTATGTTGACTTCCTCATGCCCGGCATCCTGGTCATGACGGTGGCGGCGAGCTGCGGCCCGACGGCGATCCAGGTGAACACCGACATGACCGGCGGAATCGTCGACCGGATCCGCACGATGGCAGTCGCCCGCGGCGCGCTGCTCGCCGGGCACATCGGCGGCAGCGTCCTGCGAACTTTCCTCGCCGCCGCCGTCCTCCTCGGAGTGGCGCTGCTAGCCGGCTTCCGGCCGAAGGCATCGCTCATTGACTGGCTGATCGTGGCCGGCATCGTCGCGGCATTCGCCTTCGCGCTGGCCTGGCTGTCGGCGGCCCTCGGCCTTGCCGCCAAGAGCGTCGCAGGGGCGAACAGCTCGACCCTGCCGATTCAGTTCCTGCTGCCGTTCCTGTCCAGCACCTTCGTGCCGGCCGATTCGATGCCCGTGGGCGTACGCTGGTTCGCCGAACACCAGCCGTTCACTCCAATCGTCGAGTCCCTGCGCGCCTTGCTCACCGGCGCTCCGCTCGGCAACACCGCCTACCTGGCCCTGGCCTGGTGCGCGGTGATCGCGCTGGTCGGGTACGTCTGGGCCCAGGCAGCCCTCCGCCGCAGGTACCCTGCAAGTTGATAACCGTGGTCGACCGGAGACCGACGCACCTGATCACCATCGGCCAGCTGGCCGCTTATGCGGGCGTGACGATCAAGGCGGTCCGCCATTACCACAAGCGTGGCTTGCTCGCCGAGCCGGTGCGTGACTCGTCAGGCTACCGGCGCTACTCAGCCGAGCATGCGGTGAACCTGATCAAGATCAAGACACTGGCCGAGGCCGGCGTGCCACTTGCTCGCATCAAGGAGCTACTGGCCGCCGATGCCGACCAGTTCGCCGCGGCGATGGCCGAGATCGACCACAATCTGCAGGAACGCGCCCGGGAGCTCCGGCGCACTCGAGAGCGGATCGCCCGGCTCCAGTCGGGTGATCGGCTATTCGTCTCTGAACAGGTTGCGGCCTACCTCGAGCGGCTCGCGGAGGTCGGTGTGAGCCAGCGCGCGGTGCAGATGGAACGCGACGGGTGGATCCTGATGCAGTCCGTCTCGCCAAAGGAGGCGGCCATCTGGATCGCTGACAACCTCGACGCGATCCGCGATCCCGAGTTCCGTCGCATCTACCTCGAGTACGATGCGGCGTTTGCCTGGTCACCCGACGACCCGCGGCTCGACAGGCTGGCGAAACGCGGGCAGAAGTGGCTCGCAAGCCGCTCGACCAGGCTCAACGGGGCGTCGACACCGGCCTCGGCCATCGCGCAGCTGATCTCCTCGTCGGTGGGGGCATCGTCACCGGCTTGGGACCGGCTGACCGAGATTGCCAGGGAGCTCAAACCGTTGACAACCGAATGAGAATGCGCGCAGAGTGAAATTCTCGGGCTCACCGTGCGGCCCCCTTTCACCTCCCTTCGAAGGTCGGGGCTACCGATAGCGGCGCGTTCGCTCGCTCATGCAGTTTTGGAAGGGCATCAAGCTCCGCCCCAGTTTTACGGAGCTTGATGGCCCATACGAACGGTCGAACAAAGCGTCAGGCTGTCATGGGTAGCTCAGCACGGTGACCGGGGTGTCGGGGTTGGCTTTCGTCGACGATCCGCCTATGCCATTGACCACGTTCAGGATCCCTCCAGACCCATGGACGACGTCGAGGAAGATGGTCAGCAGATCGCGCATGCCGCCGGCCGGGAGCGTCGCCGGCACTTCGAAGGCGTTGGCCGCGAAGATGTCGACGCCCTGATTGAAGAAGCTGTAGCTGCCCATGCCGTAGCCGTTGAAGCGGGTCACGCCGGGCCCGACTTTGAAGGCCGCCCAGCCATCGACATCGGGGGCCTCCATCCAGGCCGCCTGGTTGGGCACGTCGTAGGGCAGCTCGTTCTGGAAGAAGATGTCCGTGCCGCCGTTCCCGTTCCAGATGACGTTGTACTTCTGGTAGTGCTCGACGAACAGGCCGTAGGCGGTGACATTGTCACCGTTGACGATGAGGCCGGTATCGGCGGTGTTCGCGGTCCAACCGACCCCACTGCCGTGATCGGCCCGCCACGACCAGATATCGTCGAGGATCACGTTGTCGCTGTTGACGATGAGGGCGGTTGTGGCCTTCCCCGGCGTGGCGCCACCGATCCGGAAGAACACATCGTGCAGCGCGGACGGGTCGGTCGCGTCATTGTCGCTTCGTGCGTGCCCGCTTCCGACCTGCAGCAAGGCGGCGGAGGATGCCGCACCCGCATCGAAGATGATGCCCGAGATCAGCATGCCCTTGGCTCGTGCAACGGTCATGGATGTCACTCCGTTGTCGGGCACCAGGGTTGGGAAGCCGAGCCCGAGGACGACCGTGTCAGGCCGGGTGACGTCGATGCTCCTGTCGAGGTGGTACACACCGGGGGTCAGGATGAGGTTGCGCCCACGACCGAGCGCGGTGTTGATGGTCTCGGCCGAGTCGGTCGGCCGCGCGACGAAGAACCGGTCGATCGAGATCGAGGTCCCGACTGTTGGACCCAACGCCCACGAGGGACCCGAGCTATTGTGCTGCACCGAAGGGAGGAACACGTTGTAGGTTCCGGCTCCGTCGAGGTACAGGTACGGCGCCTCCCGTGTCACCGGGCTGGTCGCCAGCGTCGTGAATGTGGGGTTGGGGAAACTCTGCGCTGGGGCGCCGATCACGCCGGAGAAGACCTGGTTCCAGACGGCGTTGGTCCAGACGTTGAGCTTGCTGTTCCTCGTCATCCACTGCTGCTGTGAGCCGTTGACCACCAGCTTGCTGAACTCCGAATCGGCGATGAACCCACCGCTGGCATAGGACGGCGGCGTGCAATAGTCCATCAGCGTGCTCTCCCCGTTGACGTGGACCCGTCGCATCGGGGCAGCCTGCGATACCGCCCAGAAGTCACGGCCACGGCAGCCGCCCGGCTTCGTCACGCTGATGGTGAGATTCGACATCGACCGCCAGAAGTTGTCGAGCGCAACGCAGTAGGTGTTGTTCGGTCCCAGGCAGCGGTTGTAGACGTCGATCGAGCCGTTGATGACGACATCGTTGGGGGACAGACCGAGACCCGCGACGGCCGTGTAATAGCCAACCTGAAAGTTGAGTGGATGGGCCGTGGACCCATAGGTTCCTGGCTTGAACAGCAACGCATAGCGCTGCGGGCCCATTTCATTGTTGACCTGCTGGCTCGCGATCGCGTCAACCGTGGCCTGGATCTGGCTTTGCGGCATGCTCGGATCGAAGACATGGACGGTGGGGCCAAAGCTCGGCGCACCGAGCGGAGCGTCATCGTCAGCCAGAACGGCCGGGGTGGTGGAGCACGCCAGTGCCAACGCGCCGGCGACGACCAGTGAACGAACCGTTCGAATTCTCATCGCCTTCCTCCTATCGCAGAACCACTTTTGCATTCAGCCTGATGTCGCGAGACGACCGACCTGCGTGCAGCGTGTAGGTGCCCGGTTCCGGTACCCAGGCTCCCGTCGATTCGTCGAAGCGCTCGAACAAGCGCGCCGGCACCGTCAATGGCGCCGTCGTTCGCGCGGCGGCTTCGGCGCTGACCGAGGCGAATGCCGCCAGGACCCTCGTCGGCCGTTCTGGATCATGATCAGGCCCCTCGAGATAGAGCTGCACGACCTCGCGACCTGGCCGCTGGCCGGAGTTGCGGACCGTGACCGTGCAATGGAGATCCTCGCCCACGCCGAGTGATTCCCTGTCGGTCACGAGCGCGTCGTAGGTCCACTCCGTGTAGCCGAGGCCATGGCCGAACGCGAACCGAGGCTCGATGCCCCGCCGGTCGTAGCCCCGGTAGCCGACCAACAGGCCTTCCCCGTAAATCAGGTCGCCGCCATCCGGGTGCGCGTGTAGCACCGGCGAATCGGCCTCGTCATACGGCATCGTGACCGGGAGGCGGCCACTCGGCTCGACGACGCCCAGCAGCGTGTCCGCCAGCGCCTCGCCGAATGCCTGGCCCGGAAACCACACCTGCAACACGGCCGCGACCTGCTCCGCCCACGGCATCAGTACCGGCATGCCGGCGTTGACAACGACGATCGTATTCGGGTTCGCCGTCGCGACGCGCGTCACCAGCTCGTCTTGGCGGCCGGGGAGCGCCATCGATGGTTTGTCCGATCCTTCGCTCTCGGTCCCTTCTGCCGAGCCGACGACGACCACAGCGAGGTCCGATTCGCTGGCGGCCTCGACCGCCTCTTGGATCAGCTGCTCGTCGTCCAGCAGCGGCGCGATGCCCAGCCGTAAGGTGACAAAGCGTTTCTCGGGGCGGAAGTCAAGGCGCACGTCGACGTCGCGTCCGGCTTCCACCGCAACGGGGACGCGCAACTCCGGCGGACGCGAAAACAACTCCATGACTTCGCCGGGAAAGCGGCTCGTCGCTTCCCCGATGAGGACGCCGTTGACGGTTGCGCGCATGTGCCCGACGCCGGCTGCGCCGAGGACGTAGAGTCCGTCGGTCGCAGGGCGAAACAGGGCTCGCATCACGACCTCGGTGCCGGGATCGTCAACCGTTTTGGGCAGACCATCCCACCAGGTGACGATGCTGCTCGGCATCGAGGCGTCGTAGACGAGCTTGCCCTCCCGGTTGTAAACCGCGAGCCGCACCCCAGGCTTTCCACTAACCGGGTCGCGCAGCATTCCGTCCCCTGGGGTCAGCACCGTCGCGCTGGTGAGACAGCCGCGGTGCACGCTGACGGTCGTCGCACCGCCCAACGCCTGCCGCAGAGATTGGCCGACGTCGACCCGCTGCGACGGCAGAACGCGGACGCTGCCCCCGCCCTGCGTCTGCGGCTCGAGCGCGTTGGGTCCAATGAGGGCCACGTCCCTCAGGTTGTTCTTCGGTAGCGGCAGCAGGCCGCGCCCGTTGCTCAACAGGACGAAGGATGCTGAGGTGACCTTCTTCAATAGGGCGCGATCGATCAGTTCGGGCGTCCCGGCCGGCTTGCTTCCGTTGAACCCGCCGAGCCGGCGGGCGAGGGCGAAGATGCGTGAGACCTTGGCGTCGATGGCGGCCTCCGGCACGGTGCCGTTACGAACCGCAGCCAGCAACCTGTCTCCCCACGGCCCGTCAGGGCCGGGCATCACGAGGTCGAGCCCGGACAGCGCGCTGGGCACGGTGGTTGTGGTGGCGGACCAATCGGAGACCACCACCCCCGAGAACCCCCAGTCCGACTTGAGCACGTCGTTCAGCATGGGGTTGGCCGTCATGGTCCAGCCGTTGACGGCGTTATAGGCGGCCATCACCAGAAACACGTCCGCCTCCGCGATGCACGCCTCGAACGGCGGAAAGTACAACTCCCGGAGCACGCGCTCAGAAATTCGCGCCATGTAGGTGCGCCGCTCGGTCTCCGAGTCATTGGCTACGAAGTGCTTTGCCGTGGCGCCAACGCCGGCTCGCTGGATACCACGCACGTACGCCACCGCGATCCGCGAGGTCAGCACCGGGTCTTCGGAGAAGCACTCGAAACCACGCCCGCTGAGCGGTGTCCGAATGATGTTGACGGTGGGACCGAGCAGGACGTCGATGCCCTTGCTGCGAACTTCTCGCCCTAGCGCCATCGTGACCTCTTCGACGAGATCCTCGCGCCAGGTCGCCGCGAGCGCTACCGGACAGGGCAGCGACGTCGATGGATCGGCCGGGTCGAAGCGGGTGCCTCGGACGCCAGCCGGGCCGTCGGACACGACGATCGGCCGCAATCCCACGGCGCTTTCCCCGTGCAAGGCCCACGCGTCGGCACCCGTCAGCAACCGGACCTTCTGCTCCAGGGTAAGCCGGGCCAGCAGCCCGACGTCGTCGGGCGGGAGAGCCCGGCCGGCAAGCGGCCGGCCAGACTCAACCCACCCACCGTGACGGGCGTCTTCTTCCAAGCTCAGGACACCGGCTTGAGCTGCATCAGGATGTACGGCATCTGTGGGTCGCTGGGCGAGGGGTTCATATACGGGTGCGATTGGTTGGGCCACCCGGTGTACTTGGCGCTGCTGAAGACGTTCCAGTCGGCGCCGTACAGCAGCGGAGCCTCCGGTACCTCGGTGGACATGATCTTCTCGAGTTGCTGCACCACCGGGTTCAGCGCGGCGGTGTTGGCTGGATCGGTGCTCTCGTAGGTCCGGAGTGCCGCGTCGGCGGCCGAGTTCGACCAGCCGATGTAGTGCGCGACCGAGTTCGCGTCTGTGCTGTCGAACCAGTTCTGGTACTGGATGTAAGGGATGCTGCCGCCGCTACCCCAATGGATGGCCGTCTGCCAACCCGGGGGATTCGACGTAATGTTGGTGTTCCAGTCGGAGTAGCCCTGCGCAGGCTTGGTCGTCACATCCATGCCCAGCGGTTGGAGCTCCTGCGACATGAGCGCGGCGTTTTCCCAGTAGTCGGAGAAAGGAACGGGATCGTAGACCGAGAACTTGATGATCTTGCCGCCCTTGGTCCAGCAGTTGGCCAGGTTGGTGCCATCGCAGTTCCCGCCCGACTTGAAGGTCCCGGCTGCGCTGTCGTAGTGCGAGCTGGCTGGCGGCGCCCAGCCGGCGTTCTTCAAGATGTCGTAGACGTCGGCGCCGTCCGGAAGCTTGGCCGCCTTGGCCGCCGCCGCGTCCGGGACGTTACCGCTAATCGATAGGTCGTTGGCGAGGCTGCCGTCGGAGGGCAGGAAGCTCTTCTGGTTGGGCAGGATGAGCCCGCTCGTGGAGCTCGCGGGCTGTTCGTAGCCAGACTCACCCAGGAGCGCCAGTGCGTTGCGGTCGACGCCGTAGCTGACGGCCCTGCGAACGGCTGCCTCATCGATCCCGGTGGCGCCGCCGTTGCCGGGGTTCAGGTTGAACCAGAGGGTGACCGTGCTACCGGCGGCAAACCACGCGTGGTTGGTCTGCGGGTTGAGGTTGACGTAGTTGGCGTAAACGTTCGGGATGTCGTTGCCGGCCCAGTCCAGCTGGCCGCTGACCAGCGCGTCGCTGGCGGCGGCATTGGTGGCGATGGCGGGGGTCCAGATCGCAGATTCAGGCGGCGTCCCGCCCCAGTAGTTGGGGTTGGGCTTCCACTTGATCACCGAGCTCGAATAGCTGTCGAGCATGAAGGGCCCGGTGCCCACCGGCTTCTTGATCGTCATCGTCGGGTTCTGCGCGATCTGGTTGGCGACCGACGCCTTGAGCATGAAGGTATTGCTGAGGATGTTGAACAGTCCCGTGTACTGCGCCGACTTGAAGTGAAGCGTGACGTTGTTGCCGCTGACCGTCGGGTCCGAGGCCTGTTCCGGAACGCCACGGGTATTCGCCTTGGGGTTCTCCATCGCCTTGAAGGTGGCGGCGACATCGGCCGGACCGAAGTCCGAACCGTCGCTGAACTTCACGTTCTGGCGGATGGTGACCTGCAGGTCCTTGCCGCTGTTCTGGAACGCATAGGCAGTCGCCAGCCATGGGTGGGTGCCGGCCGCGGTCGCGTCGAGCTGGTCGAATTCGATCAACGGCTCGTTGACGATGCTCCGGGTGCCCATGCTCGAGGTGACCGAGTTGTTGTCGTAGGGGTTGAAGTCCTCCGAGAAGGTCACCCCTGTGGTCGGCTCCGCAATCAGCGGCTTGCCTCCGCTCGACGAGGTGGTCGACGTGCCGCAGGCGGCGGACACCAGCGCCACAACTCCGATCAGGCCAGTCAATGCTCTTCGATTCATTCGATTTCTCACCCCTTCTGCATTAGCCACGGCCCGCGAAGGCCATAGATTGTTGACGAGTAATCGGCGTCGGTATCCGGCTGCGCAGTCGCCCTGCTCCCATCCCTCATCACCTCTCTCAATTCCGCTGGTCCAACGATTTGCGCGCAGTCGCCAATGAGCTGTTGTCGTCGACGCGTCGTTGTTTGGGGTCGACGTGAAGCCAGCACGCGGCGGAGTGCTCGGCTCCGACCGGGACACTCGGCGGCACCTGGCTTTTGCAGATCTCCATGACGTAGGGGCAGCGCGGGTGGAAGCGGCAGCCGCTTGGCGGCGCGAGCAGGCTCGGCGGCGCGCCCCGCCCCCCGAGAGCCGGCGCATCCACTCGATCAGGGTCGGGCGCCGCGGCGAGCAGCAGCTGCGTGTACGGGTGTGCCGGATGGTCGGTAAGGTCGACGCTGGAGGCCGCCTCCACCAGTTGTCCCGCGTACATGACCATGATCGTGTCGGCCAGGTAGCGGGCCGAGGCGATGTCGTGCGTGACGTACAGGATCGCCAGCTTCTCCCGGTCGCGCAGGTCGGCGAGCAGGTTGAGGATGCCCAGTCGGATCGACACGTCCAGCATCGACACCGGCTCGTCGGCGATCAGCACCCGGGGGCGGACCGCCAGCCCCCGCGCGATCGCCACCCGCTGCCGCTGCCCACCGGAGAGCTCGTGTGGAAACTTGCCGGTGAAGTTGTCGGGCGGTTTGAGCGCCACCCGCTGTAGCAGCTCAGCCACGGCGGCATCGAGATCGCCGTTGGCCATGTGGTGGATCAAGAGGGGCCGGACCAGGTTGTGGCGAACGCGATGGATCGGGTTCAGCGAGGCAAAGGGGTCTTGGAAGACCATCTGGACCTGCGCCGCGTAAGCCCGCGGCCGGCCCGGAGGTGCGGGTCGACCGTCGAGGAACACGTCTCCCGCGTCGGGTTTGACGATGCGGGCCAGCAGCCGGGCGACGGTCGTCTTTCCCGCTCCACTCTCGCCGACCAGCGCGGTCACCTGCGCGGCAGCGAGCCGGACCGTTACGCCCTCGACCGCGTGAACGCGCACCTTACGGGCCAGCGGCCCTCGTCCCTGCTTCACCCAGAAGAACTTGGTGAGCCCACGACCCTCCAGGACGGGAGCGCCCGGCAACGGGGAGGCGGGAGCCTGGGTGCTGGCGAGGCTCACGTGGCACCTACCTGGCCGACCGTCTCCGGGCGTCGAGGACGCATTGAGAGCGGTTCCGGTCGTGCCAGCTCCGCGGGAACCTTGGTTCCATCGCGGTGCAACCAGCAGGCCACTTCACGGGCCAATCCACCGACTGGCGCCAGCCGTGGGATCTCCTGGCGGCAGCGGGCGATGGCCCAGGGACAGCGCGGATGGAATGCGCATCCGTTCGGGAGGTCGCGCAGGTCGGGCGGTGATCCCTTGATTCCCTCCATCGGAAGGCGCGCGCCGTGCAACGGCGGGAAGCAGTGCAGCAGACCGTAGGTGTAGGGCAGCCGGGGTGCATGAAACAACGAGCTGGCCGGTGCGCGCTCCATCAAGCGGCCGGCGTACATCACGGCGATCTCGTCGGCCAGCTCCACCAGCAACGAGAGGTCGTGGGTGATGAAGAGCGTCGCGAACCCGATGCGATCTCGCAGGCCGATGAGCTCCTCGAGGATCTCGCGTTGCGTGACCACATCGAGGGCGGTCGTCGGCTCGTCCAGGATGATGACCTGGGGTTCGAGCGCGATGGCCATGGAGATCATCGCCCGCTGGCGCATCCCGCCGGAGAGCTCGTGCGCGTAGCTGCGTAGTCGCTCGGCGTTCATGCCGACCATATCGAGCAGCTCGCCGGCCCTGGCCCAGCGTTGCGCCTGTGACAGCTGGGGTCGGTGCACGCGGAGCAGGTCATCGAACTGGGCGCCGATCGTGATGACCGGGTTGAGCGCGTTCAGCGAGCTCTGCAGAACGACCGCGATCTCGGACCAGCGGATCGACCGCAGTTGCTCTTCCGTCGCCGACAGCATGTCGATGGTGCCGGAGGGCGTCTCGCCGCTGATCGGCTTTGAGTGGAAGAGCACCTCGCCGGCGGTGATCAGCGCCGGCGCGCGAAGCAAGCGGATGGCAGCCAGGGCCAAGGTCGTCTTGCCGCTGCCGCTCTCTCCGGCCAGGCCGAGCACCTGGCCCCGTCGGAGCACCAGGTCGCACTCGACCACGGCGTGGACGGCCTCCTCGGCGTAGCCATAATCCACGCTGAGCCCGCGGATCTCGAGCACCGGTTCCGCCGCGTCCTGGGCTTGGGATGACGGCGACTGAGTCGCAAGACGAGGAGGTAGCACGGCGACCTGCGGGCGGCGGGTGACCGGCGTCATGCCAAGCTTTGGACGGAGACCGATGCCGGCTTTCTTTGCGGCTCGGCGGGAGAGACCCGCCGCCCGGAGGCGCGGGTTGATGAATTCGTCGATCCCGAAGTTGAGCAAGGCAAGGCCGGTTCCGAGCAGGGCGATGCAGAGACCGGGAGGCGCCCACCACCACCACCACCCGCCGCGCACGGCGTTGTTGGCGAAACCTTCGCGGAGCATCTCGCCCCAGTTCCACAGCCCCGGCGGGGACGAGGTCGGTGAGCCGGCCAGGCCCAGGAACGCAATCGCCACATAGGCGCCGATGGCCGAGAGCGCGGTGAAGAGGAACGAGGCGGCGACGATCGGAATCAGGTTGGGAAGGACCTCGACGAGGATGATCCGAAGGCGACCCTCGCCCGAAACCCTCGACGCCTCGACGAAATCGCGGTTGCGCAGCGATAGGGTTTGCGCCCGCAGGGTGCGCGAGGTGTAGGCCCAGGTCGTGACCGCGATGATCGCCGCAACCAGCAGGACACTCGACCCCGCTGACGGCACGTAATCGGCGAGCACGATGAGCAGCGGCAGTCCGGGGATGGCGAGGAAGACGTTGGCGACCAGCGACAGGCCTTCGTCGACGCTCCCTCCCAAGTAGCCGGCGGTCACGCCGAACAGCACCGAAAGAACGGTCGCGATGGCGGCCGCCAGCAGGCCGACGAACATCGTCGCCTGCGTGGAGGCGAGCACCTGCGACCAGACGTCCTGGGCAAAGACGGTGGTGCCCAGCCAGTGAGCCGCGGAGGGTGCCAGTGGCAGTGGGTAATAGTTGGCCGGGAAGCCGGTTCCGGCGCCCGTGCCCGGGACCAGAACGTGCTTCACCCAGTTCTGCTGATCGGTGGCATTGGGGGAATAGGGCGCGATCCACCGACCGATGATGGCCAGCAGCCCGAAAGCGAGCATGATCAGGAGCCCGGCGATCACCTTTGGCGAGCGCGGGAGGCGCAGGGCACGGCCCGGGTGGACGACGAGCTCAGCAGCCGGCCCCGCGACGGGTGGAATTCCGGTCAGCGAGGTGGTGTTGATCGTCACGGTCTCAAGCAACCTGCCGGGCACGAGGATCGATCAGGACGTAGACCACGTCGGCCAGCAAATTGGCGGCCAGCACGACCAGGGTGATGACCACGAAGATCCCCTGCACCAGCGAGTAGTCGAGTTTGCTCAGCGCGTCGTAAAGGTGGAAGCCGATCCCCGGATAGTTGAAGACGATCTCAACCAGGATCTGGCCGGCGACGACGAGGCTGATGGCGACCGTGAAATTGGCCACCACCGGCAGCAGGGCGTTGCGCGCCGCATACCAGACCACCCGTCTCGCGGGCAGGCCCTTGGCCTGGGCCACCAGGACGAAGTCCTCGTCTATGGTGGAGATCATGTTGTTGCGCATCGCCAGGATGAAGCCGGCGGTCGAGGCCAGGATGACGGTCGAGGCCGGCAGGATGGCGTGCCCGACGATGCTGGCGACATAAGCCCCGTTCAGGCCCGGCGTGACGCCATAGATGTCGTACCCGAAAAGGCTCGGGAACCACTTGAGCATGGTCCCGGTCTTTCCCACGATCAGGACCAGCACCAGGGCGAGGAAGAAGTAGGGAAGCGCCGAGAAGAAGGTGGCGACCGGCATGACCCAGTCCACCCACGAACCACGCCGCCAGGCCATCAGGACACCGATGGCGGTGCCGACAACGAAGCTGACCACGGTCGCGACGATCAGCAGCCCGAGCGTCCATGGCAGATAGGAAAGGATGAGGCTGCCGACCGGCGCGTTTTCGGACCACGATTGGCCCAAGTTGCCGTGTGAGAGGTTTCCCCAGTACTGGATGTACTGGTCCCAGAGGCTGGTGTGAACGTTGAAGCCAAGCTGCGCCTCGATCGCCTTCACGCAGACTGAATTGCAATTCCCCGACTGCGAGGCCCTGGCGACCGCGCCCGCGACCGGGTTTCCAGGCACCACCCGGGGAAGGAGAAAGCTGACGGTCAGCGCTACCCACGCGGCGAGGATGTACACACCCAGGCGGCGAAGGAGGGCGCGCATTTTAGGACTCGCTGCCCTCAATCGGTGCGCGGCTGGGAGGTAGTCCTTGACCAAGGGTGCACCCGCAGCTTTCGCGGATGATCAACTGGACCGGGAGGACGACCTCGTGGTGGCCGCCGGCGGTGCCCATCCGGGCGTAGAGGACGTCGAAGGCGGTGACGCCCAACTCCTTGATCGGCTGGCGGACCGTGGTCAGTGGAGGGTGCAGGTGGCGGGCTACCGGAACGTCATCGAAGCCAGTGACCGCCACATCGCCCGGCACCTTGATTCCCCGCCGGGCAAGGGCGTGCATCGCACCGAGCGCCGTTTGGTCGTTGGCACAGACGATCGCCCGTGGGAGATCACGGCCGCGGTCCACCAGCGCCGCGATCACGTTCGCCCCACCGACGGCGCTGTAGTCTCCCTGCCAGGACGGTCCGACCTGGATCTGGGCGCCGGCCGCAAAGGCCTCCGCCTCGAAGACCCGGGCGCGAGCCAGGTTGTCGGGACTGTCGGCGCCGCCCGAGAGGTAGGCGATATCGCGATAGCCGTGTTCGACCACCAGGTGGTGGATCAACGCCCGAATGCCGGACCCGTTGTCGCAACGAACGTTGATCGACTTCGGTGTCGGCCTACCGGCAAAGGTCACGATCGGTACCATGTCGGCCAGCCGGGCGATTTCGAGCTCGGTGAGCATCTGGTCGTGGAGGATGAGCCCATCCGCCTTGCCGGCGATGGCGGCGAGCCGGGCCGGCACGTTCTCCTCGTCGACGCCGACGGAGCTGATCAGCACATCGAAGCCGCGCCGCTGGGCGGCAATTTCGATGCCACGGTTGATGACGTCCAGGAAGAGGAGGCTCTCCTCCTCGTCCTCGAAGGCCACCTCGCCGCCGCGCCGGAAGACGACGGCGACCACCTCTTTGAGGTTGCTGGAGAGCGCTCGCGCGGCGCCGTCGGGCACGAAGCTAAGCGCCCGCACGGCACGTAGCACCCGCTTGCGGGTCTCGGCGCGCGGACTTCCCTGGCCGTTCAGGACGCGCGAAACCGAGGCGATCGATACGCCAGCCCGGCTGGCTACGTCGTAGATCGTCGGCGTCGCCTTCGACCTCTTCGCCCCTGCCATGCCGCCCGTCTCCCCTACCCGCCGCCTTGAGTAAGCGCTTACAAGTAACCGCTTACCGGTAAGCGCTTACCGAATCGGCTTGTTCATAGCACACCAGTGGGGTTGTCGTCAACCACTAACGCGGACGCCGGTACGACTGGGCGCAATTTGACGCTCCTGCCCATAGCCGTTCGGTCAGGGTGGCGAGCGATCTCAACGCATTCAGCCCGGTCCGTAGGCTGCTGCGCCGCAGTTGGTGCCGAGGGCCGGAATCGAACCGGCGACACCATGATTTTCAGTCATGTGCTCTACCGACTGAGCTACCTCGGCACGAGTCGGTATTCTAGCCGGGCTGCTGGCCTCCAAGGCCATTCATCCCGAATACGTCGAGCGGCTCCCTCCGGCCGTGCCGGGTTAGAATCGCCGCAAGGAAGGGCCCGTAAGATGCGATTCGTGTTGAACGATCCCTACACGCTGCGGGGTGCCGTCCGTAAGGGCCGGCCGAAATGATGGCGACCACGGGCGACAGCGGGTCGCGCGAGGAGCTGACCACGGAGCTGGCGACGCTTGATCGCCAGTTGCGCGACCTGTCCGAGCAGTGGGAGACCGTCGAGCGAACGATCACCGAAAAGACCCACCGCCGCCGGGAGTTGATTGCCGAGCAGGAAGCGACGAATGTGGACCACGCCGAGGAGATCAACCGGCTGCAGTCGGACATCTATGCGCTGCGTGACCGGCTGGATCAGCTGCGCGACTCGCACCTCGACTTCAGCGCCCTGTACCGGATCCTGCAACAGGGCCGGACGTAAAGAAACCCCCGGCATCGCGCCGGGGGTTGTCGGGATCGGACTCGATCAGGTGGCTCGATGCGATGTCGCGTGTTTACTCGGCCTGCCCGAACTTCTTGATCTCCTCCAGTTCCCTGGCTGTCAGCTCGCGTGGCTGCTCGCCGCGTGCGACCTTCGCCGACTCGACCTGACGCTTGATGGTCTCGACCACCTCCGGGTTCGCCAGGGTCATGATGTCGCCCGGGCTCGTGAAGTTGGAGATACCGGCGATGACGCGGCGCATGATCTTCCCCGACCGGGTCTTGGGCATGTCGGGGACGATCCAGACGTTCTTCGGCCGGGCGACCTTGCCGATCAGGTTGTCGATCGCGCCGGAGACCTTTTCTTCGATCTGCTTGCTGGGTTTGTTCCCCGGCTTCAGGGCGATGTACATCTCCACCGCGCGGCCCCGGATCTCGTCGATCACCGGCACCGCCGCGGCCTCCGCGACCTCCTCGACAGTGAGCGCGGCCGATTCCAGCTCCTTGGTTCCTAGCCGGTGGCCGGCCACGTTGATGACGTCGTCGACGCGGCCGAGGATGCGGAAGTAACCGTCCTCCGCCTGCAGCGCGCCATCGCCCGCGAAATAGGGCCAGTCGTGCCAATCCTTGCTGTTCTTGTCCTTGTTGTACTTCTGGTAATAGGTCGATACGAAACGCTCCGGCGCACCGTAGATCGTCTGGAAGATGCCCGGCCAGGGATTGCGGATGCAGATGTTGCCTGCCTTCGTGCTCCCCTTCGGGACCGGCTTTCCCTCCTCATCGAGGATGACGGGGTAGATGCCAAGGACGCCGGGACCGCAGCTCCCCGGCTTCATCGGTTGCAAGGCAGGTAGGGTGCTACCAAGGAACCCGCCGTTCTCGGTTTGCCACCAGGTATCAACGATGGCGGCTTCGCGCTTCCCGACGGATTCGTAGTACCAGCGCCAGACTTCGGGCTCGATCGGCTCTCCCACCGTGGTCATGTGCTTGAAGTGGTAGTTGTACTTCTTGGGTTCTTCCGGGCCGAGCTTGCGAAGCATGCGGATGGTCGTCGGCGCGGTGTGGAAAATATTGACCCCAAGCCGCTCGGCGATCCGCCAGGGACGGCCTGCATCCGGGTAAGTGGGAACGCCCTCGTACATGACGCTGGTGGCCGCCAACGCCAGCGGACCGTAGACGATATAGGAGTGCCCGGTGATCCAGCCGATGTCGGCGAAGCACCAGTAGGTGTCCTCCGGATGGATGTCCTGGTAGTACTTGGAGGTCCCGGCGACATATGAGAGGTAGCCGCCCGTGCTGTGCTGGCAGCCCTTTGGCTTGGCGGTGGTGCCGCTCGTATACATCAGAAAGAGCGGCGCCTCGGCCGGCATCGATACCGGCTCGACGATTTTGCGACGGTAGTCGGCGAGGAGCTCATCCACGAAGTAGTCCCGGCCCTCCACCATCGGCGTCTTCGACGAGTACTTTCCTGGGTGCCGCCGCCAGACCAGGACCTTGTCGACTTCGGCCCCTTCCTTCTTCGCGGCGGCGATCGCCTCTTCGGCCTTGACCTTGTGGTCCAGGAGCTCGCCATTCCGGTAGTAGCCGTCCATCGTGATAAGGATCCGGCTCCCCGAGTCCGCGATTCGACCGCCGCAGGCCGCGCCACTGAATCCGCCGAACACCTCGGAGTGGATGACGCCGAGACGCGCGCAGGCGAGCATGGAGACAGGCAGGTCAGGAACCATCGGGAGATGGAACGTCACGCGGTCACCCTGCTTGAGCCCACAGAAGTCGCGGAGCAGTGCGGCGAACTCATTGACGCGCTTGTACAGCTCCTGGTAAGTGATGGTCTGCGTCCCCTGGTCCTCCGGCTCCGGGACCCAGATGAAGGCGGCCTTGTTTCGGTACTTCGCCAGGTGACGGTCGACGCAGTTATAGGAAGCGTTTAACCGACCACCGACGAACCACTTCCAGAAAGGCGCGTTGCTCGTATCGAGCGTCGTGTGCCAGTACTTGTCCCAGGTGAGGAGGTCGGCATACTCCTTGAAGCATTCGGGGAAGTTCTCCTCCCTGAATCGGTCGAAGATGGCCGGATCGCTCGCATTGGCCTGGCCGATAAATTTCGCGGGAGGAGAGACGTACTCCTCCTCCCGCCAATGGACCGCAATCTGTGCCTCGGAGAGCTCCACGTCTTCCGCGGTTTTCATTGGCTCATACAGCCTCCTTCAATCGAGAATCCCGTCTTCAGCTGCGACGGCGCCCGCCCTCTTTCCACATCGCCGCGCCGACGGGCAATATGTATCGCCCAGCCATCCCGTTGGCGACGTCGGCTGCGGAGGTGTAGAAGGCAACGAGCGCGGTCAGGATGCCAACCAGACCACCAATAAAGACCAGCCCTTCGCCGGCGCCGCTCCCGTTGAAGAACCCGATGAAGAGCAGGATCTCGGTCACCTCGAGCGTCAGGAACACGGCAAATACCGCTGTGTTGACGCGCGCGCTCCACACCAACATATACGTGTTGAAGATCGCGAACGCCAGCAAGAACCAGCCGAGCGAATTCGTGACATCGGCGCCCTTTACCGGAGCCTTGAAGAAGACCACGAGGAGGACATAGGTCGCCAGGCTGAACCAGAACGCGCCGTATGTCGAAAAGGCCGTGGCCGTGAAAACATTGCCCCGCCGGAACGACCACATGCCGGCCAAGAATTGCGCGAGTCCGCCGTAAAAGAGGGCAGCGCCCACCCAGATGAAGTCAGGGGCCCAACCGGCGTTGTGGGCACTGAGCAGAAGGGTTGTCAACGCGAATCCCGCTAAGCCAAGGGGAGCCGGGTCTGCGACTGCTGAGGCCGCTCCCGCTCGCATTTCCTGTGCCATTTCGTCATTACTCCTTTTTGTTACATTCACCCTCCCCCTCTGGGGGAGGGCAGGGTGGGGGTTTGGCGCCGGAGCGCGTCACGGCGCATGAGGGGTATGACCGGAACGCGCCAACCGCGAGGGGTAGTCCACTCCTTCCACCATCCCCTGCCGCGAGATCGAGTCAGCTTCATCCTAGCGTAGCCGCGCTCGACTCGTGAGGCCTGACCAGGATGGCGGCCAGCGCGGCCAGTCCTTGCCCATCCGGCGCGACGCTGCGCAGGCATTTCGCAGAGTCGCAAACTGGGCGGTGAGAGGCTCGAACTCCCGACATTCTGCGTGTAAAGCAGACGCTCTACCAGCTGAGCTAACCGCCCGCGGCGACTAATTATGCAACGTGTGCGGCTGGCGTCCCCGGCAGCACGAAACGCTCGGAGAATCGTGCGATCACGGCCCCTTCCACGGCCGCCATAGAAGGCGCGGCACCAAGCTCGACAGCCATGGAGGTCACACCCTTGTCCGGGATCCCGCAGGCCAGGATGTGCGTAAAGAGACTCAGGTCGGTCGACACGTTGAGGGCAAAGCCGTGGGTGGTCACGCCCTGCGCGACCTTGATGCCGATCGCCGCGATCTTGCGGTCCCCGATCCAGACGCCGGTGTACCCCGACATGCGCGCCGATGTGATCCCAAAGTCGGCGAGGACGTCGATCAGGCTACCCTCCAGGTTGCGTAGGTAGAGTCCGACATCGGGCTTCGGGCCGAGATCGAGGATCGGATAGCCGACCAGTTGCCCCGGGCCATGGTAGGTCACGTCACCGCCGCGATCGACCTCGAGGCAGGTGATGCCACGCGCCGCCATCTGCGCCTGGTTCAAGAACACGTGATCGCGGGTGCCACTTCGCCCGATGGTGTACGTGTGCGGGTGCTCGAGCAGGATCAGCGTGTCGGGCACAAGGCCGGCGCGCCGCTCGTCCGCGACCTTGTTCTGCAGGGCCCACGCATCGTCGTACGGAACCCGACCGAGCCGGCGAACGTCCACGTCAGCCGGCGGCGGCCCGGTCCGGGACCTGGCTGGCCGCGTGGTACGAGCTGCGGACCAGCGGACCAGACTCGACGTGCCGGAAGCCGAGCTTTAATGCCTCAACCTTCAACATCGCGAATTCGTCGGGCGTGACGTAGCGCGCGATCGGCAGATGGTTGGGAGTCGGCCGCAGGTACTGCCCAACGGTCAGGATCTCGACGTCGTGCGCCCGCAGGTCGCGAAAGACCTGGATCACCTCGTCGATCTCCTCACCCAGCCCCAGCATGATTCCCGACTTGCTATAGACCGTCGCGTCCATCCGCTTGGCGCGCTGCAGGAGCTCGAGCGAGCGCGGGTAGCGGCCCTTCGGCCGCACCTGCGGGTAGAGGCTCGGCACCGTTTCGATGTTGTGATTGAGGATCTCGGGCCGCGCCCGCATCACGGTGGCAAGCGCGGCCTCGTCGCCCATGAAGTCCGGGATCAGGACCTCGATGTTGCACTTTGGGATCCGTTTGCGGATCTGGCGGATCGTCGCGGCGAAGATCGCTGCCCCGCCATCCTCGAGCTCGTCGCGGTTGACGGAGGTGATGACGGCGTGATGCAGGCCCATCCGCTCGACCGCTTCGGCGACGCGAATCGGCTCCCCCAGGTCGAGCACCCCGGGCCGGCCGGTCTTGACGGCGCAGAAGCCGCAAGCCCGGGTACAGGTGTCGCCCAGGATCATGAAGGTCGCGGTGCGCGCCTGCCAGCACTCGCCGATGTTCGGGCAGCGCGCCTCCTCACAGACCGTGTGCAGCTCGAGGCCGCGCATGATGCCTTTCAGCTCCGAATAGTTGTCCCCGCCGGGAAGGCGCACACGCAGCCACTCCGGGCGGCGGGTGTCGATCGGGACGACCGCGTTGCGCTTGGAACGGCCGTAGAACTTGATTGGTGCGACGTCAGCCATTGCGTTAAGTATCCCAGAGGTCTGCCAAATTCGGCGTCAATACAACGGGACTTGGTCGGAAAACCCCTCGAGCCAGCGCCGAACGCCCTGCAGGAAGCGGGCGGCGGAGACGCCGTCGAGCACGCGGTGATCGAAACTCAGACAGAGGTTCATCATCGACCGAACGGCGATCGCATCCCCCTCGACGACGATCGCCCGCTTGACGATGGCGTCCATAGCCAGGATGCCGGCCTGCGGCGGCGCGATGATCGAGTAGGACAGGACGGTTCCGAACGTCCCCGGGTTGTTGACGGTGAAGGTACCGCCCTGGACGTCAGGGATCCCGAGTTTTCCAGCTCGCGCGCGCTTCGCCAGGTCGTCGATCGCCTTCGCCAGCCCGGAGATCGACATTCGGTCAGCCTGATGCACGACCGGCACGATCAGCCCGTCATCAACGGAGACGGCCACGCCGATGTTGATGTCCTTGTGCAGGACGACGCCCCCCTCACTCCAGCTCGCGTTCAGCACTGGGACGGCCTTCAAGCCCTCGACCACGGCCTTGACGATGATGGGCACGAAGGTCAGGTCGATCCCCTCTCGCAACTTGAAGCTGTCTTTGGCTTTTTGCCGGAAGCGGACGACGTTGGTCATGTCGACCTCGGCTACCGTCCAGGCGTGCGGGATCGTCTGCTTGCTCTTCACCATGTTGGTGGCGATCGCGCGTCGCATCGGACTGAGCGGGACGGTTGTTCCGGCCGTCGGCGCGGACTGTGCTGGGGGAGCGGCCGTTTGCCGCTGTTCACCGTTGGCGGTTGCCGGCTGGGTCCGCTTGGAGACGAAGTCTTCGACGTCCTTCTTGCTGATCCGTCCGCCGATCCCGGAGCCTGCGATTCGGGAGAGTTCCGCGTCGCTGATCCGATGTTCTTCGATCAGGGCGCGAACGGCCGGTGACAGGCGGGTGCGCCCTTCACTGCTCGGCCCCGCCACCGGCACGGAAGCCGCCGCATCTGGCGCGTTGAAGGCGGCCTGCACTTCCTCTATCTCTTTCGAGGGGGGCGCGCTGGTGGCTGGCGTAGCAGTGACCGATTCCTCGATGACGGCAATCTCGGTACCAACCGTGACGGTGGCGCCTTCCTTGACCTTGATCTCTTTCAAGATCCCCGCGAGCGGCGCCGGGACTTCGGCGTTGACCTT
>Ga0070699_100000785_pt1 | contig 29304 bp, 32 predicted proteins | sample KBSK1503metaG_FD_65473 | JGI IMG/M metagenome (GOLD analysis project Ga0070699, IMG submission 65473) | Corn, switchgrass and miscanthus rhizosphere microbial communities from Kellogg Biological Station, Michigan, USA - KBS K1-50-3 metaG | ecosystem: Host-associated > Plants > Roots >...
CTGGCGGGCGTAGTAGCGCAGCCGCTTCTCCGGGTTGTTCGCCTCCGGCGGGTACCAGCCCGACTCGATCAGCGTCCGGTCCGTCCACGACGCCGTGCCCACCCGGACCTGCCCCATTCACCCAGCCTAAAGCGTCCGCCGCCAGGGTCCCGGCCAGGACCGCGCCACCGGAATACATGACGTGTCATCCGGTGTTTGATGACACATCATCTACTTCGAAGGAGCAACCGTCTCCATGCGCAAGACCGCCAGCACCACGGTTCCCGTTCACCCGCTGCTCGCCGAGCGGTGGAGCCCGCGCGGGTTCGACCGGGCGCACGACATCGGCGACAAGGCCCTGGCCGCGCTGCTCGAGGCGGCCCGCTGGGCACCGTCGGCACAGAACAGCCAGCCCTGGCGGTTCCTGGTCACCCGCCGCGGCGAGCCGGCCCACGACCGGCTCTTCGCCGCCCTCGCCCCCGGCAACCAGGCCTGGGCCGGGGCGGCCAGCGCGCTGATCCTGGTCGCGGCACGCACCGCGGGCGACGACGGCCGCCCGCAGCCGTGGGCGCTGTACGACACCGGGCAGGCCGTGGCCGCCCTGGTCACCCAGGCGCAGGCCGACGGGCTGTCCGTGCACCAGATGGGCGGCTTCGATGCCGGCGCCGTCCGTGCCGAGCTCGGCCTCGGCGAGGATCTGACCCCGGTCGTGGTCGTCGCCGTCGGCCGCCACGACACCGAGGCCGGCCTGCCCGAGCCGCTGGCCGCCCGCGAGGCGGCCCCGCGGACCAGGCACCCGGTCAGCGACCTGCTGCTGCCCGCCCCCGCCGCACGTCCGATGGCGGCCTGAGGATTTTTATCCCGAACGGGGTGGGTGTCACGCCACACCGACCGTTGCGGGCCAAGTTACATAACGGCGTACATACATCGGATGATGCGGCTGGGACAGCGGAGGGGTAGCTTCAGTGTCGGCGAGGTCTGGGCTTTTGCCAGGGGTGGCCTTTCTGACGGAGCTTCCGTGCGCGCGGAAGCCCGCCTCGCCTCCGCCGCGACCTGGGGCGGATCCGACCGGTGGGGGGAGGGGTTATGACCGATGGTGGCTGGGCCGCTGCGCGGCCCGAAACTGCCGTTTTAATGCTGGCCGCGAGCGGCCCGGACCAGGACGACGACGCTGTGACCGTCCGGGTCCGGCACGAACCGGGATATGTGCTCGTCACCGTGGCCGGGGAGGTTGACTTCGCGTCCGCCGCCCGGCTGCGCGAGCGGCTGTTCACGCTGGCGGACACCGGCCGGCCGCTGGTGGCCGACCTGGACCGGGTGAGCTTCATCGACGCGGCCGGGCTCGGCGTGCTGGCCGGCGCGGCCCGGCAGGCGGCCGCGCACGGCGCCAGCCTGCGGGTGGTCTGCGCCCGGCGTCAGGTCCGGCGGCTGTTCAGCCTGACCCGGCTGGACCAGGCGGTGCCGCTGGCGGCGAGCCTGGCCGAGGTCCTCCAGGCCGCGGGCGCCGACGCCGAAGCTGTCTGACGAGGGCCGGACCGGAGCCGGAGCCGGATCTGAACCTGCTCGGCCGGATCCTGGTCAGGCTGAGGCAGCTGGATTCAGGCCGGCCAGCAGGGACTCGACCGCCAGATCCCACCGCCGGTTCCTGGACGCCGCCGAGGTGCCCAGCCAGCCGGCCGCTTCCTGGGCGGACAGCCCCTGGCAGAGCGCGAGCAGCACGTGGGCCACGTCGGTGGGGTCGCCCGCGATCAGGCCGGCCTCGGCGCACCGGCGCACCCGCATGAGCCAGTCGTAACATTGTCACGATTGCGGCTTCCAGAGCTCAGTGCCGCCGCGCCAGCGGGAGCGCGAACCACAGCAGGCCGAACACGCCGGTGACGAACGCGGTGATCAGCGCCGCGGGCAGGGTGCTGGTGACGTACCCGGTCACCAGCAGGACCGCGGCCGATACGGCCAGGCCGACGGTGATCAGGCCGGCGATCGCCATCGCGCTGGCCGCCCTGACCAGGCGCTCCTTTTGGCCCTGACGGAAGACCAGCCGGTGGTAGGCGACCGGCCCGAGCAGCAGCGCCGTGGCTACCGCGGCCAGCACCAGGGTGCCCAGGTACAGCCCGCGCTGGCCCTGGCTGAGCTGCTCGAACCGGGTGGTGAACGGGAGCGAGAGCAGGAAGCCGAACAGGACCTGCACGCCGAGCCCGGCCACGCGCAGCTCCTGCAGCAGCTCGCCGAGGTTACGGTCCAGCCGTTCCGCCTCGGACTCGTCCCGAGGATCCGGGGACTCCGCCTCTCCCACACCGACCACCCTAGTCGCCTGCTCCCCGCTGCCCCCGGCACAGTCTCGGGGCCGCCCTGACCTGACTCCCGGTGTCGGCTACGCCCGTACACCTGGGGCCGCAACCCGGCGGACTACGGTACCCGGCCAGTGTCGTTCACGGGCGCGGCGGGACGTCGAGGCGTGCGACGGTGGAGACCAGAGCCGGTCAAATCTATACCGGACAAGATGCGGTATCACTTCCATGTCAGGAGGTACCGACCATGGAATACCTGGTCACAATGACCACGCATGTCCCGGCAGGGACTCCGGAAGAGGCGGTCGAGGCCGTCCGCACCCGCGAGGCCGCCCGGTCACTCGAACTCGCGGCGCAGGGGCACCTGCTCCGGCTGTGGCGGCCGCCGCTGCGGCCGGGTGAATGGCGCAGCCTCGGGCTGTTCGCCGCCGCCGGCGACGACCAGCTTGAGGAGGTGCTGGCCTCGATGCCGCTGCGGGTGTGGCGCACCGATGAGGTCACTCCGCTATCGCTACACCCGAACGACCCGGCATTGCCGGCCGGGGTGGCCGGGCCGGAGTTCCTGACCGTCTTCGCTAACGCCATTCCGGAGGGCACGCCCGCCCAGGCCGTGGCCGATGTCGAGGCGCGTGAGGCGGAGCGCGCGAAGGAGCTGGCCGGGCAGGGATACCTGCGGCGGCTGTGGACGCTGCCCGGCCAGGGACGCGCGCTGGGCCTGTGGCAGGCCAGCGGCCCGGCCGAGATGCAGGCGATGCTGAGATCGCTGCCGCTCGACTCGTGGATGACGGTGCAGACCACGCCGCTGACCCGGCACCCGAGCGATCCGGCGAGCCGGTCATGAGCGAGACCGGCCAGCGGGTCGCCATCATCACCGGCGGCTCGCAGGGCATCGGCGCCGGCCTGGCCGAGGGCTACCGCAGACGGGGCTGGGCGGTGGTGGCCAGCGCACGGACCATCAAGCCATCGGAAGACCCGGACCCGGAACGCTCCGTCCTTTGCGATGTTGCGCTGGCTGGCATGCTGCTGGCCGCATAAGCTCAGGCGGAGGGCGCCGGGGCCCGGGGCGCACGGCCGCCTGGCCGGACCTGTCCGCCATCGAGAAGAGCTATCAGGAGAGGGCGGCTATGGGCATCCAGAGGCCTGAGATCGATTTTCCCGGCGGCGAACCGCCTGCCGAACTGCAGATCACCGACATCTGGGAAGGTAATGGCGGCGAGGCGCGGCCTGGCGACATGGTCAAGGTCCACTACGTCGGGGTCGCGTATTCCACCGGGGAGGAGTTCGATGCGAGCTGGAACAGAGGCGATCCTCTGCAGTTCCAGCTCGGCGCCGGGCATGTCATCGCTGGCTGGGACCAGGGCGTGCAGGGCATGAAGGTCGGCGGCCGCCGCCAGTTGATCATCCCCCCCGGCCTGGCCTACGGTGACCGGGGCGCCGGGCATGTGATCGCGCCGGGCGAGACCCTCATCTTCGTATGCGATCTGGTCTCGATCTGAAAAACGCCAGCTGGCTCACCTTCAGCTGAACAGGTTATGGTTTTCATCCGCTCCAACCGGCTACCGAGACGAGGGCAGATGATCGCGCGGATCTGGCGCGGATGGGCGCCGCAGGCCACCGCCGGGGACTACCAGCATCATTACGAAACCGACGTCAGCAGGCACCTGCGCGAGATCGGCGGCTTCCGCGGCGCGCGCCTGCTGCGCCACGACGACGGCCAGGAGGTCATGTTCACCTCGGTCACGTTCTTCACGAGCATCGATGCCGTCCAGGGTTTTGCCGGCGCGGACTACGAGCAGGCCGTCGTTGAGGAAGCCGCCCGCCGCATGCTGAGCCGGTGGGATGAGCGCGTCTCTCACCACGACGTCGCCGTCGACGTGCCGTGACCCCGGGGACCCTCACGTCTACACGGCGGTGTCACACGGCACGACAGCGCGCCGGCGGCGGGCGGCCAGGGCGCCGAACGGCCAGACAGCCCGGCGCCGCACCTCAGGATTGGCGTGGGCCATCCTGCTGATCCGCTCTTCAATCCGGCGGATCTCGGCGAAGGTCTTGGCTCGCTCCATCTGCTGTGTCTGGTGGGCCAGGTATGCGGTCATCGGGCTTGCTCCTTGACTGGCGAGTGCCTATATCCGCAACTTATGGCTAAGGCACGCGCCGCCGCATCGGACGAAAGCCGTATTCGGGAGCCGTTCGCGCGGCCGGCGGGAGCTAAGAGATGGCTTAGGGCTACGCCGAAGGAAGGCCGAGTGCTTCGGGGTGTGCCCGGCGGTAGTGCTCGGTCAGGACCTCGCTGGCCTTGCCGGGCTGGTGGGCGACGGTGCGGTGACAGATCTGGCAGCGCGTGACCGGAAGCTGCGAAACCGTCACGGGAAAGCGGCGGGAGCTTGACTTGTTCATCACCTCTTATGATGCCAGGTCTCTCGGACTGACCTAGCCCGAAGGGCCTCCGGCACGCACGCGATGCGGCATCAGCGAGCGTTCTCAGTCCAGGGCTGTGGCTGGTCCGGGCGGAGCCTGCTGCTGGGTGCCCTGGTTGTCTTCCGGTCACGGCGGTAGGGCCGGCTGGTGGTGGAGGTCTTCGGCGAGCGGGCCGGCCGTGCTGATGATGCCGGCTGGGACCGGCCGGCGGTTCGGCTGCCGCCGAGGCGGTCTTCCTTTGTCGGGAGAACTGCGGAGCTCGGCGAGATCGCCGCCAGGCTGGGACGCTATGCGATGGTGACCCTAATCGGCGTCGGCGGGGTCGGAAAGACCACTGTGGCGGTTGAGGCGGCCTGGATCGAGGTGTCGGCGGGCCGGGCCGAGCTGGCGTGCTACATCGACTTGGTGCCATGCCGTACCGAGGACCAGGTGGTTGCCGCCCTGGTCGAGGGGATGGGGATCAGGGGGGCCCAGGCGGCGGCGGGACTTGATGCCGTTGTCGATGCGGTGTCGGGCTGCCGGTCGTTGCTGGTGATCGATAACTGCGAGCACGTGCTGGAATCGGCACGTCGCGCTTGCGGCCAGCTGGCGGGCCGGGCCGCGGACCTGCGGCTCTTGGTGACGAGCCGTATCCCGCTTGACGTCGAGCCCGAATGCGTATGGCAGGTGCCCCCCATGGCCGTTCCCCGCGAGGCCGACCGCCCGGCTATGACCGAGGCGGTGAGTTTGTTCTATGCCCGGGCAGCCATGGCGGGGGTGACGCTGCAGGCAGGACCGGCGGAGCTAGGGCTGGCGAGTACCATCTGCCATCAGGCAGGCGGGCTGCCGCTCGCGATCGAACTGGCGGCCAACCGCCTGCGCGTTGCCTCGCTGACCGAACTCGCGGAAGGGCTCGCCGAGCTGGAAGGCCGCTACGACGACGCGAAAAGCTGGTACGAACAGGCTGTCGGCCACGCGGCTGCGTGCCGCCTGCCGGCAGATGCCGCTCGCGCCCGCCACCACCTTGCCCGGCTGGCCTGGCTGGGGGGCGACCGGGCATCGGCGGTCAACGGCTGCCACGAGGCGCTGGCCGGGCAACTGGAGGCTGCCGACCAGCTGGGGATGGTCGAAACGCTGGAGACCCTGGATGGCGTGCTCGTGGATGAGGGAAGCGCTCGCCGTGGCCTGCCGCTGCTGGCCGCCGCCACTGCCGGCCGGGAGGCACTGGGTTTCCCCTGGCGGCCGATGGAGGCCGAACGGATCGCGGGCTGGATCGCCACGGGCCGCGAGCAGCTCAGCGAGCAGGCGCAGTCCGCGTGGGAACGCGGCGCCGGGCTCAGCATCGGGGAGGCCGCCATGATGGCACGCCGGGGACGGGGCCCTCGCCGGCGGCCCGCGTTCGGCTGGCCGAGCCTGACCCCAGCTGAGCGTGATGTGGCGGACCTCGTCGCCCGCGGTCTGACCAATCCCGAGATCGCGGCCCGGCTCGGGGTGAGTGCAGGCACCGTCAAGGATCACGTGTCGAGTGCCCTGCGCAAGCTTGGCGTGCGGACCCGGGCTGAGCTCGCCGCCGCGGTTTCCGGCCGCGCTGCGATGTGACCCCATCCGGGCGAGGACCAGCCCTCGCGAGTCACACCACCATCCCTCGTCTCTTTATTCGAATCTCTTACCTTATCAGCAATAAACTGGTGATCATGAGCGATATTCGCTAGTATGTTTGATGAACTGAAACCCTGATTCCGAACGGGTGGTGGTACATGCCTCCGGAACCGGTTCCCGCAGACCCTGGGTGGGACGATGATCCCGCCTGGTCGCGCCCGGATCCGATGACGGCCGGGGAGCGGCAGGCGTGGCTGGACCGGGTCTGCGAGCACGACGAGCCTCCCGAACCAGAAGAGTTCGAGGACTTCGATCCGCTCACTGCGGACGAGCTGGCGGAGGTCCGCGAGGCTGCCGCCGATGAGCTGCTGGCCGTGGAAGCGGCCACGTCCGGGCGGCGGGGGCCGGGTCAGCCTGGCTCCGCGCGGGTCTTTCCGGGCGAGTCGTCTAGCCCGGCGGCGGGGTTCGGCCCGGGGATGGCGCTGGACGTGCTGCCCGGCTGCGCGGGCCTGGCCGTATCCGCCGATGCCGCGGGGGAGGACGACGGGTTCGCCGGCGTCTCGGAGGGTGAGCTGGTCGGGGTGCTGTGCGCCTGGGACCGGGTCGAGGCGCATGCGGCGCCCCGCAAGCTGGCCGTGGCAGCGGAGCTGATCCGCCGCAACCCCAAGCCCGGCTGCGACCCTGAAGGACCCTCGCGGATGCCGGCGGCGTGGGATGAGTTCGCCGGCGGGTACGGCACCTGACGGCTGCGCACCCCGGGCGGCGGGCCGGACCTGATCATCACCCTGGACCGGATCACCACCGACCCCTGCGACCACCAGCACGAATCCAACCGCCACGACCCCGGGGTCAAGCTCAGGCACCTCTCCCAGATCCGGCACGCCACCTGCACCAGCCCCATCTGCCGCCGGCCCGCTGCCCAGTGCGACCTGGAGCACAACACCCCCTACGAGGCAGGCGGCCGGACATGCTTCTGCAACACCGGCCCCAAATGCCGCCACGACCACCGCCTCAAGCAGCACCCCAAATGGCACGTGGACCAGCTCCCCGACGGAACCTTCACCTGGACCACCCCGGCCGGCCGCACCTATACCACCGAACCCACCCGGTACCCCATCTAAGGGGGTAGGGGAGCAGACCCGCGGCGATGAGTTGAGGTGACGGTCTCGCCGATGGTGACGGACAGGTCGGTGATCGTACCCTTCGAGGATTCCTGCGGGTTCGGCCGCCGCATCGCGACCGGCTGGCTGAGGGCATGGCGTACGGCCGACGGCCTAGCGCCGGCGGCCTACTTGGGCGGTCGGCCGCGTCCTGGGCGGATGGGTGCGATATGCGGTGTCGGGTGCCGGCGCGGGCCCGACCACAGCGCCGGCGCGGCGTCGACGGCGGCGGCCACCGCGTAGGCGGACCGTTCGTAGTTGACCCGCCATCCGACGAAGTCCGGCCACGCTTCGGCGGGCTCGCGCTCGATCGGGAACTTGACTTCGCGCATCCGGGTAACCGCGTGGAGGAACTCGTCATAGGTCAGGGTGATCCCGGCTTCCGGGTCGGGCTCATTGGGGATGTCGATGCCAATCGCCTGGGCGATCCGGTTGAAGCACAGGAACCCGGCGCGCAGGCACAGCCGGGCCGGTATCACCGGCGCGGCCTTGGGGGACAGGGCCAGGAACAGCGCGGCCGAGTCCAGCACGGCCAGCAGCGAGGTGACCCAGGACGACAGCGCCTGCGGTGAGCGGAACCGGACCAGCTGGATATAGGTGGTATGGCTCTCGCTGACGTCGGCGGCCCAGCGTTCCCACTGGCCGTACAGCGCCGGCATCGTATCCAGGGTCGACATGCCCGATCCCAGCGCGTAGTGGGTGCGCGCCAGCAGTTCCGGGCCCCATGACGGGAAGCCGCCCCGCGCGTTCAGCAGCGCCACATCGGTCTCCCTGCGGTTGAACGCCGCGTACAGGGTCGGCAGGTAGGCGATCTGCAGCGTGACGATTATCAGGCCGACCGCCGCGGCCAGGAACACGATCACCGCAGGTACCGCCCCAGCCGGCACGGCGAAGCCCAGGGTGAACAGCGAGGACCCGGCGTCGGTGAAGGCGGACACCAGCCCGCGAGCCGCGAAAGGCCACAACAGCAAGGCGAACCCGACGTACGCCACGATCAGCCATGCCGCCAGCTGGGCCAGCAAGATCGCCGCCGCCTGGGTGGCGAGTATCCGGTCGCGCCGCCGGTACTCGGCGGCGCGCGCCACGACCAGCTGGTAGGCCCAATCGACTATCCGGTCCACCCACCGCGTCAGTCGGCTGCTGACCGAGCGGGATACGATCAGCGTCCCGGTGACGCTGGACACCGACGCGAGCACGAGCAGGCCGCCGATCACCGCGGCCACCACGCGCCCCGCCAACGGCATCACCATCGGGTCTCCTCCACATCACCAGCCACGCCGAACCTACGAGGTCCGGTTTGAGCGCGCGGTCATGGCCCGAGAGCCATGTAATCCATGGTCCCAGTCTGGCCCGCGGCTTCGTCTGACGGGTGGCGGGTTAACCTGGGGCGATGATCTCTGCGGACGAGCCGGTCATGACCGTGTACGGGGCCCCGTGGTGCCCGCATTGCAAGCGAGTCAAGAAGTTCCTCGCCGCGCACCGGGTCCGCTACGCCTTCGTCAACATCGATACCGACCCGCAGGCCATCGCGCGGCTCAAGGAACTGCAGGACGGCGGGCAGATCATTCCCACGGTCGTCTACCCGGACGGGACTCATGAGGTGAACCCGAGCGACGAGGCGCTGGCCCACCGCATCGGCCTCACCCTGGCGGCCGACCGGTCCGCCTATGACCTGGTCATCGTCGGGGGCGGACCGACCGGGCTGGCGGCCGCCATCTACGCCGCCCGGGAAGGCATCGACGCCGTGGTGGTGGAAGCCAGCGCGCTCGGCGGCCAGGCCGGAATCAGCGACCGGATCGACAATTACCCGGGATTTCCCGATGGCATCTCCGGCGGCGAACTGGCCGACCGGTTCGTGGCCCAGGTCCGTCGTTACGGCGTGGAACTCGTCTCGGCGGTATCCGTCACCGCCGTGGAGCGCGATCATGATGACCTGGTGACCTCGCTGTCGTCCGGGCAGCAGCTCACCTCCCACGCCGTGATCGTGGCCACCGGGTCGACGTACCGGCGCCTCGACGTGCCTGGCGAGGATGACCTCATCGGCGCCGGCGTGCACTTCTGCGCGACGTGTGACGCGCCCTTCTACAAGGGGGCCGAGGAGGTCGTCGTGATCGGCGGCGGCAACTCGGCCCTGGAGGAGGGCCTGCACCTGTCCGAATTCGCCAAGCGGGTACGGGTGCTAAACCGCTCCGGCCTGTCCGCCTCGCCGGTCCTGCAAGAGCGGGTGCGGTCCGACCCGCAGTTCGCCATCCACACTGGGGTAGACATTCTCGAGCTCGAGGGCGGCAAGGGCCGTTTCGTCGCCGTCGTGGCCCGCGACCGCGACAGCGGTGAAATCCTCCGGTTCCCGGCCGCCGCGGCCTTCGTGTTCATCGGGTTGAAGCCCAACGACGCCTTCCTGGGTGACACCGTGGAACGCGATGCGGGCGGGTTTATCGTCACGAGCCCCACGATGGAGACGTCGCTGGCCGGCGTATTCGCCGCAGGTGACGTGCGCTCGGGATCGACCAAGCAGCTCGGCTCCGCGGTGGGGGACGGGATCGCCGCTCTCCTCATGACGCGCCGGTACCTCGAAGCCCATCACCACAAGGCCGTGCCGCTGGTCGACGCCTAGGTGACTTGACGCCTGCAACCTTGGCTGGAAGCTAGGCCTCGTGCTAGCCGGCCACGCTACGTCGGGCTTGCTTGACATCGCAGTGTTCGTTGCCCTGGGCTGGACAAGTCGCCGCCTCGCCCGCGGTCGCTGCGCACGAGAACCGGGCGCAAGCCCGGCGGGCAGGACGGCCATGAGGGCACGACACTGGCGCAGGTGCCCGGCTGCCGGCCGGAGCGGCATGAGCCTGTCGGCTGCTGTCCCGGGGGATGGTCGCGGCGCTGACCGCCCGCGGCTGGGCGGCTGGGCGTGCTCCTGGAGCACGCACGCGAGCAGATCGCCACAAGCGGCGTGGCCGGGTCCGGCGAGACCGCTGGCCAGAGGTCCGGACTCCGACGTCAGGTTCCCGGTACCGTGCTGGGCAGGAATCCAGCTACTGGAGGAGGCTCTGGCATGAGTAACCACATACAGGCGCCCGGAGACGCCGGCGACCAGCGTGGCAGCGAACGTGGCATGTCGGATACCGCGGAATTCGCCAAGATGCGGGCTGTGATGCGCGCATCAGAAAAACACCGGGAAGGCGGGGTGGACCCCGAACTTGAGGCCGCGGACCCCGATCTCGACCCTGACACCTGAGCCTGGGTCAGGCGGCCGCCGCAAGTCAGCACCCTGGGACCCGCGCCCCTGGCAGAGGTCGGCACAGTCGATGAGCAGGACGAGCAGCACGCGCGATGGCTCAACTCCCGGCCCGCCGTATGGCCAAGACCCACTCACGCCGGAAACGAGAACTACCTCGGCGGCCTCTGGATCATCGAGGCCGCCGACCGCGACGTGGCGCTCAAGCTACGCTGCGAAAGCCACCGGCCGCGCCTACGGCCGGCGCAGGTGTCCAGTGATGGCTTCGGCGAGCCGGATCGTTCACAACCGGCTGTGCCAGAAAGTCCTCGAAAGAAATTCGCGATGCGGTGTCGGATCGGGGCAGAGGTGTTCGTTGCAGGGGTGAGCGGCCGCCCATGGGGGGCGTCCCGAACCGCGGGAGATGATCCGAGATGCAGTACCTGGTTTCCGTGATCTTTGACGATGCTGGCTTGGCCACCCCGGAGGAGCAGGCGGCGATCGACGTGTTTAACGACCGGCTCAAGACGGAGGGGCACTGGGTCTTCGCCGGCGGCCTCGCGGCGCCCAGCTCGGCCACCGTCATCGACAACCGGGGCGAGGAGGCGATGGTCACCGACGGGCCCTTCCTGGAGTCGAAGGAGTATCTCGCCGGCTTCTGGATCATGGAGGCTGCCGACCTCGACGTGGCGCTCAAGCTCGCCGCCGAGGGGTCGAAGGCCTGCAACCGGAAGATCGAGGTGCGGCCGTTCCTGTGAGCGTGGCCGGCGTCCGGGAGGCGGTCACCCAGGCACACCACCAGGAGTGGGCGCGAGTGGTCGCCTCCCTGACCAGGCGTTTCGGTGACCTCGACATCGCCGAGGAGGCGGCCGCCGAGGCGTTCGCGACCGCGGTCGAGCGGTGGCCGGCCGACGGCGTACCCCCCAACCCCGGCGCCTGGCTGACCACCACCGCCAACCGCAAGGCCATCGACTGGATCCGGCGCGAGGACCAGCGCGGCGGCAAGCAGAAGGAGGCTCAGCTGTTGTCCGACGACGACCCGCCCGAGCCTCCCGGCGCCATCGACGACGAGCGGCTCCGGCTGATCTTCATCTGCTGTCACCCGGCGCTCGCGATGCAGACCCGCGTGGCGCTGACGCTGCGCCTGGTCGCCGGCCTGACCGTGCCCGAGATCGCCCGTGCCTTCCTGGTCCAGGAGACCACCATGGAGCAGCGGATCACCCGCGCGAAGGCCAAGATCAAGGCGGCTCGCATCCCGTACCGGGTGCCGTCCGCGGAGGATCTCCCGGCACGCGTCTCCGGCGTACTGGCCGTCCTCTTCCTCGTCTTCAACGAGGGCTACCTGGCGACCGGCCCCGGCACCGATCCCGTACGTCACGACCTGACCGCCGAGGCGATCCGGCTCACGCGCCTGATCCGTGCCCTCATGCCGGACGACGGTGAGGTGGCCGGGCTGCTGGCGCTGATGCTCCTCACCGAGGCCCGCCGCACCGCCCGGGTCTCGGCCAGCGGCGAACTGGTCACCCTCGACGAGCAGGACCGCGGGGCCTGGGACGCGGCGCTGATCGCCGAGGGTCACCGGCTGGTGCGCGAGCGCCTGGCCGCCCGGGTGGCTCCGGGTCGCTACCAGGTCCTCGCAGCGATCAGCGCCGTGCACACCTCCGCCCGCGACGTACGCGACACCGACTGGTCGCAGGTCGTCACCCTCTACGACCAGCTCGCCCGCCTCGATCCCTCGCCGGTCATCGCCCTCAACCGGGCCATCGCGGTCGCCGAGCTTGACGGCCCGGAGGTGGCACTGGCGGCGGTCGACCGTCTTGAGCACAGGCTGGCCGGCTATCACGCCTACCATGCGACCCGCGCCGACCTGCTGCGCCGGCTGGGCCGCAGCCAGAAGTCGCGCGCAGCATACGACAAAGCCATCGAGCTGGCGGGCAACACCGCCGAGACCGCCTACCTGACACGCCGCCGCGACCAGCTGGGGTAGCGCCCGCGAATCCCGATCGAAACCCCGCGCAAAGCCGCGGCCGGCCTCGGGGCGCCCTGGCCGGTGCACTCCGCAACCTATCGCGCCAGCGACAGGGCTCTGCTTCGTCCGAGCCTCGAGCGCTGGGCCGCGAGTACATATTTCGCGACGCCGAGCCCGCCCGCTGCGTAAGGCTGCTTGCTTAAGTCCGGATGGCGGGATCTTGTCAGCGCGGCCCTCCCTGCTCCCATACTGAGTCAACCGCATATTCGCGGGATGGTCATGGCACCGGCTGTGTCTGGGCGCGTACCGGTCCCGGGCTGGCGGACTGCCCGGGCTGCGTGATGGAGGGGAACCATGAGCAGCGACATAGTCCGGCTGCGGGCTGAGATCGAGGGTGTGATAGCGGGCCGCACTTTGTGCGATGAGTTGCGGCATGTGGCCGAGACCTCTGGTGATGCCGACGCATACTCCGACGAGGCCGGGACAGGTGATGGCTGGCGGTCCGTGACCTGGTCGCAGGTCAGGCAGCGGGTGCTGGAGGTGGCAGCCGGGTTCGCCGCGCTGGGGCTGGCACCCGGCGAGCGGGTCGCGTTGATGCTGCCGAACCGCAGCGAGCACGTGCTGGCCGACCTGGGCGCGGTCCATGCGGGCGGCCTGGGGGTTACGTTGTACGCCACGCTGGCGCCGGAGCAGATCGCGTACGTGGCCGCCGACTGCGATGCCCGGATCGCGGTGCTGGACGGGCCGGCCGAGCTGGCTCGCTGGCAGCCGGTCCTGGGCCAGCTTCCCGGGCTCACCACGATCATCGTCCGTGACGGGGCCGCCTGCCCGGCCGGTGGCCGGTACATGACCTGGGACGCCCTGGTGGCGCTGGGCCGGGACCGGCTCGCCGCCGACCCAGGTGAGATCACCGCCCGGGTGGCGGCGATCAAGCCCGGTGACCCGCTGGCCCTGCTGTACACCTCGGGCACCACCGGCAACCCCAAGGGCGTCGTGCTCACGCACCGGAACATCTTGTACGAGATGGCGGCGGCCGAGCGGGTGGGGATCGTCGTGCCGCGGTCCGCTGGGTCTCCTATCTGCCGCTGGCACACATCGCCGAGCGGATGTTCAGCATCTACCTGGCTATCGGCGCCGTCAGTCACGTGCATTTCTGCCCTGACCCGGCGCAGCTGGTGCGGGTGATCGGGCAGGTGCGCCCGACCGCGTTCTTCGGCGTACCCCGGGTGTGGGAGAAAATCCGGGCCGGCATCCAGGCGCTGCTGGCCGCCGAGCAGGACGAGGGCAAGCGGGCCGCCGTGGCCCGGCCCATGGACATCGGCCGCCGCTACGTACAGAGCTGCCAGTACGGGCAGGCCACGCCACCGGAGCTTGAGGCGCAGTTCCGGGTGGCGGACGAGCAGGTGCTCGGGCCGATCTGCGGCCTGCTCGGCCTGGGCGAGGCCGTCTCGGTGTTCAGCGCCGCTGCCCCGCTGCCCCCGGACGTGGCCGCGTTCTTCGCCGGGCTGGGCATGAAGATCCTCGACGTTTACGGGATGACCGAGACTACCGGGGCATTCACCGCCAACACCCCCGCCGCATTCAAGCTTGGCACGGTCGGCCGCCCATACCCCGGCCTGGAGGTCAAGATCGCCGATGACGGCGAGATCCTGGCCCGCGGGCCGCTGACCACCCCCGGCTACCTGAACCGGCCCGACCTGACCGGCGACCTCCTCGACCCTGGCGGGTGGCTGCACACCGGCGACATCGGCACCGTCGACGCCGACGGTTTCGTGTCGGTGACCGACCGGAAGAAGGAACTGATCATCACCGCGGGCGGCGAGAACATCGCCCCCGCCGCAGTAGAGAACGCACTCGTGGCCCACCTGCTTATCGGCCAGGCCCTGGCCTACGGCGACCGCCGGCCGTACGTGGTCGCCCTGCTCACCTTGGACGGCGAGGCGGCACCCGCCTGGGCCCGGGCCCGCGGCATCATCGCCAGCTCACTCGCAGAGCTGGCCTGCGACCCGCAGGTGCTCGCCGAGGTAGCCGCCGGAGTCGCCGCCGCCAACCAGCAGCTGGCCCGGGTGCAGCAGGTCAAGCGGTGGCGCCTGCTGCCCGTGGAATGGACCGCCGAGACCGAGGAACTCACCCCGACCCTCAAGCTCAAGCGCCGCGTCGTGCACGCCAAATACGCCGACATCATCGACTCCCTCTACGCAGGATGACCCCAGCCGGTCGCCGTCGGCGGGCCACAGTACCCACCGGCCTGGTCGCCACCGCGGACGCCGGGCAGGTGTCCCTGTCGTGGAATGCGTCGGCGTCGGGAGCGACCAGCTACGACGTCCATGCAGGGACCACCGAAGACTTCCAGCCAGCACGAAGGTGGCCACCGTACGGGGCCTGGGTTACACCGCTACCGGCTTGACCAACGGGACCACATACTACTTCTGGGTGACCGCCGCGAACGGCGCAGAACCGGTAACCCAGCCCGCTGACCTCAGTAGCGGCTACGGATGCCCGGCCGCCGCCCGGCGGCATACCTCTGGAGTCATCGAGGCGTTCCGCACTGGCGCGGGCGTCGGCTGGCACGAGCACCATGAGGAGGTGTTCTCTGGCTGCGAGCGCTTCTTCCGGCCCGGGTACGCCGCCAATCTGATCGCCAGCTGGATATCGCGTCGGCGCAGACCTTCGACGGCGGCCCGTATGACCTGGTGACCAGCTTCGACTGCCTGCACGACATGGGCGACCCGCTCGGCGCGGCCCGGCACATCAAACAGATGCTCGCGCCGGACGGCACCTGGATGGTGGTCGAGCCCCACGCCGGCAACAGCGTGACCGACAACCTCAACCCAGTCGGGCGGGTTTATTACTCATTCTCCACCTTCCTGTGTGTCCCGAACGCGCTGTCCCAGGACGGCGGCTACTCCCTCGGCGCCCAGGCCGGCGAGGAGCCGATACGCCGGCTCGCCGCCGACGCCGGGTACACGGGATTCCGCCGGGCGGCCGAGACGCCCTTCAACATCGTCTACGAGGTCCGCCCATAGTCGCCGGCCCTGACGGCGACACTCCGCGGCGGCCGCCATGGATCGTTTCCAGAAGGCTGCCGCGGACGCGACTTCGCCCCTGCGATGCTGTCGGATGAGACGGCCGGTGATACAGGACCATCGCGAAAGACCAAACCGATCCCGATGAGAGGCAGCGCCAATGACTAGGAAGGCAATCTCCACCGACGCCGCCCCGGCTGCGCTCGGACCCTACAGTCAGGCCATCGTCGCCGGCAGCCTGGTGTTCTGCTCGGGCACGGCCGGTATCGATCCGGCAACCGGCGTGCCCGGTGACGGCATCGAAGCGCAGACTGAGCTGGCGCTGCGCAACCTCGATACGATCCTGACCGCCGCCGGGACATCGTTGCAGGCCCTGGTCAAGACCACCATCTTCTACACCAACGTGGAGGACTTCGCGACCATCAACGCCGTCTACGCGCGCTTCATGCCCGACCCGCCGCCAGCTCGCTCCGCGCCGGCCAACGTGCTGCTGCCATGCGGCCTGCTTATCTCGATTGACGCTGTCGCTGTGCTTCCTTCCGCATAACGGGCGGGGCGAGCCGAACGCGACCCAGACCAGGCCGGTCAGGATGAACATGGCGCGGGTCCCTGAAGCAGAGAGACAAGAATTTACCGAACGGACCAGGCTCGACGCAGCCGTTAAATGTGCCCGCCCGGCCTGGCCATAGCTCCGGTCAATGGCAGCTCCGGGCCCAAACCGGACCACTCAATCCGCATGAAATCGGACCTTATCAGCGCGCCGGTTCGCTCTTTACCGTCGTTGTTATGAGCAGCTTGACGCAAGCAGGACCAGGCGCGGGTACCCGGGCACCGCGCAGGCCCCGCCTGGTCAGCACGCCGCTGGCGCTGACATTCATGGCCGAGTTCACGTCGCTCACCAGCTTCTTGCTGCTGATCTCGGTGCTGCCGATGCGCGCCGCCGCGGCCGGGGCGAGCAGCGCCGCGGCCGGCCTGATCACCGCCGCGCTGCTGGCCGGGACCGTGATCGCGGAGGCCGCCGCGGCGTTCGCGATCAGGCGCTTGGGCTACCGGGTGGTGCTCGCGGCCGGAGCGGTGCTGCTCGGCGCGCCCACCCTGGCGCTGCTGCCGCGCGAGCCGCAGGCGATCATGGTCGCCGTCAGCTTCGTCCGCGGCCTCGGCTTCGGCCTGTGCGGCGTCGCCACGGGCGCGCTCACCGCCCTGCTGCTCCCGCCCGAACGCCGCGGCGAAGGCCTGGGCCTGCTCGGCATCGTCTCCGGCGTCCCCGCGATCGTCGCGCTGCCCGCCGGAGCCTGGCTCGCCGGTCACCACCAGGCGACGGTGGCAGCGGCCGTTGCGATGATCGCCGGCCTGATGCCTCTGGCGGCCCTGCGCTGGCTGCCCGGCGGCCGCCCCGGTTCGCCGATGAGCGGCGGTCCGGTAACAAGCAGCCGCGGCGCGCTCCGGCTGCCGCTGGTCTTCGCCGCCTGCACGGTCGCGGCCGGCGTGATCGACTCGTTCCTCCCGCTCGCCAGCGCAGTGCCGAGCAGCATCTGCTCGGCCGCCCTGCTGGTCCAGGCGATCGCCGCCACGATCAGCCGCTGGCAGGCCGGCCGCCACGGCGACCGCTACGGCCACGCCCGCCTGCTCGTCCCGGCCATCGTCGTATCGGCGCTCGGCATGGCCGTCATGATCTGGCTGGCCTCGCCGGTGGCGGTACTCGCCGGCATGGTGCTGTTCGGCGCCGGCTTCGGGGTGGCCGAGAACTCGACGTTCGCGCTGCTGATCGAGCAACTGCCTGAGGCTAAGGCGAGCGCGCTGTGGAACCTTGCCTACGACGCCGGGTACGGCCTAGGCCCGGCCATGTTCGGGCTGTTCAGCGCCCGCACCGGCTACCCGGCGGCGTTCGCCCTCACCGGTGTGCTGGTGCTCGCCGCGCTCCCGGGAGCCCTGCGCGAGCGTAAAGCCTCGGTGTTACCGGCCGCCGGAAGGGCGACTGGCGGTGTTCCTGCCCTCTCCTAGCTTTCGGACGGGATCGCCATGACGTGGGTCTCGGTGAACTCGTGCATCCCCTGGCGGCCGAGTTCGCGGCTTGCCGCCCAGTTCCAGGGTGCAGCGGGCGATCCGCTCGCCGCAGATCGAGGCGATCCGCCGCCCGGCCGCGGTCGACCCCGTGACGGTGATCTTGTCCACCCGCGGATCACGCACCAGCAGCTCAGAGACCTCCCGGTCGGCGGTCACCGCGTTGAGCACACCCGGCGGCAGGCCGGCCGCCTCGGCCGCCTCGGCGATCAGGTATCCCTCGCCGGGCGCCTCGGGCGAGGACTTCAGCACCACGGTGCAGCCGGCCAGCAGGGCGGGGGCGACCTTGTCGCTGATCAGCCCCATCGGGGCGTTCCACGGGATGATCGCTCCGACCACGCCGACCGGCTCGCGGACCAGCTGGCCGAACTCCCCGGCGGCCGGCTTGGCCGGCTGTTCGATGACCTGGACCCGTACCGGGGCACGGTCATGGGACCGGTGCCTCGGGTAACGGCAGCCGGTTCGGCTCGCAGAGCAGCTGGGACGAATTTACCCAGTGGCAGTGGGTCACCGCGCGGCCGCAAGCCCACGGTTTCCCGTTCTGATGCACGGCGGTCACCCATCACGCCCGGGAGTCGGACGATCTTGGTGACAGCGCCGGAATGGTAGTTATGGCGCTGGATGGCCTGGACCCTGGGCCAGCTGCCGGCAGGCCTGGCGCACAGGCACACCAGCCCGGCTGGCAGCGGCACGGATGTAGGCGATCGCCGCGAACATGGCGTATTGCCAGAAGTCGTCGGTCTGCCACCCGACGACCTCGTCGAGCAGATCCGGCTCGGCGCCGCCGCGCAGCGCGGCCGCGGCCAGCACAGCGAACTGGAGCTTGTGGTTCTGCCGTCCGCGGAATGTGCACTCGGGGAGGAACCGCTCCTGGATCCCCTCCAGGGCCAGCGGCTCTTCCTGGCTGGCCCCGCACCACTCCAGCGCGTCGGCGGCTAGGCGGAGGAAGACCTCGCCGGGGAAGGTGTTGCTGCGAGGATGCAGGGGCGCGAGTTCGCTCACGAGCTCCAGGGTGTCAGCGTCGCGGGCCAGCCCGTCGAGCAGCATCCGGCGGGCGGCGGCCGCGTCCTGCGGCGTGGGCTTCGTGGCAGGCATACTCAGACCGTAGGCCAGAATGGCTGTAGCTCGGTGGCGTTCCCGCACAGCCCGCCTGCGGCTGCGCCGCAGGCGGGTCGGCAGGCTGCTTCAGGTGCTGGCGAGCTGGCTGGCTCTGACGTTCATGAGCAGGTCCCGGAACTTGGCAGGTTCCTCAAGGTGGGGCGTGTGCGCCGAGTTTTCGAACCACACCAGCTGTTTGCTCGGTGCTGTTAGTGAGTCGTGGAACCGCTGTGCGGCTTCGCCAGGCGCCACCTGGTCAAGACGGCCCTGTGCCATGACAAGGGGCACGTCGAGGCGCGGCATGGTGCGAACTAGGTCTGTGGTGGCGAGCCGGGGCAGCAGCGCGGCCAGTGACGCGCTGATCCCGCGAAGGGCGCGGATGACGTCTGCGGCAGAGTAGTCGGGCGAGCGGACCAGGCTGAGGAGGAGCGCGCGGAGCCCGCTGTTGAAGTTCTCCAGCAGCGTCACCGTGTCGTCGACCATCCGCGTCACGCTGATTTCGAACCGGTTCGGGTTCTTGCGCAGCGATGGTGATGACAGGCCGGTGCCCCGCTGGTCCCAGTAGACAACCGTGAAGGCATGTTCCAGCCCGAGAAGGTGCTCTAGGCGCCGCGCGTCATTGATTATCGGCAACCCGGGACCCTGCTGCATCAGCAGAAGCACCGGATTGGACGCGTCCGCCCCGCGAACACGGATCCACTGTGTGATGCCGCCGAGCTGGACTCCCTCAAGCGTATCGATCACCATCTAATTCCTCCTAGATGCAGGCCCTGCAACGCAGGATGTTCGCGCGCCGCTGCCGCATAGCGTGCAGCGCTGGCGCTCATGCCGGCTGTCCGTTGACGGTCACCTGGGCGCCGGTGGCGTCGGTGACAAGGGCGGCACCGAACAGCCGGCCGGGGGTCCATGCGCCGGGCTTGGCTCCGGCCAGAACGCGCCGGGCTGTCTCGGCGGCTATGGCGGCCGTCGCGCGGACGCCTTCACCGGCCACTAGCTCGGCTACGGCAATGTGCCCGTCGGGGGCGACAACCTCGGCCCAGGTGCAGGAACCGGTTCCACTGCCGGGCGCTGCCGGGTCTGCGATGTACGCAACCACGTTGGCGGCACCGCTGGCCAGCCTGGCCGCCTCCAGGTCACCGACGGGCCCGGGCAACATCTGCCGCTGGGCGCCGCCGAAGGTCAAGACCGTGGCACCGCTGCCGAGAGCCTCCCGGACCACCTGACCGTCGCGGTAGGTGATGGTGACGCCCTGGGACAGGGCCTCCTGGATCGTCTGGCGTGCACCGTCGCTGTGGCGGGTCACCTCCGCGGCGGCTGCGACACGCACGAGGCTGGGCACCGCGCCCATGTGGTCAACCAGGCGCAAGACCAGTGTCTCGGTCGCGGCAGGCCCGAACCCGGCCCCGGTAACCAGCGCGACCGCTTGTGCGCGCGCTTGCTCGTCGCGGTCAAGCAGTCCGCGCACCGCCGCCCATTCGTTCGCTATGTCCACATAGGACACTCCAGCGGCAAGGCAGGCATCGATTACCGGGCCGGCCTGCTGGGCGAACGGCCCGATCGTGGACAGGACCACCCTGACACCGGCGATCGCGTCGGCCAGTGACGCCGCGTCGCTGGCATCGACAGTACGTACGTCTGTCGTCGCGCCGCTGGCGGCCAGAGCCCGGGCGAGGCCCTCCAGCGGACCGCGGCTCCGTCCGGCCAGCCGGACGGACAGGCTGCGGGCGGCCAACTCGGCCGCGATGAGCCGGCCGCTGTTCCCCGCTGCCCCCAGGAGCAGCACATCACTGGTCACCTGACCATCACTGACAATACTGATCTCGGATGCCGTCGTCACAGCACACCTCTCAACGATCGAACGGGTTCACACGACGTCAACCCGGTAACTGGGCGAAGGGGAACGCCGCCGGTCCGGCCGGCAGGCGGTACTAGCTGTCCAGCAGCCGCTGGGCGGCTGTTGGGTCGTGGGCGGGCAGCACGACCAGGCCCGGCTGCTGCTCGGCCAGAGCGAGAACCTTGCGCGAGCTCTCCGCGAGCCGCCGCCGGTTGCCCACGCCGGGAAGCTGGCCGCGCTGGAGGATCTCCGCCCCGTAGGTGAGGTCTCCGGCCAGCAGCAGCGGCGGCCTGGCTGCACGGCGGACCAGTAGTGATATCGAGCCCGCCGTGTGACCGGGTGTGGGCAGCAGCACCAGCGACCCGTCGCCCATCACGTCCAGCGACTCGGTAAAAGGCGCCAGGGCGGAATCATCAGTGGGTTCCAGGCTGACCTGGCGCCACCTCAGTCCCGGGAGCTCGATGTGGCTGCGCAAGAAGCCGCGCAACTCCGGGGCAGGCCCGGTCAGCTCGGCCCATTCGGCCGCCGACACCAGCAGCTCCGAGCCGGTCAGTTCCCTCAGCCCGCCGATGTGGTCCTGGTGCAGGTGTGACACGATCGCGGTATCCACATCGGCTGGGACGTACCCGAGCGTGGCGAGCTGGGCGGTGAGGGTGTCGTCCTCGCCGATGTCGAAGCGGGCGAGCCGGTGATACAGGCCGCCGGCGATACCGCCAGGGAAGTAGGCGTCATCGGTGACCGAGGCGCGGTCCTGTCCGGTGTCGAACAGGATCAGGCCGCGGGAGTGCTCGATGACGTAGACGTTGATCGGCCTTGGCGGTGTCCACCGCTGCGAGGTCAGCAGCCACCAGTACAGCGGCTTACGGCTGCGGTGGGGGTGTTCGGGGCGGATCCGCACGGTCCCGGTACTGATCACCGACACCGCCTTCACCGCCCCCGCCGGCCCGGGCCCGGCCCAGGACATCGCGGTCAAAGCGTTCACGGCGGGAAGCTCTTTCTGTTGCCGGCGCCCCGGCTGTTCCGGGCCCGACACCCCAGGCTGCCGCCGCCTCACCGCTGCGTCAGTGACCTCAGTCGCGCGCTGGGCGACTAAAGTCACAGGCCCGCCGGGCCCCCGGATTCGGCGTACAACCGGGCCGGGTCGAGGATCACCACGCTGTCCGCCGCGGTGGCCACGATCCCGGCCGCGCGCAGATCCCGCAGCGCCCGGGCCACCACTTCGCGGACCGACCCGGCCGCATCCGCGAGCTCCTGCTGCGACACGCGGGCCACCAGGCGGCCCCCCGGCCGCTGCCGGTCGGAGGCCAGATCGAGCAGGTGAGCGGCAACCCGCTGGCGCACCGAGCCGAACGCGTTGACTGCAGTCTGCTCCAGCACCTCATACAGCCGCCGGTTCAGCTCCTCGGCGAGGGCCCAGGAGACGCGGGCATCGCGCCGCGCTGCCTCGGTCAGAGTCCGTGCGCTGATCCGGAACACGCTCGAAGGTTCCACCGTCTGGACGCTAGTATCAGCCGGTCCGCCCACCAGCACCGCGATCCCCAGCACATCACCGGGCCGGGCGTAGCGGACGGTGACCTGCCGGCCTCCCGGCGAGCTCAGATACACCCGGATCAGCCCCCGGACCACTAGCGCCGCCCGCGGGTCGTCACCGGCCCGGTACACCGTCGTACCCGCCGGGTAGTCGGCACGCTCACCCTCAGCCCGCAACCTGCCGGTCAGCTCCGTCGGCAGACCCGAAAGGAAGCTCCGCGCCAGAGCGTCATCTACATCCCGGTCGACCACGTCAACGACGGTATGCGGGATTGGCACAGCGCAACAGGACAGCCGCCTAGGGTCGGCTGGTTCCGGTCGTGGGCTCGAAGCTGACGCCCTTGTCCTGCGCCGACCACCTGGCCACATAGGAGAAGCGGTCGGCGCGGACCAGGCCGTGCCGCCATTCCACCGGCATGGTCTGCCAGGTGGCCAGGCGTTCGATCGCCAGGGCGGGCACCCGGGCGCCCAGGCCAAGCAGGGCGCGCTGCTGCGGGTCGGGCAGGACGGGGCGGATCCGCTCCCAGCCGGCGTCCGGACGGACTGCGCAGCGCACGTTGAGTTCGCGGTACAGCGCGGTCCGGGTGAAATCCACCTCGAGCAGTGGCCCGGCCAGCGCGGCCGGGAGCCACGAGCAGTCCAGGACGATGGGCACTCCGTCGGCCAGGCGGAGCCGCTCCAGGTAGACCAGGGATTCATCGGGAGCGCGGCCGAGGACCTTCGCCGCCTCCTCGTCCTGGCGGAGCTCTAGGTGGCGGACGACGCTGCACTGCACGAAGCCTTGCTCTTCGACCGAACGGAACAGGCTGTACAGCGCGCCCAGCGGCTGTTCGATGGCGCCGTCCCTGACGAACGTCCCGCGGCCCCGGCCGCGTTCGAGGACGCCCTCGTTCTGCAGGCGCCGCACCGCCTCCCGCACGGTGTGCCTGCTGACGCCGTAGTGCCCGGTCAGCTCGTTGTCGCCGGGGAAGCGGAGCCGGAACTCCCCGCGAGCCAGCCTACGTCGCAGGTCGCCGAGAACCTGTGCCCATAGCGGCAGGGCACTGTCCCGGTCGACGGTCATGACGTCCAGTATGGATCCCTCCCGGATCGCCGGAAAGCGTGATTGACACTCACGAACGCACCAGCCTTAAATGTACGTACATCCGGAGTTTTTGAAGGCTCGCGGGCAGGCTCTGTGCCCCGTCGCCGAGCTGGCGGGCCCGACCAGGAGGGCAGCAGCGCGTGCATGACGCTGACGGCGTGGAAACGGGGGCGGAGACACCGGACGACGTGCTCCAGCGCTGGGTGAAGGTGATCGATCAGGACCGGTGCATCGGCTGCCACGCCTGCACGACCGCGTGCAAGAGCGAGAACGAGGTCCCGCTCGGCGTGACCCGCACCTACGTCAAGTCGGTCGAGATCGGCACCTTTCCCCAGGTCCGCCGGGCGTTCCAGGTGACCAGGTGCAATCAGTGCGCGGACGCGCCCTGCGTGGCCGCCTGCCCGACCCAGGCCATGTACCGGCGGCCAGACGGGATCGTGGACTTCGACAAGCAGATCTGCGTCGGCTGCAAGGCCTGCATCGCGGCCTGCCCGTACGACGCGATCTTCATCAACCCGGAGGACAACTCGGCCGAGAAGTGCAACCTGTGCGCGCACCGGCTGGAGATCGGGCTCGAGCCGGCCTGCGTCACGGTCTGCCCGACCGAGGCCATCCTGGTCGGCAACCTGAACGACCCGGGTTCGAAGGCGGCCCAGATCGTGAACCGCGAGCCGGTCACGGTGCGCAAGCCGGAGAAGGGCACCCGGCCGGGCCTGTTCTACAAGGGCGCGCACCAGGCCACGCTCGACCCGCTCGCGGCCCGCCGGCCCGACGGCGGCCTGTTCGCCTGGGCCACCCAGGGCGGCGAGCACGACCCCGGTCACGTCACCGGCGGGCACCCTGGCCGGGCCGGGTCCAGTGCCGAGGCGCTGCTGTCCTACGACGTGGGCCACCACGCACCGTGGGGCTGGCGGGTCAGCCTCTACACCTGGACCAAGGGCGTGGCCGCGGGCGCCCTGCTGGCCCCGCTGATCCTGATCCTGGCCGGCCGGGTGTCCTGGGACGACCCGCTGGCCCGCTGGGCGGCGCCCGCGCTGGCCCTGGCCTTCCTCGGCCTGACCGGGATCCTGCTGATCTGGGACCTGCGTCACCCGTGGAGGTTCTACCTGATCTTCACCCGGCCGCACTGGCGCAGCTGGCTGGTGCGCGGGGCGTTCATCATCGGCGGGTACGGCGCGGCGGCCGCGCTGTTCCTGCTCGGCTCGCTGGCCGGCGCGCCGCTCATCCAGCAGGTGGCCGCCGGGTTCGCCGCGCCGCTCGGCCTGGCCACCGCGGTCTACACCGCGTACCTGTTCGCCCAGGCCCGGGCGCGGGATCTGTGGCAGAGCCCGCTGCTGGCGCCGCACCTGGCCGTCCAGGCGGTGCTGGCCGGGGCAGCCGTGACGCTGGCCTTCGCCCGGTGGCTCGGGCCGCGGCCCGCGGTGACCGGTGCCGGGGTGCTGCTGGCCGCCGTGGCCGGCGCGCACGTCCTGCTCGTGCTGGGCGAGATCGCCGTGCCCCACCCGTCCGAGCACGCGCACCTGGCCGCGGCCGCGATGACCAGGGGCCGGTACGCTCGCTGGTTCTGGCCCGGCCTGGCCGCGGTCGCGGTGGCCGTGTCCGCGCCGTGGACCGGCGCCGTGGCCGTCCCGTTCGCGCTGGCGGGCCTGCTGGCCCACGAGCACGCCTACGTCCAGGCCGGCCAGTCGGTCCCGCTCGCCTGAGCCCGTTGCCCTGAGGAGGCCCCGTTGTCCCGAACTCCCCGCGATCACGACCTGGCCGCGCTGGGCGAGCGCGTGTCGGCCGCGCGGGCCGCCGCCGAGGCCAGGGGCGAGACCTTCTACCCCGGCGCGAGCCGGGTGCACCTGTCCGCCTTTCCGCCGAAGGAACGCTGGGACGACTGGGTGGAGCTGTCCTCCCGCGCCTGGCCCGTGCGGGAGGAAAAGCACTACATGCTGGTCCCCACGACCTGCTTCAACTGCGAGTCGGCGTGCGGGCTGCTGGCCTACGTGGACCGGGACACCGGGCAGGTCCGCAAGTTCGAGGGCAACCCCGAGCACCCCGGCTCGCGCGGCCGCAACTGCGCCAAGGGGCCGGCCACGATCAACCAGGTCACCGACCCGGACCGGGTGCTGTACCCGATGAAGCGGGCCGGCCGCCGCGGCGAGGGCCGGTGGGCCAGGATCAGCTGGGACGAGGCGCTCGACGCGCTCGCGGCGCGGATCCGGGCCGCGCTGACCGAGGGCCGCCAGAACGAGATCATGGTGCACATCGGGCGCCCGGGCGAGGACGGGTTCACCGAGCGCGTGCTGGCCAGCTGGGGGGTGGACGGGCACAACTCGCACACCAACGTGTGCTCCAGCGGCGGCCGGACCGGGTTCCAGTTCTGGATGGGCATCGACCGGCCCAGCCCGGACCACGCGCATGCCAAGGTCATCTACCTGATCAGCGCGCACCTGGAGGCCGGGCACTACTTCAACCCGCACGCGCAGCGGATCACCGAGGCCAGGGAGAACGGGGCCAAGGTCATCGTGCTGGACACCCGGCTGTCCAACACCGCCACGCACGCCGATTACTGGCTGTCGCCGCAGCCCGGCAGCGAGGCCGCCATCAACCTGGCCATCGCCAATCACCTGATCCGAACGGGCCGGTACGACGCAGGCTTCGTCCGCCGCTGGTGGAACTGGGAGGAGTACCTGGCGCAGTGCCGTCCTGAGCTCCCGCGCACCTTCGAGGCGTTCCAGGCCGTCCTGGCCGGGCTCTACCAGGACTTCACGTTCGAGTACGCGGCCGCCGAGTCGGGGATCAGCGCCGAAGTCCTGGCCGAGGTCGCCGAGGTCGTCGCGGGTGCCGGGACGCGGTTCGCCGGCCACTCGTGGCGGTCGGCGGCGGCCGGGAACCTCGGCGGCTGGCAGGTGTCCCGGACCCTGTTCCTGATCTCCGCGCTGCTCGGCGCGGTCGCTACCGAGGGCGGCACCTTTCCCAACGCCTGGAACAAGTTCGTGCCGCGGCCGATCCACGTGCCGCCGCACCCGGGCGTCTGGCAGGACCTGTCCTGGCCGCAGGAGTTCCCGCTGGCGCAGAACGAGCTGAGCTTCCTGCTCCCGCACCTGCTCAAGGACGGCCGCGGCCGGCTGGATACCTACTTCGTCCGCGTCTACAACCCGGTGTGGACCAACCCGGACGGGCTGAGCTGGATGGAAGTGCTCACCGACGAGCAGAAGGTGGGCTGTTTCGTCGCGCTGACGCCCACCTGGAACGAGTCCGCCTACTTCGCCGACTACGTGCTGCCGATGGGCCACGGCTCCGAACGGCACGACACCCACTCCTACGAGCAGTACGACGGGCAGTGGGTCGCGTTCCGCCAGCCCGTCCTGCGCGCGGCCCGCGAGCGGCTCGGTGCGGCCGTGATGGACACCCGCGAGGTCAACCCCGGGGAGGTGTGGGAGGAGAACGAGTTCTGGATCGAGCTGTCCTGGCGGATCGACCCGGACGGCGCCCTCGGCATCCGGCGGTACCACGAGTCCCGCGCCCGCCCGGGCCGCAAGCTCACCGTGGATGAGTACTACGGCTGGATGTTCGAGCATTCCGTGCCGGGCCTGCCGGAACGGGCGGCGGCCGAGGGCCGCACGCCGCTGGAGTGGATGCGCCGCTACGGCGCCTTCGAGATCAGCCGCGGCCAGGGCGCCGTGCACGAGCAGGAGGTCCCTGCCGCGGAGCTGACTGGCGTGGCCGTCCGCGGGACGGGCCGGGTGTACACGGCCGCGCCCGCGCCGGATGCGCCCAACATCGTCCCGATGGGGGCGCCGGCCCCGGATGACCAAGGCCGGCGCGCGGTCGGGGTGATGGTCGACGGGGTGGTGCGCCGTGGCTTCCCGACCCCGTCCGGGCGGCTGGAGTTCTGGTCCTCGACCCTGGCCGCCTGGGGCTGGCCGGAGCACGCGCTGCCCGGCTACATCAAGAGCCACGTGCACCCGTCGGTGCTGGCCCCCGGCCAGGTGGTGCTGCTTTCCACCTTCCGGCTGCCGACGCAGATCCACACCCGTTCGGCCAACAGCAAGTGGCTGGACGAGCTGTCACACACCAACCCGGTCTGGATCCACCCGTCGGACGCGGCCCGGTTCGGGGTGAACCGCACCGGCGACCTGATCCGGGTGGAGACCGAGATCGGCCACTTCGTGGCCAAGGCGTGGATCACCGAGGGCATCAGGCCGGGCGTCGTCGCGTGCTCGCACCACATGGGCCGCTGGAAGCTCACCGGCCACAGTCAGGCCGGCGCGGGCGCGATGATGGCCACGGTCGCCCTGCGGCAGGAGCAGGCGGGCTGGGCCATGCGGGCCACCGAGCACGTTCGGTCCTATTCTTCGGCGGATCCCGATACGGCGCGCATCTGGTGGTCGGACACCGGCGTGCATCAGAACCTCACCTTTCCCGTCCATCCCGATCCCATCTCCGGCATGCACTGCTGGCATCAGGCCGTCCGGGTCCGCCCGGCCAGGGCCGGGGACGCGCACGGCGACATCGCCGTCGACACCGCCAAGGCCCGCGAGGTCTACCGCCGGTGGATGGCGCAGACCAGGCCCGCCGGGCACGTGTCGCCGGACGGGACACGCCGCCCCCGCTGGCTGATGCGCCCGCTCAAGCCGGGCGCGGCGGCATTCGCCCTGCCCGGCGCCCTGCCCGGCGGCCCGGCCAGCCCCCCGGCCAGCCCGAGGGCAAACCGGAGCGCGGGGCGATGACGCGGCGGTGGGAGCTGCTCCGGGCGCTCGGCGCCGTCGCCGACAGTCCCGCCGCGGCCCGCGCCGTCGCGGGCCCGCTCGGGCTAGTCCCCCTCAGTGACGCCGAGCACACCGATGTCTTCGTGCTCAACTGCCCGCCTTACGCCTCGGTCTACCTCGGGCCCGATGGTGCGCTCGGCGGCGAGGGTGCCGACCGGGCCGCGGGCTTCTGGCGGGCCATCGCCGTCTCGCCGCCCGCCGAACCCGATCACCTGACGGCCCTCCTCGCCCTGTACGCCAGCCTGGGCGAGGCCGCGGCCGGGGCCCGCCGGCCCGCGACGGCACAGGCCCTCACCCGGTCGCGGCAGGTCCTGTTCGCCGAACATCTGTGGCCCTGGCTGCCCGCCTACCTGGACGCCGTGGCCGAACTGGCCGTCCCCGCCCTGACCGCGTGGGCGGAGCTTTCCCGCCGGGCCATCGCGGAGGAGTTCAGCGCGCAGCCGGCCTGGCCGCGGCTGCCCCTGGCGCTGCGCGCCGCGCCGGGCGACATCGGCGAAGGCCGCCGCCTCGTGGATGCGCTGACCACGCCGGTCCGCAGCGGCATCATCTTGACCCGGCGGCGCCTGGCCGCCGGCGCGGGGGAAGCCGGCCTGGGGCACCGGATCGGCGAGCGCCGCTACACCCTGCGCGCCATGTTCGGCCAGGATCCGCACGCCACCCTGGCCTGGGCCGCGCACGAGGCGATGCGCTGGCAGCATCGCCACGCCAGCCGGGCCGCCGGGGACACGGTGGCCGGCTGGTGGGCGGCTCGCGCCGGACGCACCCGGGTGCTCCTACGGGACGCCGCCATCAGACCGGGCTGAGGGTGGTAGCCGCTGCGGCCAGCCCGCCCGTCGGCCCTAGTGACCCCCGCCCGACTGCTCGAACACCAGCTGCGCACGGCGCATCCAGTCCTCCCGGCCGGTGACGCGGAGATAGACCAGGATCACCAGCGTGAGCACGAGCACGACGATGAACGTCATCAGACCCCAGAACACTGGCCCGGTGCTGGTGAACGGGGAGAAGTAGGACTTCCACACGACCACGATGCCCGCGGCCGAGGCGACCGCCGGAACCGCGATGTGCAGAAGCGGGTTGAACTGGGCGCGGCCCTCGGTGAGGTAGTACCTGACGACCCCGATGTTGCACAGCACGTACATGAGTACCAAGCCGATCGTGATCGCGTTGGCCCAGGAGAAGAACACGTTCTCGGCACCCCAGATCAGCACGCACGCGAACGCGAGGACCTGCACGCCCACCTGCAGGCTGATCGCGTTGACCGGCGTCTTCCTGGTCGGGTTCACCTTTCCGACCATCTTCGGCAGCACTCCGGAC
>Ga0070699_100000786_pt1 | contig 29297 bp, 27 predicted proteins | sample KBSK1503metaG_FD_65473 | JGI IMG/M metagenome (GOLD analysis project Ga0070699, IMG submission 65473) | Corn, switchgrass and miscanthus rhizosphere microbial communities from Kellogg Biological Station, Michigan, USA - KBS K1-50-3 metaG | ecosystem: Host-associated > Plants > Roots >...
TACTCGCTGCACGCGCTGTTCGCCTTCTGAATGCGGCGCGCTCCGCTCCGCGTGGGAAGTCATCAAACGCACGCGGCCGGCGTGAAGCCGTCCGCGTGCGGCAGAGGAAACGCTCCGCTGCGCGCGCCGAACGCTCGCGCCGGAAGATTGCTTCACCCGATCCGAGACATTCCTTCGATAAGGAGACGCATGAGCACTCGACACGCACTACCTTTTCTGGCCGTCCTTGCGCTGGCGGTGGCCGTGCCCGCCGCCGCCCAGAACCTGCAGATCGACGGCGCGGGCGCGACCTTCCCCAACCCGATCTACTCGAAGTGGTTCTCGGAGTACAACAAGCTCCATCCGAACGTCCAGATCAACTACCAGTCGATCGGTTCGGGGGGCGGCATCCGCCAGCTCACGAACCAGACCGTGTTCTTCGGCGCCACGGACGGCCCGATGACCAACGACCAGATCCAGGCCGCCGGGGCGCGCATCCTCCACCTGCCGACGGTCCTGGGCGGCGTCGTGCCCGTCTACAACGTTCCCGGCGTCGGCGCTGACTTGCGCTTCAGCGGTGCGCTCCTCGCGGACATCTTCCTGGGCAAGGTCACGAAGTGGAACGACCCCGCGATCGCGAAGGAGAACCCCGGGGTCAGCCTGTCCGCGTCGGACGTGACCGTCGTCCATCGCGCGGACGGCTCGGGCACCAGCTACATCTTCTGCGATTTCCTCGCCAAGTCGTCCCCGGAGTGGAAGCAGAAGGTCGGGGTCGCGACCTCGGTGAACTGGCCGACGGGCGTGGGTGGCAAGGGCAACGAGGGTGTCGCCGGCCTCGTGAAGCAGACCCCGGGATCCATCGGCTACGTCGAGCTGATCTACGCGCTGCAGAACAAGATCTCCTTCGGGGCGGTGAAGAACAGCGCCGGCGAGTACGTGAAGGCCAGCCTCGACAGCGTCACCGCCGCCGCGGCGGCGACCGAGGGCAAGATGCCGCCTGACTTCCGCGTCTCCATCACCAACGCCCCGGGCAAGAACGCCTACCCGATCGCGTCTTTCACGTGGCTGCTCTTCTACGAGTCGCCGAAGGACAGGGCCAAGGCGAAGGCCATGGTCGACTTCATGCGCTGGGCTCTGTCCGACGGCCAGAAGTACGCGCCGGAGCTGGGCTGCGCCCCGCTGCCCGCGAGCGTCGTGAGCCTGGAGACGGAGGCTCTCAAGAAGATCAAGATTTAACGAGGCGTTAACCAGGGCGCAACCTGCCGTTAACCTGGCGGGCCTATGTTGAGTGCATCCCCAGGAGAGCAATGACTCCCTCCCTCCGTCGCCTTCTCGTTCTCTGGGCCGGCCTCGCGGTCGCGTGCTCGGGCGGAGGCGCGCCGTCCGGCAGCGCGTCCGCGCCGCCGGCCGGCGAGAGCCCGGCCGCCGCTCCCGGACAGATCAACGGCGCGGGCGCGACCTTCCCGAACCCGATCTATTCGAAGTGGTTCGCGGAGTACAACAAGCTCCGTCCCGACGTCCGGATCAACTACCAGTCGATCGGCTCGGGCGGCGGCATCCGCCAGCTCACCAACCAGACGGTCTTCTTCGGCGCCACGGACGGGCCCATGACCGATGAGCAGCTCAAGGCCGCGCCCGGCCCCATCGTGCACCTGCCCACGGTCCTGGGGGGCGTGGTCCCCGCCTACAGCGTGCCCGGTGTTTCCGCCGAGCTGCGCTTCAGCGGGCCGCTCCTGGCCGACATCTTCCTCGGCAAGGTGAAGAAGTGGAACGACCCCGCGGTGGCCAGGGATAACGCGGGTACGAAGCTCCCGGCGACTGACATCGTCGTCGTGCATCGTTCGGATGGCTCGGGCACCACCTACATCTGGGTGGATTACCTCTCGAAGGTCTCGCCGGAGTGGAAGGACAAGGTCGGCCTCGCGACGTCGGTGAACTGGCCGGTGGGGGTGGGCGGGAAGGGCAACGAGGGCGTGGCCGGCCTCGTCAAGCAGACGCCGGGATCCATCGGCTATGTCGAGCTGGTCTACGCCACGCAGAACGACATCGCCTACGGCTCGGTGAAGAACGCGGCCGGCCAGTACGTGAAAGCCTCGCTGCCGTCGGTGACGGCCGCGGCCGCCGCGGCCGAGATGCCCGCCGACTTCCGGGTCTCCATCACCAACGCCCCCGGCGAGGGCGCCTATCCCCTGTCGTCGTTCACCTGGATCCTGCTCTACGAGCATCCCGCGGACAAGGAACGCACGCGGATCATGGTGGAGTTCATGAAGTGGGCCCTCACCGACGGCCAGAAGTACGCGCCCGAGCTGGGCTATGCGCCCTTGCCCGAGAAGGTCGTCGGGCGGGAGCTCGAAGCGCTCAAGAAGATCGGATAGCTTTGGCCAAGCACGACGACAAGCTGTTCCGGCTCTCCACGGGGATCGTCGCCGCCAGCGTCCTTCTCATCGTCGCCGGCATCGCGGCGACGCTCATCCAGGGGTCGTGGCTCTCCCTGCGGCAGTTCGGCTTCGGCTTCTGGCGCACGCGCACGTGGGATCCGGTCGCCGGGCAGTTCGGCGCGCTGCCGTTCATCTGGGGCACGCTGTATTCCTCGCTCCTCGCCCTGCTCCTCTCGACACCGATCGCCCTCGGCATCGCGGTCTTCCTGGCCGAGCTGAGCCCGCGAGTCCTGCGCCAGCCGCTCATCTTCCTCACGGAGCTGCTGGCCGCCATCCCGTCGATCGTCTACGGCCTCTGGGGGATGTTCGTCCTCGTCCCCGTGGTGCGCAGCCTGGAGGTCGCGACCCCGCAGTGGCTCCGGGGCGTGCCGCTCTTCTCCGGACCGCCGCTGGGCGTGGGCATGCTGGCCGCCGCCCTCGTCCTCGCGGTCATGATCACCCCGTTCTCCGCGGCGGTGGCGCGCGAGATCCTCCGCGCCGTCCCCACCTCCCAGCGCGAGGCGGCCTACGCGCTGGGCGCGACCCGGTGGGAGGCCATCCGCCTCGCGCTCTACTACGGCCGCACCGGGATCATCGGGGCGGTGATGCTCGGGCTGGGCCGGGCGCTGGGGGAGACCATGGCGGTGACCATGGTCATCGGAAACAACCCGCAGGTCTCGCTATCGCTCTTCGCTCCCCAGTACACGATGGCCGCCGTGATCGCCAACGAGTTCACCGAAGCCGCCGACGACCTCTACCTCCATGCCCTGGTCGAAATCGGACTGGTGCTGTTCATCCTGACCATCATCGTCAACGCGCTGTCCCGGCTGCTCCTGTGGCGGGTGGCGGACAAGCAGTTGGCCGGGGCGCCTTCGGCCGCGGCCCCGGTCGCCGCGGCGGCATGAAATGACCGGATACGACCTGCGCCGGCGGGCCACCTCCCGGGCGCTGGAGGTCTTCTGCGCGGCCTCGGTCGTGCTGGCGCTGGTGCCGCTCGGGCTCATCCTGTTCTACGTGGTGCGCCAGGGGCTACCTGCCCTGGGCCCGGCGTTCTTCACCCAGATGCCGAAGCCGGTGGGGGAGCCCGGGGGCGGGATGGCCAACGCGATGGTGGGCACGCTGATCCTCCTTGGCCTCGCCGCCACCCTCGCGGTGCCGGTGGGGATCGTGAGCGGCGTGTTCCTCTCCGAGTACAAGGGCAGCCGCCTCGGCTCCGCAGTGCGCTTCGCCGCCGACGTCCTCAACGGCGTGCCCTCCATCGTCATCGGGATCTTCGCCTACAGCGTGGCCGTCCTCCCGTTCAAGCGCTTCACGGCGCTGGCGGGAGGCCTGGCCCTGGGAGTGATGATGCTGCCCCTCATCGTGCGTACGACCGAGGAGCTGCTGCGCCTGGTGCCGGAGTCCTTCCGGGAAGGGGCGCTCGCCCTCGGCGCCACCCGCTCCCGGGCGGTCTGGTCGGTGATCCTGCCCGCCGCCCTGCCCGGCATCCTCACCGGCGTCCTGGTGGCGCTGGCCCGGGTGGCGGGGGAGACGGCGCCGCTGCTCTTCACCTCGTTGAACAACCGTTTCTGGTCGACGCGCCTCGACCAGCCGATCGCCTCGCTGACGGTACAGGTGTACACCTATGCGAACTCTCCCTACGAGGACTGGCACCGGCAGGCGTTCGCGGGAGCGACGGTGCTCATCGCCGCCGTCCTGACCTTCTCGCTCCTCGCCCGCTTCGTCACCCGGCGCCTGGAGCGGATGCATCGAGGGACCGTATGAGCCGCGACGTCGAGACGACGGTGGAGCCCGGGATCCGCATCCGCACCGAGGTGCGGCCCGCGTCGGCGGGCCCCTCTACCGCCCCCTGCGCGATCACGCTCAAGGACGTCAACTTCAGCTACGGGACCAACCACGTGCTGCACGACGTCTCCCTCGACGTGGACGAGAAGCGCGTGACCGCGTTCATCGGGCCGTCCGGCTGCGGGAAATCCACGCTGCTGCGCTGTCTCAACCGCATGAACGACCTCATCGAGAGCGCCCGCCTCACCGGCCACGTGCGGGTCAAGGGCCAGGACATCTACGCCCCCGGCACCGACGTCATCGCCGTGCGGCGGCGCGTGGGGATGGTCTTCCAGAAGTCCAACCCCTTCCCGAAGTCGATCTTCGACAACGTGGTCTACGGGCTCCGCATCAGCGGCGTCAACGACCGAGCGACGCTGGACGCGGCCGTGGAGAAGAGCCTCACCCTGGCCGCCCTCTGGGACGAGGTGAAGGACCGGCTGAACCAGAGCGCCCTGTCGCTCTCGGGGGGCCAGCAGCAGCGGCTCTGCATCGCCCGTGCGATCGCGGTGGAGCCCGAGATCATGCTCATGGACGAGCCCTGCTCCGCCCTCGACCCCATCGCCACCCTGAAGATCGAGGAGCTGATCTATTCGCTGAAGGAGCGGTACACGATCGTCATCGTCACCCACAACCTGCAGCAGGCGGCGCGGGTCTCGGACAAGACCGCGTTCTTCTGGCTGGGACGGCTGGTCGAGTACGGCCCGACCGCCGATCTGTTCACCAACCCGAAGGAGAAGCTCACCGAGGACTACATCACCGGCCGGTTCGGATAAAGAGGATCACGATGGAGGAACGTCGAGAGAGCGACCAGCGCCGCCATTTCGAGCGCCATCATTTCGAGGAGGAGATGCAGGCGCTCAAGAACCGCCTCCTGAACATGGGCGCGCTCGTCGAGGAGCGCGTGCACGACGCCACCAACGCCCTCATCGAGCGCCGCCTCGATACGGCGGAGCGCATCATCGCTTCGGACCAGGAAATCAACGACCTGCAGATCGAGATCGACGAGCGGTGCCTGCGCCTGCTCGCCCTCCAGCAGCCCATGGCTTCCGACCTGCGGCTCATCACCGCGGCCATGAAGATCAACGCCGACCTGGAGCGGATCGGCGACCAGGCCGTGAACATCGCCGAGCAGGCGGCGCGCATCCTGGCCCACCCGCCGCTCAAGCCCATCATCGACCTCCCGCGCATGGCCGAGATCTCCGAGCGGATGACGCGCGAGAGCCTCGACGCGTTCGTGCGCAAGGACGCCAAGCTGGCCCGCAGCATCCTCGCCCGCGACGACGAGGTGGACCAGCTCAAGGACCAGGTGTTCCGCGTGCTTCTCACCTACATGATGGCCGACCCCGGCACGATCGAGCGGGCCCTGGGCCTGATCCTCATCAGCCGTCACCTCGAACGCATCGCCGATCACGCCACCAACATCGCGGAGGACGTGATCTTCGTGGTGGAGGCCAAGGACGTCCGGCATCACCACGAGGAGAGGCCGGGCTCATGAAGGCGGGGGGCACCGGCCGGGCCGCCGCTCCGCCGCCGCCCGCGGACGCGCGCCGCCGCGTCCTCCTGATCGAGGACGACCGCGACATCGCGGAGGCCATCGCGTACCAGCTCGACAAGGCCGGGTTGCAGGTCCGTCGGGCCTTCACCGGGGAAGAGGGCCTGGAGGCGTCCCGCCGCGGCGTGGACCTGGTCCTGCTCGACCTGAACCTGCCCAGCATGGACGGGCTCGAGGTCTGCCGGATGATCCGGCGCCAGGCCGCCACCGCCCACGTGCCCATCATCATCGTCTCCGCCCGCGGCGACGAGGTGGACCGGGTGCTGGGCCTGGAGATGGGCGCGGACGACTACATGGTCAAGCCGTTCAGCCTCAAGGAGCTGGCCGCGCGGTGCCGCGCGGCCCTGCGCCGGTCGGAGTCGGCGTCCGGTCCCTCCGCCGCGTACCTGGACGACAACTTCGAGGTGGAGTTCGACGCCTATCTCGTGCGTTATCGCGGGCAGGAGGTGCGCCTCACGCCCAAGGAGTTCGAGCTGTTCCGCTACATGGTCGAGCGCCCGGGGCGCGTCGTCACCCGCGAGCGCCTGCTCGAGCACGTCTGGGGACACGACACGGACATCGAGACGCGGAGCATCGACGCCCACATCCGGCGGCTGCGGATGAAGCTCGGGCCCGCCCGCGACCACGTGGAGACGATCGTGGGCCTCGGCTATCGCTTCGTGCCCCACCCGCACCCGCCTTCTCCCTGAGCGCCGCGCTCACCCCGCCCGGCGCTCGGGCCCCGCCGGCACGACGACGGTGAAGCGCGTGCCGCGGCCCGGCTGGCTCTCCACGCTCACCGTGGCTCCCATGCCCTCGGCCAGATGCTTGACGATGGACAGCCCGAGGCCCGTGCCCCCCAGCTCACGGCTGCGGGCCTTGTCGACGCGGTAGAAGCGCTCGAAGATCCGGGGAAGGTGCTCGGAAGGGATGCCGGGCCCGTCGTCGTCGACGACGAGCTCCGCGCCGCCCTCGGCCGCGGGCCCGGTCGTGATCTCGATCCGGCCGCCGGCCGGCGTGTACTTCACCGCATTCTCCACGAGGTTCTCCAGGATCTGCCGCAGGCGGTCGGCGTCGCTCACCACCGTCGGCGCGCCCCGGTCGGCGCGGTGGAGGGCGACGCGCTTCCGCCCGGCCGCGCCGGCCAGGGAGGCCGCCACGTCTTCGGCCACCTCGGCGGGGACGACCGGCTCCCAGGTCGGAGCGCGCTCCCCCGATTCTAGGCGCGACAGCTCGAGCAGGTCGGAGACGAGCCCCGCCATGCGGTCGGCGTGCAGGCGGATCTTCTCGAGGAACCGGCGGCCGGTCGCCGGCTCTTCCATCGCCCCGTCTTCCAGCGCCTCCACGAAGCCGCGGATGGAGGTGAGCGGCGTGCGCAGCTCGTGGGAGGCGTTGGCCACGAAGTCCCGCCGGACGCGCTCCACGCGATGGCGCTCGGTCACGTCGTGGAAGGTGAGCACGGCGCCGGGCGGCTGGCCTTCGGGGCCGGGGAACGGCACCCCGATGACCGCGTACGCGCGGCCGCCGCGGAGCATCTCCACCTCGTCCACGCGGCGGGCCCCCGCCCGCAGCACCTCCTCGATCAGCTCGCCCACCTCCCGTTGCCGCACCACCTCCAGGTAATGCCGTCCCACCGGCTCGTGCAGCCCGAGGCCGAGGCGCAGCGCCTGGTTGGCGAGGAGCACGACGCCGCGGTGGTCCACCGCCATGACGCCGTCCTCCATCGCGGAGAGCATCGCGTCGATGCGCGCGCGGTCGCGCGCGATCTCCGTGATCCGCTGCTGGAGCTGGTCGGCGGAGCGGTTGAGGATCCGGGCCAGCTCGCCGATCTCGTCGGAGCGGCGCACCGGGCTGCGGGCGGCGAGGTCGCCGGTGGCGAAGCGGCGCGCGGCGTCCATCACCTCGCCCAGGGGGCCCGCGAGCGACGACGAGAAGGCCGCCGAGAGGAGGGCGATCAGCACGAAGGCCACGGCGAGGGCGACGGTGACCGCGCGCTGCAGGTCGTCGATCTGCTCCTCCACGCCGCGCAGCGACAGCGCCACCCGGGAGACGCCGACGAGCCGGTCCGCGGAGCGGATGGCGACCGCGGCGTACAGCAGGTCGTCGCCCACGGTGGTGCTGTGGCGGATGGAGCTGCCCGCGCCGGAGGCGAGGGCCCCCTGCACCTCCGGCCGGCTCCGGTGGTTCTCCACCGCGTGCAGCGCCTCGCCGGAGAGCGCGGAGTCCGCGATCACCGTCCCGTCGGGCGCGATGATGGTCACGCGGGCCCCCACGTCCTTGGCCGCCTCGTCGACGAGCGCGTCGATCTCGTCGGACGAGCGGCCCTCGGCGAGCGGCTGGGCCACGACCCGCGCCATCAGACGCGCTTCCGCGAACAGCGTCGCGCGCATCTGCTCGACCGCCCGCCGGTGCAGGTCGGGCCCTTCGAGCACGAGGACGATCACGAGGGCCGTCGCCGTCGCCGCGACCGCGGTCACCGCCATGCGGCCCCTCAGCCCCATGGTCATGGCGGCTCGTCGCTCAGCCGGTATCCCAGCGTCTTCACGGTGAGGATGGACGGGGCGAGCTCGGGGATCTTCTCCCGCAGCCGGCGCACGTGCACGTCCACGGTGCGCGTGCCTTCCGCGTAGGAGTAGCCCCACACCTCTTCGAGGAGGGCCTGCCGCGACAACACGCGCCCGCGCGCCTCGAGCAGCGCCACCAGCAGCGCGAACTCCTTGGCGGTGAGGCGGACCGGGCGGTCGGCCCACCTCACCGTGTGGCGGGCGTGATCGACGTGCAGCGCGCCGAAGGTGAGGGGCTCGTCGGAGGTGGGCTTGCGGTCCAGCCGCCGGAAGAGCGCGCGCACGCGTGCCACCAGCTCCTTGGGGCTGAAGGGCTTCACCACGTAGTCGTCGGCGCCCATCTCGAGCCCCACGATGCGGTCCGCCTCGTCGCCGCGGGCGGTGAGCATCACCACCGGCAGGTCGCGGGTGGACGCCTCCCGCCGCAGCTCCGCGCACAGCGTGAGCCCGTCCATTCCCGGGAGCTGCAGGTCGAGGATCACGAGCTGATGGCCGCCGGAGCGGGCCCGCTCGAGGGCACGGCGGCCGTCGGCGAGAGCGTCCACCGTCCAGCCGTCCGCGGACAGATAGTGCACGAGCAGCTCCACGATGTCGGGATCGTCCTCGACGACGAGGGCGCGGCGGGCCATGCGGCATCATTCTACGCGTCGGGGTGGACGCCCCTCGCGCCGCCGACGTATAAAGTGGCGCATGCGCATCGTGGTGACGGGGGGCACCGGCTTCATCGGCCGGGAGGTCGTGGAGCGCCTGCTGGAGAGCGGCGACGACGAGCTGGTCGTGACGACCCGCCACCCCGACCAGGACCCGTGGGGCGGGCGGGTCCGGCTCGTCCAGGCCTACGCCGGCGATCACGTCAGCCTGGGCAAGGCGTTCATGGGCGCCGACGTCGTCGTCCATGCCATCCAGTTTCCGAACCATCCCGTCGAGGATCCATCGAAGGGGCGCACGTACCTCGAGGTCGACGGACGCGGCACGACGCTGGCCGCGCAGACGGCGAAGAAGCTCGGCGTCCGGCGCTTCGTCTACCTCTCGGGGGCCGGCGCCGGGCAGGGACGGCCGCAGCCGTGGTTCCGGGCCAAGGACATGGCGGAGGCGGCCATCGTCGGCACCGGCATGGAGCACGTGCTCCTGCGCCCCTCGTGGATCTACGGCCCGCGGGACCGGAGCATGAACCGCTTCGTGTTCTTCTGCCGGCGCCTCCCGGTGGTGCCCGTCATCGGCAACGGGAGGACGCCGGTATTCCCCATCGCCGTGAAGGACGTGGCGCGCTGCGTCGTCGAATCCGCTCGCCGCGCGGATGCCACGGCCCGGACGCTCGACCTGGGCGGCCCGCAACGGATGACGATGGACGAGGTCATCCGCACCATCCAGGGTGTCCTGGGGCGCCGCCGGCCGCTGCTCCACCACCCGGTCGGCCTGATGAAGCTGCTCGTGCTTCCGATGAAGGTGATGCCCGAGCCGATGCTATCGCCCTCCGCCATCGACTTCATCACCCAGGAGGTCGAGCTCGACCCCCGGCCCGCGATGGAGTACTTCGGGTTTCCCTTCCGGCCGCTCGCCGAGGGCCTGCGCGAGTATCTGCCGTAGTCGTGATCGGGTATCCTCTTCCTGTGCGCCAGACGTATTTCCAGAAGGGCTTCGGGCTGCGCTCCGCCGTGGGTCCGGTGCTCTCCGAGAGCTACGACAGCCGCGTCGTGGACCGGCTGCGCGAGCTGGGGCACACCGCCCGGGCCGGGGACATGGTCCTCAAGCTCGCGCGCGAGTTCGGCTTCTGCTACGGCGTCGACCGGGCCGTCGAGTATGCCTACGAGACGCGCCAGCAGTTCCCGGAGCGCCGGATCTTCCTCTCCGGCGAGATCATCCACAACCCGGAGGTGAACGGGCGGCTGGAGGCCATGGGCGTCCGCATCCTGCCTCCGGCCGATGATCCGGGCGCGCGCTACCGGGAGGTGGATCCGGGCGACGTCGTCCTGCTGCCCGCCTTCGGAGTGCCGGTCGCCGAGATGGAGCACCTGCGGGGCCAGGGCTGCGTGCTCGTGGACACGACCTGCGGCAGCGTCCTCAACGTCTGGAAGAACGTCCACAAGTACGCGCGCGATGGGTTCACGGCCGTCATCCACGGCAAGCATCATCACGAGGAGACCAAGGCCACCGCCTCCCAGGCCCTGACCCACGAAGGGGGCCATTACCTCTGCGTGAGAGACAAGCCCGAGACGGCGGAGGTCTGCGACTTCATTCGTGGCGCGCGCGAAGGGGAGGACCTCCGCCGGCGGTTCGCGCACGCCGCGGACCCCGGCTTCGACCCCGTCCGCGACCTCGCCCGCATCGGTCTGGCCAACCAGACCACGATGCTCATGAGCGAGAGCCTGGAGATCCAGGAGATGCTCCGCTCCGCGATGCGCGAGCGCTACGGCGAGGCGGAGCTGCCCGCCCGCTTCCAGGCGATGGACACCATCTGCTCGGCGACCCAGGACCGGCAGGACGCCGTCCTCAAGATGCTCGACGAGGGCGGCCTCGACCTGATGGTCGTGATCGGCGGCTACAACAGCAGCAACACGCAGGCCCTGGCCCGCATCTGCACCCGGAAGCTGCCCACGTATCACATCGACGGCGCGGCCGGCATCGAGCCGGAGGCGATCCGCCACCAGCCGGTGGGAAGCCACGGCGAGGCCCGCACCGCGGCGTGGCTGCCCGCGGGGCCGGTGCGCGTCGGGCTGACCGCCGGCGCCTCGACGCCCAACAACGTCGTGGGCGAGGTGGTGTCGCGGCTGCTGGCGTTGCGCGGGCTCAGCCCCGCCGACTTGTCCTAGGCCGCTCCGCCCGAATGGTATAGTCGCCCCTTCGGAGGCCGATCCATGCTGCTCGAGGGCAAGGTCGGGCTGGTGCTCGGCATCGCCAACAAACGCTCTCTCGCCTGGGGCATCGCCCAGTCGGTCTCGCGGGAAGGCGCGCGGCTGGCCGTGACGTACCAGGGCGAGCGGCTCGAGGAGAACGTCCGGGAGCTGGCGGCGGGCCTGCGCGACCCCGTGATCCTGCCCTGCGACGTCAGCCGGGACGAGGACATCGACGCCCTGATGGAAGGCGTGCGCAAGGAGCTCGGGGGCCTGGACTTCGTCGTCCATGCCGTGGCCTACGCGCTCCGAGAGGAGCTCGACGGCGAGTTCCTCAACACGTCGCGCGAGGGATACCGCGTGGCCCAGGACATCTCCGCTTACTCGCTCACCGCCCTGTCGCGCCGCGCCGCTCCTCTCATGGAAGGGAGGACGGGGAGCATCGTCACCCTCACCTACCTCGGCGGCGAGCGGGTCGTGCCGCATTACAACGTCATGGGCGTGGCCAAGGCGGCGCTGGAGTGCTCGGTGCGCTACCTCGCCGCCGACCTGGGCCCCAAGGGCATCCGGGTGAACGCCATCTCGGCCGGACCCATCAAGACGCTCGCCGCCTCGGGCGTGCACGGCATCTCGAAGATGCTCGAGTACCACCGCACGCACGCCCCCCTGCGCAAGAACACGGAGCAGGAGGAGGTGGGCGACGCCGCCCTCTTCCTGGTTTCGCCGCTGTCCCGCGGGGTCACGGGCGAGGTGATCCACGTGGACGGGGGGTTCCACGTGATGGGCATGTCCAGCATCTGACCGCGCGGCCTCGCTCACGGCCGGCGGACCCCGCGTGGTAACCTCAATCGTCCGATCGAGAGACCGCGTGCGACTGCCCTGGCCCGCCCTCGCCCTCTTGTTCGCCTTGATGCCCGGCCTCGCGGCCGCTCAGGCGCCCGTCTCGCCGAGCCCGTCGCCGAGCCCGTCGCCCGGCCCGAGCCCGTCGCCCACTCCGTCCCCCCGCCCGTCGCCCTCTCCGAGCCCATCGCCCGCGGCGACACCGCCGCCGCCCGCCCCCCCCGCGGAGGCCGCGTGCGACCCGGCCAAGACCGACTGCACGACGATCACGGCGAACAAGCAGGAGAAGATCGACGCGTCGCATTACCGCGCCACCGGCTTCGTGGACCTGCAGTTCGGCGACATACGGATCCAGACCGACCAGATCGACGTGTACACGACGGTGCGCGAGGACGGGACGGAGTCCAAGCGGGTCGAGGCCTCGGGCAACGTCGTCTTCCTGCGCGGAGAAGAGCGCCTGGCCGGGGAGAAGCTGGCCATGGACCTCGACACCGGCCACGGCACCTTCGAGAACGCGATCGGATACATGCAGCCCGGAATATTCGTGGAGGCGCGGCGCATCGAGCGCATGTCCGCCGACACCTACAAGATCGAGGGCGGGCACTTCACGTCGTGCTCGCAGCCGACGCCGCGCTGGAGCTTCAGCGCCACCTCGGCCACCATGCAGGTGGACGAGCACATCTCGGCCAAGAACGTCCTCTTCCGCGTGAAGGCCGTGCCCGCCTTCTACATCCCCTACTTCATGTACCCGATCTCACGCGACCAGCGCTCGACGGGGTTCCTCATGCCCCACATCGGGTATTCGTCGACCCGCGGGTTCAACATGGGCGGCGGCTTCTTCTGGGTCATGGGCCGCAGCTTCGACCAGACGTTCTACGCGGACTCCTACTCGCTCTACGGGCGCGGGTTCGGCCACGAGCTACGCTACATGCTGAAGTCGCCCTCGCGCGGCACGTTCCGGAGCTACTTCATCCACCGGACCGGGGGAGGCTGGGAGCACGACCTCAACTGGAGCGCCGTGCAGATGCTGCCCGGGCAGGCCCGGGCCACGGTCTACGTGCAGGAGTCGAGCACGTTCAACTTCAACCGGCAGTTCCAGGACAACCTGGACCGCGCGCTCACCCGCAATCGGCGCTCGTCGATCAGCCTCCAGAAGACGTTCTTCGGCCTGACGGCGCAGGCCATGGCCGACTCGACCGACACGTTCTTCGACTCCACCGAGGCTTTCGACCGCCGGCGCCACCTGCCCTCGCTGACGCTGAGCCAGGCGTCGCGCAAGCTCGGCAAGAAGCTGGGACTCGTGTTCACGTTCGATTCCGCGGCGGAGCGGCTCCAGCAGGGAAACCAGGACCGGATCGACGACTACAAGCGCTTCGACGTCTACCCGCGGCTCTCCCGGCCGTTCTCGCTCAGCTTCCTGCAGGTCAACCCGGAGGTGCAGTACCGCGACACGCACTACAGCGCCAGCCTGGGGGGGAGGAACCACAACCGGCTCATCGGGCCGCCGCTCGATCGCCGGTACTTCGAGGGCAGCCTGGATCTGCGCGGCCCCACGTTCTCGCGCGTGTTCAGCACCCCCGACAACTTCTATTCCGAGCGCTACAAGCACGTGATCGGACCCGAGGTGAACTGGACCTACCGGAGCAAGGTCGAGGATTTCGCCGCCATCCCGCGCTTCGACTATTACGACGTGATCCTCGGCACCAATCAAGCGAGCTACGCCCTCGTCCAGCGCTGGTACGCGAAGCGCCCCGGCCGCTCGGGCAAGCTCGAGGCGTACGAGTTCTTCAACTGGCGCGTCGGCCAGACCTACTACCTGGACATCGCCAACGGGCAGAACGAGTTCGACCCCAACTACTCGTCGGCCGCCTTCGACGCGAGCGGCAAGCCGAGCCACATCTCCCCGATCCAGTCCCGGATGCGCTTCCGGCCCACGAACGCCTTCAGCACGAACTTCGACATCGAATACGACGTGAACTTCCACTCGGTCAAGAGCCTCGGCCTGTCGACGAACTACAACGGGAGCCGCTTCGTGACCCAGGCCTCCTGGTCGCGGGGGAAGCGCCTGGCCCCCGGCCAGACGCTCGTGAACCGCAACCTCCTCCGGGGCTCGGCGGCGTTCTTCGTGCTGCCGCGCCGGCTGACGCTGCAGGGCTCGGCCGCCTACGACCTCGCCAAGACCGACAATAAGATGATCCAGTCGACCGCGCGCCTGCGCTACGACGTCCAGTGCTGCGGCTTCATCATCGAGACCCTGCAGAGCCAGTACCGCGCGGACCGCCAGTACCGCTTCTCGATCGAGCTGGCCAACATCGGCTCCATCGGCAGCTTCATGGGCGAACAGGTCCCGGGCTTCGGAGGCTACCGGTGAGGATCCTCGTCACCGGCGGGGCCGGCTTCATCGGCTCCAACTTCGTTCGCTACGTCGCCCGGGCCCACCCCGCCTGGGAGATCGTGGTCCTCGACAAGCTGACCTACGCCGGCCGCCGGGAGAACCTGGCCGGCCTCGAGGAGCGCCCCGGCTTCCGCTTCGTCAAGGGCGACATCGCCGACCCGCAGGCGGTGGCGGGCGTGCTCCCGGGCTGCGACTACGTGGCCAACTTCGCCGCGGAGACCCACGTCGACCGGTCGCTCTACGACGCCGGCAGCTTCATCATGACGGACGTGTACGGCACGTTCGTGCTGCTCGAGGCCGCGCGCCGCGCGCCGGGCTTGAAGCTGTTCGTGCAGATCTCGACCGACGAGGTCTACGGCAGCGTCGAGTCGGGATCCTCGGCGGAGAGCGATCCCCTCATGCCCCGCAACCCGTACTCCGCCAGCAAGGCGGGCGCGGACCGGCTCGCCTACTCGTACTGGACCACCTACGACGTGCCGGTGATCGTGACCCGGGCGTCGAACAACTACGGGCCCTACCAGTTCCCGGAGAAGATCGTCCCTCTCTTCGTGACCCACGCCCTCGAGGGCATTCCCTTGCCCCTCTACGGCGACGGCATGAACGTGCGGGACTGGCTGCACGTGGACGACCACTGCCGGGCGATCGATCTGCTCATCGAGAAGGGCGCACCCGGTGAGACCTACAATGTGGGGGGGGGCAACGAGGTGCCGAACCTCGATCTGACCCGCCGCATCCTCGGCCTGCTCGGCAAGCCGGAGACGCTGATCCGCCGCGTGGCGGACCGCCCCGGCCACGACCGCCGCTACAGCCTCGACTGCGCGCGGCTGCGCGGACTGGGCTGGTCCCCCCAGGTGCCCTTCGACGCGGGGCTGCGGGCGACGGTGGAGTGGTACCGCGCGAATGAAGCCTGGTGGCGCCCGCTCAAGGAGGCCAACCCCGCCTTCCGGGAGCACTACCAGCGCCACTACGAGGGCTGAAGGATGCGGGTCCTGATCACGGGCGTGGCGGGCTTCGTGGGCGGCCACGTCGTGGACTTCCTCCGCGACCAGCACCCCCAGGCGGCCATCGTGGGCCTCGACAGCCATCCCGGCGCGCGCGCCCGCGCCCTGGGCATCGAGATCCTCCAGTGCGACCTCGGGGACGCCGCGTCGGTCCGCGCGGCGCTCGCCCGCGTCGGCCCGGACCGGGTGATACACCTGGCGGCGCAGTCGAGCCCGCAGCGCTCGTGGGACGACCCGGCGGGCACGCTGCGGACGAACGTGCTGGGGATGCTCCACCTGCTGGAGGCGGTCCGGGCGGGCGCGGCGGCGCCCCGCATCCTGGCGGTGGGCAGCACGGACGAGTACGGCCTCGTCCAGCCCGACGATCTGCCCCTGCGCGAGGACGCTCCCCTCCGCCCCGCGTCCCCCTACGCGGTGAGCAAGGTCGCTCAGGGTTACCTCGCCTTGCAGTACGCCCTCTCCCCGGGCCTGCACGTCGTGCGCACGAGGACCTTCCACCACACCGGTCCCCGCCGGGGAGAGCAGTTCGCCGAGAGCTCGTTCGCCCGGCAGCTCGCCCTGATCGAGGCGGGGCAGCGGCCCCCGCGGCTGGAGGTGGGCAACCTGGAAGTGGTGCGCGACTTCACGGACGTGCGCGACGTCGTGCGGGCCTACTGGATGCTGCTGGAGCGGGGCGTCCCCGGCGAGGTCTACAACGTCTGCTCGGGGCGGGGGGTGCGCCTGGGCGAGCTGCTCGATCGGCTCATCGCGCTCTCGGGGCTGCGCGTCGAGGTGCACGTCGACGCTTCGCGGTTGCGTCCGGTGGACGCCCCCGTCCTCGTCGGCGACCCCGGCCGCCTGCGCGCCGCCACCGGGTGGGAGCCCACCATTCCGCTCGCGCGCACGCTCGGTGACCTCCTCGACCACTGGCGGGAGCGGGTCGGCCTGCGCGCCACCCCCGCCTCCTGACGGGCCTTTTAACGCAGAGGACGCAGAGAATAGCAAGCAGACCCTGAGGACGCAGAGAAATCATGGAAACGGCCTCCCCATTTCTCCTCTGCGTCCTCTCCGTTTTCCTCTGCGTCCTCTGCGTTAAGAAGCAATGGGGCTGACGCCGGCGGAGGCGAGGCGGAAGCTGATCCACATGGCCATGGGTGGCTTCGCGCTGCTCCTCCGCTTCATGACATGGCGTCAGGCCGCCCTGATGGCCGTGGCCGCCTTCTTCTTCAACTGGCACGCGCTGCCGCGGCTCGGGGGACGCGGGCTGTGGCGGGAGACGGACCACGGGCGGGGCTACCCGCTGGGCATCCTTCTCTATCCCCTCGCGGTGCTCGGCCTCATCCTGGTCTTCCACGACGAGCTGTGGAAGGCGGCGGCGGTGTGGGGGCTCCTCGCGATCGGCGACGGCATGGCCGCGTTCTTCGGCCTCGCCGCCGGAGGACCGCGCCTGCCGTGGAACCGCGCCAAGAGCTGGGCGGGCTTTCTCGCCTTCGTCGTGTTCGGCACGATGGCCGCCTCGGTGCTCGCCGTGTGGACGCTTCGGCTGCCCCTCGTCACGTGGCCCTCGCCGCGCATCCTCGCCCTCACGGTCCCGGTGGCGCTCGTGTGCGCTCTCGTGGAATCGATGCCCACGACACTCGACGACAATCTCACGGTGCCCCTGATGGGGGCCGCCGCCATCGCTCTGTTCTCGCCGGCCGAGCCCGCCCGCCTCCTCGAAGACCCCGACCTGGGCCCGCGGCTTCTCCTCGGCCTCGTCGCCAACAGCGTGATCGCCGTCGCCGCCCGCGCGACGTCGCTCCTCGACACCGCGGGAGCCGTCTCGGCCGTGATCATCGGCACCGCGATCACGGCCGGACTCGGGGCGGGGGGCCTCCTGCTCATGATCGCGTTCTTCCTGCTGGGCAGCACGGCCACGCGCCTGGGCCATGCCCGCAAGGCCGCGCGCGGGATCGCGCAGGAGAAGGGCGGAGCCCGCGGGTGGCGCAACGCGTGGGCGAACGGCGGCGTGCCGGCGGTGCTCGCGCTGATGGCCGCGATGGCGCCCTCGGAGCTGGGAGCGGCCTGCACGCTGGCCTACGCCGCCGCCGTCGCCACCGCCGCCGCCGACACCTGCTCCTCCGAGGTCGGCAAGGCCTACGGCGACCGGACGATCGTCATCACCACGCTGCAGCCGGTCCCGCCCGGCACGGAAGGGGGAGTGAGCCTCGCGGGGACCCTGGCCGGGGCCGCGGCGGCGGCGCTGGTCGCGGCGATGGGGCCCGTGGGCCGGCTCTACGCGTGGACGCTCGTCCCGCTCGTCGCCGTGGCCGGCGTCCTCGGCAGCTTGGGCGAGAGCGTTCTCGGCGCGGTGGCGGAGCGCCGCGGCTGGATGGGCAACGACGTGCTGAATGCCTTGAACACGGCATTCGGCGCCGCGATCGCCGTCCTCCTCCTGCGCGTTTTATCGTGAGTCGGGGGGGTGCAGTGGATACGAAAGCACCCCCCCGCGCGCATTCGCGCTCCCCCCCGTCGCTCGCTCGGGAGTGAATCCCTTGCTCGCTGCTCTATTCCTCTGCTTCTATTTCTCGTCGTCGTCCAGCAGGCCGTCGAGCAGGGACTCGGCCGAGGATGGAGGAGTCGTGGCCGCGTCCTCTGCCTCCGTGCGGGCGATGATGTCCTCCAGGCTCGGCTCGCCCTCCGCCGCCGGCCTCGCCGCGATGCCCGGCCTCGCCCGGCCCTCCCCGGCGCCGTCGCGGTACTCGCCGAGGACGACTCTCGAAGGCCGGGCGATGCGGTCCTTGAGCCGCCACCCCCGCTGCAGCTCCTTGATGACGACGTTGTGGTGCTCGGATTCGCTGACCGCCTCGGTGGCGACCGCTTCGCTCACGTGGGGATCGAAGGGCAGCCCGAGCACGGGGATGCGCTCCAGGCCCTCGTCCTTCAGCATCTGCAGCAGCTGCGTGCGGACGAGGATCAACCCTTCCACCAGCGGCGGGCTGGCGAAGTTCACCTGCGCCGCCTCCAGCGCCCGGTCCAGGTTGTCCATGATGTCGATGAACTTCAGCAGCAGGCGCTCGTGCCGCTGCTCGAATCGGCGCTCGAGGTTGCGCGAGGTGCGCTCGCGGAAGGTCTCGTTCTCGGTCTTGAGCTGCCGGTACGCTTCCAGGACCTCGCCCAGGCGGTCCTCGGCGAGGCGGGCCCGCTGCTCGGCCACGTCGGCCGGGGGGCCCTCGACCGGCTCCAGCAGCTCGGCGAGTCCCCCCACGGTCTCCTCGGGAGGAGGCGGGTCCGGCTCGCGATCTTTGACGGGCCGCTTCTCGGCCACAGTCCTCCTGACGTCGCGACGAAACCCTGGGGCTCCCGCCGATTATAGCCCGCGCCGCCGCGGTGCGCGCGTGCCCGCGACGAGCGCCGTGAGGTCCATGACGTTCGTCCCCGTGGGCCCGGTGACGATCAGGTCGCCGAGCGGACCGAGGAAGCTCCGCGAGTCGTTTTCGGCCAGGAAGGCCGAGGGAGGGGCGAGCCCCAGCTCCTCGGCCCGGGCCAGCGTGCGGTCGTCCGCCACCCCGCCGGCCGCGTCGCTGTTGCCGTCGACGCCGTCGGTGGCCAGGCTCGCGATGACGGCGGGGACCGGAAACGCCGCCAGCGGCTCGGCCCCGGCCAGCACCAGCTCCTGGTTGCGCCCACCCCGGCCGCTTCCCCTGACGGTCACCGTCGTCTCTCCGCCCGCCAGCAGGCACACCGGCGGCGTGGCCGGCCGGCCCTCCTCCACGCACTCCCGCAGCACTGCCGCCAGCGCCGGCGCCACCTCGCGCGCCTCGCCCTCGAGGCGGGTCGTGAGGACGAGCGGGCGCAGCCCCTGCCGGCGGGCTTCGCGAGCGGACGCGGCCACCGAGAGCCGATTGCTGCCCACGACCACGAAGGCCACCCGGCGGAAGAGCGGGTCGCCCGGCTTGGGCGTCTCCGGCCGCTCGCCGCGCGCGCCGGCTTCGAGGTGGCGGCGGACGGCGGCCGGCACCCCATCGCGCACTCCCTTGCGCTCGAGCACGTCGAGAGCCGTCTCGTAGGTCGTGGGATCGGGCGCGGCCAGCCCGGAGGCGATCGTCGACGGATCGTCGCCCACGACGTCGGACAGCGCGAGGCAGGCGATCCGCGCCGGGGCGGCCGCCCGCGCGAGCCCGCCCCCCTTGAGGCGCGAGAGGTGCTTCCGCACCGCGTTCAGCTCGGTGATGGTGGCACCGGCGCGCAGGAGGGCGGAGGTGGTGCGCGCCTTGTCGTCGAGCGTGAGGCCTTCGGCGGGGGCGGGGAGCAGGGCCGAGGCGCCGCCCGAGACGAGCAGGAGCAGCAGGTCGTCGGGACCGAGGGAGCGGGCGAGCGCCTCCACCTCGTCGGCGGCGCGGCGGCCGGCCTCGTCGGGGACGGGATGTCCCGCGAGCAGCCGGCGCGTCCGCACGAGAGGAATGCGGTCGGAGACATCCACGGCCAGCGCGTCGGAGGCGACGGGCCCGAGGGCGTCCTCGGCCGCCCGGGCCATCGCGGAGGCCGCCTTGCCGGCGGCGATGAGGACGAGGCGGCCGTGGCCCACACGGTGGCGCATCCCGGCCACTCGCAGCGTGCGGCCGTGGAGAACGAGATGGCGGCGGACGAGACGGGTGGGGTCGGCGGCGGCGAGACCGGCAGCGAGAACGGCGGCGACGGCGCGGCGCAGGCGGGGGCGGTCCCCGCGCCTGCTCAGTGTCCCTGACGCGGATCCAGCTCGCTCAGGCGGGTGAGCAGCTCGAAGTTCTGGAGCAGCGTCTCGGCCACGGCGGGGAAGTCGTCGCGACAGCACACCTGATCCAGGTCGGCCATGAGCTTGGTGCAGGCCCGCTTCATGACCGCGCGGTTGCCCTCGTTCACCAGCCCGTTCAGCTCGAGCTGCTCGAGGTGCCTGAGGAACTCTTCACGGTAGAAGTCGGAAAGAGCCTGTCGTACGGCAGGGTCGCTTTTCTCTGATCCCACGTCTCCTCCGCAAACGGTTCGAATTGTACCCATCGTAGCCAAACGTCGGTGGGGCTGTCAATTTCTGTGTCGGCGCCCTCATCCCAGCGCCAGATGGGGCTCGGCGTCGAGGTCCCACCCCGCGCGCACGCCCTTGCGGAAGGCGACGTCGCCCGCCGCCGCGATCATCGCCGCGTTGTCGGTCGAGAGCGCGACCGGCGGCGCGAACAGGGGCAGACCCAGCTCCTCGGCCGCGCGCGCGGCCTCGCGGCGGAGCAGGCGGTTGGCGGCCACACCGCCGGTCAGGAGCAGGCTGGCCGGCGAGCGCTCCTCCGCGGCCTGGCGCAGGCGGCGCACGAGGGCGGTGACGACCGCGCGCTGGAACGAGGCCACGAGGTTCCTCACCTCGTCCGGCACCCGCGCCGGATCGGACACGGGAGCGATCCCGTGCTTGCGCACGTGGTGCAAGACGGCCGTCTTGATCCCGCTGAAGGAGAAGTCGGCCTTGCCATCCTTGATCCGGGCCACCGTGAACTCCACCGCGCGGTCGTCGGCTCCCTCGGCCAGGAGGTCGATGACCGGCCCGCCGGGATAGCCCAGGCCGAGCAGCTTCGCCACCTTGTCGAACGCTTCGCCCGCGGCGTCGTCGCGGGTGCGGCCGAGGAGGCGGAACTCGCCCTCCGCGGGCACCTCGAAGAGGCTCGTGTGGCCGCCGGAGACGACGAGGGCGAGCGCGGGCAGCGGCAGGGCGTTCCCGTGGGCGAGGAACGGCGCCTGGAGGTGCCCCGCGATGTGGTGCACGGGGACGAGCGGCTTGCCGTGGACGTAGGCGAGGCCCTTGGCCGCCTGCACTCCCACGAGCAGCGAGCCGACGAGGCCCGGCCCCTGCGTCACCGCCACCGCGTCGAGCGCCGCGTACTCCACCGCCGCTTCGGCCATCGCGCTCGAGACGACGGGGCAGATGTTCTCGATGTGATGGCGGGAGGCGAGCTCGGGCACCACCCCCCCGAACGGCGCGTGGATGGCCGCCTGGCTGGAGACGACGCTGGACAGGATGCGCGTGCCATCCTCCACCACCGCCGCCGCCGTCTCGTCGCACGACGTCTCGATGGCCAGGATCAGGCTCATGGCCGCGCGGCGATCCGGGCCAGGCTCTCGGCGTAGGGCTCCCGGGCGATTCCGCGCTCGGTGACGATCGCGGTGACGTAGCGGTGGGGTGTGACGTCGAAGGCCGGATTGCGCACCGCGACGCCTTCGGGCGCCATCCGCCGTCCCCCGTGGTGGGTCACCTCTTCGGCCGCGCGCTCCTCGATGGGAATCGCGTCGCCGGAGGGCGTGGCGAGGTCGATCGTGGAGACGGGCGCGGCCACGTAGAAGGGCAGGCCGTTCTCGTGGGCGAGGACGGCGACGGTGTAGGTGCCGATCTTGTTCGCGACGTCGCCGTTGGCGGCGATGCGGTCGGCCCCCACCACCACCGCGTCCACCTCGCCCCGCGCCATGAGGTGGCCGGCCATGTTGTCGGCGATCAGCGTGGTCGCGATTCCGTCCTGGGCCAGCTCCCACGCGGTCAGGCGCGCGCCCTGCAAGTAGGGACGGGTCTCGTCGGCGAAGACGTTCGCCACCTTGCCCTGCCGCGCCGCGGAGCGGATCACGCCGAGGGCGGTGCCGTATCCCGCCGTGGCCAGCGCCCCCGCGTTGCAGTGGGTCAGGAGCCGGGCCCGCGCCGGGATCAGCTCCGCTCCGATGTCGCCCATGCGGCGGCACGCCGCGAGGTCCTCGGACTGCAGCGCGAGCGCCTCGTCGAGGAGCGCCTGCCTCAACGCGGCGCCGCCAAGATCCTGCTCCCTCTCGAACCGGCGGCGCATCCTCTCGATGGCCCAGAACAGGTTGACCGCCGTAGGTCGCGTCGCGGCGAGCTCCTGGCAGATGCCGTCGAACGCGGCGCGCAGCGCGGGCCCTTCGCCCACGGCGTTGCGCACGCCGAGGGCGATGCCGAGGGCCGCGGTCACCCCGATGGCGGGCGCGCCCCGGATGGCCATGTCCTTGATCGCCGCCGCCACCTGCGAGTGGCTCCGGCAGCGGATCATCACCTGCTCGGCGGGAAGCCGCCGCTGGTCGATGAGCACCACCTCGCCATCCTGCCATTCGACGGTGGGAATCACCCCGCCATCGTAGCGGAGGATCGCGGGTCACCATAATCGGCGCCCCGCTTGGCCCAGGCGATACAATAAGGATGGAGGGTGAGACGGTGGTTCCCGTCGACAAGGCGCTCGAGATCGTGCTCAGCCACACCCCCGTGCTGCCCGCGGAGGAGGTCGACCTTTCGAGCGCGGTCGGCCGCGTCCTCGCCGAGGACGTCCACGCGGACCTCGACATGCCGCCCTTCGACCGCTCGGCGATGGACGGCTATGCGGTGCGCGCGGCCGACCTGGCCCACGCGCCCGTCGTCCTCGACGTGGCCGGCCAGGTCCGCGCCGGCCATTGGCCCGACCGCGCCCTCGAGCCGGGACAGGCGATCCAGATCATGACGGGGGCGCCGGTGCCCGCGGGAGCCACCGCGGTGCAGCCGGTGGAGAAGACGCGCCCGGTGGAGGGCGGCCGGCGGGTGGAGATGCTCGCGCCGGTCGAGCCGGGCGCCCACATCGCGCGCCAGGGCGCCGAGGTGCGCGCCGGCGATCGGCTCCTGGAGCACGGTCGCACGATCGACCCCGCGACGGTGGCGGTGCTGGCCGCGGTCGGCAAGGGCCGCCTGCGTGTCGGCCAGCGCCCGACCCTCGCGGTGCTCGTCACGGGCGACGAGCTCGTCGACGTGTGGGACGCGCCCGGTCGCGGGCAGATCCGCAACACCAACGGGTACGCGGTACTGGCCCAGGCGAGATGGGCGGGGGCGGAGGCCCGCTCGCTGGGCGTCGTGCCGGACCTCTCCGACCGCATCGCGGAGGCGGTGCGCGACGGCTTCCGCGACGACGTGCTCGTCATCTCCGGCGGCGTCTCCGAGGGAGCGTACGACCTGGTGGAGGAGGTGCTGGCCCGTTTCGACGTGGGGTTGCTCTTCACGAAGGTGGCCATCAAGCCGGGCGCGCCCCTCGTCTTCGGGCGGAGGGGAGACAAGCTCGTCTTCGGCCTGCCGGGAAACCCGGTCTCCGCCCAGGTCACGTTCGACGTCTTCGTCCGCGCCGCGGTGCTCCGCATGCAAGGGGCGAGGGTCGTGTCCCGGCCGAGGGTCGAGGTCGAGCTGCTCGACTCGGTCAAGAACCGCTCGGGCCGCCAGGCCCACTCGCCGGCCCGCGTCGGGTTCGAGAAGGGCCGGCTGGTGGCGCGGCCGGTGGCCTCGCAGGGATCCGCGGACGTCGTGGCCCACGCGCAGGCCAACGCCCTCGTCGTCCTCGAGGCCCACCAGCTCCGCGCCGAAGCCGGCGACAAGGTCCCCGCCCTCCTGCTGGGCAACTTCCTGGAGCGCGACGGTTCCGCGTAGGCGGACGGCGACCAGATTGACGCACCTCGACGCTCGAGGGGCGGCCCGCATGGTCGACGTCTCGGCCAAGCCCGTGACGAGTCGCGAGGCGGTGGCGCGCTGCCGCATCCGCATCGCGCCGGCCGCCCTGCGCCTGGCGCTCAGCGGGCGGCTTCCGAAGGGGGGCGTGTCCGAGGTGGCGCGCCTGGCCGGAATCCTTGCCGCCAAGCGCACGGCAGAAGCCATCCCTCTATGTCACCCGCTGCCCCTCACCCTCGTCGACGTCGACGTGCGGCCACGTCGGGACGGCTTCGAGATCGAGGCTCGCGTCCGCACCGAAGCGCGCACGGGGGCGGAGATGGAGGCGCTGCACGCCGTCGCCGTGGCCGGGCTGACCGTCTACGACATGGTGAAGGCCGCCGACCGGGCGATGAGCATCACCGACATCAGGCTCGTGAAGAAGACGGGGGGAAAGAGTGGCGAGTACATCCGGCGATAGGCGCGCAGGCCGGGCGTGGCCGAGGCTCGCGGGAGCCCTCGTCGCCGCGGCCGCGATCTCCGGCGACGGGGTTGGGGCCCAGCCCGCCAACACCCAGCCGAATCCCTACCGGACGGTGGAGGGCTGGGCGAAGCTGCCCGCGGGTCGGACGTGGGGAGCGACGAGCGCGGTGGACGTGGCTCGCGACGGTCGGTCCATCTGGATCGCGGAGAGATGCGGCGCGAACACCTGCGCGGGCTCCAGCCTGCCCGCGGTGCTGCTCTTCGACGAGTCGGGCCGCCTCACGACCAGCTTTGGCGCGGGGATGTTCGTCTTCCCTCACGGCGTGCACGTGGATCGGGACGGGAACGTCTGGGTGACCGACGCGCGGGGACGAGACGGGAAGGGACACCAGGTCTTCAAGTTCAGCGCGGATGGAAAGGTCCTGCTCGCGCTCGGGAAGGCCGGCGTCAGCGGCGAGGGGCCCGACGTCTTCAACCAGCCCTCCGACGTGGCGGTCGCGGCCAACGGAGACGTCTTCGTGGCCGACGGCCACGACGAGAACTCCAACGCGCGGATCGTGAAGTTCTCGAAGGACGGGAAATTCATCAAGGCTTGGGGCAAACACGGCAAGGGGGCAGGGGAGTTCGAGGTCCCGCACGGCCTCGCCTTCGACTCGCGGGGCCGGCTCTTCGTCGCCGACCGGGGCAACAACCGGATCCAGATCTTCGACCAGGAGGGGAAGTTCCTGGAAGAGTGGAAGCAGTTCAGCCGGCCGAGCGGGATCTACATCGACAAGAGCGACGTGATCTACGTCGCCGACTCGGAGTCCAACAGCAAGACCAACCCGGGCTGGAAGCGCGGCATCCGCGTCGGCCGCGTCAAGGACGGCAAGGTCACGGCGTTCATCCCCGATCCGGAGCCGGATCCGGAGAAGGTGGTGACGAGCGCGGCGGAAGGCGTGGCGGCGGATGCCCGGGGCAACGTCTACGGCGCGGAGGTTGGATCGCGGGCGGTGAAGAAGTACGTGAAGAAATAGGCTAGCCCCCGCCGGCTCAATTCTTGAACGCTCCCGGCCAGGGCGCACCCTGGTCCGGCTTGAGGACCGGGCCGAGGCCCATGTAGACGAACTTCTGGAGCCTCTTCCCTTCGTAGGTCTCGGTGGTGTAGATGTTCCCCTTCGAGTCGGTGGCGATGCTGTGGACGCCGAAGAACTGGCCCGGCTGCCGCCCGCCGTCGCCGAAGCTCGTCAGGATCTTCAGGCTGTCGCGGTCGAGGATGTACACCTTCTCGTTCTTCCCGTCGGCCAGGTAGAGGTACTTCTGCTGCGGGTCCTTCGAGAAGGCGATGTCCCACACCGACCCGTCCCCCAGCGTCTTTTTGGCGATGAACGTCTCCTTCACGAAGCTCCCGTCCTTCTGGAACACCTGGATGCGGTCGTTGGAGCGGTCGCAGACGTAGACGAGGCCGTCGTTCGACAGCTCCGCGCAGTGCACCGGGGTGCGGAACTGCTGGGCGGGCGGCGCATCGGGGTCGTACTTGCCCAGGTCCGTGTCGTCGGGCTTGTGGCCGTACGCGCCCCAGTAGCGCTTGAACTTTCCCGTGTCGGCGTCGATCACCGCCACGCGCCGGTTGCCGTAGCCGTCGGCGATGTAGGCCTCGTTCGCCTTCGGATCGATGAAGATCTTCGCCACCTGGCCGAAGTTCTCCGTGTCGTTGCTGCCCTTGCCCTGGCCCTGGTGCCCGAACTGCATCAGGAACTTCCCGTCCCGCGTGAACTTCACGACGTGGGCGTCCTGCTTGGCGTTGCCGCCGATCCAGACGTTGCCCTTGTCGTCGGCGGTGATGCCGTGGTTCGAGGCCGGCCATTCGTATCCGGGGCCGGGCCCGCCCCAGTGCCCGACCAGGTTGCCGGCCGGGTCGAACTCGAGGATGGGCGGCGCGGGCAGGCAGCAGTCCTCCGCGCTGCGCGGGGTCGTGGCCAGGCCGATCTCCGTCCGCTCGTTGAGCGTCGGCGCTCCCCGATGGACGATGAACACGTGATCGCGGCCGTCCACGGAGACGCCGACGGACGAGCCGAGGACCCAGTGGTTCGGCAGCGGCTTCGGCCAGAGCGGGTCCACCTCGAAGCGCGGGGCCTGGACCGCGCCCGCGGCCTGCGCGGCCGCCTTCGCCTCGAGCGCGGCCTGCCCGGCGCCGAGCGCGCCCAGCAGAGCGAGAAGGCTCGCTCCGACGAGCAGGTTGTGCCTCAGCCTCGATCGCGTCATGGTCTGATTCCTCGAAGGCCGGCAGTATACACTCAGGCCGAATCGGGCGACCGATGAGACGCTGCCTCGTTCTCGCGCTGCCGGCGGCGCTGGCCCTCGCGCCGGCGACGCCTTCCTCCGCGCACGACATTCCGCCGGACGTGGCCGTGCAGGCCTTCCTCAAGCCGGAAGGGCAGCGGCTGCGGCTGCTCGTCCGCGTGCCGCTGGCCGCCCTGCGCGACGTGGTCTACCCGACGCGCGGGCCGGTCTACCTGGACCTGGCGCGCGCGGACCCGACGCTGCGCCAGGCGGCCACGCTCTGGATCGCGGATGCGGTCGAGCTGTACGAGGACGACGCGCGCCTCCCCTCCCCGCGGATCACCAACGTCCGCGTGTCGCTGCCGTCGGACCGGAGCTTCGGAGGCTGGGACTCGGCGCTCGAGCACGTCACGGGGCCGCCGCTGCCCGAGGACACCGAGATCTACTGGAGCCAGGCGATGCTCGACGCGCTCTTCGCGTATCCGATCCGCTCCGAAGCGTCGCGTTTCTCGATCCATCCGGCGTTCGACCGGCTGGGCCTGCGCGTCGTCACCGCGCTCCGGTTCCTGCTTCCCGGGGGCGCCGTGCGCGCCTTCGAGCTCTCCGGCGATCCCGGCCTCGTCCGGCTCGATCCGCGGTGGCACCAGGCCGCCCTCCGCTTCGTCGAGCTCGGTTTCCGGCACATCCTCGACGGAACCGACCATCTGCTCTTCCTGTTGTGCCTGGTGATCCCGTTCCGGCGCCTGCGCCCGCTCGTGCTCGTCGTCACCGCGTTCACCGCCGCGCACTCGGTCACGCTGATCGCGTCCGCGTTCGGCCTCGCGCCGGACGCGCTCTGGTTCCCGCCCCTCGTCGAGACGCTGATCGCGGCCTCCATCGTCTACATGGCGCTCGAGAACATCGTGGTCCCCCAGCCGCGGCGGCGCTGGATGATCGCCTTCGCCTTCGGCCTCGTCCACGGGTTCGGCTTCTCGTTCGCCCTCCGGCAGACGCTGCAGTTCGCCGGATCCCACCTGCTGACGTCGCTGTTGTCCTTCAACGTGGGTGTGGAGCTCGGGCAGCTGCTCGTGCTGGCGCTCCTGGTCCCGACGCTCGATCTTCTCTTCCGCCGCGCCGTACCCGAGCGGATGGGGACGATCCTCCTGTCGGCGATCGTCGCCCACACGGGCTGGCACTGGATGATCGAGCGCTGGGACCGGCTCCGGCAGTTCCGTTACCCGTGGCCCGCCCTCAATGCCGCCCTGCTCGCGAGCGCGACGCGCTGGCTCATGGTGGCGGTGATCGCGGCGGGCCTCGCCTGGCTGTTGCGCGCCGTGCTCCTGCCGGTGGCCCGTGGGCGCCCTGAAAAGGAGGCCGAATGACAGATCCGACGCGGCGGTCTTTCCTCAATGCCATGGCGAGCGTAGGCTTCTGGGCGATGGGCAAGACGCCGGAACAAGCGGGGGCTCAGGCTCCACCGAAGTTCGACCCGTCGGCTCCGTTGCCGTCGAACCTGCCCGTGCCCGTCGACGACGGGGCTTGCGACCACTTGCCAGGCCTCCCGGTTCCCTCCATCAAGCTCCGCTCGACGCGCGATCGGTGGGTCGACCTCTCGGCGGTGAGCGACTCGCGCGTCGTGGTGTACGCCTACCCACGGACGGGAAGGCCCGACGAGCCGCTGCTACCCGGATGGGACGCGATCCCGGGCGCGCGCGGCTGCACGCCGGAGACGTGCGGCTTTCGGGACCACCACCAGGATCTCCAGCGGCTCGGAGCCGAGGTGTTCGGCTTCAGCACGCAGACCACGGAGTATCAGAAGGAGATGGCCGAGCGGCTCCACCTGCCGTTCGAGGTGCTGAGCGACGCCGATCTCGCCTTCGTGCACGCCCTGCGGCTGCCGACGTTCGACATCGAGGGCATGACCCTGGTGAAGCGGCTCACCCTGGTGATCTCAGGGCGCCGCATCGAGAAGGTCTTCTACCCGGTGTTTCCGCCCGACAAGCACGCGGCCGAGGTGATCGATTGGCTGCGCAATCACCCCGGCCCGGGAGCGCAGAAGCTCTAGGCCGCCTTCGCCGTGACCGCCAGGATCCGGCCGAACACCTCCGTGGCGCGCTTCATCTCGTCGAGGGTGCCGATCGAGATCCGCACGTGGCTCTTCTCGAGGGGCGGGAAGTCGCGGGCCACGAGCACGCCCTGCTCGCGGCAGGCGTCGCGGAAGCCCTTCGCCGGGCGCTTGATGTCCACGAAAACGAAGTTGGTCTGCGAGTCGGTGGCGGTGAAGCCCGCCCGGGAGAACCAGTCGATCGTGAACTGGCGCGCCTCCGTGTTGCGCGCGCTCTCGCGCTGGAGCCGGGCCTGGTCCTTGATCGAGGCGTTGGCGGCCACGAGGCCGGCCACGTTGAGCGCCATCGAGCCCTCCCAGTCGAGCCGCTTGATCGTCTCGGGGTGCCCGATCGCGTAGCCGACGCGCATGCCCGCCATGCCGTGCGCCTTGGAGAACGTCCGCGCCACGACGACCCGCGGGTCCTTGGCCGCGCGGGGAGCCTGCGTACGGTGGGACGGATCGGTGACGTAGTCGTGGTAGGCCTCGTCGATCAGGACGAGGGCGTCGGGCGCGACCGAGTGCACGCGCTCGATGAGCCCGTCCATCGCGTCGCCGGAGAGGAGCGTGGCCGTGGGGTTGTTGGGGTTGTTGAGGAACACCAGGCCCGCGCCCTTCGCCGCTTCCGTCATCGCGTCCAGGTCGAGCTTGAGCGTGCGGTCGAGGGGGAT